>WNFM01167196.1_pt3 | contig 14425 bp, 15 predicted proteins | sample 5400271 | NCBI WGS metagenome assembly WNFM01 (sample SAMN13153352, study PRJNA577476) | soil metagenome | isolation source: 60 cm saprolite on Douglas fir-dominated hillslope | place: USA:California | collected 2013-09-17 | reverse complement strand
CGACCAATGCTGCAAAACGTGACGAAAGCTCTTGCCAATCCGGAGCCGTCCACACATGGCACATAGTGTCGTTTCGCGGCGTTGCGGAATTTGGTCCGCTATCGGGGCATAACGGACTCCGGCGCGCCGTCAGCGGGGCGGATCTATGAGTTCACGGCTTAATCCGGCAACCTGCTTTGTCTTCCGCGCATGCCCTGATTCCTTTGCGCTCGCAACGACAAATACCTGCGACAAAACAACACGACGGGCAAATCAGTGCGTCACGCAAAAATCTGTCCAGCCCTTCGCGCAAAAATATTTCCGTTGCCGCGTCGGGCAAATCAGAAGTCTAACTCCCGCCATCCTGTCCCATCAGAGGGGCGTAGGCCATCGTCGCAAACGAGGGACAGGGAGCGGTGGACGCGAAGGCTGCGACTGACGAGCGTGGTCACTAGCGTACGGCGAAGTCGTTTGGGTCCGACGCCCCGGTGCTGGCGTCAAGTTCGCGAGGGGCTAACGCTTCGAGCGGATGATGGTGGCAAGAAAGCCGGTCACCAGGACGAAATCGTATAAGCCGTAAAGCCATTGCGCAGGGAAGGCCGGATGCCTCCGCCAAACCTCCTCCGCCAAACCTGTATGCTTGCGTGCACATCTTTGTTGCAACTATCGCACGCAAGACCGCGGGTGCGGCGCGCACCCGGTCTTCCCTGCGCCCTCTGATTTCGAGGGCAAGGTTTTCTTGCAAAACTCCGGGCGCATTGCGCCGCGAGAATGCGAATTCGTATCTATCCACCGTCATTCCGGGATGGTCCGAAGGACCAGACCCGGAAGTTCGAGATTCCGGGTTCGATGCTGCGCATCGCCCGGGAATGACGTCGATAGGCCGCGGTGTACTGGATACCCCGCCTGCGCGGGGTACGACGGCGCGATGTGGAGCGGCATCGTCGTCCCGCGGCGCCGATCTCAATCCCTTGCGATGATCTCGCGCTCGCCGGCGTGAAGGTTGGCGGCGTTGAGCCGGTCGCCGGCGCGGCGGCGGACCAGGAATTTCGGGCGGCGACCGCGGATCGCGTTGTGGCGGCGACGGCGGGCGGCGGGTTCGCGCACCTTGTCTTCCGGCAATTGCGGAAGCGCAAAAATCTCGCTCCAGGTCTGCCAGGCGGATGCGATTTCGTCCGCGTCGGAGCTGACGCAGAGCGGAATGGAGAGGGACGGATCACGATGCACCAGCACCAGCATCTGTGCGTCGTCGAGGCCGCGCGAGGCGACGCCGAGAAAATCGCGGACGTTGATGTTGACGGCCATGCGCATGCCCTGGACGGCACGGCGCAGCACGACGCGTTCGCGATGAAGTTCGATCTTCCGCACGCCGCCGTCTGCGCGGGTGTCGTGCGCATCGAACGAGAGCGGAAGAGAAAGAGGGTCGAGCCGCAGTGCACGGCTCGACCCGGCGGGATTGATCCCGCTTGTTGCTGTTTGACGCCTCACGGCTTTATCTCCCCGCCGGGATTATGTTCCCGGTCGATACGCGAGACCTTAGCGGAGGCGTTTCCGTTTCGGCTTAAAAAGGCTGGTTAACCCATGGTCACCTGCCGCGCTTCTGCCCGCATGATTGACAAGACCTTGGCCCACATGATTGACGAGACCTTGCTTTGATGCCGAAATTGTCTGGCATTTGACACCGCAAGATGCTTGAAATCCCTGTGAATCAGGCACATCTGGTGGGTCTGCCGGTTAGCGTTCCAACTCTCTTCAATGTCAGGGATTTTGTTTGTGAACTCTTCACCATCCACGGATCAGCCGCTTTCCAGATCGCCTGCGAATTCCGACCTGTTCGATCAATCCGCACTTTCGGCGCTGGCGCAGCGCCTGGTCGAGGCGGCAAAGCGCGCCGGCGCCGATGCTGCCGATGCGGTCGCGGTGCGCGGCGTCTCGCAGGGCGTCGAGGTGCGTGACGGGCGCGTCGAGGAATCCGAGCGCTCGGAAGGCGACGATGTCGGGTTGCGCGTGCTGGTCGGGCAGCGCCAGGCGGTGGTCTCGACCAACGACGTCTCCGGCGACGGCATCGCGAAATTGGCCGAGCGAGCGGTCGCGATGGCGCGGGTGGCGCCCGACGACAAGTTTGTCGGGCTCGCTGATCCCCAGCTGCTGGCGCACGAATTTGCCGATCTCGATCTGCTCGACCGTAAAGTCCCGACGACCGCCGAACTGGAGCGCCGTGCCTGCGAAGCCGAAGCGGCTGGCCTCGCGGTCAAGGGCATATCGAAGTCCGGCGGCGCCTCGGCCTCGAGCGGCATCGGCGGCATGGTGCTGGTGACCTCGACCGGTTTCCACGGCTCCTACCTGCGTTCGAGCCAGGGCATCTCGATGACCGCGATCTCCGGTGACGGCACCGGCATGGAGCGCGACTACGATTTTACGTCGGCGCCGCATGCGTCCGACCTCGCCTCGCCTGAAAGCGTCGGCCGCAAGGCCGGCGAGCGCACCGTGGCGCGCGCCAATCCGCGCAAGGTCGAGACCTGCAAGGTGCCTGTGGTGTTCGACCCGCGGGTATCGGGCTCGCTGGTCGGCCATCTCGTCGGCGCCATCAACGGCGCCTCGATCGCGCGCAAGACCAGCTTCCTGAAGGACCGGCTCGGCGAGCAGCTCTTCTCAAAGGACATCCGCATCATCGACGATCCCCTGCGGGTGCGCGGCTTGCGTTCGCAGACCTTCGATGCCGAGGGCGTCAAAGTGAGGAAGCATGCCCTGATCGACGAGGGCGTGCTGACGACGTGGCTCTTGGATTCCGCGACCGCGCGCGAACTCGGCATGGTCACGACCGGACACGCCCATCGCGGCGTCTCGTCGTCGCCATCGCCGGGATCGTATAATCTGCATCTCGAGGCCGGCCACGTGACGCCGAAGGAATTGATTTCGGATATCAAGCAGGGCTTTTACGTCACCGACCTGATCGGTTCCGGCGTCAACGGCGTGACCGGCGATTACAGCCGCGGCGCATCCGGCTTCTGGATCGAGAACGGCGAGATCACCTACGCCGTCAGCGAGGTGACGATCGCCGGCCATCTGCTGCCGATATTCAAGTCGATGGTCGCCGCCAGTGACCTGGAATTCCGCTACGGCGTCAATGCGCCGACGCTGCGCATCGAGGGCTTGACGCTTGGCGGACGCTGACACGGCCGAAAAGATCACGGCGCGTGACGCCGCGCTGCTGACCGAGACGGTGCGGGAAGCGGGCGCGCTGGCAAAGGCGATGTTTCGCACCGAGCTGAAGAACTGGACCAAGGGTGCCTCGTCGCCGGTCTCGGAAGCCGATATCGCCGTCAACGATCTGATCGAGCAAAAGCTGCGTTCGGCGACGCCGGATTATGGCTGGCTGTCGGAAGAAAGCGCCGACGATGATGCGCGCCTCGGCAAGCCCTTGGTCTGGATCGTTGATCCGATCGACGGCACCCGCGCTTACCTCGCCGGCCGCGAGGACTGGTGCGTCAGCGTGGCGCTGGTCGCCGGTGCTGAGCCGGTGCTGGCGGCGGTGTTCGCGCCGGTCACCGACGAGTTTTTCTTCGCGGTGCGCGGGCAGGGCGCGACGCTGAACCGGCGGCAGGTCTCCGCCTCGACAGGGACCGGACTCGATTTTTCCCGGATGGCCGGTCCGAAGCCACTGGTGCAGCGGCTCAGTCCGTCCTCCGACGAAATCACGCTGTTCCCGCGAATCGGATCGTTGGCGCTGCGGCTGTGCCGGGTCGCCGACGGCAGCCTCGATGCCGCTTTTGCGGGCGGTCAGAGCCGCGACTGGGACCTTGCCGCGGCCAATTTGATCGTGCAGGAAGCGAATGGTAGAATGACCGCGCTCTCGGGGGATGCGATTGAGTACAATCGCCGGGAGGTGACGCATGGGGTGCTGGTGGCAGCGGGACACGATCGTCATGCGCGCATTGTCGAGCATTTTGGAAACCGTCCACTGCCCTGACCCCGTAAAGCTACGCGCCGCAAAATCCTTGGCTACAAATCCTTGGCTACACGTGACGCGTCTTGCGCTATATGCTTAACCTCGCTTGCCGGGCACCTCGTTAGGAAAAATCATCATGCCAGATAGTGCCCAGCCGCAACTGCTTCATCTCGTCATCGGCGGCGAGCTGACCGACCTCAAACACAACACGTTCAAGGATCTCGACAAGGTCGAGATCGTCGGCGTGTACCCGAATTACGCCACCGCTCACGCGGCCTGGAAGGCGAAGGCGCAGCAGACCGTGGACAATGCCCACATGCGCTATTTCGTGGTTCACCTCCATCGGTTGCTCGACCCAAGCGAAGATACGAAGCCCTCCCATTGAAACGTTTTTTTCGCGATTTGCTGCGCAGCAGCTGGGTTCAGCGCGCGCTGGGAGTGCTTGCGGCCGAATACCTGCGGCTGGTCTGGCTGACCAACCGGTTCAGCTACCTGCCGACCGACGTCTATGACATTGTCGAGCCGGATCAGCCGGCGATCTTCGTGTTCTGGCATGGCCAGCATTTCATGACGCCGTTCATCAGGACCAAGGAGAGCCATCGCGCCAAGGTGCTGATCTCGCGGCATCGCGACGGTGAATTCAACGCCATTGCGGCCGAGCGGCTCGGCGTCGGCACGATCCGCGGCTCCGGAGATCATGGCGGCGACTTCCATCGCAAGGGCGGCGTCGGCGCCTTCCGGGAGATGCTGCAGACGCTGGAGCAGAACTGCAACGTCGCGACCACCGCCGACGTGCCGAAGCGGGCCCGGGTGGTCGGGCTCGGCGTCATCATGCTGGCGCGGCAATCCGGGCGGCCGCTGATGCCGTTTGCGATGGTGACCAGCCGTTTCGTCCGGTTGAAGAATTGGGACTCCACCACCATCAATTTGCCCTTCGGGCGCGGCGTTGTGGTAGGCATTAAACCGATTTTCGTCCCGCCGGATGCCGACGCCGAGACCATGGAAAAATTTCGGCTTCGGTTGGAGACTTATCTCAACGAAGCGACCCGGCTCGCCTATGCAGCGGTCGGGCGCCCGGAGGCCGCCCTTGGCTGATCCGCTGCCGATGACGTTGCGTGTCTACCGGAGACTGTCGTCCGCGATGGTGCCGCTGTCGCCTGCGTTGATCAACCGGCGGCTCAAGCTCGGCAAGGAAGATCCGGCGCGCGTCGGCGAGCGCCGCGGCGTCAGCGCCGACGTCCGCCCGGTCGGACCGCTGGTGTGGATTCACGGCGCCAGCGTCGGCGAGGTGCTGGCGTCCGCGGCCCTGATCGAGAAGTTGCGGGCGCTCAACCTGCGCATCCTGCTGACCTCCGGCACGGTGACGTCGGCAGCGATCGTCGCCAAGCGGTTTCCCGCCGACGTGATCCATCAATATGTGCCGTACGACTCGCCGCGTTACGTCGCGCGATTTCTCGATCACTGGCGGCCCTCATTGGCGCTGTTCATCGAATCCGACCTGTGGCCGAACCTGATCCTGTCGAGCGCGGCGCGGCGGCTGCCGATGGTCTTGATCAACGGACGGATGTCGCATCGCTCGTTTCCGCGCTGGCGCCGGGTCTCCGGCACCATCTCGGCGCTGCTCGGACGGTTCGAGGTCTGCCTCGCGCAATCCGAGCTCGACGGCGAGCGTTTCGCGGCGCTCGGCAGCCGCAACGTCACGGTCACTGGAAATCTCAAGCTCGATGTTCCCGCACCACCGGCCGACACCGGCAAGCTCGAGCGGCTGATGTCGATGACGCGGGGTCGGCCGATCGTGGTCGCGGCCTCGACCCATCCCGGCGAAGAAGAGATTCTGGTCGAGACCCACAAGACGCTGGCCGGATTCTTTCCCGGGCTATTGACCGTGATCGTGCCGCGCCACGCCGACCGCGGCACGGCAATATCAGGCATGATCACCGCGTCCGGGCTGCAGCCGGCGCTGCGCTCGCGCGAGGAATTGCCGACCGCGGCAACCGATATCTATGTCGGCGATACCATGGGCGAGATGGGCCTGTTCTACCGGCTGGCGCCGATCGTGTTCATGGGCGGATCGTTGGTCGAGCATGGCGGACAGAATCCGATCGAGGCGGTCAAGCTCGGCGCGTCCGTCGTCCATGGCCCGCACGTCTTCAATTTCACCGATGTCTATGAAGCGCTCGATGCCGCCGGCGGCGCGCGGCGCGCCGATACCGGGGATGCACTGGTGAAGCAGCTCGGTCAGTTGCTCGCCGATCCCAAGGTGCGTGACGCCCAGCTTGCGGCCTCCGAGCGCGTGGTTGAACAGCTCGGTGGCGCGCTGGAGCGGACGCTCACCGCGCTCGAGCCCTATTTGTTGCAGTTGCGGATCGAGATGGGAGCCGCCAATGCATGAGCCGGGCTTCTGGCACGGCCCGTCTTCGTGGAAATCGCATCTGTTGAGGCCGCTCGGCGCGATCTATGGCACCGTCGCCGCCAAACGCCTGCGGCGCAAGGGTCTCGATGCCGGCATTCCCGTGCTCTGCGTCGGCAACTATCACGTCGGCGGCGCCGGCAAGACGCCGACGGTGCTGGCGCTGGCGAAACTGTTGCGCGAACTCGGTGAGACGCCGGTGGTGCTGAGCCGCGGCTATGGCGGCAAACTACGTGGTCCGGTCCGGGTCGATCCTGAGCGGCATACCGCTTCCGATATTGGTGACGAACCGCTGATGATGGCAAGCCGGTTGCCGGTGGTGGTCGCGCGCAAGCGTGCGGACGGCGTTCCGCTGGCGCGATCGCAAGGCGCCAGTGTGATCCTGATGGACGACGGCTTCCAAAATCCGGCCGTGGCCAAGGATGCGTCGCTGATCGTGATCGACGGCAACCGCGGTCTCGGCAACGGGCAGGTGTTTCCCGCCGGTCCCTTGCGCGCGCCCTTGAAGCCCCAATTGGCGCGCACTGACGCGCTGGTCATTGTCGGCAACGGCACCGCCGCCGAGGCGGTGGCTGCGGAGATTGCCGCGCAGGGCAAACCGGTGCTGCGCGCGTATCTGCAGCCGGATGCGGCGCAAGTAACGTCGCTGCGCGGCAAGCGCGTGCTGGCCTTTGCCGGCATCGGCGATCCCGCGCGATTCTTCGCCACGTTAGAGGCCAATGGCATCGAGGTGGTGCGGCGGCGCGCTTTCGCCGATCATCATCCGTTCGCGCAAGGCGAAATCGAAGGGCTGGTCGCGGAAGCAACGCGCGATGGCCTGACGCTGGTGACCACGGAAAAGGATCTGGCGCGGCTGCGGCGGGCCGGCGGCGTGCCGGAGTGGGCGCAGGCGATCGTGCCGTTCGCGGTGACGCTTGCATTCGACGACGCGGCGCGCTTGCGCAGCTTCGTGACCGCGCGTCTGTTCAAGGCGCGCGAGCGAAAGTCCAGCGAAGCGGATTAGTTCCGGACGACTTAGCTCTGGCCCTTCACGGCGCCAGGAAAGTGTCGTTGCAGCACGGCGGTCGGAACCGAATAGGCCTCCTGCAGGTCGACGCTCCAGTATTTCAATTCGTCGAGCGGGATCCGCACGTCGGTAATGGCGCAGCGCACATAGGTTCCCGGCGAGACCACGCGGAAATCGCCATCCAGATATTGCACCTGCGCTTCGCCATTCCCCGAGGGACCGAATTTATTCAGCACCGTCAAACTCTCCGATAGACCGCCCCGTGAAAGGTTCGGCCAAGTGTATTTTCCAAAACCAGTCTATCATAAATAGGTCATACTGTCCGCTCCCGAAACCCACCTACTTGTGATGAAATTTGGCATATTCTGCATGATAGCCTTGCATCCATGGCTCGCTGTAGCTGCTCCGCCAGCATGATCCGACGAAGACCGATGCGCCCTCTGTCAGCAACGCTATTCCTGACGCTTCTGGCCGTGAGCTTTGCCGCGGCCGCAGCGCCTTTGCCCGCCCCGCATCAGGTCGATATCCCCTCAGCCAACCTGACCCTGCACGCGCAGCTCTACAAGCCGGAGGGTGACGGACCGTTTCCCACCGTGATCGCGCTGCACGGCTGCGGCGGCCTCGGTGGGCATTCCGAACCGGTGCTGCCGCGCTACCGCGACTGGGCCGAACAGCTCCTGAAGGCCGGCCACGCGGTGCTGCTGCCGGACAGCTACGGCTCGCGCGAGCTCGGGCCGCAATGCCGCGTCAAGGAGCGTCACGTGCTGGCCCGCCGCGAGCGGGTGGCCGATATCACCGCGGCGCGGCAATGGCTCTCGCAACAGGCCTGGGTGGCGCATGACCGCGTCAGCCTGATCGGATGGGCGAATGGCGCCAGCGCGTTACTATGGGCGGTACGGCCGCAACTGTCGTCGCGCAATGCCGCGCCGGATTTCCGTTCGGCGATTGCGTTCTATCCGGACTGCCGCGTCTCATCCGGCCTCGGCTGGAGCGCGCGGGTGCCGACACTGTTGCTGATCGGCGCCAAGGACGACATCAGTTCGCCGTCCGCCTGCCGCACCATGATCGACGGCGCGCGCGGGCGTAGTGCGCTGACCCGGATCGAAATCTATCCCGGAGCGTCCCACGATTTCGATCGTCCCGATCTGCCGCTGCACGCGATCGGGGGCGCCGACGCGGCGTTGCCGGAACACGGCCATATCGGCACCGACGCCGAGGCGCGATCGGACTCGCAGGTGCGCGTCGCCGAATGGCTGGCGCGGTAAATCTAAAAAAGACTGCCCTGATCGACCGGCTTGACGACGCGCTTGGCCGCCATCGTCTTTACCTCGCGCGTCGCGGGCTTGGGCGCGCTGTCGGGCGCGGACGTCGCCGGCGGACGATCGGAATCCGCGGTGGCGCCGACGCGGCCGTCGGCGAATTCGATCGTCAGATGCGCGTTGGGCCCGACCGAGGCCGCGGCATGCAAGGGCTGGCCGTGCGCGTCGCGCACCAGGGCAAAACCGCGCGCGAGGACGCCGCGATAGGACAGCGCCGACAATAACTGGCCGCTATGGGCGACACGCGCTTCCAGCCGCTGCATCGCCGTGAGCAGCGCGCGGCGGGCGCGCTCGGCAAGACGCTGGGCGCGTTCGCGATCGCGCGCGATGGCGTTGCGCTGGGCCTGGGCGTTGGCAAGCTTCGAGGCCTTCAGCCTGACTTCCAGCCCGGCAAAGCGATCCCTGCGATGGCGCAGCAGCGCGCGGGTGGAAAGCCTGATGCGCTCGCCGGAAACCGTAAGGCGCTGCCGTGCCTGCGCGACCTGTCCGCGCAAGACCTTCAACGTCAGGCCGGCACTGGCCTGCGCGAAGCGGCGATGATGCGCGTGCGTATTGGCTTTCAGCCCGCGGGGCAGGGCCCCGGCGGCGCTGTCGAGCCGCTGTCTCGGGATCGCCAGCAGTTCGGCGGCCCCGGGCAACGCGCGGGCGGCGGCGCGCAATTCATTGCGGCGGCCTTCCTGGCTGCGCTGCCAGCAGATCATGGTCCGCCGCGCCAGCGCCGTCACTTCGACGAACAATTCGCTGCGCACGGGGACCGCCATTTCGGCGGCGGCGGTCGGTGTCGGCGCACGCTTGTCGGCGGCAAAATCGATCAGCGTGATATCGGTCTCGTGGCCGACCGCCGAGATCAGCGGGATCACGCTGTCGGCGGCGGCGCGCACCACGATCTCCTCGTTGAACGACCACAGGTCCTCCAGCGAGCCGCCGCCGCGCGCGACGATCAGCAGATCCGGCCTTGGTATCGTGCCGCCCTCGGGCAGCGCGTTGAAGCCGCGGATGGCGGCGGCGACCTGTTCGGCCGAGCCTTCGCCCTGAACTTTCACCGGCCACACCAGCACCCGACGTGGAAAGCGGTCCTGCAGCCGGTGCAGGATGTCGCGAATCACGGCGCCGGTCGGCGAGGTGACGACGCCGATCACCTCCGGCAGCCACGGCAGCAACTGCTTGCGCGCTTCGTCGAACAGGCCCTCGGCGCCGAGCTTGCGCTTGCGTTCCTCCATCAGCGCCATCAGCGCGCCGATCCCGGCGGGCTCGATCGCCTCGATGACGATCTGGTATTTCGACGAGCCCGGATAGGTCGTGAGCTTGCCGGTCGCGATGACCTCGAGGCCTTCCTGCGGCTTGAAGCGCATGCGCGAATGCACGCCCTTCCAGATCACGGCCTCGATCTTGGCGCTCTCGTCCTTGAGCGCGAAATAGCAGTGGCCGGAGGAATGCGGCCCGCGAAAGCCGGAGATTTCGCCGCGCACCCGGACATGCCCGTAGGTGTCCTCCACCGTCCGTTTCAGCGCCGAGGACAGCTCCGAGACGGTCAATTCGGGCGTGTTGGTCAGTTTTTCCACTGCAGACATGGCAATCGATTCGACATGGATGAGGCTTGTGTAAAGTAAGGATTTTTGGCCGTTCCGGATAGAGACGTTTTCGTCGATCTTCGCGCTCCCTTCGGAAGGAACCCCTTGCAGGCCAAGGCGGATTCGTGCGACCGACGGCGCTTCGAAACCCTGCATCCGGTCCACCTCATGAACATCCTTCTGCTCGGTTCCGGCGGCCGCGAACACGCTCTGGCGTGGAAGATCGCCGCTTCCCCGCTGCTGACCAAGTTGTGGTGCGCACCCGGCAACGCCGGCATCGCGAAGGAAGCCGAATGCGTGGCGCTCGACGTTGCCGACCATGCCACAGTGATCGAGTTCTGCCGACGCAACGCCGTTGATCTCGTCGTGGTCGGCCCGGAGACGCCGCTCGCCGCCGGGATCGTCGACGATCTCACGGCCGTCGGCATCAAGGCGTTCGGCCCGAGCAAGCTCGCTGCCCAGCTCGAAGGCTCCAAGGGATTTACCAAAGACCTCTGCAGCGAATTCGATATTCCGACCGGCGCCTATCGCCGTTTTGGTAATGCCGACGACGCGCTCGCTTACGTGCGCGCGCAGGGCGCGCCGATCGTGGTCAAGGCCGACGGGCTCGCCGCCGGCAAGGGCGTTGTCGTCGCAATGACCCTGCGCGAAGCTGAAGACGCGATCGCTGTCATGTTCGAGGGCGGCTTCGGCGCCGCTGGCGCGGAAGTCGTGATCGAGGAATTCCTCGCCGGCCGCGAGATCAGCTTCTTTGCGCTGTGCGACGGCGAGACCGCGATCCCGCTCGCAACCGCGCAGGACCACAAGCGCGTGTTCGATCACGACGAGGGACCGAACACGGGCGGCATGGGCGCCTATTCGCCGACGCCGTTCGTCACACCTGAAGTCCACGACCAGATCATGTCGCGCATCATCCTGCCGACGGTCGCCGGGATGAAGAAGCGCGGCATGCCGTTTCGCGGCATCCTGTACGCCGGGGTGATGGTGACCGTGCAGGGCCCAAAGCTGTTCGAATACAATGTCCGCTTCGGCGATCCCGAATGCCAGGTCTTGATGCTGCGGATGATGTCCGACATCGTGCCGGCGTTTCTGGCGTCGTGCGACGGCGAACTGAAACATTTCGACCTGCGCTGGTTCCCCGATCCGGCGCTGACGGTGGTGATGGCGGCCAAGGGCTAATCTTCCACGCCGGCACGGTGGCGAAAGACGGCGCTATTCTCGCCAATGGTGGTCGCGTGTTGAACGTCTGCGCGATGGGTAAGACGGTGCTGGAGGCGCAGCAGCGCGCCTATGCGGCGGTCGATCGCATCAACTGGCCGGATGGATTTTGCCGCCGCGACATTGCGTGGCAGGCGGTCGAGCAGGAGAAGTAGTTCGCGTCATTCCGGACGACGCGCCATTCACTCCACTCGTCATGCCCGGGCTTGACCCGGGCATCCATCACGCTTCGTAAGAAGCTTTTCCGAAGGGGATGGATTGCCGGGTCAAGCCCGGCAATGACACCCTTTAGCGGTGAAGCGCCTTACAGCAAATCCCCGCCCACCGCGCTCGCCGTGGTGCCGTGCTCGCGGAACGCCTTGATGACGTTCTTGCCGATCTTCCACCGGTGCACTTCGTCGGGCCCGTCGACCAGCCGCTGGGCGCGCACCTGAGTGTACCATTTGGCGAGCGGCGTATCCTGGGAAAAGCCGAGCGCGCCATGAAGCTGGATCGCGGTGTCGATCACCTTGTGCACCATGTGGGCATGGAAGATTTTGGCGATCGAATTCTCTTGTCGGATATCCAAGCCCTTTTCCGCCTTGTAGGCGATGTGCAGCAGCATCAGGCGGCCGATATAGAGCTGTTCGGCGCAATCGGCGAGCATGAACTGGACGCCCTGGCGATCGGCCAGCAGCACACCGAAGGTCGAACGCTTGGTGATGTGAGCCACCGCCATGTCGAGCGCCCGCTGCGCCTTGGCGACGTTGTGCATGCCGTGACGCAACCGGCCGTAGGCGAGGCGGTGCTGGCCCATGTTGAAGCCGTTGCCTTCGCCGCCGAGCAGGTTGTCGGCCGATACTTTGAGATCCTTGATCTCGATCTCGGAATGGCCGCCGTGCAGGACGTGGTCATGCGGGCCTTCAATGGCCATGTTGGCGACATTGCGCTTGATCTTGTAGCCGGGGTTCGGCAGCTCGACGATGAAGGTGGAATATTGCTGATGGCGCGGCGCGTTCGGATCGGTCTTGGCCATGACAAGCGCCATGTCGGCGACGCTGGCGGAAGACGAGAACCATTTCTCGCCGTTGAGAACGTAATTCTCGTTGCCGTCCTTGACGGCGGTGGTCTGCATGCCGGTGGCGTCGGCGCCGGCGGCCTTTTCCGTCATCGAAAAGCAGATGCGCTTCTCGCCGTTGAGCAGCGGTTTGAGGAACTTTTCCTTCTGGTATTCGGTGCCGTGCTCGAGGATGGTCATCATCGAGGCGTCGTCGGGCCCCTGCGTATTCATCGACAGCGCGCCGAGCATGCTCTCGCCGAGCTCCATCTGCACCAGCGCATTGGCGAGCGGGCCGAGGCCCATGCCGCCATATTGCTTCGGCACGAACGGGCACCACAGGCCCTGCGCGCGGGCCTTGGCCCGCAGCGGGGCCAGCACTTCAGCGAGCGGCTTGGTGTCGAGTTCCTTTTCCGCGGGGATGCAGTGATCGTGCACCCATTGGCGGACTTTTTCGCGGATCGCCTTGGCTTCCGCCGGGATTTCGAAATCGATCGACATGGCACTTCCTCGCTTTTGGTTCTTGTTGGCCGGGCTTGACGGATGGCATAACGCTGGGACGTGCCAGCGGCAACGCCAAACAATGTTTAAAGCAGCCGCGGCGAGGGAGTATGACGATGCCCGATCTTGCCGATCTGTTTCCCGGCTATGCCTCCGAATGGATCAATACCTCAGCGGGCCGCATCTTCGCCCGCGTCGGCGGCAAGGGGCCGCCGCTGTTGCTGCTGCACGGGTTTTCGTCGACCCACGTGATGTGGCACACGGTCGCGCCGAAACTGGCGGACAAGTTCACCCTGATCATCGCGGACCTGCCGGGCTACGGCTGGTCGGATATGCCCGACAGCGACAAGAACCATACGCCCTACACCAAGCGCGCGATGGCGAAGACGATGGTGGAAGCGATGGAGCAGCTCGGCCATGTGCATTTCGCGCTGGCCGGTCACGACCGCGGCGGGCGCGTTTCCTACCGGCTGGCACTCGATCATCCCGGACGGCTGTCGCAACTCGCGGTGCTCGATATCCTGCCGACCTATGGCCTCTACGCGCTGAAGATCTATCACTGGACGTTTCTGGCGCAGCCGTTTCCGTTGCCGGAAACCCTGATCGGTGGCAACCCTGATTTCTTCCTGCGCCAGAAGATGGCGAGCCAGACCAAGTCGAAAACTCTCGATGCGATCGATCCGCGCGCGCTGGAGCATTATCTTGCCGCATTCCGCGATCCCTCGAGAGTGCACGCGATGTGCGAGGATTACCGCGCCGGCGCCTATGCCGACTACGACATCGACAAGGCCGATTTCGATGCCGGCAAGAAAATCACGATCCCGATGCTGGCGCTGTGGGGCGACGTTGGTATTGCCAAGGCTGCGGCGACGCCGCTCGATATCTGGAAGAAATGGGCGACCAACGTAACCGGTGCGCCGGTCGAGAGCGGGCATTTTTTGACGGAAGAGAACCCTGACGTGACGGCGAAATTGTTGCGGGAGTTTTTTCTGGCCTAGCTCGTCATACCCGCGAAGGCGGGTATCCAGTACGCCGCGGCTTCTCGATTGATTACCGGCGCCTCTGGAATACTGGATCATCCGCTTTCGCGGATGATGACAGCGGTGGTGTGGTTGTCGCCGAGGGCGTCATCTTCTCACCTTGAAAAACTCCCGCAGCAGCGTCGCCGCCTCCGTTTCTCCCACCGCCGAATAGACCTCCGGCACATGGTGACAGGTCGGCTGCGCGAAAAACCGCACGCCGGAATCGACCGCGCCGCCCTTGGGGTCGGCGGCGCCGTAATACAGCCGCCGGATCCGCGCGAACGAGATCGCGCCGGCGCACATGGTGCAAGGCTCCAGCGTGACATAGAGGTCGCAATCGACCAGCCGTTCGGTGCCGATGGCCTCGGCTGCCTGACGGATGGCCAGGATTTCGGCATGCGCGGTCGGGTCGCG
>WNFM01341499.1_pt1 | contig 14426 bp, 13 predicted proteins | sample 5400271 | NCBI WGS metagenome assembly WNFM01 (sample SAMN13153352, study PRJNA577476) | soil metagenome | isolation source: 60 cm saprolite on Douglas fir-dominated hillslope | place: USA:California | collected 2013-09-17 | reverse complement strand
GCTTCGTTTCTCATCATGGAGGGCTTTCAGGAAACCATCAAACATAAGATCTATACCTTTAGCGCGCATCTCCTCATCACGAAATACACGCTGAACAACTCGATGGCGGAACAGCCTTTCAATTTCAATGTCAATTTGTATACGCACTATGATCAATTTGGATTCATTGATCACATTCAGGAATATGCGCACAAGCCAGGATTGATCAAGACCGGGGATGAAGTGCTTGGCGTGATTTTGAAAGGGGTTGGAAAAAGTTTCGATCAGAAGCGGTTTCAGGAAAATCTGGTGAAGGGCAGGTTTCTTCATTTTCCCGATTCCGGCTATGCCCACGAAGTGCTTCTCAGCGAAGTCATCGCCAACAAACTGAACTTGAAAATTGGCGATGACGTGATCATCCACTTCTTTCAAAATCCTCCGCGGTTCCGCAAACTTACCGTCGTAGGCCTCTATGAAACTAATCTATCCGACTACTTCGACAAGCAAGTGATCCTCGGCGATATTCGCCTGATCCAGCGGCTGGAAGACTGGAGCGACAGCACGGCGGGCGGACTGCAGATTTATGTAAAGGACGTCAACCGGATCGATGAGGACGTAAAGGCCATCGAAGAAAGTATGGATTACGACCTCTATGGGGAAAAGGTAAGTGATACGTACGTCCAGGTCTTTGAGTGGCTGGGGTTGGTGAGCCGTCAGGTCTATATTTTGTTAGGGATCATTTTGACGGTGGTCTGTGTGAACATGATCTCCGTCGTTCTGATCCTGGTCATGGAACGCACGCAAATGATTGGCGTCCTGAAGGCCCTCGGTGCGACCGATCGCCTTATCCGCTCCATCTTTGTTTACAATGGCATCAGTTTAATTGTGAAAGGGTTGGTGTTGGGGAATGTGTTGGGTCTCGGCCTGTGTTATGTTCAATACCAATTCAAGTTCATCAAACTCAATGCCCACGATTACTACATGAGCTATGTACCCATTCATTGGGATTGGCAGATTGTGGTGATCCTGAATGTATTGGTTTTTGTTGTGGTCACGCTGGTGCTGTTGCTGCCTACTGCTATTGTTTCCAGGATTACACCGATGAAGGCGATACGGTTTGATTAGACGGTGAGTCGGTGATCGGTGATCGGTGATCGGTAGTTTGTCCAGGACTTGAAGGGATTCCCCACACTTACTGATTGACGGTCATCGACGCAAAAGATACTTCTTGAACCAACTTCTGACGGTCATCTGGATCACTCCGAAGAAGGCTTCCTTAAAAATGCCCGGGGATAATTTCGATTGACCCCGAAGGCGTTCGGTGAAAATGATGGGTACTTCCCTGAGGCGGAAGCCAAACTTCCAGGTGATGAACTTCATTTCAATTTGAAAGGCATACCCTACAAACTTGATCTGGTCGAGCGGGATGGTTTCCAATACTTTTCTGCGGTAGCACACAAAGCCGGCGGTAGTATCACGGATGGGCATGCCGGTGATCAGCCGAACATACGAGCTCGCAAAGTAGGAAAGCAACACACGGCCCATCGGCCAGTTTACCACGTTTACGCCGGTGGCATACCTTGAGCCGATGCTGACGTCGGCGCCCCATTCGATACATTCCAGGTACAAGGCCAATAAATCCTTGGGATCGTGCGAAAAGTCAGCATCCATTTCCAGAATAAACTCATATCCTTTATCCAGCGCGTAATGGAAGCCGGCGATGTAAGCGGTCCCTAGTCCCTGTTTGCCCTGGCGTTCCAGTAGATGGAGACGGGTGCTTGATGTATTATAGGTTTTTTGAAGGCCTTTAACGATTTCTGCCGTGCCGTCCGGCGAGTTGTCATCAACAATAAGCACGTCAAACTCCTTCGGCAAGTCCATGATTGCCTCGATGATCAAAGCGATATTCTCCTTTTCATTATAGGTGGGAATAATGACGATAGCGTTGTTCACGGGTGCCTTTGGGTTGCGCAAAACTAAAAAAAACAAAGTCTTAAACCACCTGCCCGATACGGGAGCAGCAAATAAATGGCCGGAATTCACCGGAATTTAAGTTATCAGTAAATCAGAAAAGACCTATTTTGTGGAATAATCGATGACGAATGTCCAAAAAAAGCGTGTTTCTTGACCGTGATGGTGTACTGAATGAGGACGATGTGAATTATACCTACCGGCTAACACGGTTTCGCATTATTCCGGGTGTGCCGGAGGCCTTGTATCGGCTGAAGGAAGCCGGTTATCTTTTGATCGTGGTGACCAATCAATCCGGTATTGCCCAAAAGATCTATACGACCCGTCAGATGGAAATCTGTCATATTTTTTTACAAGAGGCCACTGAACATGTTATCGATCACATTTATTTTTCACCCTATCACCCTTCGGTGACGGCATCGCTTGCGCGGAAACCCGGTTCACTGATGTTTGAAAAGGCCATCGCGAAATTTGATATTGATGTGACACGCTCCTGGATGATTGGCGACAAGGGGAGAGATATCATTCCGGCCCGCACGCTGGGAATACGAACCATTCAAATCGGTGATGAGATCGAGAGGGAGAATCGCGCTGATTTTAGGGTTGTTGATTTGGGTGAAGCGGGGGAGGTGATAGTAAGGGAAGACTTGATCAAGGCTCCCCAGAGAAATTTAACACATAGAAACATAGACACATAGGCACATAGGTAATATTAGATTAAGCTCTCCGAGGGAGATCGTGGCAAGGCATCTATGTGCCTATGTTTCTATGTACCGATGTGTTTTATTCGTTTAAATAAGTTTGAGTCACCCAACCAAAGAATCTGCAAGAGGCATAGTGTATCATGACTTCGTTGGGAAGTAAAACCGGTTTGGATCAAAGGCCCTACTTCAATTCTACCCAATTTTGAAGTCTTAAAACCAAGTCCCATGAACGTCCAGTTGGATGAATAAAAAGGCGAAGTACCGGACAGATTCAAAAATGACTCGTTGAAACAGGAGAAATAAAATTCCCCTTCATCCAGCACCCGCCCCTCCAGGGGTTTTTCAAATGCAATCTGATAATTCAAGACGGGCGAGATGTCTTTTTTAAGATTTTCAACCAAACGGAAGCGATGGAGCATCATTCCTTTTAAGGCTTTATGCTCGACTATCACCTGTTGCCATACTTGTTGTTCGGTTTCGGTGGTTGCCTTAAAACTGTTTCCTCTTATATACGTATACCCCGCTGCAAAATTCAGCTCACCTGAATATTTATAGATCAGGCTAGGCTGGATATACACCTCCGAATTCCTGCGCGGATAGGTTCGGCCCTCGACAGTCGATTGTACGGGAATAAAAGTGGCAGAGGCAAAAATGTTATAATCAAAACGGTTTGTTATTTTACCCCGGTAAAACAGGGAAGGGATGATTCCCGGTAACTTGTTATTTTGCCCGGCACCGATGAGGCTCTTGGCCAGCAAAACAATCAATACTAGTGCAACCCGCGTGTTCAAGATTCAAAAGACGGATTCAATGGAATACAACTTGTCTTCTTCTATGGAAAGCAATTTGCCGGAGCCATCGAACATCACTTTGTAAAATCCACCGGTGAATTTCGCGCTCTTCTTTACTTTAACATAGACCTCGTATTGTTGGGTGCCAGCCGGGTTTACTTCCTGGGTCTTCTTGATTTTTAGTTGCCCGAAGACCTCCTGCAGCGTGGACGTTAGCGTTTGTTGTAAGGATGGCTGGAGTTGATTGAATTCGATTTCTCTTTCTGTTTCCAATAAATTGCCATGGCGAGAAAAACGAAGATTGTATTCTTGTTTATTCAAATTCAATTCCACCTCGTAAAAAATGGAATCGTTATCTTTCCTTTTGAAATACTCAATGTCCCTTGCCGAAGGATAATGGAGCGTCAGGTAATTTTTAATCTGCTCTGGAATTAATTTTTTATCAATTCGTTTTTCCTGGGCGAAGGCCTGCATCAGGAATGCGGAAACGAACAGGATGGCGAAAACCTTCTTCATTTTATGCCAATGGAATGGTCGGCTTATTTTTCTGTAGTAGTTGCCCCTCACGGCTGGCGCCGGGGTGGTTTATGTAGGGCAAAGTTATAACAACATTCTGAAGGAATGTTGAAGTCAATAGATCCCTTTGACAGCGATATGCTATTTTGAAACCCCGAAATTGACCCCCAATGTTATCCCCCAGGGATTCCGATTTCTTGTGTTCGCAAACTCACCTTGTGACCGGTCAAATTGAAAAGGTATGCCATAACATGATTCCACGAAAAGATGAACAAATTGATGGTTGCCGTTCACTAACTGGAACTCGAAGCCCGTTCCAACGGAGAGTTGCGTCCATCCGGCGCGTCCCAATAAAGGCTCTGTGGTTACGCTTGCGTTGGTATACACATCCTGATGGAGGTATGTTCCGTAAAATTTAGCCTGTTGATGAGAGACACCAACCGTAGCATAAGGTTCTACCGTGTGGAACCTGACCTGCGTCAAACGCAATAAGTAAATACTGCCGGAAATACCACCCTGTAGCATATTAATGGTATAGGGAACCGACGACCCTGAATAATACATACCCAGGTTAGCCTTTACCTTTCCATGTTGATTGGCAACTACTCCTCCCAGGGTGGAACCTATAAAAGTCGCTTCCAACCGGTTGAGTTGTGGGATGCTGCTTTGAAGCGTGTACGTGGGAAATCCAAGCGTAATCTCAAACCCACGATAAACAGGGAATTTCGGCGGACCCTGACGAGCAGTCTGCACGTTGTCGGATTTGTAGCGATTGTTAACTCGCGGTTCGGGCGATTGCCCTACTGCTGCGGTCCGGGCCAGGATGGTTAGCGCCAAGAGCAGGATGAGGTACCCCAACCCTTTGGTATGATTCGTCTTTAATTCTCTGTTTGTTGCCATCGTCTTTGCTGTTTTGCAACGCAAAAATCCGACATGAAACAGCACGGGGAAATAGGCCGAATCTGATTTTCAACAAATCAGAAATTTCTGAGAAATCAGGGTTTTCTGATTCAACTCATTGGTATGATGTTATTCCTGATGGCATATTTAACGAGTTCGGCTGTGTTCTTAAGCCCAAGTTTTTCCAAAATGTGGCCTTTATGGGTATTCACGGTCTTTGTGCTGATGAATAGTTCGTTTGCCACCTCGGTATTGCTTTTTCCAGCAGCGATGAGGGTCATCACCTGTTGCTCGCGTTTCGTAAGGGTATTGGGCAGGGGGCCATTTCCACTTCCGGGGGGCATTTTTTTCTTTTGATAGAAATCCTCAAACACCAGATTCGTAATGGCTTCGTTAAAATACCGTCCGCCCTTATGTACGGCTCTTATCGCTTCGAACAGGATTTCCTTTTCTACATCTTTCGGGAGATAGCCGTCCGTTCCGGCCTCGATGCCGGCTGTCACCAACTCTTTTTTTACTTCGGCGGAAATGAGAATCACTTTTACATCATTGCTTTGCTCCTTGATCCAGCGGGTAGCTTCGATACCGGTCATTCCCCCCATCATAATGTCCATCAGGATCACATCGGGGTTTAACGAAGGGAATAGCCCGATGGCATCCTCTCCACTGGGAACTGAACCGACAATTTCAATATCCGCCGCCTCTTTCAGTATAGCCGCAAGACCATCGCGGAGGAGGCGGTGATCATCCACCAGTAAAAGTTTAATTTCAGAAGAGGACGCAGCCTTCTTCATCGGTTTAAGTTTAGCCTTATTGTAAACAACGCACCTTCCCCAATTTTACTTTTCGCAAAGATCTTTCCGTCGAGGGCCTCTACGGCTTTTTTGACAATAGTAAGGCCAAGACCGGTACCTTTGATCTCCAGGGTGTTGGTTCCGCGGTTGAACGGTTCAAAAATCCGCCAGATGTCCTTTTCATCGATTCCGATACCGTGGTCTTTAATGGTGATGTCAACGGTAGAATCACCCGGGGTCACGGAGAGATAGACCTCACTTTCTCCCGGCGAATACGTGATGGCATTGTTCAACAAATTGATAACTATGTTGCGCAGGAGTTTTGCATCACTTTTTATTTCAAGGGTAGGTAGCGGAAAATCAAATTGCACGCCGTGTGTGTGATGGGTGTGACCGAGAACCTCTGCAATGATGCCTTGCAGAAAATGCCTCAGTTCCACGATGCCTAAATTGGCTTTCATTTTACCGGCCTCGCTTTTTCCGATTGTCAGTACGTCTTCCAGTAGTGCCGTCATGTGTCTGGTGTGGAGTTGAATCTTTTCCAACGAAGCGAGGGTTTCCTTTGGAGGGTTTTGGAGAGTGGTTTTAATGGCCTCGATGTGGTTGTAAATACTGGAAAGGGGCAGCCTGAATTCATGTGAAGCGATGGATACAAACCGGTTTCTTACATCGACCTGTTCTTTTTCTTTCTGAATGGCCAATTGCAGGGCTTCTGTACGCTCCCGTACTTTTTGTTCCAGGCTTTTCCGGTAGGCCGTGAGTTCGGTGATGTCCTGGCCGATGAATAGAATTCCGATCACGTCCGAGGCAGGACTTGTTCTGGGGGTAGCATTGACCAGCAAGGTGATTTTGCGCTTGTCCCTGGAAATAATGTCAACCTCATAGTTGGGGATAACCACACCGGCCAGGACGTCCTTCATGGCGCGAATGTGACACTCCTCACTTTCTTTTTCAAACAAAAGCTGGCCAAGTTTCTTTGCGTATGATTCACTCTTTTTGTAACCGGTGACCTGAGAGGCCATTTCATTCCATTCTGTAATATAGCCCCGTGAATCGGTGCCAATGATCACCGCATTGGCATGTTCGATGAGGCTCTGGTGTTCATGTGCTATCGTTGTAATTTTTCTTTCAAATATCTTTTGCGGGGTGACATCCCGGCCTACTATCAAAATCCCGGTCACGGCATCATCCTGGCTGAGAATGGCATTGAATTTGAGTTCAAAAAACCGGATTCTCCCCTCGGCATCAGAAAAGCGGGTCTCCACAGTGGCAGGCTGTTTTGAGTCAAGCAGGTTCATCCGAATATGTTTGGCCAACTCTTGCCACGCGGAGGGAATGGAATCAAAAATGGAAGTGCGAATACGGAGGGGTGGATGAATGAAAGGTTGAAATAGCTTACTGTAGTCATTCAAAAACAATACGATTCCATTGGTATCAACAAGGATAAAAATATCCTTTGTGCTGTTGAGAATGGCACATACCTCTTTTGCCGGCTCGAGGTGGGGAGTATACAGCAGATCCGGCTTCATTTTCCAATCTAAAAGATCAACTGGAAACCTTTACCAGCTGTTGAAACACCTCCGATGATTTGAGATCCTGCATCATCGTGACATTGATTGGCTTTTCCAGGTAACCAATGACTTGTTTATACTGCTCCGCCTTTTTATGATCGCTGGCATCAATGGAAGAACTTACGATGACTGCATATACCTGATCGGCATACGATTTCGATCTGATCGCATCAAGGAATTCCCAGCCGCTCATCACGGGCATGTTGATATCCAGCAAAAGAAGATACTCGGACTGGCGGTGATCGCGGGCATCAAGGTAATCCAGTGCCTCTTGTCCGCCGAAAAAGGTCTGAGGATCAGCGGACAATTCACCTTTTATTACAACGACCTTGTGCAGAAAAACAGAAACAGGGTCGTCATCAATAATGATTACAGAGATACTCATAGCGGATTATCTGTTCCTTCCATGGATTCTGTTTTTCGGACTATTTTTCTAATGATGGCATCGAGTTCATGCGCACTGGACAGGATATGTTTCAAAAGATCCATTACTACTTTTTCATCACCCCGATACCCTTCGACCAGGTCGATCAGCCCCATCAGGCGCGCAAGCGGTCCGCGTACTCCGTGCGATTGCACCCATGCGATTTCCATCAATTGCTTATTTTGAAGGGCAAGGGCCTGAGTCTGGCTTTTTTGTTCTGTAATATCCATATTGAAACCGGAGAGCCGGATCGCCTGGTGTTCTGGGTTGCGCTTGACCAATACATGGGAGAGGAGGTATTTGACATTTCCCTCCCGATCAATTATCCGGAACTCACTGGCGTAGGAATCACGATGTAATACCACATCATCGATAGCGTTCCTGAGCGATTCCCGGTCTTCGGGATGGACATGATCTAAAAATGCCTCGTAGGTGATGTCGAGCCCACCCGGCTCATAACCAAAGATGCGATATCCTTCCTCCGACCATTTGTGCTTTCCGGAAACCAGGTCAACTTGCCAACTGCCGAAATGCGCCAGCTGTTCTGCTTCCCTCATCATGGCTTCATTGGAAATAATTTCATTGAGGAACTTTGTTCTCTCCCGTTCGATACGGGTTTTCGCCAACGCACTTTGAATGGAGGCCGGCAGCCGCTTCAGACGATCTTTGAGAATATAATCGTCGGCACCGGCCTTGATGCATTGAACGGCAAACTCTTCCGAAACCGACCCGGTGATCAGGATAAAAGGGACGATGATGTTGGTTTCTTTATGGTATTGCTGGTAGAGCTTCAGCGCTTCGATAGAATTAAACTGCGGAAGGGAATGATCCGAAAGAATAACATCCGGTTTCATTTCATGGAGTGCCCTGATGAAGTCATGTTTTTCGTCCACAATGGAAGAATGGAAGATAATACCTCCCCGCTTTAGCTCTCTCTCGATCAGTTCAACGTCATCGGGCGAGTCTTCCAGTATCAATATTTTCAGTGGGCTGTCCATCGTTGTCTATTCATTGGTTTCCTGATAGGGATTGACCCGGTGCTCCAGCGTTGTATGCAAAAACCGGATCTCCTCTTCACGTTCTTTCAACCGGCGTTGAAGGTGGGCAAGCTCTTCTCCCATAGCATTCAACCCGGCCGCCAGCGCATCGACCTCATCACCGGCAGTGCTGATATCGGCCTTTTCTGAAAAATCCATCACCGTGTATCGCAGGATGACGGCAAAGAGTTGAATGATTCTTTCTTCTTTATTTTGTGCAACCCGGCCACGAACCTCTAATGTCTCCAGGAGGACATTGAGGCCGGCACAAATGGCGTCGATTTCATCGACCCGTTCGGAAATAGAAAGGTAACGGGTAAAATCGCTCTCGGAAAACCGGCGAAGTTGAGCTAGTATCTCAGGAATCCGCCTGTCCTTTTTTACGGACGTCTTCATAGATACTGTTTAAGCCAGGCCCTTGCTTCAGGTTCATCCGTAAAATACCGGACCGGATAGGGCTGTGAGTTGAGACTAAAAAACAAATTAGCCAACATTTTACCCAGTGCGGAGTGGGAAACGATGGCAATGGCCTTTGTAATTTTTGGAAGCTCCTCAGCAGCGAAGTCCCTCACTTCACGATTGGTTTCGGAAGAATGGGTAACATCAAGAAGCATACAAACTTTTTTTTGGTCGCCCAAATAGCCTTTTAACAATGCCACCACCTCCCTGACTTCTTTCAGCGCCAGCATCGGTACCTTATTGGAAAGAGAACACAGGATTCCTTCCTGATCGAACCATAGCGTGAAGCCGGGTAGCTCAATGGTCTTCGTCCCAACAGGAATCGTCATCATTTGCCCGATCTTTTTAGGATGCGTCATTACAAGGGCAAAGAACAATAGATCGAGGTTGGTAAAGGGTAGTTATATTGCTAAAATACTGTAGTGGTTTCTACTACACCTTACCCCGCCAAGTGGGAAATGTTAGAATAATTTGTTATCGATGACGTAGTGGGTAAGTTCCGCATTGTTTTTAAAACCCATTTTTTCGAGGATGCGTGCCCGGTAGGTGCTGATCGTAGATATCCCCAACGATAGCTGGATGGCTATTTGGGAGATGGTGAATCCCGAGGCAATCAGTAACAGAATTTGATATTCCCTGTCCGACAGGAGTTCATGGGGTGCTCTATTTTCTGGATTTTCAAGTTGAGAAGCCATCAGTTCGGCAACCGGCAGTGTAATGTATTTTCTTCCCGACAAAAGTTGATGCATGGCCTGAACCAATTCGATGCTTGCTGCATCCTTTGAAAGGTACCCAGAGGCGCCTGCTTTGAGAGCGCGTACCGCCAGCACATCTTCACGGTGCATGCTGAAAACGAGAACCGGTATTTTGACCTTATCCACCTTGAGTTGCTTAAGAATATCCAATCCGTTTCTTCCGGGCAAGTTGATATCCAGAATAATGATATTCCATTTTTGGTTTTTTACCTTGTAGAATACGTCAGCAGCATTCGTCGCCTCGCCGAATTCCATTCCTGGAAATTCAGTAATAAGTATGTGTTTGATCCCGGCCCGGATAGCGAAATGATCATCGGCTATAAGTATTCTTTTGTTATCCATTGCCCCTGACGGTGTTATAATATTAGTTGAAGGTGTAAAAATGCAAATATGATTTTAAATCGCACACTATTGCAATGCCTTGGAAAATTTGTTTGAATGGTACACCGATGTTCGATGGTCATCGAACCCAATAGCGTAGAACCTTGCGACTCAATAATTTTCGCAGCAAGGAGGAGATTCACTTATCATGTTACCTTTTAAAGATCATATTCCCGACAAAGAAAAATAGAGAAATGGTAACCTTCGGTAGTAATTCCACTAAAATCCTGTAGCGTTTTTGACTACAGGCCCTTCACGAAAGAGAAAATCCTAAAGAGAACGTATCCCTACCTGTTTAGTCTAATCCCTGAACGGGTATTTGAAGTCGAGGTACTGAAGAAGTTTGAACCGGGATTGAACGGATTGAACGGATTGAACGGACTGGAGAATTGAGCGGTTGGGCGATCAGGATGAGAAAAGGGGGCTTAAAATTGTCAGGTAAACCTTATGGTAAAGATTTGGGTTTGAAGGTCTTCTGATATTGATTTGAGGGAATAATGCGCTCAAAATGGCGCTACTAAGGCACCGGGAACTGACATGGTATTTTTGGGAATTGAAATGTTAGCGCGGTGAAAAAAGAATGAATTCCCGATTTGGAGGTCCGAAGCACATTTACCAATTTACAAGACCAAGACCGTATTCTAAATGGCCCGCCTGATTGGTTGTCTGTTTTTTTTGGTTCTCGTGATGCTGCTGGCATGCTCTTTCCCGCTTGATTCGAAGAAATTTATCAATCCCATTAAGCCTCCACCAACTTCATTGTTGGTAACGGCCTATATTCAGGCACCCGACTTCCAGGACCCGTATCCTCTAGACTGGCCAACGGAGTTTCACTTCTACGTCGACGACTCCGGTAAACCAGTCAACGAATCAAAAGTCCTCATCGATGGTATCGTGGTCACCGACATTACCTCGGGTACAAACCCAATCAAATTTACCATCGACCCCAATTCTCTCAACGATGGCACACATACTGTCCGGGTCGATATGATCATCGATTCACGCTCAGGGAGTCTTGTCAATCAACTCGGCGGAGAAAGATTTGAGGTTGTCACGGGATTCGACGTAATCGTCGACAGGACCTTGCCCGCCCTCGAGCCGCCCAGGGCAGCTTTTGAAAACGGCTACCTTACTGTGCGCTGGGGTACACCATCTAAAAAAAATCTTAACTTCCGGATCCTCAATTACCGGTTCGTCAATCTTGCATTGGTTCCGGTCCGGACCAACAACTTTTCTGCGCACACCCCTTCCTTACTGATCGACTCAGGTTACGTCGGCGGCAGTAGCCTCTATCAAGTATCCGTTTCGAATTTTGCGAGGACCCAGTTTGTCGGCTCGGTGAACGTCAATCGGAGTCCGGCGACATTTGCCTACACCATTAACCCCGACCGGTCCAGCAAACTGACCTGGACAGCTCCGATCGCAAACGACGCCGTGTTTACACTCGTTGGTAATTCCGGTAGCCATACGCTGCCGCTTTCGGACGGATCAATTGCCTGCGATTCTTTTTATCTCGGTGACCAGAAAAGCTACCACCTTCTTGTTCAACGAACAGGGTTTGCCTCCCAAGCCTATGATTCAGTGTTTACGATCAGTACAAAAGCCAGCACCCGTCCCTTTTCGCAAGTCCGGATGCTTCCTCAACAATCGCGGATGCTGATGATGACATCGTCCAATGTCTATCGCATAAACCTTCCGGACTTTATCCGGGAAGATTCCATCTCAAGCCACTTATACATGGCTACACAACCTGCACAATTGATAACCAGTGCTGACGCAAGCCGTGCAAGTTTCGTGTTTTCGCCATCATTCCCTGTTTTATTCGGTCCCCTGGATTTTTCGCAGAACGACTACTACCCTGTCTGGATAAATGATCCCGTTCAGGGCCAGGTGGGTGTCATACCCACCCGTCAGTCTGCTTTCTCCAGCAACGGACTACTGGGAGTGAGCTTCAATTTTAATGGATCGCCAACTGCGGGCATTATCGACGTTACGAAAGACCCCACGCACTATCCAAGCCTTCAACTTGTATGGAAGGATTCGGCCAACGCGTCGCTTCCATCAGTTTCGGATAACGGTGCGTACGCTGCGATCACCGCTGCCGATGGATCTTCCGGCCGTGTCTTCCAAAACAATGGCGGTTCCTGGAATCTCACGGGCCAGGTTGCGGCGGGCGATCTTTACTTCGGGTCAAATTCAACGGACCTGATTTCCATCGGGCAGTCCGTAAAAATTTACGACATTTCCTCTGCTACGGGAGGAAATGGGTTTTATCCTGGGTTTTATCCAACAAGCAGAACATTCGACTATGCCGCACGGTTTGCCGGTGTCACTATCAATCACGTTGGTTTTGATGCAGCTACACAAGACCTCTATGTTGAAACCATTGACCCATACTATTATTCAACGATCAGTATTTTCGATGGTGTAAGCTTTGCTCTGAAGGGAACGGCCAAAGCGTTCGTCCGTCCAACAGCGGAGACTGTCCCGACGCATTCCTACAGCAATCATTATCATTTTCTTTCCACAGGGTACTGGGAAAAAATAAAATGAAAGCAGCCATTAGCATCTTTTTGATTGCCGCATCCCTGTCTTGCCAGGCACAACGGGGATTCTTTGCCGCAGGCGATGTGTCGTATTCTACCTACAACATGAAGCAGATGGGCGATTTTCAGACGACCCTAAAGCTAACAACACCGGTTACACTGAAAGAGGTCCACCGGTTTCCGGCGTGGTGGGGCAATGGCCTGTCTGCGGGCTACAGTTGGTCGGAATGGGGCTCTGGAGCAGGCATGGTCTATAATTTCAATACAACGGGTGGACGCCTCGACAATGAAGACTATTCCGGTATAGTCCGCATTGATCAACTGATGACGAGCAATTCATTAGGAGCCTTTTGCCAACTTGCCATTGTGGAATCCCGTACCTGGCCGGTATTCATTGGTTTTTCGACTTCCCTGGTGATAACCAAACTGAAGCTTTCGCAGCAAGTTAATGTCGGCGGCCAGAGCCAGTCTGAGAACTATATTTTCAACTCGAGCAACCTGGGCATGCGCATGTGGTTTTCCGTCAGGAGAAACTTCAGGAATGCATTCCTCCACGCAGGTATCGGCTATGAGGCTCAGGCTACCGGAAAACTTTATCTGAATAACAGCACTACTATTTACCTGAATAATGGGGGCAAGCCGATTACAGCGGAATGGGGCGGGTTGCGGGCTACCATTGGCGCGGGGATCCATTTGCGGAAAAACAAGAAACAGGATAATGAATAGAATAAGGATTCCCTACGTTTTCTCTTTGCTCCTGGCGCTCCTGGTGCACACTCCTCTTTTCGCGCAATGGGTGGAGACCGGGTATGGCGTCTTTCGCGGGGGCCTTGTTTCCGTTTACTCCGATGGAACCGTGCTGCTCGCCGGGACTGGCGGCGGTGGCATCTATGTCTCCGGCAACAACGGAAGTTCGTGGCATGTTTCAAACAACGGCATGCCCAGCGAGGTCGCCACTTCCTTTGTTTCCCTGGGAGGTAAAGTTTTTGTGGGAACCCGGTACGGCATATATGTTTCCGCCAACCACGGCGCGACCTGGTCGTTGGCAGGCCTAAGTGACACCTACATTTCGTCATTGTGTGTGAGCGGAACGGTCATCTATGCAGGCTGCGTCCCCGGGCCTTACCGATCAACCGATAACGGAATAACCTGGACACCTGTATTTACAGGACTTCCTGCCCAGGGATTCCCGATCCAGGCTATTGCGGCTTCTGGTGTCTCTGTTTTCATTGCAGACTCCAGGGGCAGCGTTTACGTTTCATCCGATCAAGGCGACCATTGGACAGCCTCGCCGGTGACTGGACAGCTTGCCTACTGCCTTGCGATCAATGGCACTCATGTCTTCGCCGGCACCAACGAGGGCCTCTTCCATTCTCCCGACCTGGGTGTCAACTGGGATGTTCTCAACAACGCACCTCCTTACATCTACCGACTTCTTGCCAGAGGAGGAAAAATCTACGCGGGCACATCATCTTCCGTATTTGTTTCATCCGACAATGGTCTGTCATGGACGTCCGGCACAAGCGTGGGTCCCGGATTTGTATCATGCATTGCCGATGGCGGATCTTCTATCCTGGCGACATTGGCAGGAGGAGGAG
>WNFM01211150.1_pt4 | contig 14426 bp, 14 predicted proteins | sample 5400271 | NCBI WGS metagenome assembly WNFM01 (sample SAMN13153352, study PRJNA577476) | soil metagenome | isolation source: 60 cm saprolite on Douglas fir-dominated hillslope | place: USA:California | collected 2013-09-17 | reverse complement strand
GCGGAGCGGTCGAGGTCGTTGGACAGCAAGGTCAGGATACGGCCGTCGTCGCGGCGCAGCTCGATGCGTCGCAGGTCGATGGGCAGCGAGGTTTTCTGCGGCGAGGCCAGGCGGACCGTTGCATCGCTGAGGATCGCCGCGTCGCGGTCGATCTTGCGGAGCCGACGCGTCTTGCGGCGGGTGAAGGGGACGTTGGTCTTGGGACGGGTGACGAACATGCAGCCGGCCTTGTGCAGCCGGTGCCACCAGCGGTAATCCACATAGGCTTTGTCGAAGACGTAGATGGCGCCGGGCTCGATCGGCAGATCGCGGGCCATCATCACGTCGTTGACGGTCGCGGCGGTGATCTCCAGATGGACCGGCCGGTCGGCGGCGGGATCGTAAACGACATGCGCCTTCAGCCCGCGCGTCCGTCCGTTCCACTGTGCCCATTCGTGCAGGCTGGTCAGTGGGATCGGCGTCGCATCGATCAGGCGCATCACTGCCTCGCCGTCGCGCCGCAGCGATCGCGACGCCAGGCCGGTCAACTGCGCGAAGAGTTCGGCAAAGATCGCGCTCGGGCGGCGATTGTTGGCATCCGACAAGGTCGAGCGGCAGACCGCGCCGGTGCCGAGATGATAGTGGTGCGGGGTCTGAACGTTCCACAGCTCGACCAACTCGCGCAGGCTCGAAAGCCCGCCCAATTGCCCGAACAGCAGCGTGACAAGATGGTCCCAGGCGTGAAACCCCTTCACATATCGATCGCCCTCGTGCCGCGACACAATGGACGTGAAGACACGGCGAGGAAGCACTTTCAACATCCCGCCCAGGACCGTATTTTGATAGCGCACGCTAGGCTCCACTTTCTGAGTCTCGACAACCAGAAAGTAGCCCTAAAAAGCTTGCGGCGCCTGGCGTGCGCCCGCGACAAAGTGAATCATTCCCCGGACAGCCCTGCGCGCAAGCGGGAACCCAGCGGTGAGCAACGTGCCGCTAGCCCTGGGCCCCTGCTTGCGCAGGGGCGACGAAACCTGGATCAGTCTTAAACTAGCATGCCTAGCCCTCCGTCGCCACCCAGAAGCGCAGCTTGTCCGGTGCGCCCTCATGCGTCTCGCGCCCGTCGGCGACGCCGCCATTGGCCAGGATGACCCTGCGCGACGGCTCGTTGGTCGCATCGCAAGTCACCAGGACACGGGCGATGCCGATGGCGCGCGCGATCGGCAAGATCAAAGCCAATGCGCGCGTCGCGTAGCCGCGCCGGCGCTTCCACGGCACCACCGCGTAGCCGACATGGCCGGAGACATGCGCCGGCAATTCCTCCGTGCCGGGCAGGAAGCGCAGATTGATCGCGCCGCAGAACTCGCCGTCCGACAACCAGAACGGGCGAAAGGGAATGCGCGGCTTCGTGCTGCCGTCGGGCTGCGGCACGGTGCCGGTCTCGTCGGTCAGATCGTGCAGCAAGGCGGCCGGGTCGCGGCGCAGCAGCGCAAGCTGCTCGGGCCCGACGTCGCGCAGCGTGTTCGGCGACCAGCCGCGTTCGAGCGCCGCCGCATAGTCGGGCAGCATTGCCGCGCTTGGCGCCACCAGGCGCAATCCGTCACTCATCGTCCTCTCTCCTCCCCTCTCTGCCGATCCGGAGGGGACGCCCGACAACGCGAAGGGCCCCGACCGTTTCCGGCGGGGGCCCTTGGCAGTCTACGCAATGGCGCGACGATCAGCGCATGCGACAACCCCCCGGCCCCGCCGTCATGGCGTAGGTCGAATGGCAATTCGTAAGCATGCGTTGCGCGTCGCTCATGACATGAAACTAGCGAGCGGCGCAGCATCCTGTCAACACGGTCCGCCGGCCACGAGCTTACGCGACGGGGTAAGGTCCGTGCTCGAACACCGTGGCGTGATACCCCTTGCTTCCCACCTCGCGCGCCAGCGGACTGCGAAAATCCGTTCCCGCGCCGAGGCATACGAGGACATGCCGGAAGTCGTATTTCGGCCGCCATCCCAGCTCGGCCGCGGCCAGATGATTGACGTAGACACGATCGATCGTGCGGAACAGCCGCCATCCGCGGGCGGCAAAGAGCGCCTCGCACTCAGGAAATAGTCGTTGCACCACGCCCGGCGCATGCATGCGCAGCGCCGCCAGATCGTCGCGCGTGAAGGGAGACGTGGCGGAAACGATATAGCGAGCGAAACCGATCTCGGTCGCCCTCTCGAGCGCCAGGAGATGCGCGTCGACCACGTCCGCGATATCGACGCGCCGGTTGAGCATTTCATTGGCCTGGACGTTGGCCAATTCATAGCTTTCCCGGATCGTGACGTCGTCATCGGCTTCGGGAAAGAACCGCGAGGTTCGCAACACGATGGTGGATAGGCGCCGCTTGCGGTGGAAGAGCTCGCACAGAGTCTCGGCAGCAATCTTGGTAACGCCATAGATGTTCCTGGCGACCGGGACGACATCCTCGGTCACCCAGGCGGCCGGCTCGCCGGCAGACGGCGTCAGCGCCGATCCGAAGGCGCTCGTCGTGCTGGTGAAGACGAAGGTTTGGATACCGGAAGCCACCGCCTCCTCGAGGAGGGTCAGCGTGCCGGTCACGTTCGTCTCGACGAAATCCCGATTGCCGTGGGTGGCGACATGGGGCTTGTGCAACGTCGCCGCATGGACGATCGCGCGGACGCCGCTCATGCACCCTATGACGAAATCGCGATCGCAAATCGATCCCACCGCATCGGTGAACGGCGATGGCAGGATATCGATGCCACGCGCCGGGCGGCCCGCGGCGCGGAGGGTCCGCATCAGCGCCTCGCCGAGATGGCCGGCGCTTCCGGTCACGAGAATGGTCATCCAGGGCTCCGCAACGATCGATACCGACGCTCGAAGCCGTCATTGCGAGAAGCGAAGCCCCTTCGACAAGCGCTCAGGAGAAGCAATCCATGCCGCCGGTGCGATGGATTGCTTCGCCTAGGGCTCGCAATGACGGCCGGGGGCTCACCCCCGCCGTTTGAAATTCTTCCCCAGCACCATGACCGAGAAGATCTCGAACAGCATCTGGGCGCCGACCATGGCGGTGTTGGTCGTCGCATCGTATTGCGGCGCCACCTCGACGACGTCGCCGCCGATCACGTCGATGCCGGCGAGGCCGCGCAGGATCGCCTGCGCCTCGCGCGGCGTCAGCCCGCCGGTCTCCGGCGTGCCGGTGCCTGGCGCGTAGACGGGATCGAGCCCGTCGACGTCGAAGGAGATATAGGTCGGGCCGTCGCCGACGATCTCGCGCGCCTTGGCGATGACGCCCTCGACGCCGAGCTTCGCCATGTCCTCGATATGGATCACCGTCATGCCGCTGTCGTAGGAGAACTCCCAGAGGAACTCGGCCGGGCCGCGAATGCCGATCTGGATGGTGCGCGCCGGGTCGAGCACGCCGTCGAGCACGGCGAGGCGGAAGGGGCCGCCGTGATGGAACTTGGCGCCCTCGTACTCGCCCGAGGTGTCGCAATGGGCGTCGATATGGACGAGCCCGACCGGCCGCTTGGCGCCGAGCGATTTGAGGATCGGATAGGTGATCGAGTGGTCGCCGCCGACGGTCAGCGGCCGCACCCCTGCCGTCTCGACCATGGCGTAGAACTCGGCGATGTCGGCGATGCAGCTCTCCAGGCTGAAGCGCGAGCGCAGCGGCACGTCGCCGATATCCGCGACCTTGCATTCCGCCTGCGGCACCACCTTGAGCGCATGGTTATAAGGACCGATGCGCTCGACGGCGCGCACCGCGCGCGGGCCCAATCGCGCGCCGGCGCGGTTGGTGACGCCGAGATCCATCGGCACGCCGATGAGGGCGACGTCGAGCCCGGCGAAATCGACCGCCGCCTGGGCGTCGCCGCGGTAGGGCGCGTCGAGCAGCGTCGCCACGTCGCCATAGGGCAGCTTGCGCCGGTCGGCGCCTTGGAAGACAAGCGAGACGACCTTCTTGAACTCGGGGTCGAACACGTCGCTCCCCTTGCCTTCGGCGTATTTGGCGCGCAGCGCCTCGAGTTTTGCTCTGTCGATCACGGATGGGCTCCTCGAACGGATTGCCCAGGTTACGCCGCCGCGCGGTCGCGGAACAGGGCGGAAAACCGGGCGTTACACAATGAGGGTTAACAACCAGGAGGCGCCGTCATGGCGACCAAACCCAAGCAGAAGCGAAAAGTCGGCAAGGTAATGCGCGAGTATAAGCGCGGCGGGCTCAAAAGCGGCTCGGGCCGGAAGGTGAAGAGCCGCAAGCAGGCGATCGCCATCGCGATGTCGGAATCGGGTCAGTCGCGCAACAAGGCCAAGCGCGGCACGGCTACGCGCAAGAAGACGACACGCGCCGGCACGGCACGAAAGACGGCCGCGCGGAAGACCACCGCGCGTAAAGCAGCCCCCCGCAAGAAGGCGACGTCGCGCAGCGCGATGTCACGCCGGAAGCGGACGACGACGCGCCGGAAGCGCGCGTCCTAGGTTTTTCCGCCATACGTCCGAGACAAGAAGATTCACCACGGGGGCACGGAGAAGAGTCCTGCGATCCTTCTCGGTGTCCTCCGTGGTGAGCCCCTCACACATTTCGGCGGGCCCGCGCCCTCAGGCTGAATTCCGCATCTCCGCGGCGTCCGGCAGGAAGGGACGAACGGCCGCGATGGCGCGCGCGACATACTCGTCCTGCTGACCGACGGGAGCAACGTAGCGGGTGATCGCGGCGGCCTGGTCGATGCCCAGATTTCGGGCGATGATCCAGGCAGCGATATATTGCGATGCGAGGCAGCCGCCCGCCGTCGCGACGTTGCCGCTCGCGTGGAAGGGCCGATCCATCACCCGTGCACCGCGCCTTGCGAGTAGCGGCTTGGTCATCGGATCCGTGCATACCGGCATCCCCGCGAGGAGGCCGAGCGACGCCATGATCAGCGCGCCGGAGCATTGGCTGACGAGCAGCTGACGGCGCGGATCGACGATTATGCGCGAGAGCATCGCCGGGTCGTCCGCCACCTCGTCGGTCCGCATGCCGCTGCCGAAGATCACTGCATCCGCCTCGGCGGCGAATTCGAGCGGGCGCTGCGCCTCGACCACGACGCCGTTCTTGGAGGTGACGCGCTCCGTCGGCGCGGTGATGTAGGCCCGCCAGCCGACGGCGGACAACCGGTTGAGCAATGATGCGGCGACGAACGAGTCCAGCTCGTTGAAGGCATCGAAGGTCAGGACGGCGATTTTCATCGAAGGCGCTCTCCCGCGGCTTGCCCGCGGATTAAAGCCTTTCGCGACGCCGGCGCCAATCTTTTAGAGCAATGAGGAGTCCGAAAGCCTGTCCTCTGCCGTCGGACGTTGACGGCGATGCGGCGAAAACGCGCCGATCTTCATGGCGAAGCGTATCGCGCAGAAGAGCAGCAGCACGAGATAGACGAGCAACAGGAGCTCGTACGTCGCGCCGGACTCGTGAAATGTAGAAGCAGACACCGCACCCCTCCGGCTCGCTTCCGCCGGCCCCCCAGCGTCGCCGAACTGTGCCACGGCGCCCGGGAATCAACCTGTGAAGCACTTCACAGGTGCCGCGATTTTCAGAAGGAAACCGATATACGCCCGAGGGCGGTGAAATGCGGTCGCTACAATCGTAACGCATCTTCGCCGGCGTGAAATCAAGCTGTAGCCGCGAGCGGAGACCGTGCCCCTCGTCGACACCAAAGGTCGACACGCAAGAGTGTCCATTGGAAAGGGTCACACGATGTGCGGCATTGCTGGTTGGGTTAGCTACGATCGCGATCTCACGGCGCACCGGGACATTATCGCAACGATGACGGAAACGATGGCGCGCCGCGGCCCGGATGCGGGCGGCGTCTGGATCGATCGGCATGTCGGTCTCGGGCATCGCCGCCTTGCGGTCATCGACATCGCCGGCGGCGTGCAGCCGATGCAGCTCGAGGAAGCGGGGCGGACGACGATCTCCCTCATCTACACCGGCGAGGTCTACAATTTCGTGGAGTTGCGCGACGAGCTGAAGCAGCTCGGCCACCGGTTCAAGACCCGCAGCGACACGGAAGTCGTGCTCCGCGGCTATCTGCAATGGGGCGACGATGTCGCCGAGCGCCTCAACGGCATGTTCGCCTTCGCGGTCTGGGACGCTCGCACCGAGGAGCTGCTGCTGATTCGGGACCGCATGGGCGTCAAGCCGCTATTCTACTGCCCGACGGCGGATGGCGTGCTGTTCGGCTCCGAGCCGAAGGCGATCCTTGCGCATCCCACCGTACAGCCACGCGTGAACAAGGACGGCTTTCGCGAGATACTCGTGCTCGCGAAGAATCCCGAAGCCACGATCTATGCCGGCATGTCCGAGGTGCGGCCGGGACAGATCGTGCGCGTGAACCGCAACGGGCTGACGAAGCGGCGCTACTGGATGCTCGAGGCGCGTCGGCATGAGGACGATCTGGCGCGGACGATCGGGACGGTCACCGCGTTGCTGGAAGACATCGTCCGGCGGCAGATCGTCAGCGACGTGCCGTTGTGCAGCCTGCTCTCCGGCGGGCTCGACTCCTCGACCGTGACGGCGATGGCGCACCGGGCGATCGCCGCTGGGCAAGGCGGGCGGCTGCGCTCGTTTTCCGTCGACTTCGCCAATCATGGCACGGCCTTCGTCGCGGACGATTTCCACAAATCCTCCGACACCCCGTTCGTGCGGGATTTCGTCGCCCATACCGGCTGCGATCACCGCGAGGTGATTCTCGACAGCCGGGAGCTTGCCGATCGCGATCTCAACCGCGCCGTCATGCAGGCTGCCGATTTTCCGCTCGGCGTCATCGGCGACATGTTCTCGTCGCTCTACCGGCTTTTCCAGGCCGTTCGCGCCGAATCGACGGTGGCGCTACCCGGCGAATCGGCGGACGAGGTCTTCGGCGGCTATCCTTGGTTCCATGATGTCAAGGCGGTCGAGGCGGCGACCTTCCCCTGGCTCGCCACCACGGGGAATACCTTCGACGGCACGCAGGTTCTCGATGCCGATCTCTTGGCGCGGCTGAACCTCCCCGCCTTCCAGGCCGACAGCTACGCCCAGGCGGTTGCCGAGACCCCGATTCTCCGGGGCGAGGATGCCGGCGAGCGGCGGATGCGCGAGATCAGCTATCTTCACCTGACGCGCTTCGTCCAGTTTCTCCTCGACCGCAAGGACCGCATGAGCATGGCCGTCGGGCTCGAGGTCCGGGTGCCGTTCTGCGACCATCGCCTGGTCGATTACGTGTTCAACATCCCCTGGCATATGAAGACGTTCGACGGGCGGGAAAAGAGCATTCTGCGCGCCGCGTCGCGCGATCTGCTGCCGCACTCCATCGTCAAGCGGCAGAAGAGCCCCTACCCCTCGACGCAGGACCCGGCCTACGAGAAAGCCGTTCGCGCCGACGTCGCCGAGGTTCTGGAGGACCGCTCCCATCCCGCGACCCCCCTGCTCAACAGGCGGGTGATCGAGGGCATGCTCATGCGACCGCTAGGGACGACAAGCACCCTTCCCGACCGTGCCGGCCTCGAGCGTGTGCGCTCGATCAGCGCTTGGGTGAAGGATTACGACGTCGTGCTGGACCTCTAGCTCGCGGCGGCTCAGCTCCCCGGCCCATGACAATAGCTCGCCGTCGGCACTTTCTCCGTCACCGTCACGTTCGACCCCTTGCGGATGACGAATTCCGACGCGCCGACCGTGGTCGAGCCCGGCTCGACCGTGGTCGAGCCTGGCGCCCAATCGTAGGTGTAGCCGAGCCGCGTCCAGGGATAACCGCCTGGCTGGCGGTAGCGCGACAGGACCTGCTCGGCGAACCACGCCTTGTAGGCGGTGTCGGTGTTGGGCGGGAAGGCGGCGGCGCATTCGCTCTTGGCGGGATCGGGATCCGGGCAGGGCCGCAAGATGCTGGCCGGGTCGACCTGGAGGAGGACGACGACCCGCTCGCCCGGCGCGGCGGGGAGACCGAGAAATTGCTGGAGACGCAGGCGCAGCGCGTCGGGCTCGGCGGGAAAGGCGGCGCAGGCCTCCTGCAGCTGCGGCACGCGCGTCACCCAGACATCGACGCCGACACGAATCGGCCCGGGCGGATAGAATTTGTCGGCGGTCTCCTGCGAGGTCCAGGTGACGACGGAAACCGGCTTCGTCGTGCCGTCGATGGTCACGAGCTGGTGGACCTTCGCCTCGCTGAATACGGCCGATCGATAGATCGTGTCGTCATAGGAAAGGGCCGGCGGCGCCGACGAGGCGGCGCACCCTGTCAGCAGGGCTGACGATGACGGCGATCGGCAGCCTCTTAGCGACAAGCGGCATTGATGTTCTCCTCCCGTCGTGGTGGCGATCGGTGCCGTTATCGTTGGCGTTCCGGCAGTCGGTCGCGGTGGATCCGAGCGGAACCCCGATTCCGCCGACAAAGCGTGAATATACGCTGCTCCTCGCGTTCACAGGCGCCTTTCACCGACCTCAGCGATTTCAGGTGTAGCCGAGTTCCCTCGTTCTGAAATCGTCGTGTAGCCGCGCTGCCCGAGCCTCGGCAAATCGGACCGAGCACAGACCCGTGCCGGAGCGAGCAGGACCGAGGAGCGATCATGACGACGAGACGACGATTTCTCGCGGCGCCCCCCAGAAGATCCACTGAAGGGTGAGGCAAGCCATGCTTCCCGTTTGTGATATGCCGACCGCGGCCGTCCGGCACGCGTTGCGGGCATTGGCCAGCGAAGCGGGGACGCGGGCAGGGCTGCCCGGGGTAAAGTTCATGCGTCCGCTCGTAGCGCAAGCGCACGAGGTCTTGCGCGAGCGCCTTGAAGCGGGCGGCTCAGTCCAGGGCTATCTGCGCGGCCGCGCGCGTCTCGCGGATAGCGCGGTGGTCGGGCTGCTCCACATTGCCGCGATGTCCACCGGGCTGCGTGGCGATACCATGGTCGCTCCGCTCGCCGCGGTTGCGGTCGGCGGTTACGGGCGCAGCGAATTGGCTCCCGGCTCCGATCTCGACGTGCTCTTTCTCCTGCCAGAAAGCAGCCAGTCACGCGCTGGAGGCGGCGCAGCTGCGACGACCGCGTGCGTCAGTGCCGTCGTTGCCGGGCTCTGGGACCTCGGATTCGTGCTCGACCACGCCGCGCGCTCGTCCCGGGAATGCCTCGACCTCGCGCACAGCGAGCCTGCCGTCCTCGCGGGCTTACTCGACCGGCGCTTCCTGTGGGGCGGCTTCGGCCTGTTCGCCGCGCTGGATGCCGATCTCGCGCGGCTCTTCTCGGGACCGCACGCCGCGCGCTGGCGGCGCGCCGTGGACTCAGCCATGGCGAGCACCAATCGCGACGCGCTTCACGGCGCGCGGATGCCGGAGGACGAGCCCGACGTGAAGCGAGGACCCGGCGGTCTGCGCGATCTCCAGCGCGCGCTTGCAGTGAATACGCTCGCCTCAGGCCGACCCACCGCGCTCGCGGACCCGACGCTTATCGAGGCGCACCGCTTCCTGTGGCTCGTGCGGTGTCACCTGCATCTCCTCGTCGGTCGCGCCGAGGACCGCCTCAGCTCGGCGCTGCAACCCGGCGTCGCACGCCGGCTCGGGTTCGGAACAACCGCGGCGCCTCGTCTGCTGCACCTCTTTCGCCGTCACGCGCACAACGTGCTCCACGCGGCAGCGCTCGCGCCCTCGGTCCCGGCGCAGCCTCGATAGGTGTCCCATGGAACGGATGCTGACCATCATGGCCGACGATCCCGCGGCGGCCGTCGCCGGACTCACCGCGATGGTGTGCCTCGCCACCTGGCCCCTCTTTCGGGCACGGCGGATGATGCTCATCGTCTACATCGGCAACAATCTGGGCTTCGCCTTGCATTATGCGCTGCTGGGCCACTGGACCGCGGTGGCGATGAACGGCCTCATGAGCGTGCAGACCGTCGTGGCGATCATGCTCGTCCGCCAGCCGAGATTGCGCTGGGCGTACTACGCGCTGATGCCGGTATTGGCCCTCGCCAGTGCCGTCACCTGGCAGGGTCTGCCATCCTTCCTCTCGGCGGCGGCGACCACGCTCTCGACGATCGGCCGCATGCAGACCAACGATACGGTCTTGCGTGTTTTGCTGCTGGCCTCAACGCCATTCTGGGCAGCTCACGATCTGATCGTCGGCTCCGTTCCCGGACTTGCCGCCGATCTTCTCAGCATGGCGACTGGCGCGACGATGTTGCTGCGCCGCTCGCCCCCGCTTCGTGCCGTGCGAGATCGTCGTTGTCCTGCCGCGCCGCGTCCGGTGCTGCATTTCAAACGTAACTGAACGTCCTGCGTCCGAAATCGTCGCGTAGCTCGCGCTGTGTAAATTCGAGAGCAGCCTGTTTACGGAGATGATTGACATGTCCAATCGGAGCAAGTTGGCCGAGCCCGCGCTGACCGAATTGTGGGAGGAACACACGGCCCAGGAGTTCGTCCACAAGAACGTTGATGCGACCATGCGGACCATGACCGCGGCGCCGCATGTCATCGCCGTGCCGTTGGCCATGGGCGGTCGCGGCTGGCACGACGTGCGCGACTACTACGCCCGGCACTTCATCGGCCGGACTCCGCAGGATCTCCGCTTGGAGCCCCTCTCGCGCACCGTGGACGCGGAGCGCGTGGTGGACGAGATGGTGGTTTCGTTCACGCACGACATCGAGATGCCGTGGATACTGCCGGGCATCGCCCCAACCGGCCGGCGGGTGGAGATTCCGCTCGTCGCCGTCGTCGCGTTCCGCGACGGCAAGGTCGCGAGCGAGCACCGGATTGCTGCCATCCTCCGGTCTACCCGTGCTGGGCGCCGGGCAGGCCAAGGCGTTGCTCGATCCGGCCGTGTCGCTCAACACGCTCCTGACATCGACAGGTTGACGGTGACAGACCGGCGCAACGACTGCTCGCATCGACATGATGCCCGTTCACTGATCGACGAACCGGAGGACAAAATGAACGCCAGAACCGCGCCCCTGCGAGCCGCCATCGTCACGCCCGAGCAGGCGCTGTCGATCAAACCCTTCGGCCTCGACATGAAAGTGCTCCTCACCACCGAGGCCACCGGCGGCGCCATCTCGGTCCTCATGGCGTGGCACAAACCGGGCGAAGATCCGCCCGACCACGTCCATTTCAGCCAGGAGGAGATGTTCTTCATCGTCGAGGGCACCTATGAGCTGACCATCGGCGGTCGGAACGCGACGGCCGGCCCTGGCACCATCGTCTTCATCCCGCGCAACGTGATGCACCGCTTCAAGAATGTCGGCGACACCGCGGCATGCATGCTCGACTGGAGCCTGCCGGGCGGACAGGATCACTATTTCAAGACGGTCTCCGAGCTCGCCACTGGCGGCGGCTTCACCGGCGAGAAGGTGTTGGAGATCAGCAAGAAATTCGACACGAACTTCCCCGCCGCGCACTGAGCCGCAGGCGGAACGGCGGCGTCGGCTGCATTGCGATTGTCCGACGCGCCGGCCTGGGTCGAAGCGTGGGCGAGATCGAACCGCCCGATCCCAAACCGACTTCCGTGCCGCTGCGGGATCGTGCCAAGCTGTCGCCTTGGGGTGATCGCCGTTTCCTCGGAGGAAGTCAGGTGCTGTCGTTCGAGATCCGCCGTCTCGAGGTCGCGGACGTCGAGGATTACCGAGCCATCCGGCTTGCCTCGCTGCAGACCGAGCCGGAGGCCTTCGGCTCCCTCTACGAGGTCGAAGTCACCCGCCCCATCGACGGTTTCGTCGAGCGGCTTGCCTCCATGATCGTGCTCGGCGCCTATGCCGGCGGGCGTATCGTCGGCGTCGCCAGCTTCCGGCAGGAAGCCGGTCCGAAAGAGCGCCACAAAGGGGTCCTCGGCAGTGTCTACGTGCAACCCGATTCGCGCGGCCAGGGTGTCGCGGCGGCGCTCGTCGCCGGCATCATCGAGGTCGCGCGGAGCATCGTCGAGCAGCTCACCCTGACGGTCGTGCAGGGCAACAGCGCCGCCATCGCCCTCTATCACCGCTTCGGCTTCACGGTCTACGGCGTCGAGCCGCGCGCGCGGAAGAACCCTGGCGGCTATGTCGACAAGGTGCTGATGGTGCTCGACCTGCGGCCGGGCTGACGAGAAGCCACCAACCACCGGCGATCCGGTCGATCATCCTTGTCACGGCCTCGGGAAGAGAATCGCGCCGGCGCTCACGCGATTTCCCGATACATCGAGTTCCGTGCCGAGACCGAGCCAGACCCGGTCGATGCCGAGCTGCCGCAGCAGCTTGCCGCTTGTCGACGGCAATAGCGGCGCGAGACACTGTCCGATGACGACCAGCGCTCGCGCCAAATCCGCAAGGCAGTTGCGCAATTCGATGCGTGCCGCGGCGGATGCTTTCGGATCGTCATCGCTCGCCGCCAGCCCGGCGAGCGACCAAGGTCGGGTGTCGGCGACGTATTTGTTCGCCGCGGCGATGAAGCTCCAGATCGCCGCCAGGGCATCGTGAAAGGCGAAGCTTTCCAGATGCGTGTCGACCGTCGCCGGCAGCGCTCCGGCCGCGCGCAGTATGTCGGGTCGTCGTTCACGATTTGCGGCCGCCACGGGGACAAGGCCGTCGCTGTACCGCTCGATCATGCTGAGGGTGCGGTGAACGAGGTTGCCAAGCTGACCGGCAAGCTCCGCATTGTGGGCCTGCAGATAGCGGTCGCGGGAGAAGTCGCCATCCTCGGTGCTGCGGAAATGCCGCAGCAGGTAGTAGCGCAGCGCGTCGGCGCCGAGCGCCTGGGCAAGCGGCACCGGATCGATCGCGTTGCCGGCCGATTTTCCGATCTTGCGGCCCTCCACGGTGACATAGCCGTGCACCAGGATGCGGGTCGGCAGTGGAAGGCCTGCCGAGAGCAGCATTGCAGGCCAATACACGGCGTGGAAGCGAGTGATCCCCTTGCCGATGACATGTTCTCGCGCGGCAGCGTCGTGCCAGAAGCGATAAAGCTTGTCGCCGTTCGTTCCGTAGTCGAGCGCCGCGAGGTAGTTTCCCAGGGCGTCGAACCAGACATAGATGACCTGATCCGCATCGCCGGGAACCGGAATGCCCCATCCCCGCGCCCGCACTGCGCTGCGTGAAATACTGAAATCCTCGAGGCCGCCGTCGATCCAGGCGAGAACCTCGTTGCGGCGGCTCCCGGGACAGATCTCCATGTCGCCCGAAACGATGGCGCGGCGCAGCGCTTCCTCGTAGCGGGACAGCCGGAAGAAGTAGTTCTCTTCGGAGATCCTCTCTGGCGCGGACCCGTGCTCGGGGCAACAGCCATTCGTCAGCTCCGCCGGCTTGTAGAATTGCTCGCAGCCCGTGCAGTAAAGTCCGGCGTAGGCACGCTTGTATATGTCGCCCTTCGCGGCGCAGGCGGCCCAGAGTCGTTCGACGCCGGTGCGATGGCGTCGATCCAGGCTGGTGCGGATGAAATCATCGAAGCTGAGATCGAGGGCGTCCTTCAACGCATAGAAGCGCTCGGCATTCCCGCGGACCAGCGTCTCGACCGGCACGCAAGCCGCCTCGGCGGCCTGGACGTTCTTGAGGCTGTTTTCGTCGCTGCCCGCCTGAAACCGGACCTCGTAACCCTGCAGACGGTACAAACGCGCCAGGCAATCCGCCTGGATCATCTCCAGGGCGAAGCCGACATGCGGCGCCGCGTTCACATAGGGGATGGATGTCGTCAGATATCGGCTTTCCCGGCCGTTCTGCCGAGGCGAGGCTTGGTGTTCTGGCGTGTGCTCTGGCTGTTTCATTCCGGTCTCTCCACGTCGCTGTCCCGCGAGGCGGATCCCGGACAAAAGAAAACCGCCTCGGATCGAGGCGGTCATTGCGCATGTCGTTTCAGATGATCTTAAGTCACGAGCCTGCGCCGGCCACCTCCGTTTGAAGAAGCGGCATCATCATCGAAAACAGAATCGTGCCAGGGCTCGTCTGCATGAATGCATCCTAATCCCGGGCGGGTCGGCAAGCAAGTGAGCGGCACCTCATTTATATGTCATTTGACAGCATATGTCAATAAATGACATAGTTGAGAAATGGCCAAGGCGACATTGATCGTTCGTGAGCGCCGGATCGATGCGAGCGGCGGCATTATGGAGATCAAGGTGTGGCGCGTGCCCGACCCGGTACATCCCTCAACGCACGAATATAAATATTCGCTGTTCTACGGGCGGCCAGGTCTGCGCCTTATCGGATTCGACAACGAACAGGGCAAAGGCGACCACATGCACATCGCAGGGGACGAAAGGCCCTATTCGTTTACAAGCCTTGACCAGCTATTAGCAGATTTCTTTGCCGAAGTTCGCAAGGCAGGAGGTGAGCCGTGAGCAAACTAAAGATTCATGTCGGCGATAGCCTGGAAACCATCGGCGAGCGCGTCAAAGACGCTGTGCGTCGAGACAAAAAGGGTGAGCGAGTCCGGGAATATCACCTCACGTTCGATTCTTTTGAGACGTTGGCCAAGGTGCTGACCCCTCGCCGTCTAGAGCTGCTTCGCTA
>WNFM01075468.1_pt3 | contig 14433 bp, 12 predicted proteins | sample 5400271 | NCBI WGS metagenome assembly WNFM01 (sample SAMN13153352, study PRJNA577476) | soil metagenome | isolation source: 60 cm saprolite on Douglas fir-dominated hillslope | place: USA:California | collected 2013-09-17 | reverse complement strand
CCCCCGCCACTCGAACGGCGCGTGGTTCGACGGCGTCTATCCCTGGGAAGTCGACGCGGAGACCGGCCACCCCGGCTTCACCGAGGGGGGGATGCTCACGTACCTCTTCGGGGCCATGCACGACGTGGCGGGAATGGTCGAGATGCTGGGCGGGCGTGAGCGCTTCCTCGCGCGCCTCGACGAGAACTTCGACGGCGGGCACCACCGCCACGACAACGAGCCCGGCCATCACTACCCCTACCTCTACGACTTCGTGGGGGCTCCCGCGAAAACCCAGGCGCGCGTCCGGGCGATCATGGCGGACCACTATCGCTCCGGGCCCGACGGCCTTCCGGGGGACGAGGACTGCGGGCAGATGTCGGCCTGGTTCGTCTGGAGCGCCCTCGGACTCTACCCGGTGGCGCCGGCCTCGGGTGAATACGCGCTAGGGAGCCCGATCTTCCCGCAGGTCACGCTCCGCCTGAAACCGCCGCTCGGCAACGGGACCCTGGTGATCCGCGCCCTCGACGCCTCCCCCGGCAACGTCTACGTCCAGGCGGTCGAGCGGAACGGGAGGCCGCTCGTGGAGCCGTTCGTCCGCCACACGGATCTGGTGACGGGAGAGGCCGTCTTGACCTTCCGGATGGGACCGAAGCCACCCACGCCCGAGGGAGCGCCGAACCGTGGGCGGCGATGAGGGGGAATAAGAAGGAGGCCCTGCTCGTAGAATGACCAGGATGGGCGGGAGACTCGACGATCGCCCGGTCTTGGCCGCGTTCTTCGCAGGAGGTGGGTCGTGAGACGAATGCTCGGAATGGTCCTGGGGCTCGTGATGGCGTTTCCGGCCCTCGTGCCCACGTCCACGGCGCAGACCGGATCGCCGCCCACGAGCGCCGAGATCGTCACGGCCTTCGGCAAGCAGGGGGTGCGCCTCAACCAGGCCGAGGCCCAGGGGATCCGGGAGAACGTGCGGCTGGCGCTCCAGGAGGCCCGGCTCCACGGCATCGGAAACAGCAAGGTGGACTTCGCGGCGGTCGAGATCGCGAGTGAGCTGGGGCTCGACACGTCTCCCGGCTCGAACACGGTCAAGAACGTCGTGGCCGCCATACGCTACCTGCTCGAGCACGGCCACGGCGGCGTGACCCCGAAGGTGACGCCGCCCTTGCCGCCCTCGCCCCCGCCGAACCTGGGTTGGGAGCGCTACTTCGACGAGACGGTGAGCCTGTGGAACGACGCGGGCTTCATGGGGCTCGTGGGGCAGAAGGGCTTTCATCCCGTCAAGATCAGCTGGGAGGACATCGGCCGCTACCAGGGGAGCGTGTGGGGGGACCGCATCAGCGACGTCGGGATCTGGGTGCGCAGGAGCGAGGACGACGCGGACAGCGCGCGCCTGGCCCTCTCGGTGCGGCGCGACAGCAACTTCCGCGACAAGGTGCTGGTCGTTCCGGCGGCCCAGATCAAGGTGCACCAGCGCAGCGGCGGCAAGACCGTCGAGAAGACCCTGCCCCAGCGGCTTGCGGAGCTGGGGCTCGCGAGCGCCGCCCGGGACAAGAACGTCATCGTGTCCAACCAATTCGCCATCGTGCCGGTTCCCGCGCGGGGAATGACCGGCGCCTGGCCTCGGGGCGTGCCGCCTCGGGCCGCCTTCACCTTCAGCATCTTCCCGTACGGCTCTACGAACTTCGTGATCACCGACGTGATCGAGGGCAGCCACGAAGCGATCGTGGGCCCGGGCAGCCACCAGCTTTTGTTCGCGAACGTCGAGGGCGAGCGCGCGCCCTTCACGGCGAGCCGCGCCGAGGACCGGCCCGACTTGCTGAAGCTGGAGCGGGAGCTGAAGGCGCAAGGGATGGACGTGGACGTCCAGCGCTACTACCTGATCCAGGTTCCCCTGCGGCGAGACGCCCGAGGCATACAGCTCTCCAACATGGGCACGCCGCCGCTCGCGCGGGCGATGTCGCAAGAAATCAACGTGGGGGTTGTTGGCGGAGTTGTTGGCGGAGCGCCGGCGGCTGCCGCGAAGGCAGCAGCCCCCAAGGCCCAGGACCAGTTGGTGACGATCAACGAGGAGCGCGCGGGGCTCGCGCGCGTGGCCATCGGCCACGGCGCGCCCGAGGGGCCCTACTTCGTGGGCGCCGGCTACGCCGGGGCCCGGGCCGAGGAGCCGATCCGCGTCACGGTCGTCTACTTCGTGACCCCCATCGGCAGGGTCTCGCCGAAGGACATGGAGACCTTCGCCGCGGCCTTCGCGCAGTGGGACGGGCAGGCGATCTGGGGCGGAAGCTTCGTGACCAAGGAGAGCAACTGATCTCGCGGACCTTGCTTCAGCCGCCGATCGTGCCCCTGGCTTCCCGGGCGTAGCCGAGCCGTCGGAGGGCGAGCGTGATCTCGTCCAGGATGGCGGGGTCGTCGATCGTGGACGGGACCTTGCAAGGCTCCCCGTCCGCGATCTGCCGCATGGTCCCGCGCAGCACCTTGCCCGAGCGGGTCTTGGGCAGGCGGCTCACGATCCCGGCCACCTTGAAGCTCGCCACCGGCCCCACCTGCTCGCGCACGACCTCGATCAGCTCCGCGACGATCTCGCCGTGGTCGCGGCGGACGCCCGCCTTCAGCACGACCAGGCCGAGGGGAAGCTGCGTCTTCAGCGCGTCCTTGACGCCGAACACGGCGCATTCCGCGACGTCCTGGTGGCTGGCGATGGCCTGCTCCATGCTGCCAGTGGAGAGGTTGTGGCCGGCTATGATGATGACGTCGTCGATCCGTCCCATGATGAAGAGATAACCGTCCTCGTCGTAGTAGCCCCCGTCGCCGGTGGTGTAGTAACCGGGAAACCTCGAAAGGTACACCTCCTTGAACCTCGCGTCGTCCTGCCAGAGCGTGGGCAGGGTGCCGGGCGGCAGCGGCAGGCGGATGGCCACCGCGCCCTCCTTTTCCGCCGGCAGGGCGCGGCCGTCCTCGCCGAGGATCTCCACGCGGTAGCCGGGCACGGGCCGGGTCGGGGAGCCCGGCTTCACGGGCAGGGGCTCGAGGCCCAGGCAGTTCGCCGCAATCGGCCAGCCCGTCTCAGTCTGCCACCAGTGGTCGATGACCGGCTTCTGCAGGAGCCCGCGCGCCCAATGGTAGGTGTCCGGGTCCAGCCGCTCTCCGGCGAGGAACAGCGCGCGAAACCCCGAGAGGTCGTGCTTGCGCAGGTAGTCGCCGCCGGGGTCTTCGCGCTTGATGGCCCGGAAGGCGGTGGGTGCGGTGAAGAGCACCCGCACCCGGTGCTCTTCGATGACGCGCCAGAACTCGCCGGGATCCGGAGTGCCCACCGGCTTGCCCTCGTGGATCACCGTCGTGCAGCCGTGGAGCAGGGGAGCGTACACGATGTACGAGTGGCCGACCGTCCAGCCGAAGTCCGAAGCCGCCCAGAACACTTCCCCCGGCGCCACCCCGTAGACGTTCTCCATCGACCACGCGAGGGCCACGGCATGGCCGCCGTTGTCGCGGACGACGCCCTTGGGCCTTCCCGTCGTGCCCGAGGTGTAGAGGATGTAGAGCGGGTCGGTGGCGCGGACGGGGACGCAGTCCACCGGCCGGGCCCCGGCCATGAGCTCGTGCCAGTCGTGGTCGCGCCCGGGCACGGGCGCCGAGCGATGCTGCTCGCGCTGCAGGGTCACGCAGTGCAGGGGCTTGTGGCTCGACAACTCGATGGCCCGGTCCAGCAGGGGCTTGTACTCCACGACCCGCTTGATCTCGATGCCGCAGGAAGCGGAGACGACCACCTTGGGTGTCGCATCCTCGATCCGAACCGCCAGCTCGTGGGCGGCGAAGCCGCCGAAGACGACGGAATGGATCGCGCCGATCCTCGCGCAGGCGTGCATGGCGATGAGCGTTTCCGGGATCATCGGCATGTAGATGACCACTCGATCGCCCTTGCTCACCCCGAGGGAGGCGAGCGCCCCCGCGAATCGCGCGACCTCCTCGCGTAGCTGCCGGTAGGTCAGCGTTTGCTTCGTCGCGGTCACCGGGCTGTCGTAGATCACCGCGAGCTGGTCGGCCCGGCCGCCTTCGACGTGGCGGTCGATCGCGTTGTAGCAGGTGTTCAGCTCGCCGCCGGCGAACCAGCGGTAGAGGGGCGCCTGCGAGTCGTCCAGGACCTTGTCGAAGGGCTTGTGCCAGTGGATGCGTTGGGCCGCTCGAGCCCAGAAGGTCTCCGGGCTCCGCATCGACTCCTCGTAGGCCCGCTGAAAGGCTCCCGTCATCGCCTCCCCCCGGGCGACCATAGCCGATTCCGCGCGACCCCACCACCGGATCGCCCCCGGGCTTTGGGGAACGCGGGTAAGATGTGCCGCCGATGCCCGCCCCCTCCCCGACCGCAGGCTCCGGGACCCCGTCGCGGGCGCGTCACTGGGTCGTGTTCTTCGCCATCACCCTGGCCCTCATCTCCTACACCGACCGGGTGGTCATCGCCCAGGCAGCCGGCCACATCCAGGTGGACCTTGGCCTCTCGCGGATCCAGATGGGCTGGATCTTCTTCATCTTTTCCTTTGCGTACACCGCCTTCGAGATCCCCGGCGGATGGATGGGCGACCGGTGGGGCGCCCGGATCGTCCTGCTGCGCGTGGTCACCCTCTGGTCGCTCTTCACCGCCGCCACCGGTTGGGCCTGGAGCTACGCCTCGATGCTGGTGTGCCGCTTCCTCTTTGGGGTCGGGGAGGCCGGCGGCTTCCCCAACCTCGCCAAGGCCTTCACGCACTGGCTGCCGGGCCGTGAGCGCGTGCGGGCCCAGGGCCTCATGTGGTTCGCGGCGCGCTGGGGGGGAGCGGTCACTCCGTGGCTGGTGGTCCTGCTCCTGGAGCACGTCTCGTGGCGGCACGCCTTCGAGATGTTCGGCCTGCTCGGACTCGTCTGGGGGGCCTTCTTCTATTTCTGGTTTCGCGACGATCCGCGCGACCATCCGGCGGTGAACCCGGCGGAGCTGGCTCTCATCCGCGAGGGGAGGGAGGCCGCCGGCGAAGCTCGAGAGCCGACGCCGTGGCGCGACATCTTCGGCAGCCGGTCCGTGCTGCTCCTCTGGCTCCAGTACTTCCTCCTCAGCTACGGCTGGTGGTTCTACATCCAGTGGCTGCCCACCTACCTGAAGGAGGCTCGCGGCTTCGCTCTCCCGAAGGACGCGGGGGCGGGCGCCGTCCTCGCGGGTCTGCCCCTCTTCCTCGGCGGCATCGGGTGCTGGGTCAGCGGGTGGCTGCAGCCGCGGCTCGCCCGTCGCTTCGGGGGCACCGCGCGCGTGCGCAAGGCCCTGGGATTCTTCGGCCTCGGCGGCGCCGGGTCGTTCCTCCTGCTATCCATCCAGCTCCAGAACCCCTATTGGGCCATGTTGGCCATGGGCCTCGCCAGCTTTGCCAACGACCTCACGGTTCCCGTGGCGTGGGCCACCTGCATGGACCTGGGGGGAAAGCACACGGGCACGGTGGCGGGAGGCATGAACACGGGAGGGGCCGGCGGGGGAATGGTGGCGGGACCGATGGTGGCCTATCTCCTGAAGTTCTCGAACGACAACTGGAACGTTCCCCTCTACGTCGCCGCTGCCGTCTACTTCGCGGGGATGCTCTGCTGGCTGGCCATCGATCCGGTGACCCCGATCGGGCGACGAGCTCAGCGGAAGCAATAGAGCCGGCCGTCCTGGGTGCCGATGACGAGCCGTCCCCCCGCGATGGCCGGAGACGCGGAGAGCGGCGCCCCCGCGTCGAACTGCCAGAGCAGCTTGCCGCTCCCGGGATCGAGGACGTACAGCCGTCCGTCGTTGGACCCGATGTACACGCGGCCGCCGGCGATCGCGGGGGAGGATTCGACCCGCCCCTGGGTGGCGAACGTCCAGAGCTCCTTGCCGGTGGCGGCGTCGAGGCCGTGGACCATCTTGTCGCGCCCTCCGAGCACGACCCGGCCGTCGGCCACCGCGGCCGAGGAGTAGAACGGGAACTTGCGCTGCGGGTGCTGATAGCGCCACGCGATCCTCCGCGTCTTCAGGTCGACGCCCAGCACCTCGTTCTCGAACGTGCCGTAGTAGGCGCGGTCTCCCGCCAGGGCGGGGGAGGCCCCGGTGTAGGCGTCGGACGATACCTCGAACGTCTCCTTGCCGTCGGCGATCCGCACCGCCCGCAGGCGCTGGTCGCAGCCCGTGATGTAGGCAAGGCCCGCGGCCACCGCGGCCGTCGCGTGCACCGGGCCCTCGGTCTCGAGCTTCCAGGCGAGCTGGCCGGTCCTGGCGTCGAGCGCGTAGAGGTGCTGGTCGTAGGAGCCGACGAGCACCTTGCCCTCGGCCACCACCGGCGACGCCTTCACCTCGGTGCCCGTCTTGAAGACCCACACCCGCCGGCCATCCGCCGCGGCCACCGCGTGGACGTTGCCCTTGAGGTCGCCCACGTAGACGATGCCCCCCGCCACCGCGGGGGAGGACTCGCCGATGCCGTCGCCCTCCACCGGGTAGCGCCAGCGCAGGGCGCCGGTCGCGAGGTCGAGGGCCAGCAGCTCGCCGCCCATGCGGCCCACGAAGACGGCGCCGTCCGCGATCGCGGCCGAAGACTCGATCGACTCGCCGGCCTCGTAGGTCCAGAGGACCTTGAGCTGCGCCGGGAGCGGAGTCGAGGAGACGCCGGTCAAGGCCGGGCTGCCGCGGAACTGGGGCCAGGCGTCGGCGGGCGGCGACGGAGCGGTCGCCCGCGCTCCGGATGCCATGCTGGCGGCCAGCCCGGCCGCCATCCCGGCGACGGCGAGCCTGGACGCCGGCCGCGCGCGGAGCACCCTCACGCCCGATCGAGCACGACGTCGAACACCGCCGTCTCGTAAGCCTGTCCGTTCGCCATCCTCTTCTGCACCGGCACCGCGAGCGAGGGGTGGAAGATGCCGTCTTCCTTCTGGTGGGGATCGCCCTCGAAGTAGATCTCGCTGATGAGCCGCCGGTAACCCGCGGCCTGGATCGCGACGTGGACGTGCGGACAACGCCAGCCGTCCGGGCTCGGCTGGTAGGCCACCGGGTGGATCCCTTCCAGCTCGTAGGCCCCGCTCTCCTCGGTGACGATGCGCGCGCGGTTCTTGAAGTCGCCGTCGCCGGACGAGTACTTACCGTGCACGTCCACGTGCCAGACCTCGATCACCGCCCCCGGGAGGGGCCGCTTCGTGTCGAAGCCCCAGACGTGTCCGGAGAGAAGAAGCACGGTACCGGCCTCGAAGGGCGGCGTGCTCTTGGCGCGGTAGGGCGCGCCCGGACGGTAAAAAGGCCCGGCCCCGACCGGCCGCGTGAGCGCCCACGTGCCGGAGGGGGCCCCCGACTCGAGGGCGGCCGGCGACACTCCCGGGGGCACCGCCACCTCTTCGGCCGTCGCGCGAGTGGGGAGCGCGTCGGCGCGCAGCAGCAGCGCGCCGCCGGCCGACGCGGCCAGGCCCAGCGAGGCCTCGTGCAGGAACGTCCGCCGTGACTTCTCCGCCATGACCGTCCTCCTCGTCAGAACGCCCCCCGGTACAGCTCCAGCGCTCCGGCGCCGTCGAACGGACGCGGGTTGAAGCGGCCGGTCCACTGCTCGGCCGCCTGCTCGGCCAGGTCCGGGAGGTCGGCCTCGACCACCCCCGCGGCGCGCAAGCGCCGGGGAAGGCCGCCGGCCACCGCCAGCGCCTCCAGCCGATCGGCGAGCGCCCCAGCGGGGTCGCCTTCCGGCCCGCGGCCCGCGGCGGCCAGGAGCTCGCCGTAGCGGCCGCTCGCCGCTCGCGCGTTCCAGCGCACCACGTGGGGCAGCAGCAGGCCGATGGCCACTCCGTGGGCGGTCCCGTAACGCGCCGTCAGCGGGTTGGCGCAGGCGTGGGTGGCCCCGAGCATCGAGCTCTCGATCGCGATCCCCGCGTAGTGTGCGCCGAGCAGCATGGCGCCCCGGGCGTCCACGTCCCCCGGCTCGCCGAGCACCCGCTCGTAGTGGCCTTCCAGCAAGCGGAAGGCCTCGCCGGCGAACAGGTCCGAGAACGCGTTCCTCCGGGTGGTGACCCAGGTCTCGACGGCGTGGGCGATCGCGTCGTATCCGGCGGTCGCGGTCACCGCGCGGGGCTGCGAGACGGTGAGCGCGGGATCGAGGATGGCCGCGCGGAACGCGGCCTTCGGATCGCCGCAGGCCATCTTCACGTGGGTCTTCGCGTCGGAGATCAGCGCGTAGGACTGGGCCTCGCTGCCCGTGCCGGCCGTCGTGGGCACCGCGATCATGGGCAGCAGAGGCGCCGCGGCCTTGCCGTAGCCCCAGTAGTCGGCCATCGAGCCGCCGTTCGTGAGGACGAAGTTGATGCCTTTTGCGCAGTCCATCGAGCTGCCGCCGCCGAGGCCGATCAGCGAGTCGACCCGAGCCTCCCGCGCCGCCGCGACCCCCGCGTCGACCATCGCGCTGTCGGGGTCGTGGTCGAAGCCGTGGAAGCCGACCGCCTCGATCCCGCTCGCGGCGAGGACGGCCAGCGCCTTCGCCACGTGCCCGGACGCCACGAGGCCCGGGTCGGCCACGAGCAGCGGCCGACGGAAGCCGAGGCCGTCCGCCAGCTCGCCCAGGCGCCCCAGGCTTCCCGCTCCGAAGACGATGCGCGTCTGCGGCCGTACGTCGAAGGGCTCCATCAGCGCGATCTTAATTCAGTACGCGGCGAACGCGGCGAGGATCCCCGTTCAATCCCGTGGATCGCGCGCGCGCAGGCTGCGCGCTACAATCCGCGCCCGGAGGACAAGGCATGCGCGGCGAGCCGATTCCGTCGATCCGTTGGGGCCTGTTGGCCGTGTCGCTGGCGGCCCCGGCCCTGGCTACCGATCTCAACTGGCCGCAGTTCCGCGGCCCCGCCGGTCAGGGAATCGTGCGCGAGACCGGGCTGCCCCTCGAGTGGAGCGACACGAAGAACGTGCTGTGGAAGACGGAGCTGCCGGGGCGCGGGCATTCGTCGCCGATCGTCTGGGGGAATCGGATCTTCCTCACCACGGCCATCGAGGGCGACGTGGTTCCGGGGGCGAAGGCGATCCCGCACATCGTCGACGGCCAGGACTTCCAGCACCCCGACGGGGTGGGGGCGGACCGCAAGCACACGCTCAAGGTGCTCGCCCTCGACGCGGTCACCGGGAAGGTCCTCTGGGAGCGCGCCGCCTGGGAGGGGACGCCGGTGGATACGCGCCACCGGCGCGGCAGCTTCGCGTCCCCCACGGCGGTGACCGACGGCACTCTGGTCTACGCCTACTTCGGCTCGGAGGGGCTCTACGCTTACGACTTCGGGGGGACGCTGGCCTGGAAGTTCATGCCGGGCGTGGTGGCGACGATGGGGGTGGGGGTCGGCACCTCGCCCCTCCTCTACAAGGACGTCGTGATCCTCCAGGCCGACGAGGACAACGGCGACAAGTCGTACATCGCCGGCCTCGACAAGAAATCGGGCAAGGAGGTCTGGCGGGTCCCCCGCAAGGTGCAGGTGAGCTGGGCCACGCCGGTGATCGTCAAGGCCGGGGCCCGCGACGAGCTGGTCACCAGCGGCACCGAGGCCATCATCGCCTACGATCCCGCGACCGGCAGGGAGCTGTGGCGGATCAAGGGCCTGGAGAGCAACGCCGTCCCCTCGCCGGTGGCGAACGACGACGTGGTGGTGCTCTCCGCGGGCTTTCCCGACAAGCTGGCCGTGGCCGTGCGTCCCGGGGGCGTCGGCGACGTCACCGAATCGCGCGTGCTCTGGAGGTACACGAAGGGGACGGCCTACGTCCCCTCGCCGATCCTGTACGACGGCTACGTGTACCTGATGACGGACAAGGGGCTCATCACCTGCCTGGACGCCAAGACGGGCGAGGTGAAGTACGAGGGGGCGCGACCTCCCGTGGCGGCGTCGTTCATGGCTTCGCCGATCGCCATCGACGGCAAGCTCCTCATCATGAGCCAGGACGGCGACACGTTCGTCATCAAGGCCGGCCCCACCCACGAGGTGGTCCGCACCAACCCGCTGGGCGAGCCGATCAGCGCCTCCGCGGCCGTGTCGCAGGGCCGCATGTTCATCCGGGGCGAGCGGCACCTGTTCGCGATCGGGCGGGTGGTCAGCCCAGGAGCTTCGCCTTGAGGGTGATCTCGGTGGCGGCCAGGGCCTTCGACACCGGGCATCCCTTCTTGGCCCCCTCGGCCTGCTCCTGGAACGCCGCCGCGGCGATCCCGGGCACCTCGGCCTCGCATTCGAGCTCGATGCGCGTGATGCCGAACCCGTCGCCCACCTTCTCGAGGTGCACCCGGGCCACCGTGTGGACCCGCGTCGGCGGGTGGCCGGCCTTGGAAAGGCCCGCGGAGAGCGCCATCGAATAGCAGCCCGCGTGGGCGGCTCCGAGCAGCTCCTCCGGGTTCGTGCCCTTGCCGTCTTCGAAGCGCGACACGAACGAATAGCTCCCCTCGAACGCGCCGCTGCCCAGCTTCCCCCGTCCCGCGCCTTCGCGCAGGTTGCCGCGCCATTCCGCCTCCGACGTCCGTACCGCCATGATCGTCCTCCTCCTCGTGCCCCGGGGCCCCAGTATACCGGGGCGTCCTCATCGGGATCGTCCAGGCCGCCGCGGGCGCTGCTTCGCCGACACGGACTTGATCACGATCCGCCGACGCCCCTTGCCATCCAGCGGTTTCCGCGCTTTCCAGAGGGCCTGTGCCATCAGCGCGCGGACGGCGGGCATCTCGAGGGTGGCGTCCTCGAGGACGATATGGCGGACCCGCGTGCCGCTGCCCTTCAGCAGCTTCCGCGGATCGGACAGGGTCGCGCCCTGCAGGAAGAACAGGCTGACCCACCGCGGGTAGACGGCGATCGAGAAGACGGCGTCCGAGGCCCGCTCGGTGGGTCCAAACCCGATGGCCAGCGCGTTGTAGTTGTCGTACACGAGCTCCACCGCGCCCGGCAGGCGCTTGCGCATGGTGGCGAGCGCGGAGCGCACCATTGCCCCGACTTCAGGCTCGAACTTCGCGATGAAAGCCTTGAGCTGCTGCGCGGGTGACTGAGCCTCGATGCTTCCCATCTCTTCGACGCCCGCATTCTATGCCCTGTATGACCGCGGCCGGATGCGGTAGGCTTGGGCGCCAGCCGACCAGGCCTGAAGGAGGGACACCATGAGCGCAGTTGGGATGACTCGACGGGAGATGGTTCGCCGGGGGGGCCTCCTCGCCCTGCCCGCGTTTTTTCGAGGGCCGGTGGCCGCCGCCGAAACCACGAGCCCGGCCGCGCCCGTCTCCGCAGCCGCCGGCCCGGGGCTCCGGGTCGGCCCGGACATCTACCAGTCGATCGGGGTGCGCCCGTTCGTCAACGCCCGCGGCACCTACACGATCCTCTCCGGCTCGACGATGCTGCCCGAGGTGCGCGCGGCCATGGACGCGGCCTCGCGGCACTACGTGCACCTCGACGAGCTGACCGACGCCATCGGCGCCCGCCTGGCTCAGCTGACCGGCGCCGAGTGGGGCATCGTGACCACGGGCTGCTCCGCGGCCCTCGAGCACGCGACCTTGGCCTGCGTGACCGGCGGCAACCCCGACCTGCACATCCGCATTCCCGACCTGCGGGGCTTCGCGAAGGACGAGTGCATCATCCCGCAGCACTCGCGCAACGTCTATGACGCGGCCGTCCGCGCGGTGGGAGTGCGCGTCATCGCCGTCTCCACCGCCGAGGAGCTGGAAGCGGCTTTCGGTCCGCGCACGGCCCTCGCCTACATCCTGGCCGGGCCCAACGCGGACGAAGGGCCGCTCAGCACCAGGGCCATCTGCGAGGCCGCGAACCGGCGGGGCGTCCCCGTCCTCGTGGACGCGGCGGCCGAGATCTTCACCGTCCCCAACGTGCACCTGAAGCTCGGCGCCGCCCTCGTCGCCTACAGCGGCGGCAAGTGCCTGCGCGGGCCGCAGGCCGCCGGCCTCCTGCTCGGCCGCAAGGACCTCGTCAAGGCCGCCTGGGTGGGCAGCGCGCCCCATCACGGCTTCGCCCGCGGGATGAAGGTCGGCAAGGAAGAGGCCATCGGGATGCTGATGGCGGTCGAGATGTGGATGAAGCGGGACCACGACGCCGAGTGGAAGATGTGGGTCTCCTGGCTGGACACGATCGCCCGCCGCGTCACCTCGATCGAGGGCATCACCACCTCGGTGACGCAGCCGGACGGCCTCTCCAACCGCATGCCCTCGCTCCAGATCCGCTGGGACCCGTCGAAGCTGGGCACGACCGGCGAGGCCGTCGCCAAGCAGCTCTTCGGCACCGACCCGCGCATCTCGCTCTTCCCACGGGGCAGGCCCGAGGGGAACGAGACCGGCCTCAGCATCGGCCCCTACATGATGGCTCCGGGCGACGAGAAGGTCATCGCGGAGCGGCTCTATACCCTGCTTTCCCGGCCCACCCGCGTGGAGGAGAAGCCGCTCGCCCCGCCGGTGGCCGACCTGACCGGCACCTGGGACGTCCGGATCGAGTACGCGGCCAGCGTCTCCACCCACCGCCTGCACGTGCGGCAGCGCGGGAACGACCTCGACGGCTCGCATCAAGGCGACTTCATCTCCCGCGACCTGCGGGGCAAGATCGACGGCGCCACGGTGCGGATCCGGAGCGATTACGCCGAGTCCCACGGCGACGCCATCAACTTCACCTTCACCGGCAGGGTGTCCGGGGACGAGATGGCCGGCGACCTCGAGATGGGCGAGTACCTGGCCGCGCGCTTCTCCGCCAAACGTCACGCATCCGGGAGGGCGTGAGCGACGTCACCCGGCCCGCTGCTCGCCGTGATGAGCGCCGTCCTGGCGGCTCGGACCGCCGTCCCGTCCGGCGGGCCCGGATCGACACCTGAGCCCGGCTACGTCGTGGCGCGGAGCGCCGCCGAGCCACGGGCGCTCCTGGACGCGGCGGAGGGGCCCTGGGAGCCGGCTCACCGCATCGCCTGGGGTCCGGAGGCCGCCGCCACGAGCTTCCGGGCGCTCTGGCGTGACCGACGCCGAGCCGTGGCACACGTTGACGGAGCGCGACGCCCGCCTCTGGAACGAGGAGGTCGTCGAGATCTTCCTGGACGTCGGCGCGACGGGCCGCTCCTACGCCGAGCTCGAGATCAACCCCGTCAACGCGGTGGTGGACCTCTGGGTGGACCGCCCGGAGAACAAGTTCGACAAGACCTGGGACATCGCGGGACTGGAAAGCCGGGTCCACCCGCGCCGTGACACCGCGCAGCGCCTGACGGGCTGGACCGCCGCCGCCCTGATCCCCTGGCCGGCCCTCGCGGCGAAGGCCCCGCCGGGCGTCGCGCTGCCGCCGAGGCCGGACGACCGCTGGCGCTTCAACGTCTTCCGCATCGAGCGTCCCGGCGGCCCCAAGGAACCCGAGAAGGACGCGCTCTACCTCGCCTGGTCGCCCACGGGCCAGGCCGGCTTCCACGTACCGCAGGCGTTCCGCGATCTCGTGTTCGCCCGATAGAGCACGACAGGGGGTGAGCCTTACGGCCCACCCCCTGCTTCGTCCCCTTCCGGGGAGCTAGAAAGAGAACCTCAGGGCCAGCTGGATCACTCGCGGGGCGTTCACCGTGCCGGTGATGATGCCGAAGGTGTTGGTGTCCGCGATGTTGCGGCCGGGCGGGCTCCAGTTCGGGTGGTTGAGGGCGTTGAACGCCTCGGCCCGCAGCTCGAGGTACCGCTCTCCGCCCGTCTTGAACCGCTTGGCCAGCGTGAGGTCGACGTTGGTGTAACCCGGCGCGCTCAAGACCCCGATGCCGCAGTTGCCCCACGTGCCCAGGGGCGCCCGCGTGAACGCGTTGATGTCGATCCACTTCGAGTCGCCGGGGGCAGTCGGGTCGGAGGTCATGCCCTGGTTCGAGGGCACGGGGTTGCCCATGCAGTTCGGGCGCTCGTTGCCGCGGACAGCCTGAAGCGACGACCCGCGGCTGTCCTGGACGGTGATCGGGAAGCCGGTGTGGGCCTGGAAGATGGCGGACAGCTTCCATCCCCCGAGGATTGCGTCGGTGATCCCGGACCAGTCCGTCCCCCACTTCATGCCCTTGCCCCACGGCAGGTCGTAGTTGGCCGAGAGGACGAAGTTGTGACGGGCGTCCGCGAAGGCGCGCCCGTAGTTCCACTCCGGTTGGTAGGCGTTCTGCCAGTAAGCGCCCTCGGCGGCGACGCCGCCCGAGCCGTAGTAGCCCAGGTTATTGGTGAGGACCTTGCTGAACGTGTACGAAGCCAGGAGCTCGAGCCCGTGCCACGATCGCTGCCGGACGCTGGCCTGGAGGCCGTTGTAGTTGCTGCGGGCCCGCGACGTCGTGGTCGCGATGGTGGTGACGAGGGGAAGGGCGCCGATGAGAGGCCGCCTCGCTCCGAGCGGCGCCCAGGTCGCGGGGTCGCCCACGCCGGGGAGCGGCTGGTTGCCCTCCATCGGGGCCACCAGGTTGGTGGCATGGTGGCCGACGTAGCCCACGTTGACCGACATCGACGAGGTCAGCAGGTACTC
>WNFM01229461.1_pt2 | contig 14436 bp, 11 predicted proteins | sample 5400271 | NCBI WGS metagenome assembly WNFM01 (sample SAMN13153352, study PRJNA577476) | soil metagenome | isolation source: 60 cm saprolite on Douglas fir-dominated hillslope | place: USA:California | collected 2013-09-17 | reverse complement strand
GTCCCGTTAACTTGACAGTATAGATATCAGATGGTACTCTTTGATAAGAGAGTTAAACGCAGCGCATTCTTTTACGTTAGGATTACACATTCAATGTCTATAGCAGTAAAAATCCAGATGATCTCTTCCGCCGTATGAGCGAACACGCCGGGCTTATGCGGCAGGAAGTGGCACACGGTAGCAATGTATGTCTACCACGATGTGTACCTGCTCACTTGCGGTTCATTAAGGCTGAGTGAGTAGTTTTTTATGCGAATTTTTGCATCTCCGATGCTACCTTCCTTCCCCGTGCGGCAGCCGTTAAGGTAGTCCCTACATCTCTAGGCTGATTGTCGCGACACCATGTGTACCCACCACATTCACGCACGAGTTTGTAGTATGCCCTGCCCGCTCATGACTGGCGTATGGTCCGTTCAGGCGCACATACGTATATAACCTTTTTTCTATTGAATACAACAACGCTCTAAATAAGGACTAAAGCACTCATGTTACAGGTTAATAACATTTCTCTTGCCTACGGCGCGCGCCTCGTGTTAGACAATGTATCATTCACTGTGGCCCCGGGAGAAAAGGCGGGTTTGATCGGTGTGAATGGCGCTGGTAAAAGCTCATTGCTCAAGATCGTAGCAGGCTATCAGGAAGCCGATAGCGGCACGATTATGCTTCCACGTACCTTCGGCTATCTCTCACAGGATGTTGCCCACGAAACATCGGTCGCCGAGGGCACCACCGTCCGCGATTACATTTTTAATAGCACCGGCCTGGATACCGCCATTGCATCATACGAGATCCTCACTAACAAGATGGCAGATGCGGCCAACGCCGATCATTTGCCCACCCTGTTGGAGCACTTTGAACAGGCCCAGGATGCGCTTGACCGCCTGGGCTACTACGATGCCGACGCTCGTTCCGAACAACTGATCGCCGGGCTGAACCTGGGTGGTGTGACTCTGGATCGCCAGGTCCATACACTTAGCGGCGGACAAAAGACCAAGCTTACCCTGGTGCGCCTGCTCTTCCAGGCCCCTGATCTCCTATTGCTCGACGAGCCCACCAACTTCCTTGATGTGGAGGCCACGGGCTGGCTGATGGACTTCCTGGATCGCTACAAAGGCGCGCTATTGATCATCTCGCACGACCTGGATCTGCTCGATCATAGTATCAACAAAGTTCTGCGCCTCAACGAGTTCACCCATAAGCTTGAAGAATATAAAGGTAACTACACCAGCTACATTACGCTGGCTGGTGACGCCCTGGCATTAATGGAGCGTACCAAGACCCAGCAAGAGCGCGAAATCGCTCGCCTGCGCAAGACCTCCGAAAAGCTGCGCGGCTATGGCGCAACCCGCGTCAGCCAGCGTATCGCTGTTGACAAGCGCATCGCCACGCTTGAGACGAGCAAGCCAAATCTCCCGCAGAATAGTCGGCGTATTAAGATTGACTTTCCCATGCGCCAGCAGAGCAGTCAGCTCGTTGTACGCACCGAAAAGCTCACCAAGCGCTACGGCAGCAAGGAGGTCTTCCGCAACATCAGTTTTCAGATCGAACGCGGCCAACGCCTGGTCATCGTCGGGCTGAATGGCGCCGGTAAAACGACGCTCCTACGCACACTGCTCGGCATTACAGAGCTAAATACTGGCACGGTGACGCTGGGCGATCGCGTGCGCCTGGGTTACTACGCCCAGGAAAATGAGGGCCTCGATTACGAAAATACCCTCCTCAGTGAAGCCACAGCCGTGTTACCTGAGGACCCCAAGCGTGTGCGCTCCATCCTGGGGCGCTTCCTCTTCAGCGGCAGTCGCGTCTTTCAAGAGATAGGCACGCTCAGTGGTGGCGAGAAGACACGCCTGGCCCTGGCAAAAATGGTGCTTGATGGACCAAACCTGCTGGTGCTCGACGAGCCAACCACCCACCTCGACGTGCTGTCGCGCAGCATTATCGGCGAGGCCCTGGGTGACTACAACGGGACGATCATCTCAGTAACCCACGATGTCGAATTTGTGCGCTACCTGCGACCCGATACCCTCCTCCTCATGCCCGAGGGCCGTATCATGCCCTATAAGACCGAGCATGACGAGCTCCTCAAACGAGCATAATAAATGCTGAGTTGGGGCTTCAGAACTGTGTTCTGAAGCCCCAACTCAGCTTAAATAAACTTGACTTTTCCTCAAGCGTGTTGTACCTTGTAAGTAACTACATTCACAGGAGATAACAGTGTTGACCTTCAACTAATGTACCCAATGTGCGGAAATACATCTGTCAGCATGGCAGCACCCTCAATAATCATGGTGTCTTGTCCTGCTCACTGTTTTGCGCTCACAGTAGATAGTCGCGAAGGTTTGTTCATTGTTGTTGACTGTAGCGAGAGAGAGCCCTACACCCACTACACCTACTACAGTTGCACCATCTCTCCACAATATTGCAGCAGTGAATGACATTTAACCATTCCGGCAAGAGAGTTTACATATATTATTCTATCTACTAAAACGCATTACAATAAGTCAGATATCCCGCACATGCAAGGTGCTTACCGACCAGCACATTTTCATGCACAAAACATAACTAAAACGCAATAGGCAGAATTGGAGCTAATATGGCAGAAAAATTTCTACCATCTACAAATGAAGAAAATCAATCGAGTACCTTGCTTGCGCGCGCTCCCGAGCGTGCTATCCTGGTTGGCGTGGATATGCCCGGCACTGATTGGCCCGTTGAAGAATCACTGGACGAACTGGAGCAACTGGCCACAACCGCCGGTGTCACCTGTGTTGATCGCGTGGTGCAGCGGCTGGCACGTGCCCACTCAGGGACCCTGCTCGGTTCGGGCAAAATCCAGGAGATCGCCGAGCTGGTACGCTTCCACAACTGTGATGCCGTGCTTGTTGATCTCGAATTAACGCCTGGACAGCACCGTAACCTGGAGAGAGAACTGGAGACGCAGGTGCTTGACCGGACAGCCCTGATCCTCATCATCTTTGGTCAGCGTGCCCATACCAAAGAAGGACGTTTACAGGTCGAACTGGCCCAGGTCGAGTACGACCTGCCGCGCCTGGCACGCCAGTGGTCGCACCTCTCGCGCCAGAAAGGTAGCGTGCAACAGCGTGGTGAAGGTGAAAAGCAGATCGAGGTTGACCGCCGTATGCTGCGCCGTCAGAAAGATCAGCTTGAAGAAGAACTGGAGCATGTACGCACCCACCGCCAGTTGCACCGCGAACGTCGCAAATACGCGGGCGCACCCGTTGTGGCCCTGGTAGGCTATACCAATGCTGGCAAGTCCACCCTGCTCAACCGCCTGGCTGGCTCGCATAACCTTGCTGAAGACAAGCTCTTCGCCACCCTGGATCCTACGACACGGCGTGTACGCCTCAGCGGAGGCCAGGAGTTTCTTCTGACCGACACCGTCGGCTTTGTCCAGCAACTGCCCACAACGCTAGTAGCCGCGTTCCGTGCCACCCTGGAGGAGGTCAACGAGGCAGACTTACTGGTGCACGTCGTCAACGCCGCCTATCCACAGGTCAATCGCCAGGTTGAGGCGGTGGAGCAGGTCCTGGAGGAGATTGGAGCAGCGGGTCGGCCCATGATCATTGCTCTGAATAAGGCCGATCTCCTGCCCGCCGACATTGAGCTGAAACTGACAGGCATGGCCGAGGCACTACCTGCGGTGAAGGTCTCAGCCCTACAGGGTGAAGGCATTGATGATCTGTTACAGTGCATCAGCAAAGCCCTCGTCGCCCAATTCGTCAGCCTCGACGTGCTGATCCCCTATCAACGCGGCGATTTGGTTGCCCAGTTCCACCAGTTCGGCACCATCGAACACGAAAGCTACGAGGAGGACGGTACCCACCTCTGCGGTCATATGCCAGCCAACCACAGCGGACCCTTTATGCAATTTCAGTGTATACAGGCCAACAACGCCCGGTATGCGTAAAAAAAATTGATTACATTCGTATACATTAGAGAGGTCCGAAACTTCCGGACCTCTCTAATGTATACGAATATTTATTTCTATTGAGTACTCTCGCTGAAAACCATTCCATGGAACGTTTTAGAAACGCTAGATGCCTTATACTCATTGCAGACACGTCAAAAAAAGTAAACACTACTGGAAGGATACCCTTATGCATCCATATGTTCACACGGAAACACAATCTGCATCGGTAGCAGAGCGGGAAGAGACTCTCATGGAACAAAAGGTCCTTGCCCAGTGGGGGTTTACACCGGAACAAATTGTCTCATTACTCTGGCTCCGCCAACGGTATTCCGCGGGCGGAAGCGACCGTGTACCCGTCGTGCGTCAACTGGAGTTCCTCAGGTTCCTCGTCAGGTGCGGCGAACTAGAATTGTAGTCATGAGGGGATCCTTTGGCTCCTCCCATGACTATCAACTCGGTGCAACAAAAAGTGAACACCCATAGATAGAAGAGAGCAGCATTCTTCATCAGTTACTATGCACATATGGAAAAAAATCATGTTAACAAAAAGTCTTGAAGCCCATATATGTTACCAGCCACCGCTTGTCACCATAAACCTGTACGGCGAGATAAATGCTCTTGCAGAAAAGACGTTGAACGCCGCTTACACGGCAGCTGAGAGCCGGGCACCGGAGATTATCCTGCTCAATTTCCAGCACGTTATGTATATCAATAGCACAGGTATTGCCCTGGTTTTCGGCCTCTTCGCTCGTGCCCGCCAGTCTCATTACCGTCTGCTGGTCTGCGGACTCAATGAGCACTATATGGAAATCTTCCACATCTTACACCTTACTGACATTGTGGATATTTTCTCTGAAGAAGCGAGTGCCCTGGCCTCCGTTTATCAGCATGTTTCGTAACGCCCTTCACGAAGCAGAGAGGCTGCAAGCGTCACGTCCATAACGCGTACTTCACAATATAAGTTATGTTCTGGCCATTAAGCACAACATGAGTTATCCCGGATTCTTAAGAAAAAAGGTTCTTTCTCGGGGTATCTGACGTGTCAAGGCGCCTAGCAGGCGCCTTGACACGTCAGATACCCCTCTTTTTTGTGGTGATGAGGGCCCTCTGCGAGCGCCCTCATCACCATCGAAAGTGAGTTTCAAAAATGCAGAATGACTCATATTGTCTGTTTGTCTGTAGACAACTCGAAGCGTAACCAACGAGGCCGCTCTGTCCTTATGTACAGCTCTATTCCTGGTATATCGGACGTTACAATGAGAGCAGGTTTGCGCTATGCTTGCAACAAACTGCACGCTTATCCACAACATCTGGAGGCGCTAGCATGAAGTTAGCAAAAAGTAAACTTGGGCAAAGTGATCTCGAAATTACCGGGGTTGGTATTGGTACGGCCCCCATGGGCTCTATTCCCACCTGGTATATCTACTGGGGTCAGCAAAATGAAAGTACTTCTATACGCGCCATCGCTGCTGCCATCGATCTCGGCGTGAATTGGATCGATACCGCCCCTTTTTATGGCTGGGGACGCGCCGAACAACTTGTGGGCAAAGCCCTCCAGGGGAAGCGTGACAAGATCTACATTTTTACCAAGTGCGGCACCTTGCGCGACGAGCAGGGAAGGGCGCGGGAAGACCTGAGCCCAACAAACATCCGGCGCGAAGTTGAAAGCAGTCTACGCAACTTGCAAACCGATTATATCGATCTCTACCAGTTCCACGACCCAGATCCCCATGCGCCCATTGAAGAGTCCTGGGCCGCCATGCAAACCCTTATCCAGGAAGGCAAAGTGCGTTACGCTGGCTTATCCAACCATACACTTGACCTGATGGAACGTGCCATGACGGTGGCCCCGATCACCTCTAATCAGCATCAATACAGCCTGCTGTACCGGGACATCGAAAACGATGTTCTGCCTTTTTCGCAGCTGCATACTATCGGCGTATTAAGCTGGTCACCGCTCGCCAGCGGTTTTTTAGCCGATGGCTTTGACCTGGCGAGCCTTGAGCCCGCTGATTTCCGGCGGCGGCACCCCTTCGCCCAGGAACCCGCTGCAACGCACCTCAAACAGATCCGACGTGTGCTTCAGCACATTGCCCAGGACCATCACAAAACCATGGTTGACCTGGCGCTTGCCTGGGTCCTCAGACAACCAGCCCTCACTGGCGCAATCGTCGGCATTCGCAATGAACAAGAAGCCAGGACCATAGCCAATGGTCTTGACTGGCAGCTCACAGAGCAGGAGCTACAAACCATCGACGAAGCCCTCGCCGTGTGGAATCCTTAGCAGGGATATGTACATAGTTAGCTTACTCAGCCACCACACTTTGGCTACCAGTTTCCCTAGAGTATTTCCTTCGCCGGAGACAATGTACTTACTTCCGCCGCAATCGTCTCAATAACGATATTCATGAACTGTCGTGCTGGCATGGTCAGTGCTCCGACACGGCGATACACGAGGGCAAAGATAAAGGTTTCGGCCACATCGGCAATGGGCAAGAGGACCAGGCCATCGCTCATACGAGGTGACCAGAGCAGAGCAGGGGGCACAAGCGTTACTCCGCATCCCTGTTTGACCAGTTCTTTCAGCCCTTCAACGGATTCGATCTCAATCGCCGGCTTCACGGTGAGTCCTCGTTGCAAGAACATACGCTCCAGAACCTTTCTCAAGCGGGCCGCCTCTCCCAATAACAGGAGGGGTTCAGCAAGGATCCGCTGCAGCGTACGTTCCTGCGTGTCTATGTCCACCAGGGGATGAGATGAGGAGACCAGGAGATGGAGCGGCTGACGGAACAGTTCTTTGATCCTGACCAGCGTTGAGCGGATAGCTGGATCATAGATAAATCCCAGATCCACCGTGCCTTGTTCAACCAGCGCAATCACTTCATCGCTGTGATCCACTCTGACCTTAAGCTGGATGTCAGGATAGCGCTGACGGAATACGGCCAGCAACGGCGGCAGAAAGGCTGCTGCCAGGGATTGGTTGCAGCCAATGAGAACGCTCCCACTAAGTCCTTGTTGCCAGCGCGCCAGTTCTTGCTCTCCCTGATGCACTACCTCTAAAGCATTCTTCGCGTATTCGACAAATGTCTCACCGGCTGAGGTCAATTCCACGCGCTGTTTTACCCGCTTAAAGAGGGGAATGCCCAACTCTTTCTCCAAAGCGGCAATCTGACGACTCAATGCAGGCTGCGTCACCAGGCACAACTCGGCTGCTTTCCGAAAATTCTGAGTATGGGCAGCAGCCAGAAAATAGGTCAATTGATGAAATTCCATCTCCACTCCTGTTGCTAAACTCAGTGATGTTTTTTTCTTATCAACTCTCAGAGAAATAAGCATTAGACATATCACTGACTGGCCAGTATACTCCTGAGCAAGAGATATTTCTAGTCACCAATACCGCCTTCCTACGTTCTGCTGGAGAGGCGCGTAGCAAAGGAGATCACAAGTGGATCAAGCAACCCATCCACGAACAATGTTCGAGAAAATCTGGCAGGCTCATGTGGTGCGCGAAGTGTCGGGTCAGGGGACGCTGCTGTATATTGACCGCCATCTTATCCATGAGGTCACGTCACCACAGCCATTTGCAGCCTTGCAGGCTGTTGGACGTCGTATACGCCGACCTGACGCCACGTTCGGTATGGTAGATCACAGTATTCCCACAACGCCAGTAGGCTCCTATGGTCGGAGGAGCCAGGTGCCTATTCATGATCCAGCTGCCGCTGTGCAGGTCGCGACGATGGAGCACAATGTCAGGGCATCTGGCATTCAGTTCTTCTCCGTTGATGACCCTCGCAACGGCATTGTCCACGTGGTGGCACCGGAGCAAGGCATCACGTTGCCGGGCACGATCATCGTGTGCGGCGATAGCCACACCTCAACCCTTGGAGCCTTCGGCTCGCTTGCCTTTGGCATCGGCACCAGCGAGGTAGAACATGTGCTGGTCAGTCAGTGCCTCTGGCAGGTCAAACCGAAAACGATGGAGGTGCGCGTCGAAGGAACGTTGCCCGCAGGATGTACAGCGAAAGATCTGGCCCTCTTTATCATCGGTCAGATCGGTGCAAGCGCTGGTACAGGACATTGCATTGAATTTACCGGCTCGGCTATTCGTGCGCTTTCTATGGAAGGACGTATGACGGTGTGCAACATGGCCATCGAGGCCGGGGCCAGGGCAGGAATGATCGCTCCCGATGATACCACCTTTGCCTATTTGCGTGGGCGTCCCTTTGCCCCCACAGGAGAGGCATGGAAACAAGCGGTAGCTTCCTGGCGCTTGCTGGCAACCGATGAGAGCGCTCGCTATGATCGTGTCAGCGTCTTGCATACAGATGAACTGGCACCGCAAGTCACCTGGGGTACATCACCTGCGATGACTGCCCCAATTACAGGCAACGTTCCAGCGCCCGAAAGCTTCACTGACCCGGCACAGCAGACTGCCGTAAGGCGAGCACTGGCTTATATGGAATTGGAACCAGGAATGCGCATACAGGAAATCCGCCTGGACCGTGTCTTCATCGGAAGCTGTACCAATAGTCGTATCGAGGATCTACGCCAGGCCGCGGCGATCGTCAAGGACAAACAGGTTGCGCCCAGCGTACGAGCTCTCGTGGTGCCTGGGAGTGGACTCGTCAAACGGCAGGCCGAAGCTGAAGGCTTAGACCGTATCTTCCTGGAGGCTGGCTTTGAGTGGCGCGAACCTGGGTGCAGCATGTGTGTCGGCATGAACGGTGATCGCCTCGCCGAGGGAGAGCGCTGTGCCAGCACCTCCAATCGCAATTTTGAGGGACGCCAGGGCAAGGGCGGGCGCACACACCTGGTGAGTCCGGCGATGGCCGCCGCGGCAGCTCTTGCCGGACATTTCGTGGATATTCGCACCTGGGAGTAGGGAAAAGAAGGAGTACAGAATGGACGCATTGACGATACACCATGGCAAGGTGGTGCCATTAGACCGCGCGAACGTTGATACCGACGCTATTATTCCAGCAGAGTACCTCAAAGCCATCGCCCGAACCGGTTTTGCTGATGGGCTCTTTACTAACTGGCGCTATCTGGGCCAGAGCAGGGAACCCAATCCTGATTTCGTCCTGAATATGCCACGCTATCAGGGGGCAACGATTCTCCTGGCGCGTGAGAACTTTGGCTGTGGCTCATCGCGTGAACATGCTCCCTGGGCCTTATACGAGTACGGCTTTCGCGTGATCATAGCGCCCAGTTTCGCCGACATTTTCTACAATAACTGTTTCAACGTTGGCATTCTTCCGGTACAATTATCCCCCGAGAGTGTCCAATTCCTGTTTAGCGAGGTTAGTACGACAGCAGAATATACATTGACCATTGACCTGGTCAGGCAAACCATCACGACCCCGGGCCAACACACGTTCTCTTTTGAGATCGAGCCTTTTAGGAAAGAGACCTTGGTACAGGGACTGGATGCCATCGCGCGCACATTGCGGTTGCAGAACGACATTGCTACTTTTGAGGCGCACAGAAGAGAGACAGCTCCCTGGTATGATGCCTCATTTCTTTAGCAAGAGGAGCAGAGAAATGGATCAACATGCAATCTGCTCCTTCCTTCTGATAATCAAGTGAATTTACGTAATCAACATTTCTCTCCTTCATCAGGATAGTCAGAGCATTCAAACGTATCTTTCGTAAAGCTTATGGCTGAAATTTGGCTGCGATAAGTAGACCAGATGCCCAGTTAAGCCTGGTGATCTTCAGATCCCCTCGTTGTTCAAGCGTACTTATAAGCCGGGAGACGCGGGTGAAATGCTCTGCTTCCCACGTCAACAAGGGTAACAGGTCATCCACTATGTACATACCTCCAATCTTCAGCAATTGCAGCACTTCCCTCAGGTGTTCAAACTTACCGGGCGACATATCAGCAAAAATAAGATCAAATGTTTTCCCCTGCTGGGTCATCGTGTCGATAAAGCTGTTACCCTCCATCGTCACAAAAGTGATACGCGCATCCTGCTCCAAAAATTGCCTGGCAATGGCGGCCCTCTGCTGGTTCCGATCCACGGTAGTTAACCTGGCAGCGGCATTCATCCCATCTAATAGCCACGCGCTAGCCAACCCCGTACCTGTTCCCAACTCCAAAATCTCGCCCCCTGGCTTAGTCGCCGCCAGCGTTCTTAGCAGCGATCCGGTCAACAGATCAGAGCCCATCGTAAAACCAATCGCATGGGTCGCTTCCTCAATTTTCTGCACAATCGTCGGCGGCTGAAACGTATCTGGGTCCAACATATGCTGTTACCTCATTTCGTTTGCTTGTCATAGGTTCCCTTATCATCCATTATATCCGAACGTTCGCCTCCGCGTACGGGATTAATTAACGTCATGTGCATGTTTTTTCTGAATCATCGCTGCCGTAAGGCAGCTCAAGAGAAGAGATGTGTGGTGGAGCGTACGGACCACGGCCGCACGCTCCACCACACACAAAAAAACAATGAGCCGTGCCTGCGGCGCGCCGAGTCACGGGAACAATGCCTTTCCTTCTGAGGAGTGGGAGGTCAAACCACGCGAGGTCCCTATGCTCAATTCTGCGATCTAAATGGTCACTTCATTTAGTGGTGGCAGGTTCAGCTATGGCACCTCAGCGCCTCCAATGACTAGGAACCGGCAAAGGGTTTCGCTCGACGAACTGGCGCTGATGCCAGTATGGATAGATCGGCGTCGTTTCGCTGGCCGCATCGAGCTTCGCGGCCTGTTCCTCAGTCAGCTTCCATCCGGCCGCGCCGAGGTTCTGTCGCAACTGCGACTCGTCGCGGGCACCGATGATCACGCTTGCCACCGTGGTGCGTTGCAACAGCCAGTTCAGGGCGATCTGCGCCACAGTCTTGCCCGTTTCCTTGGCTACTTCATCCAGAGCGTCAACAACCTTGTAGAGCAACTCCTCGGGAACAGGCGGTCCTTGCTCTGCAGTCTGGTGGAGTCTGCTGTCGGCGGGGAGCTGTTGGTTGCGACGGATTTTCCCGGTGAGACGCCCCCACCCCAGAGGGCTCCAGACGATCGTCCCAACCTTCTGGTCGAGCGCGAGCGGCATAAGTTCCCATTCGTACTCGCGCCCAATGAGGGAGTAGTATGCCTGATGGGCTACATAGCGAGACCAGCCGTATGTTTCCGAGACGGCAAGCGACTTCATCAAGTGCCAGCCGGAGAAATTGGAACAGGCGATGTAACGGATCTTGCCAGTTTGAACAAGATCATCGAGCGTCCGCAGCGTCTCCTCGACCGGACTCAGCGCGTCGAACCCGTGTAAGGTGTAGATGTCGATGTAGTCGGTGTTCAGCCGACGCAGGCTGGCCTCACAGGCGCGCATCAAATGATAGCGCGAAGAGCCGAGATCGTTGGGCCCTTCGCCCATACGGAAGGTCGCCTTGGTTGAAATGAGAACGTTGTCTCGTCGCCCGGCGATGGCTTTGCCGAGAATTTCTTCCGACAAGCCGTTGGAATAGACGTCCGCGGTATCAAACAGGTTGACGCCCGCCTCCAAACACATATCGATCAGACGGCTCGCCTCCGCGACGTCGCTGCTGCCCCAGGCGCGGAAGAATTCGTTCCCGCCGCCGAAGGTGCCCGTGCCGAAACTGAGCGCAGGGACTTTCAAACCGGAACCGCCGAGTTGTCTATATTCCATTGGTTTGCTCCTTTAGTCAAATTCTGAAAAAGGTGATTGCCTTCTGGTGCGGGCTCAAGGCCTCCATTTCGCACCAGAAACTAGTACTTGTATTATAGGGAAGAAGTGTCATGAAAACGTTATGATCCTCGCCATGGGGAGTTGCCTGAAATCCTGAGCAGGAGATGAGCTAGAACGCGTATGAGTTGAACCTGCTCGCACAAATAAACCCTACTAATTCTAGCTTATTGGGCTATTTGCTTACCTCACTCTTATGCACGATAGGCAACGTAGAAAGTTACACCTTCTAGCCAACTTCCACTGGGAGCACCAGCAGCACTATGGAGGAACCCGAACTGCTGGCCGAGGACCTGCGGGCCTTCTTCCGGCCGTTCCGTGCGGTATCAGCTCGATCAGCGTGTTGAACGGGAAGGCCAATCGCGGATCACACGCAGCGGGTTATACTCGTTGCACTGGCAAGTCTGTAGAGGGGCAAGCTTGCCAGTGCCCCCTGGCGACCGCGATAGGTATGCAGTTCGTCTGAAAGAAGAGATGCACTCTCGTCATGAGAGTACATCTCCCTTGTTACTGCCTATTTAGGAACTTACGACTCTATTACGCCTCCTTAGTCGCCAGACACGGCAACGGCTTCTGACACATCTTCAGCGGCGGCCTTGCCTGCATACTCCCGCAGGAAGGCAGTGGAGATGAATGAGACCACCGCCATGAAAATGATGAAAACTGCGATCAACGTGTAGGATGGTGCAGTAGGACCAATGAGGCCTTTAGAGTTCGCCACCAGGTACGTTGCAATGATGGGAGCTGGCCCGCCTGCGGTGATGGAGGCGAGTTGATACCCGAGCGATGCACCGCTATAGCGTAGACTGGTACCGAAACGCTCTGAGATCAGCGCCGCCTGTGGTCCATACAACCAGTCGTGGAAGAGGCTAACGGAGAGCACCATCGCAATGACGACGATCACAGTGATCTTCGTTTGCAGCAGGATGAAGTAAGGGAAGGCAAAGGCAGCCATCAACACACAACCAATCATATACCACCGCTTGCGCCCAACGCGGTCAGAGATGGCACTGTAGGTTGGCATCATCACAAAACTGATGATAGCTGTAATGACGAGACCGGTGTACAGTAAGCTGGTGCTCAATTTCAGCGTCTTCACTCCATAGGCAAGGAGAAAGGTCGTGAAGATATAGAAGGGAGCCTGTTCAGCCGAACGCAACAGGGCAGACAGGATAATCTCGCGCCAATAGTGGCGGAACACCTCCAGCACCGGGACATGGGAGAGCCTTCCCTCTTGTTTCATCCGTGTAAAGGCAGGAGTCTCCAGGATGCGCAAACGGATGTAAAGACCAACGAGAAGCAACAGGGCACTCAACAAGAAGGGAATACGCCAGCCAATGCTTAAGAAGGCGGCACCAGGGAAGAGCGCCTGAAAAGCTAACACAGCCAGAGCGGCAAGGGCCAGACCGACTGGCACACCCGTCTGCGGCCAACTCGTCCAGAAACCACGCCGCCGATCATCACCATATTCCATGGACAGGAGTACCGAGCCACCCCATTCACCACCTACCCCTGCGCCTTGCAGGAAGCGCAAGATAGAGAGCAGGAGAGGAGCAGCCAGGCCGATCTGGGTATATCCTGGCAGCAGACCCATCAACATTGTGGCGATACCCATGAGCAGGAGAGTCGCGATCAGCGTCGATTTCCGCCCAACGCGATCACCAAACCAGCCAAAGAAGGCGCCACCTATGGGACGTGCAAGGAAACCGACAAAGTTGGTCGTGAATGACGCGATGGTACCCGCGACGGGATCGAGCTCTGGGAAGAAGAGTTTCGGGAAGACGGTTGCGGCAAGGAATCCATACAAGAAAAAATCATACCATTCGATGGCCGTGCCAATGGTGCTGGCACCGAGAACAGGGAGCATGCTCCGCACGCTCACAGAGCCTCTCTCTGAGGTAGTTGCCATATATCCTCCTGAATAATTATGAGAGCCAAGTAAGTACAATAACGCACTACGAAGTACAACTTCCCTCTTCTTAAGGGTCGAAATGATCATGCGTTGGTAGAGTACGAGTCTAGCTCCAATAGGCAACCAGAACAGGATTGCACAGGCCCGAGAGGGCATTGGCTATCCTGTATCCTGTATAGATAGTATGTGCCATATAGCGTTATTTTGCAAGATATCGTGTATTGTTCAATACGGCACAATGCCACTTTTGGGTGATGACACTTCTCTGTCCCCGCTCTATACTCACTCTTAGAAGGAGAAGAAAAACCATGCCAGACCGACAGGGTTGTCGCGCTAGTAATGTCATGCGCGTCCAGGCGGCCCTCTGTGCTCTCGGCGGCCTCTGTGGTAAAAAAATCCCGTCGTCTTCCTCCTGAACAGGTATGATGTACAAAATAAAAGGCAAATAAGAGGGAAACAGATGGAGAAGCGAACACTTGGAAGCCAGGGGCTCGTCGTTTCGGCGATAGGCCTTGGCTGTATGGGAATGTCCGAGTTCTACGGAACTCCTGATGAAGGCGAGTCGATCGCCACGATTCACCGCGCCCTGGAACTTGGGGTGAACTTTCTGGACACGGCCGATATGTACGGCCCGTTCACGAATGAGCTGCTCGTCGGCAAGGCGATCAAGGGCCGGCGGGATCAGGTTGTGCTCGCGACGAAGTTCGGCAACGAGCGGCGCGAGGATGGCTCCTTTGTGGGCATAAACGGCAGACCTGAATATGTGCGTGCTGCCTGTGATGGCTCGCTCCGGCGCCTTGGCGTCGATCACATCGATCTCTACTACCAACACCGCGTGGACCCGACGGTTCCGATTGAGGAGACGGTCGGCGCGATGGCCGAACTGGTGCGGCAGGG
>WNFM01269656.1_pt1 | contig 14438 bp, 13 predicted proteins | sample 5400271 | NCBI WGS metagenome assembly WNFM01 (sample SAMN13153352, study PRJNA577476) | soil metagenome | isolation source: 60 cm saprolite on Douglas fir-dominated hillslope | place: USA:California | collected 2013-09-17 | reverse complement strand
GCCCAGCTGCGGCAACGGGAACTCGGTGATGGCCCCCTGCGGCGTGATGCGCCCAATGCGGTTCCCATTGCTCTCGGTGAACCAGAGGTTGCCGTCGGGACCAACTGCGATCCCAAATGGGCCCGTACCGGGGACGAGCCGGAATTCGGTGATGACGCCCCGCGGCGTGATGCGTCCCATCCCGTCACTGTATGACTCGACAAACCAGAGGTTGCCGTCGGGTCCTGTCGTGATGCCGGTCAAGCCACTATTGTTCGTCGTTGCGCTTGGGACGGAGAACTCGGTGATCGTCCCGGTCGGGGTGATGCGTCCAATCTTGCTGCCATAATAGGACTCGACAAACCAGAGATTGCCGTCGGGTCCTGTCGTGATCCCGCTGGGATCACTGTTGGCGCTGGGGAGTCGGAACTCTTTGAGCACGCCTTTGGGGCTGATCCTGCCAATCGCGTTGCCGCCGTATTCGGTGAACCAGAGGTTGCCGTCCGGACCCACCACGAGGCCGCCTGGGGCGCTGATGGACATGGGGAGGGGATACTCGATGAATCGGCCGCTGTGGATGGGTGGCTTGGGTGTGGGCGGTCGCGACGCCGTGGGCGATCGGAAAAGCGCGAAGAGCGCCTGAGCAAGCAGGGCGATCAGCAGCACTGCCGCGAGGGCGGCGAGGCCGGAAAAGAAGCGGCGCTGGTGGGGTAGCCCTACAGGAGTTTGGCGGAGGCTCGTCATCGTGAGCTCATCGTCTTCATCGCTTGGGCTGATGCTATCCTCTTGGCTGGTGGCGTTCATGATGGCCTCCATGGTTAACCCGATCGGTGCCGCCGGACCTGGACCGAAGTGCCGCCGCAGCGCGTCGTCCACGACGTCATAGGTGGCGAGCACGCTGCGACACCAGGCGCAGTCCACGACGTGCTCACGCACCGCAGTGGTTTGGTCCGCGTCAAGCTCGTTCGCATGGAGCAGCGGCAAGAGCGATGTATAGGCGGCGCAGAATGGCCTGGGAGCCGGCGCGGGCATCGTCCGATTCGCGCTCATAGTGGCGTTCGCTCCTTCTCGGCCTCCTGCGCAAAGTAGGCAGCCCTGAGGCGCTGCTTGGCGCGGGTGATGCGCTTCTTGGCCGCCTCGGGGGCGATGTCTATGATCTGGGCGATCTCCGCCGCGGTGAATCCCTGGACCACACTGAGCAAGAGACACGCGGCGTCCTGCGGCGCCATGGCAGCGAGGGCGGCGTGTAGCGCCTCACCCTCGGCGAGTCGATCCTCAAACGCTGCTGGCTCGTAGAACTGGGCTGTCTCCGGTGGGCGAAGGGTATCGAGCGGCTCCCAAGTGATCAAGCGCCGATGACGTACGAGCGAGGCGGCTGCGCGATAGGCCACGACAAAGAGCCAGCGGCGCACCGCCGGCAGATCACTGCCGTTCCCGAAGGGTGGCGCCGCACACCGGGCCGCGCGCCACGCGTCCACGAACACATCCTGGACAACATCGCGCGCCTGTTCGTGATCGCCCACCATACCGCGGACGAAGCCGTACAGCGGTCCCTGGGTCATACTCAGCAGTTCCGCAAACAGCGCGGGCGGAGAGGCGGGAGATACAGGCTCGGGCATACATCCCTTCCTCGGCCGGGCAGGGCGTCGATACGTCGGGTATGCTGGACCGGTCTCACCATGTTATCGCGCAAGAGGGCCGTGAGGGGACAGGCGTCATGCAATTGGGCATGCGAGGAGCAAAGGACCACACACCTGCTTGCGCTCCGCCCGTGGCACTCGGCGCGCGTCACCGCACATGCGAAGGCACCGTGTGAGGTTCACGCGTTACTCTGCGCGAACCTCACACGGTGCCTGCATGGCAGAAGACGCCTGAATCTAGACGCTCACAGGTACCTGTTCTCCTTCCGGTTGCGCGGCGGCGATCTGGCGCCGGCGTCCGGGCAGCAGCAGCGCGAGCACGATGAGGCCGAGCGAGAGGAAGAAGATCAGCCAGAAGATGCTCTGGATGGCCCATGTTCCCGCCTGGGTGGCGATCTGCGCCGCGATCGCCCGCAGCGCCGCCGCCACACCTGGATTGCTTGGATTGACTCCTGAGCCTTGACTCAGCGCATGCAGCTGGCTCGCCAGATCGGTGGCGCGGCTGCGCGTGCGATCGACGAGGATCGTGGTGATGATGGCCACACCGATGGAGGCGAAGATCAGCCTGGTCGCGAGATACAGCGACGAGGCCTTGGCGAGCGCCTCATCCTTCAAGGCTTCGAGCGCGAGCGTCTGCGCCGGGATGGCGATGAACGTGAAGCTCAGTCCGACCAGAAAGAGCCACCAACGCACCGCATCGGGTCCCGCAACAGCCGGGACCTGAGTCTGGGTTTGCACCGCCGCCAGCAGTTGGTTGGCCGTGGCCGTCGGCTGGATCGTCTGAGTGAGCAGCCAGGCGCTCAATGCCGTCAGCGCCGCGCCGATAAAGACGACCCAGCGCGGGCCCAGGACGCGATAGAGCGCCGCAGAGACGATCGTCCCTACGATGCCTCCCACCCCGAAGGGGATGAGTGCCAGGCCGGTATCGAGCGCGGAAAGACGCGGCAGCCGCACGGATTCGAAATAGAGCGGCAGCAGAACGAGCAAGCCTAACGAGACGAGGGAGGCCGCCCAACTGATGAGGTTGCTCACCAGGAAATTGCGCCGCTTGAGCTGCCGCAGGTCCAGCGCAGGATCGCGGCTGAGTCGCAGCGAATAGAAGGCGAAGATCCCCAGCACGACGACGCCGGCGCCAACCAGGACCAAGACCAGCCAGTAGCCCCAGCCATAGAGGTCGCCGCTGGGGTTCGCAGCGGTCACCGTGCTGGGATCCGTCCGTGTCACCAGCGTGAGGCCATAGAGGATCGCGACGATGCCGATCGTCGAGAGCGCCAGCCCGATGGCATCCAAGCGCACGCCGCCTGCCTCGCCGGGCTTGTCGCGCGGCAGCACCATGAGCGCCACCACCACGGCGATGATGCCGACCGGCAGATTCACGAAGAAGATGCTGTGCCAGTCGAAGGTGTCATTGAGATACCCGCCGACAATGGGGCCAAAGACGGGAGCCAACAAGATCGGAACAGCCACTACCGCGCTCGCCCGCGCACGCTCCTCCTGCGGGAAGGCGTCGAACGCCAGCGCCGGCCCAATCGGTAGCAGCAGCCCACCGCCGATACCCTGCAGCACACGGAACGCGATCAGCCAGCTGATGCTCGGTGAGAGGCCGCAGAGGACCGATCCCAGCGTGAAGGCCGTGATGCCGAGGACGAAGAGCCGCCTGCGCCCGAAGCGGCTGGCCAGATAGCCGCCGATGGCGACCATGGCGGCATTCGCGAGCAGGTAACCCGTGAAGATCCACTGGGCGGTGTTGACGTCGGTGTGCAGATTGAGGCGAATGGGCGTGAGGGCGACGGTCACGATCGTGCCGTCCAGCACGATGGGGATCAGGCCCAGCGCAACCACCAGCGCGATGAGATAGCGATTGGTCTTCTGCATGATTGTAGCTCCTTCCCTCCACACGCATCGCACGCCGTCCAGACGATAGGCGTTGCGGTGCTCTCAGCGCTTCCAGCCAGGCATGGTAGCTCTTGAGAAGCGTGGCTTCCCCATCCGGAAGGATGGTTTCGGGGAGGGGCTTGCCGGAGGAGCCCCGAAGCGGGGAATCAGGCGATGAGGTGCAGCTCACGTGCGCGTGCGACGACCCGCACGCGTCCGGTCACACCCAGCTTGCGATAGATGTGAGCGACATGCCATTTCACGGTGCTGAGCGCCACAACCAGCTCGCTCGCTATCATTTCATTTGAGTGTCCCGTGGCGAGCAGACGCAGCACGTCGAGCTCGCGCGGGGAAAGCGTTATGGATAGTGGGAGCGCGGATGGCTCGGCGGCGCGGCCCAACGCCGCGAGCAGCTTGAGCGCATGTGCGCGCTCCCGCGATGGTGGGCGGCTGGCAACATAGCCGGCGAGCAGATCGGCCATCAGCTCTCCCTCGTCGAGGAAGATGCGCACGAAGCCCTCCGGCGCGGCGAGGGCGAGCGACGCCTCCAGATCACGTAGCGCCGCTTCGGTCTCACCAGCCATCCAGCGCGCACGCGCCAGCAGCATCCTGGCCTCCAGCGCATTGCGCAGCCGGCCGCCACGCTCTGCGTGAGCGCACAGGTCCTCCAGCAGCGCGACGTCCGCGTCGGCGCAGCCCTGGGCCAGCGCCACGCGGGCGAGCGCGAGATCTTCGGCCTCGCGCAGCACTGCCAGATCCATCAACGGGTCACTCAGTTTACGGCTGTTTCGCCGCTCATCTGCCCAGCGGGCGGCCTCTGTGACGTGCCCATACATGAGCAACACCCGCGCACGCACGTATTCCATCTGGTAGATATCTATCGCTGCGAGCCGCTGCTTCCGAATCAAGTGGCGGATCTCCTCGAAGGTCGCCAGCGCCTCGTCGCCACGGTCGCGCTCGGCCTGAATTACGGCCAGCGAGATGAGCCCATCAATGAGGAACTCAGGGTTGCTGGGATACAGGCCGAGCGCCAGGGCATGGCGGAGATCGTCCTCCGCGCCATCGAGATCGTTCCATTCGCGCCGAATCTCGCCCAGCGTGCAATATACCTGACTCATGATAGGAAGCTCTTCCCCATTCTTGCGTGGCAGCAGCCGCAGCGCCTCGCGACAGGTTTGCGCGGCGCGATGGAGGCGACCCTGAAACATCTCGACGCCTGCTCTGGTTGAGAGGGCGATGAGTGCGACCAGGAGATTGCCGGCGTGTAGGCTGTCCTCAGCAATCCCTGTAATTCTATCGGCGACCTCGAGCAGATCATCGTCTCCGGCCACGCCAGTAATGCTGATGAGCCAGAGCGCCAGCGCACGCAGGAGGTGATCTTCCACTGGCAGCTGTTGCAGCCCCGCGCGCGCGCGCGCCGCGGCGCCAGCGATATCCCCTGCGATCAGGATCAGGATAGCGCGGATCACGACGATCTCGCCCCCGATCTCGACGGAGGGTGTTCCCGTCTCCGCCAGGCTTTGCTCCAGATCATCCAGCCAGGCGGTCGCTTCAGGCGCCTCTCCCCACAAGAGCAATGCGGCGGCGAAGAGCACGCAAAGATGGGGACGGGCCAGGACGACGTCGCGTGGCAAGACGCGCACCCAGGCGACCAGTCCCGCGATCTCTCCGTGGAAGACGAGCTGGTCGCACTCCCCTTCGATCAGCGTCGCGGCTTCGCTGAGCGCCTGTGCGGCGAGGAGGTGGCGAATTGCTTCGCCGACCGTGCCCTGCTGACGCAGCCATTCCGCTGCCCGCCGATGGCATCGCTGCAGGACGTCAGGCGCCGTGCGCTGCAGCCGCTCGCGCAACACCTCGGCGAAGAGATGGTGGTAGCGATACCACGTCTGGCCCAGGTCCAGCGGCGTGACGAACAGCTGCGCCTGCATCAGCCGCACGAGCATCGCCGCGCTATCGGTGCGCCCGGTGACCGCGTCGCAGAGCGGCCCGGTCAGGCGCTCCAGCGGCGCCGTCTGGAGGAGGAAGTTCTGAACCTCTTCAGGTTGATGCTCCAGCACTTCATCGATCAGATACTCGGCAATGTAGCGCGGCGCTGTGGACATGTCTGCCACCAGATCTGGCGTGCCGGCTTGATCGCGCAGCGAGAGCGCCGCCAGCTGCAATCCCGCCACCCAGCCTTCGGTCCGCTCGTCGAGCCGCGCCAGCTGATCCGCCTCCAGCGCGACATGCATCGTCTCGCGCATGAAGCGCCCGGCTTCTTCTGCGGAAAAGCGCAAGTCGGCGGTGCGCAGCTCGGCGATCCGTCCCTGCGCCCGCAGCCGCGCCAGGGGAAACGCGGGTTCGGACCGTGTGGTGACGACAAGGTGCAGCGTGGTGGGCATGTGCTCGATGAGGAACGCCAGACCGTGATCGCTCGCGGGCGTTGCCGCTCGGTGATAGTCGTCCAGCACGAGCGCGATGGGCGTCGTTGCGGTTGCTAGCTCATTGATGAGCGCCGTCAGAACGCGCTCGATGGCCGGCGGGCGCGGCGTTTCGAGCAGGCGCCGCGCAGCTACGCCGATGCCCGATTGGGCGCGGTCGAGCGCGGCCAGCGTATACGTCCAGAAGCGCACGGGATCTTGTTCCGTCTCTTCGAGCGAGACCCAGGCGACCTGCCAGCCGCGCCCTTTGAGCTGCTCGCCCGCCATGATCAGCAGCGTCGTCTTGCCGAATCCTGCTGGGGCAGCGATGATGGTGCAAGGGCGCTCGATGCTTTCCAGGCAGCGCGCCACGACGGCTGGACGTGCGACGAGCGACAGGCCGGGTTGAGGCGCGGCGATCTTCGTGGCGATCACCAGCGATGACCAATCGTCCGGCGCATTGCCCCCCCCGCGCGCGTTGCCGGCGCGTGCCAGCACTTGTGCGGCCTGTTCTAAGCGCTGCGGCGTCACATCCGCCGAGCGTCCAAGATAGGTTTTGCGCAGCACCCCGTCTCGCTGGCGATAGGCATACCAGAAGCGGCTGCCGGAGCGCTCCTCGTGCCGCGCGGTGAATGCGCCCAACGTGCTGGCGAAGGTGAAGGAGCGCGCCTCACTGAGCCAGGCAAACCACTGCGGGGTGCCAACCGGCACGGGGGCGTCATGAGGACCGGCGATCAGCGCGCCATCGCGCACAACTGGCAGACGTGACATTAGGATGGGCCCCAGTCGTGTTTGGGTAAGTTTGGGTAGTTGGGGATATCATAGCACGACCAGCGTGCCACGACTCGACAGCGAGAGTCGCCGTTCCTGCCGCGCAATCCGGAAGGCGTGCCGCGGCGCATCCGTGACCGCCCGCGCAGCAAGCGGTGGGAGCATCCCCGCGCGCTCGACGTACTGCTGACATGCCAGCGGCTCTCATCGAGGCGTTTGCAACCATCCGCCCCCAGTGCGTGTTCTAACTCTTGACCGCGCCGCACACGCCGAACTATATTCTGCATACGGGGGAATTTGCAGAATGATCGACGACACTGACACAAAAATCCTGAAGATCCTTCAGCAGGACGCCCGGTCTTCCAGCGCGGAGATCGCTCGGCAGGTCGGCATGGCGCCCTCCGCGATCCACGAACGGCTGCGGAAGCTCGAGGCGCGCGGCGTCATCGAGGGATACGAGACACGCATCTGCGCCGAAGCGTTGGGACTGGGGCTGGTGGCGTTCGTCTTCGTGCGCGTCGACGAGCGCGTCGGCCAGCACCGCGCCGGCACACAGCTCGCCGCGATTCCCGAAGTGCAGGAAGTGCATCACGTCGCTGGCGAAGACTGCTACCTTGTCAAGGTGCGCGTGGCGAATACGCACGCGCTGGGGCGACTGCTCCGCGAGCAGTTTGGCGCCATCGACTCCGTCCTGTCCACACGATCCACCATCGTCCTGACCACCTTGAAGGAAACGACTCAGCTTCCTCTCACCACAGGCACCCTGGAGGCCGCCAATGAGTAACGCCGGCGTCGCGCGCAAGGCCGAACGCTGGCAAATCGCCGCCGCGCTGGGCTCGATCTACCTCGTTTGGGGCTCCACGTACCTGGCGATCCGCCTGTCCATCGACACCATGCCGCCGCTCCTAATGGCCGGTGTGCGCTTCCTGGCGGCGGGCGCCATCCTGTATGGATGGTCACGCGCGCGAGGCGTGGCACGCCCCACACGCATCGAGTGGCGCGGCGCGCTCATCGTCGGGGCGCTGTTGCTGCTCATCGGCAACGGCGGCGTCGTCTGGAGCGAGCAGCTGGTGCCAAGCGGGGTGGTCGCGCTCTTGGTGGGCACGGTGCCGCTCTGGATGGCGTTGATCGAATGGCTGCGCCCAGGCGGCGCCCGCCCGTCGGTGGCTGTCGCCGTCGGGCTCCTCTTTGGCTTTGCAGGCGTGGCGCTGCTCATCAGCCCGGCGCAGATGGTCGGGGGCGAGCGCATCAATCCGCTGGGCGCCGCCATCGTGCTCGGCGCGGGCATCTGTTGGGCCTTCGGCTCACTCTATTCCCGCTCGTCGGTGCTGCCCAGCGCACCACTGCTCGCAACGGGTATGGAGATGCTGGCCGGCGGCGCGCTCTTGTTGATCGTGGGGACGGTGACCGGGGAGTGGGGCACGTTGCACCTGGGCGCCGTCACCACACGCTCGTGGATCGCGTTCGCCTATCTGATCGTCTTCGGCTCGCTGGTCGGCTTCACCGCGTACATCTGGGTGCTACGTATGACCCCGCCGGCGATCGCCTCCACCTACGCCTACGTCAACCCGCTGGTGGCGGTGTTCCTTGGCTGGGCCTTCATCGGTGCGACGTTCCGGGCTCGTGGCCATCTCCGCGCGGCGACGGCATCTGAGCCCGCAGGTGATGTCGTCGCTGAAGCGTCGGTCGGCGTCCAGAGCATGACGCCGGAGCGGGTAGGACGCATCACACCCGCTCGAGCTGAATGACATGGCCCTCGACTGTGTCAGCCGCCGCGCCAGCCGGTAGCTCGACACAGTAGAGCGCGCTGGGCGCAAACGGTCCCACCGTCCAGGGGCGCAGCGCGCGGCCAACGCGCACGACGCGTCCCTCCCGCGTGGCGAAGATGGCATCGATGGGGAACAGCATGAAGAGCATGTGAATGCTCTCGCACGGCAAGATCACCAGGCCGGCACCACGCGGCAGATTGGGCCGGAGCTGCAAGCCGCGAAAGCGGCTCCACAACCCTTCGGCGACCGGCGCTCGCTCGGCCAGCGTCTGCCCAGTGGTGCGATTGATGACCTGTACGTAGCGCATGCGCTCCACTTTCTTCGATTGCCTGCCAAGATGGGCGGCGACCTGCTGTCTTCGCCAGCGCGCTCCGCAGCGCGCCAGTCACCGCCCAGAGGCCCGCGACATTCGTCGTGCCACGTTGACTCCACCGACTCCCTCACTCGCGCGACCCTTGAGCTGGGTCGTCCACACGGCCCGCGACGGCTGTGGGGGACGATGTCGCTGGCTCGTCGGCCAGGAGGCGGGCAATCAGCGATCCCGCCAGCTGCACGAGCTCAGCCTCGTTGTGGAACGTCAGCCGTTGTAGGGCCTCCGCGAAGGGGAACCAGCGCGCTTCGTCGTACTCCGTATCGTGCAGCGAGACGTCGCCCCCGGTCGCTTCGAGCAGGTAGTGAAACACTTCCTTGCGATAGCGCGTGCCGTCGCGGGCGAAGACGTAGTATATGCTGCCGAGCTCGCCGACGATCTGCGTCTCCAGTCCGGTTTCCTCGCGGACCTCGCGCTGCGCAGCCTCAGCAACGGACTCGCCGGGATGAGGGGTGCCTTTCGGGAGCATCCACATGCCGGCGTTGAGACGCCCGACGAGCGCGATCTCCACATCACTGGGCACCAGCATGGATGGGGCGGCGGGCGGCGACAGAGCCCCCTGGGATGTAGACGCGAGGCCCACGGCGCGGCGAAACACCACCCCACCCGCTGCGGAGAATGCCTGCACTACTCGTCGCGATCTCGCCATTCGGTACCTGCGGAGAATGCCTGCACTACTCGTCGCGATCTCGCCATTCGGTACCTGCGCGCCGTCGAGACTAGCCCTCACGCTCGCTGGCGGGCCACGCGGCGTGCGCGTCGGCCAGCCGCTCGTGGGGGCCTCACACGGCCACCACGCGCCCCTTCTCGCGATTCACGCGCAGAATCTTCAGCAGATATTGTTCAGAGTTCACGTAGTAGGGATTGCGCTTGATGAACTTGCCCACCACCGCGATCGGGTGCAGCTTGAGCATCTCGACGACCAGCGCGCCCGGCAGCTTCGAATAGTCATAGTGCATCAAAGCGATGATTGGGGCGTTCTGGAAAGTGAAGATCGCGTCAGCCGCAGCCTCGTACTTGAGGATCTGCTCTGGCGTGGCCACGTCCGCGGTCAGCCAGGTCATGTCGATAGAGATGCGGCAGGCCTTCCAGTTCTCGCGGCGGGCTTGGGCGATGAAGGTCTGATGCGTCGAGAGCAGGTGGTACGGGTCGAACCGCTTGCCGATTAAGAGCGGATCGCGATCGGCAAGAACCACGAGCTGACCAGCTTGCTGCGCGGCGGCGACATTCACACCCGCCTTGGTCAGCGCCTGCTCCATTTCTTTCACCGAGGCGGGCGCACCCGCGAAGAGGCACTTCTCGTCGGAGGCCAGACCGGTCTCAAGCAGGCGGGCGGTGACACCGATGATCTCGGTGACCTTGTTGTAGAGCTGGCAAATATGTGAGCCTGGTGGAATTCGCTCTGACTTCCCCTCGACGCTCAAATCCATGCTGTTGTACCTCCGCTCCTCGGGGTCCGTCGACCCAGGTCGTCTCTCTCAAAATGGCGGGACGACCGGTGCGGCGAGCTAAACACGGCGGTTAGCGGCCGCGCGCGTGCCGGTGGGGATCTGCGCACACGCCGTTCGCGCGTTGTCCAACTCCCGTCTCGTGGCCGTATTATAACAACATGCGGCGCACCACATGCCTCATCACCTGGCCTTGCAGCCGGGGAGGTGGTGGCTTGTCCGTCTCCAGGCGTTGTCGCGGCACCTTGCGTGCGGCTCACACCGCTGGGTTCAGGCGTCGCTCTCTGGGAGCTTCCTGACGGGGGCGAGACGGGCCAACATGGACGGGGCCTCCGTTGGTCTTGCCGCCTCACCACGCGCGATCAGCATGAGCCCTGCAGTCTTCTGCCAAGGTGGTTGTGACGAGACGAGGATAGCACCGACTCTGCGGGATGTCAAGGCACGTTGCCGCGCTCCACCTGGCCTCGCGCCTTATACTGAGCGGCGCGGGCCTGCTCGGGAGCACCCTGGGCCGCGCGGCAGGCCACAGGCGCGGCGCTGGTTGGCGCTTTGCCACGTCGGCGTCGCTTTTCAGGAGGGCCCCATGCCGATTCCCGTCGTTCCCTGGCCGCACGACACCGCACCGACGGAGGCGGAGATCGCACGCCTCCTGCGCGCCGAAGGATTGCAGCCCTCCACGTGGTCGAACGGTCCCGGCGACCGCTACGCCGTGCACCAGCACGCGTACTCCAAAGTGCTCTATTGTCTTCAAGGCAGCATCCACTTCACCCTGCCGCGGGAGGGCGCGGAAGCAGGTGTGGACCTCGGCCCGGGTGATCGCTTCGAGCTCCCGGCGGAGACGCCGCACGGCGCCGTCGTAGGACCACATGGCTGCCGCTGTATCGAGGCGGCGCGTTGGCAGCGCTAGACACGACGTGGCTTGACACGGTTGGGCTCGCGCGCCTATCCTGAAGCACGCGAGCGGCACCACGCGCGCTGGAGGCCGCGATCTCTCCCCTACCTGGCGTGCCGATTGTGGCACGCTGAGGCTATCGCAGCAGAGAGGGACCATATGGGCAGGCTTGATGGACGGGTGGCGTTGGTCACCGGCGCCGGGCGAGGGATTGGCGCCGCCACTGCGCAGCGTCTGGCTGAGGAAGGAGCGCGAGTGACGCTGGCTGACGTCGATCGCGACGGCACCAGCCAGCTCGTGAAACAACTCGCGGCCCAGGACGCCGAGGCGCTGGCCGTCACCTGCGACGTGACGGACGCGGCGTCGGTGCAGGCCGCCGTGGACGAGACCCTCAATCGCTTTGGGCGTCTCGACATCCTCGTGAATAATGCGGGCGTCGTGCGCGATAACTTGGTCTTCAAGATGACGGACGACGAATTTGAGGCCGTCCTCGCCGTGCACCTGCGCGGCGCGTTTCACTGCACGCGGGCCGCGCAAAAGCCGATGGTCGAGCAGCAGTATGGCCGCATCATCAGCCTCTCCTCCACCTCGGCGCTGGGTAACCGTGGCCAGACGAATTATGCCGCCGTCAAGGCGGCGATCCAGGGCATGACGCGCACCTGGGCCATTGAGCTGGGCCCGTTCGGCATCACCGCCAACGCCGTGGCGCCCGGCTTCATCGACACCGCGATGACGCAGGCCACCGCACGGCGCATGGGCATCGAGCCGGAGGTCTTCAAGGCGGCTGCCGCCCAGCGCATCCCGCTACGGCGCGTCGGTCAGCCGAGCGAGGTCGCCAGCGTCATCGCCTTCCTGGCCTCCGATGACGCCAGCTTTGTGAGCGGCCAGACGATCTACATCGCTGGTGGACCCGTGGGGCTGACGATGTAGCGGGGCGTCGGCGCCTGCGCAGCCAGTTGACGCAGCCGATCGGTCTGTGCCCTACTGGAGCGCGGAAGCCCATGCCGTCAATCGGCAGCGGCTGAGCGTCGCCCTAACGTGGGGTCGATGCGGTATCGCGGCGCGGAGCTATGCGCCAAGACGAGAGGTGCGCCATGGATCTGGGGCAGATGCTTGAGGAGACCAGCTTTGGCGAGCTCAACCGCCGTGCCAATCAGGTGGCCAACGGGCTGATCGGGCTGGGCATCCAGCCGGGGGACCGCGTGGCGCTCTTCATCCATAATCTGCCAATATTCATGGAGGCGTACTACGGCATCCTGAAGGCCGGCGCCTCCGTCGTCCCGCTCAACCCCCTCTACAAGCCGGGCGAGCTCGAATACATCTTCAACGACAGCGGCGCTCGCGCGATTCTGACCTTTGGGCCGTTTGCCCAGGTGGCCCTTGCCGCACAGGCCAACGCGCCCCAGATGCAGTACGTGGTGGTCGCCGCGCCCGAAGAGCTACCCAGCACGCTCCCCTGGCGCACCACATTCGGCGAAGCGCCCGAGCGCGATCCCGGCGTCGCGGTCGGCGAACATGACGTGGCCGTCATCTGCTATACCTCAGGCACGACCGGTCGGCCCAAAGGCGCGATGTTGTCCCACGGCAATCTGCTCGCGAATTGTGAGCAGTGCAACCTGGTGTCCAAGATCAGGATCCAACCGAGTGATGTCGTGTGGATCGCCCTCCCACTCTTCCACATCTACGGCATGAACGTCGGGATGAATCTCGCGTACATGAACGGCGCTACGGTCGCGCTGGTGGAGCGCTTCGAGCCGATCTCCGGCCTGGAGATCATCCAGAAGCATCGTTGCACGGTGCTCTATGGCGCGCCACCCATGTTCGTCGCGTGGGCCGCCGTGCCCAACCTGCGCGACTACGATCTCTCGAGCGCGCGCTACATCGCCTCGGGCGCCGCCGCGCTGCCCGTCAAGGTGCTGGAGACCTTCCAGGCGCTAGCGGGCGTGCCCATTAGCGAAGGCTACGGCCTGACCGAAGCCTCGCCCGTCGTCACCACGAACGCGGCTGGCCCGGTGGTCAAGCCGGGGACGGTTGGGCCAGCGATACCCGGCGTGGAAGTGAAGATCGTCGACGAAGCCGGGAACGAGGCGCCGCGCGGCGCGATGGGCGAGCTGATCTGTCGTGGCCTCAACATCATGCTGGGCTATTGGAACCAGCCCCAGGCCACCGCCGAAGCTATCCGCGACGGCTGGCTGCATACCGGCGATCTGGCTACCGAGGACGAGGATGGCTATTTCACCATCGTGGACCGCTTGAAAGACATGATCGTCGTCTCGGGATTCAACGTCTATCCGCGCGAGGTCGAAGAGATCCTCTTCAGGCACCCCGCCATTGCCGAGGCCGCCGTGGTACAGTTCCCCGATCCCTACCAGGGCGAGTCGGTCATGGCGTACGTCGTGCTCAAACCCGATCAGACCGCCACAGAGCAAGAGATCATCGACTACTGCCGCAGTCAGATCGCGGTGTACAAGTGTCCGCGGCGCATCGTGTTCCGTGACAGTCTGCCGAAGAACAACACGGGCAAGGTGCTGCGCCGCGAGTTGCGAGATGAGGCCAGAGCGACCGTCGCGTAGCCCAGTCGCTCGGCATGCGCTCCGAAGGCGCGGGGGGAGGCGCCCCGATGATTACGGCGCTGGTGCTCATGAACGTGGTGCGGGGCACCGTCAACGATACGGCGCAGGCGCTCCTGGCCATTCCAGGTGTGGCCGAGGTGTATTCCGTCACCGGAGCCTACGATCTGGTGGCCGTGCTGCGGCTGGCGCGCTACGAGGAGCTGGCGGACGTCGTCACCGGGCAGATGGTGGCGATCGCGGGTATCGTACGCACCGAGACCCTGATGGCGTTCAAGGCCTACTCGCGCGAGGACCTCGAACAGGCCTGGGACATCGGCGTATAGTCATCGGCCAGGCAGCTGCGTGGACCGCCAGATAGCGCCCAGCACGCGCAGGGCGGCGGCCGATGGCGCCACCGAGCCCCTGGCCTTGCCGGCTCCCTCCTGGCGCGCAAGCGCGGCCCGAAGGCAGGAGACCGGCGATCTTGGCGCCCGCGGCTCGTGTGAAGTGGCGGCCCCTCTGCATGCCGGCGCGGCCAGATCGCCCGCTGATCAGAAGCCCCATCGGCGCTCTTCCGCGTGCGGGCCCTCCGCATGGAGATGGGCGCGAGCGCCCGTCCGACAGCCTCACTATGGCAAGGGCTGATACGAACTCCGGCGGGATAGTTGTAGAAAGAGGTGCGAGTGCTCAGCACGTCTGGTAACGGATGTGGGCTAGTGTACGGTGCTCGCAGCGAGCTAAGG
>WNFM01025420.1_pt1 | contig 14442 bp, 16 predicted proteins | sample 5400271 | NCBI WGS metagenome assembly WNFM01 (sample SAMN13153352, study PRJNA577476) | soil metagenome | isolation source: 60 cm saprolite on Douglas fir-dominated hillslope | place: USA:California | collected 2013-09-17 | reverse complement strand
TCGTTCGAGGACTAACGTGGAAGCTATTCGTATTTGGCGCAGCCCTGATAACCAAGTGTATGCTGAGAATGACACGGGGTGGCGCTTCTATTTCACCCAAATTGCCCTCGTTACGGACAACCCTGTGCTCCAACGCGCGCTGGCGGATACGTTCGCTGACTGCCTTATGCGCTATACCAAATGGCTGCATGGTGAGCCCTCACCAGAAGATGTCAGCGTAATTGGCTGGAATTTCAAAAGTGATCGCTCTACTTTCTCTCGCTGTGTAGGAAGTGTTCGTGCCCCAGAAGAAATCCCCAGTCGTGGAGAAGCCACGAGCCACCCGGACGAGCTTCACGCTGCTTCCACTTAACAGCCTCCGATCGGCGCGCCCACACGGCACGACGAGGCCGTTGACATGGGCGTGTCAATCGCAGACTGGGCTGGATGTCCGCACGCGGTACAGATTCAGCTCATAACGGCGCGTTCATTTCATTCACTGATGCGCTGCCACGCGCACGCACGGTGCTGTGCGGGCGGTGGGCCTATAGCGCCCCACCAGCCCCCGCACGTTGGGCACCCACCGGCCCTAACCGGCCCAATTTGGCCTGCCGCGCCAGGCCGTCGCTCGACGGCGGTTTGCCGCTGTTGTGACTGTCCTTGGCCAGCCGGGCTTCCAGCTCCTGCACCCGCGCCTGCAGCACGGCGTTCTGCGCCAGCACCAGCTCCAAGTGCTGGCGCTGCTGGTGCACGAGGCCCTCGAGTTCCGCAATCCGTCCGTCTGGCGTCATGCCGCTGTACTACACTTGCTCCGCAAGTCCACCTCGTAGCATCGAGGGAGAGCCGGTGAGAACGTCGTCCGCCTGGGGAGATCAAGCTCGGATTCCCCGGCTCCCTGCGGGAGATGATACCGTCTCGTACACAGACCGTAGGTATGTCCGCCAGAGGTCGGTGAGCCTGGGCACAGAACGGTCCCGTAGCGGTCTGCGCGACGAAGAGAATCAGGGGCGCGGCGGCCAGCCAACCGCCCACAGCCCGCCTACGAGGTGGTGAGCGGACCGCAGGCCATCAAGCGTCAACGCGGGTCGGAAATGCCGGACCGGACCGGAGGCCGATCGGCGGAACAGGCGATGATGAGCGTCGGAGTGGATGTCGCGAAAGCGACGCTTGAGGTCGCGGTGGGGCACGCGGGACACGCCGTGCGCCTGGGCATGTTTGCCCAGACCGCGGATGGCTGGGCGGACTTGCGCAATGCCCTCATGGCCCTGCAGACGACCGCGCCAGACGACCGCGCCAGACGACCGCGCCAGACGACCGCGCCAGACGACCGCGCCAGACGACCGCGCCAGAGGGCCAGCCAGAGGGAAGGCGGTCTGGGCGGCCGGGCGCAAGCGGGGAACCGGTCGCCCTCGTGCTCGAACCGACCGGAGGCTACGAGCTGGCGTTCGCCCTCTGGGCCCGTCAGCAGCCCGGCTGGCAGGGGCATCGTCCCAATCCCGCTCGCGTGCGGGCCTGGGCGCGCAGCCCAGGCGGACGGGCGAAGACCGACCGACAGGCTGCTGCTGGCCCGCACGCGAGCCAGCGCCCAGCCCGCGCTCCCGGTCTGGCAGCCGCTCGCCCGCGCGGTCAGCGAGCTCGAGCAGGTACGGCGGCGGCGCGACGAGGTGAAGGATGGGCTGGAACGCGAGCGCCGCCCTCAGGAGCACCTTGGGGTGCGGCCCGCTGCTTCCACCACCGTGCGGGCGAGCGTGCAACGCCTGCTCAAGACGCTGGAAGATGCGCGCGCCGACTGGGAGCGCGCCATCGCCGAGCCGGTACAGCGGCATGCCACGTTGCGGGTAAGCAAACAGCAGTTGCTCACCGTCCCCGGTGTGGGCCGGCGTGTCGTGCTCCCCCTGCTCGTGACGTGTGAGCGCTACCCTACGTTGGCCGCAGAGCCTGGGACCGCGATAGGAGTCGTGGCCGACGTCGGCCTGGACCCGCAGCCGCACGCGAGTGGCGCCAGTGTCTGGCAGCGCGCCCGGATTTCCCGTCACGCAGACCGCAGCCTGCGGGGGAGACCGCAGCCTGCGGGGGAGACCGCAGCCTGCGGGCCCGTCTCGACATGCGAGCCTTGGGGGCCTGGCGCGCAGACAATCCGGTGCGCACTTTCTACCAGCGCCTGGTAGCCCGAGGCAAGCCCAAGCGACTGGCCTTGGTCGCTGCCGCACGCCAACTGCTCGCGTGGGCCTGGGCGGTGTTCATCTCGGGTGTGCCCTTCGCTGCCACGAAAACGGTCAAGTTGGTCGCTTGACCTTGCTTTTCATGAGAGAATCTGTACCTGTGGGGTCCTGATCGAGGATCGGGTCCACAGGATCCGCGACAAAGCTCATCAATGCCAGGGCCGGCAGGATGCGGCCGGTTACAGGCAGCGACAATCCCCGTTGTCGTTGGCGCTCGCGCACCAGCTCGCCAAAGTCCTTGCCCGGTCGCATCGTCTCCCGTTGGAGCGCCGGCACCACCTCGCTGAGAGCCATGGAGACAGCCCACTGCCCACCCTCTGGGTGTCGCTCAGCCACCCGACTCACCAACAGCCCATACGTTTGCCGGTCCAACCGCTCGATGTCGTGGACGCGCTGCTGGCGGCGGATGAGACGCCGAACGGCGGTGGAAGCCGTGCTGAAGGAAGCGGCCTGGACCACCCGCCAGGTCGGGTCGGTGGGCCACCGCGAGCGGTTGGCGTCGCCTGCGTCAGGCGCCACCCGGCGGATCCAGGCCACACTCACCGCCTCCGGACAGCCATCGACCTGGCCTACGACGGCCGCCCACACATCCTGCTTGTGCTCCAAGAACTGCCAGGGGTCATCCAAACATGGTTGCGTCTCACCGGGCAGGCGCAGCACCCGCAGCGCATCGCGGCGGAGACGCGCCTCGTGGCGCGTGACCCCTTCGCCGGGCGTCCACCCTTGCGCCCGCCAGAGGGACTCCATATGACGCTTGCCCGAAAGCCGACTCTGCAAGACCTTGTCGTACTGGACAAAGGCGATCGCACCACCCGGCGACCAGGTGATCCCCGAGAGCCGCTGGCCCCAGCGGTGGGTCACGACCGCCCGGTCCTGCACGGGCTCACGGACCACCTCAACGGGCTCATTGCGGTCCGACTCGAGGTCGTCCAGGCCCCACCATGCGTCGGCTTCGTCGTCGCCGAAGCCGTCCTCCCAGTCCAGGAGGGCAAAGTCGTCCCAGGCGTGCACGTCGTCGCAGCTGAGATCGTGCAGCAAGCGCTGTACAGCCTGGCGGCCGGCCTCGTACACCGCCTGGCGACGAGAGCGCGAGACGTAGCGACCACGGCCAGGGGTGCGTGGGAGACATCATGGGCCAGATGCACCTGACTCCCCTGCCAGCGTCCGCGGCGTTCGTGGTCCCGCCGACTGCCCGTCCACCACAGGCGCCGCACCAACCGATCCACCTCGTCGAGCGTCCCCCGATCAGTCAGACGCCACAGACACTCCGAGCCCAACCGCGCCTGAGCGATGACCTGCCCGAGCGGGGCCTTGCAGATGAGCAAGGCCAACGAACGGTTACGCAGGACGTAGGACCAGGAGACCCCACCCCCTTGCGCGGCGTTCACTCCTGCGCGATACATGCGCAGCGCCGCCCCATCGAACACCCAGGGCGTGTCAACTTCCTGCTCCTCCTCGCGGGCCTGCGCCTGCAGGTCATCCAGCTGTTGACGCAGTCGAGCGGGCAGGGGCTCGGTGCCGAGCCGATTGAGGTACCACGTGTCGATGCCGGCCACCAACGAGCGGGGATCGGAGGGTGTAGAGTGAGGCGCATCCAGTTCGCGTTCCACCCGCGCGACGCCCTGCCAGAGTGCCCGCAGGCGCTCCTGCCAGGTGGGCGAAAGCGCCCACGCACAGGCACTGGTATGGCGCACGAGGCGATATTTCCGCATGCCCGTGAGCTCGGCCAGGGGCAGGGCACTCTCGGCGCCCAGGGTCTCCAGCCCGGCGAAGGGCAACCGCGCCCGTCGGCGCGGTTGGGCGTCCAGCCAGCGGCAGACAGTCTCCCAGCGCTCCAACTCGGCGTAGCTCGGCAGGTTGGGGCCAGGGCGCTCAGCCAGGGTGAGTGGCGGCGTGGGCACGGGACGCGCACGCAAGGCGCCTACCCGGGTGTACCAGTCGCGGCGTAGACGCCAAGCCCGCCGTCTGCGCACGAAGAGCCCACGCTCCACCAATGCCCGCAAGGTGGCCGTCGAGGGCGCCAACTCGGGAGGCCACTGGTCATCGCGGACGCCGGCCGCACCGTGAAGCGTCGCGACGCCACACAACTCGCGCCAATAGTAGACCTGGGCTTTAGTCGGCGGCGACAATCCATCGTCGAAGACCTCAGCCACGACCGGCCCTGAGGGTTCATCCGAGGACGAAAGCGACACATCGTGCGGTTGGGCGGTTGCCATGAAGTGGCTCCTTTCCACGAATCGACGAAAGTGATGAGTCGAAAAGCGGTAATTTAGAAGGCGCGTGATACTACTATTGCGCCCACCGCCGCCACGCTGGGCTGCGGCTGAACATGGATCGCTGTTCCTTCACTTGGCGCTGGGCCGGGCGCCCGTTCGACCCCCCCCGGCAGCGGGGCTGCGCCGCGCGGGGGGCGCCCGGCCCAGCCGTGTCCATGTCTCCGGCACTATCACTCTGTGGTTACCATCCCCAGGAGTCCTCGTTCTACTCATGGTCCTTGCTCGAGGCTTCCACTGGACGTGTGACGTGCACCGTCTCCGAACTCCCGCCTGGATTGCGGCTCTTCAGAAACGAGTGCCCCCATGCGCTCCGTCCTCCTCGTGGAGAACGACCCTGATCTCTGTCTGACGCTCGGTGACATCCTCCAAGCGACTGGCTATCAGGTGCTCTCTGCCGAGCATGGAGCAGCCGCCCTGCCCCTGATCCGCGCCAGCCCGGACGCCTTCATCGTGCTCATCGAGGACTCCCTGCCCCAGATGGATGGCCAGCACCTGCTCGCCGCTCTCGCGGCCATCCCTGATCTCGTCCAGCGCCATGCGTACCTGTTCTTGACCACGCGATCCAACGCCTTGCCCCCATCCTTGACCGCGCTCCTCCAGCAGTTGCAGGTCGGCATCGTCGGGATGCCCTTTGACCTCGATGACTTCCTGCACGCCGTCGCCGCGGCCGCCCGACATCTGGACGCCCCCGCGTAGCCCGGTCGGGTGCGCCGCCCGCCGGGTCGGCCACTGCTCACGGCGACACCGCACACACCGCCCGTTAGTCCTACGCGGCCCTAGGAGTGCCCCCTTGGCTCGTCAGTTAAACTAAGTGGCACGCAGGGATTCCTCCCGCCCGGTGTGCGGGCCCGTGCGGCGCTTCCGCCAGAGAGAAGAGCCTCGGCACATGACGACTGTGCTTATCGTGGACGATGACGCCGACATTCGCGACCTCCTCACCCAGCTGCTAAAGGACGCCGGCTATGCGGTCCAGGAAGCGGCAGATGGACTGGCCGCCTACGACCTCCTGCGGGCCAGTCCCGAGCGCCTCATCGTCCTGCTCGACTACTCCATGCCCCACCTGGATGGCCACCAACTGCTTGCACGCCTCGCCGCTGAGCCCCCATTGGACCATCGGCATGTCTATTTCCTCATGACTGCTTTGCACCATCGCCTCCCCGACGCGCTGCAACGGCTCCTGGCGCACCTGTGTATCCCCGTCTTACCCAAACCCTTTGAGGTGGAGGAGATCCTCCAGGCCGTCGCAGGGGCGGCGAGTTGGCTGGCGGCGCAGCCCTAAAGCGCCTCCTCGGGAGGCGAGAGCGATGCCCGTGGCGGCAGGTCGGGCCCCTCCCAATCGCGCTTGGGCTGGCCATTCCAGCTGGGCCGGCCCGCGTAGAGCCTCCGCTGTGCTGCAGTGAGGCGCCGCGCGGGCTTGCGGGCGGCCTTGGGGGGCTCCGGCTTGGCCTTCTCCTCAGGGGGAACTGCGCGCACGAGGGCGCGAATCGCCCACGCCAGCGCCTTCTGGTCCCGATCCACGACGTAGTCATAGGCGGTGTGTCGCCCCTGGCGCTGGCGCTTCTCCAGATAGTCGCGGTCGCGGTACATCCGGTTGACCAGCTGGCGCAGCACGCTGGTGTACACCCAGCCATCGCGCTCCGCTTGGGCCAAGAACCACGCCTGCAATTCGTCGAGGACCCCGTCGGCTTCATTGACCGGGGGGACACGCAAGGGCATCGTCCGCCTCCCTTTCCGGATCGGCTTCTGGCCACCAGGCGCAGGCCTCGCGGAGCGCCGCCGCACACGTCACGCCGAGTAGCTCCTGGAACAGGCGGAAGCTGTGGCGCATCGGTCCAAGGTGGTGGAGACAGTTCGTGGACAGACAGCGCCAACTCCAGCCATAGCGGCGATCCTGGACGACATACAGTGAGGGGGTGCCTGGCTGGCCAGTCGCATCCGCAGCGCGATCGTCGTGGAACACGCACCACCCGAGGTACCCCCTGCCAACCCGGCGCAGCTCCGCGTCGGGGGCCAGTTCGGCGAGCAGGTCCAGGGGCGAGACGTGAGCATCCACCCAGCGGATCATCGGCGAGATCGTCCCGACGCGGTCGGGGTGTCCGTGCGCCAGGGAGGCCCTCGTGAAGGGCCTGTCGACGGAAGGTTGGACGCCGTGAGGGGCGTCCAGAACATCCCCTGCTCCATGCAGCACATTGAGCGGCACTGTTGGCCCCTCGAGCACAAAACGCATGGCGGTCTCCAGCGAGCGGAAGGCACAGGGCCGGCCCTCCGCGTCAAACAGGGGATAGCGCTGACCGGTAAGTTGGTGCACGCCCAGCGGCAGGCGCACGGCGTGACCTAGCGCCCCGACCCGCGCGGTATCGGGGTAGAGCTCGAGCGACGGCACCTCCTGGCCGTCCGCCTGGATCTGCGCGAGCGCGTGCTGCACGGCGGGGCGGGCCGCAGACGCTGGCACGGGTGTCGCGAAGCACAGCCAGAGATGGCCGCCTCGCCGGCTGGCTTCGACGAAGCCCGAGAGGCCGCGCCGCGCCAGCTGGGTCCCCAGCGCGAGCAACTGGGGGAGGGCCTCGGGCTGATCGACGTCCAGACACGCCCACTTGCACAGGCCGTGGGCATCGGTCGAGGAGAGCGCGATCGTCTGGACGCCGCGCAGGTGATCCGCCAGCACCGCGCGATCGGCGGGCGCATACACCCAGCGATAGGTGCCGTCGCCCTGCTGGAGGGCGTAGGGCTGCGCTCGCTGGGGCTCGCTGCTGGCTCACTCATCGGGTGGCCTCCAGCCGATCGGTGAGGCGACGCGCGTTGTACCGTTGCTGCGGCATTGGCGTCTCGAGGATCTCGGCCTCGGCGCGCTCCACCTCGTCGACGCGCATCGGCGCCAACTCCGTGACCACGGCTGGCGTGGCTACCGCGTCCGTGTGCGCGGCGAGCCGATCCAAGAGGTCGGTCTCGTGCCCGCGGGCGGCCACATTCAGCCGGGCGGCATCGGCCACGTTCAGCTGCCCGGAGAGCGCCACCGCCTGCAAGGCGATCAGCTGCGCCGTCTCGGGCGAGCTGGTGGCCGCGGCCAACGGGGCCAGCGGATCCCCGCGGGCAGTCATGTCCTTGATCTGCTGTGAGAACTGGGCATCATGCGCCGCCAACGCCTGCTGGGTGTGCTTGCGCGCCATGCTCATCGTCAGCTCCTGCTCGCTCTTCACCCGCTCCCCCACGATGCCCGCCAGGTACAGGATCACCGTGTAGAACCCGGCATGCAGGTAGTAACGCCACGGCGCTGGCGGCTCGGGGATGCCCGGCACGTGGATGGCCGGCCAGAGAGCGGCGTTGAAGACGGTCAGCGAGTAGAAGTTGATGGCCGAGATCACCAACAGCGTCCATAGGTTGCGCTGCAGCCAGCGCTGGGCGCCGATCTGCTGCTTGATGGACTCGTCCAGGGCCAGCACCTCCTGCCGGGCCCAGAGCATGGCGATCTCAAAGAGCGAGAAGGCCAGCGTCGAGAAGACCGCCGAGATGTTGAGGTAGAGCTGGGTGTAGTTGTGGCCGAACACCACCAGGATGCGGCCGGCGCTGTTGAAGAAGGCTTGGGCCAGGATGGTGTTGGCGACCAGGAAGAACAGGACCAGGCGGATGGCCTGCGAGCGCAGGAAGCGGTCGAGGCGCTCGATCCAGGTCTGGCGCACGCGGGTGCGCGCGATGGTGTGGGCTGCCATGGGATAGATCCTCTCTCCTCCATCTGGGAGGGAGCCGAGGCGAGCAGGTTCCTCCTCGCCCCGGCGTGTCCCTGACCAATCACTGCTTAGCGCTTGCGGCCGTTGGGGCTCGTCTCCGCGGCCGCGGACCCCTCCGCCTGGGTGGCCTGTGCCGCTTTGGCGGCTTGGCGCTCCTTGAGCTGGCGGATGCGCTCGGGCAGCTGCGCTTTGATCTGCTCCAGCCGCTCGGCGTTGCGCCGCATCCGGTAGTCCCGCTGGGTCCGCTTGTAGGCGGCCCGCGCCGCCTTGACGGCCTCCTGCAGGTCGGGGGCGTCGGCCAACGGCGTCATCGACTGCCCCGTCAGCACCACCATGGCATCCAGGTGGGCGGTCTCCTCGCCAATCTGGACCTCGCGGCCCTGGCGGCGGTACGTCTTATCCTCCTTCTGCACAAAGGGGCGAGCGCTGAGCCCGGTGCACAGCGCCACCGCGAGCTCGCCTTCCTCCAGCCACCGACTGAGCAGCTGCTCGGAGGGCGCCGCGGAGCCCTCGCCCAGGCGGAACTCCAGCATGAGCTGGCGCTCGTCCGCTGCGGATTGGAGGGTGGCTTGCAGGCGCTCCTCCAGGTGATAGCCCTGCGGGCTGTCGTCGTACACAGGGCTCGGCGTGGTGATGAAGTTCTCGACGGTTCCAATCGCGGTGATCATGAAGGCAGTCTCCTTGTGTGTGGGTGGTTGGATGAACGGGATAGCGTTCAGTTGCGCCGGTACTGTGCAAGGCCGGGAACAGCCGAACTCGTCACAGTTGTCCCCTTGGTTGGAAGAGCGTCATGGTACGAGAAATACCAAGCCGAGGGGTAAAGGAATGCGAATAGCAGGCTTGCAGGTGAAGCGCTGCGGCGGTGGTCCTCGGACCGATCTGCGACACTTACGCTTAGAAGGCCCATGAAATCACGGTTAGCAGCGAGCGAGGTGTGTGCAACATCGAAGCCGTTCGTGCCGCACAGTTCTTGGGTTCATCGCAACCGACCTACGACTAAGTGTCGCTGAAGTACTAGCTTCCCGTTAAAAATCCCGCCTGCTGCGAGCGATGCTCACTGCAAGGCGGGCACATCGAGTTTTGCGACATCGAGCAGCCACTCTGGGGCAGTCGGACGAAGGACATTAGCGTCTGTGGGGCACGTCGCGCAGCATCGGATAGGTGGGGGCGCCCACCAGACCGAGGGAGCCGGGATGCTGGTCGCTGTGCCGGATGGCGCGCACAGCGCCGGCGTAGGTCTTCCCGGCGCCGATGCCGCCGACGTAGAAGCTGAAACGCTCGGTACAGCAGACAAACGCGTGTTGCGCCGCGTTCAGCGCCCAGGCGTCCCCGTCCCCCTGCCGGGGCGCGGCGGGGTCGTAGTGCAGAATTGGCGGTAGAGGCATAGGGGCGGTCTCCTGACGCTGGCGCCTGGGTCGTGCGCCGCGGCGATCCAGCTTGAGAGTTGTAGCCCATAGGGCCGCATCTAGCAAGAGGACAGCGCTAGCCAGGGAGGGACTTGGGCGGGCACCAGTGGAAAGAAACGCTTCGATACTGCTTGCTCATACTCTGCAATCAGCCTCTAGTCAGACACGCTTTGTTGCCGCATAATGGAGAGACATTCTCTCGCCACGTCGCGCCCAGTGTTGAAGAAGGATACTCGCATGACACAGGTCCTTGTCGTGGACGACAGCGACTCGCTGCGTCAGATGATCCGCACGATGTTGGAGCCAGAGGGCTACACGGTGGCTGAGGCCACCGACGGCTTGCAGGGGCTCGAAGCGCTACGCGGGAGCACCCAGGCGTCCGTCGTGCTGCTGGACTACTATATGCCCAACATGGATGGCGGCGATGTGCTCAAGGCAGTGATCGCGGACGACGCCGAGCAGGCCAAGTACGAATATATCGTGATCTCGTCGAGCGTGGGGACCTTTCCGGAGAATTTCATCGATCTGGTGCGGCACCTCTCGGTCCGCATCCTCCCCAAGCCGTTCAGCAAGGCCGTGCTGCTCACCGCGGTGGAGCAGGCCGCCGAGCGCCTGCACGCGCCACCGGACGAGCCGGAGCCCATAGCGCCGGAAGAGTGAGGGTGTGGGGCGAATGTCCCCCACGTGGCAGCCGCCCAGAGCGGGCGGCTGCGTCTGCGCCTGGGGGTTCCGCCGCCAAGCGCAGACGCGCGAGCGCAGCGAGAAACGAGACGCGGAATGAGGGGGCTGAGCCGGACGCGCTGCTGCCCTCCTTGCTCGACGGGGCGTTGCGCGGCGAGCTGTGATCATGCCGTGCGTTGCAGTGTTGCGCTTGTCCTGCTCAAGCGCATGCTCCTCAGTCGCGCGGCTCAATAGCGTCCCTGGCGTTGCAGGTTCGCGCGGATCTCCACCAGCACCGGATCATTGAAGCGAAGAAAGAAGGCGGTCGCGCGCCCGACGGCGGTCAGCGGCTCAACGATGGGCCCGTTCCAGCGGAAGTGCTCCATCCAGCCCTGCGTACGGGGATTGTAGAGTGGCGTCAGCGCGCCTGTATTGGGGTCGATCGACGCGATGTTGCTCCCTTTGATCCGGTTGCAGTCAAAGCACGCACAGGCGAGGTTCTCAAGTGTCGTCTGCCCGCCATGCTGGGTCGCAACGATGTGATCTGGCTCATGCGGCACGACTGCTTCTGACTCAGGCATTCCGCAGTACTCGCACCGATGCTGCGCACGTTCGGCCACCGCGCGGCGGAGCGCCGCGCCGACCCGATCGCTCATGCAGGGTGCGCTTCCGTCTGCGGGATCCGCGAGCGAATGAGCAGGAGCATGCGGTTCAGGTGGCCCACCTGCTCAAGCTCGTCGGCTTCTTCCTGAGTCACTGTGCCCGCCGAATTCTTCTCCAGCAGGTCGCGGATACGTGCGACGGTCGCGTCCGAAAGCTGGAAGGTCGCGATTTCCTGCGGAGAGGGACCGCGCGCAAAAAAGGTCGCGATCTCATCATACGCCCGGAGTAGTGAGGCTTGGCTCATGCGATCCCTCCAACTCTTGCCGCCTATGCCGGCATGGTACCACGTGCCACGCCTGGCCGTCACGATGCCGATCGCCGGCAGCTGCCGGCCGGACGCTTTCCCCTATCGCGCTCACGCCTTGAAGGAACCTGGAGCAGCGCAAGTGAACTTGCGACGCATGCTGACGGCGGCCTGGAGCGGTAGCGCCGCCCTCGGTGCTCGACCGGGCGCTCGTGGGGAGATATGACACAGTGCCAGCCCAGGGGAAACATGATATGCTTGGGCTACTTCGGACGGGAGCAGGCGGTTAGAGCATGACGCTGCCCCGAGCTCGTCCACACGATCCCGGTGCACCACGACGCGCCACGGCGATGCGGATTGGAGGTCTCGGATGGCACTCGACGTCGAGCTGTATCGCCGAACCATCTACGCGCCCGCCGGGTCGGACGCCACGGCGCCATGCCGGCTGAGCACCTTCGATATCCACCCTGAAGGCGCCACCCGCACGATCGTCTTCCTCCACGGCTACGGCGGCCGCGCGCTGCAGTGGATCTATCAGCTGCGCTACTTCGGCCAGACGCTGCACGTTGTGGCCCCCGAGCTGCGCGGCCACGGGATGAGCGATGATCCCGAAGGCACCCCGATCACGATGGACACCCTGGTGGACGACCTGGAGTGCGTGCTCAGCGGGGTACGGATCGAGAAGCCGTTCTACCTGGTCTCGCACTCGTTCGGCGGCGCGATCGCGACGGAATATGCCCTGCGCCACCCGGAGGACGTGCAAGGGCTTGTGCTGATCGGCGTGCCGACGCGCTTCATCCTGCGCCCCGGTGTGCGCCAGCTAATGAGCATCCCGTCGCCGATCTTCAACACGTTGGTCGACCGCTTCAACATCGCGCTCTACACTCCCGTCCGGACGATGCGCCGCATGCACGACGGCGCGATGGCCCTCTGGAAGGGCGACGAACGCATGCCGCAACTGCGCGTGCCGACGCTGGCGGTGCTGGGCCATCGCGATACCGTCTTCAGCCAGGAATATTATGCCAGCGTGCCGCGTATCGTGCCCGGCGCGAAGCAGGTGGTCATTCCCGTCTCGGCGCACCTGGTGCAGCTGGAGCGGCCCGACGCCGTCAACCGGGCGATTGCGCGGTTCAGCCAACTGACCTCCGCCACAGCGGCGCCCCTTCACGCCGCGGGTCAGATCGCGAGCGCCGGTCCCGGCGCCCCAGGGCCAACACGCCTGAGCGCGATGCCGTGGCTGCAATACTACGACGACGGAGTGCCTGAGCAGCTGCCAGCGCCCAAGCAGCCACTGCACGATCTGCTCAGCAACGCCGCCCGCGAAACGCCGCATCGGCCGGCCATCGTCTTCTTCAGCCAGAAGATCGGCTACCACGAGCTCGATCTCCTGAGTAATCGCTTCGCGCACGCCCTACGGGACCTCGGCGTGCAGCGTGGCGAGCACGTAGCCATCGTGCTGCCCAACATCCCGCAGTGCGTCATCGCGTTTTACGGCGCCCTCAAGGCCGGCGCCGTGGTGGTGCTGGGCAGCCCTCTCTCGAACGAGACGGAGATCGCCAACCAGCTTTACGACTCCGAGGCCACCGTGCTGGTGACGCTCACCTCGTACCAGAGCATGGTCGGGCGGGTCCGCGCCGGCACTCGCATCCGGCAGGTGATCTACACCGATGTGCGCGAGTATCTCCCACTGGCGCAGCGCCTGCGACTGGCCAGCCTGATCGAGGGGAGCGAGCGTCATCGCCAGCGGGCGCTGATGAGCAACGGCGCCGCGACATCGGAGGCGCAGCCCACAACAGGCGGCGATGCCCCAATTCAGCAGTACGCCTTTCAGCCGCTGCTCCGCAGTCAGCCGAGCACGCCCACTGCGAACGACGTCTCGTCGAACGATCTCGCCGTGCTGCAGTACACCTCTGGCACGACGGAAAGCCCCAAGGGCGTCATGCTCACGCACGGCAACCTGATGATGAACGTCGCACAGATCCGCCATTGGATTCCCGATGCGCGGCGCGGCAGCGAGGTGCTGCTCTGCGCGTTGCCGCTCTCGCACTCGTACGGGATGACCAGCGGCCTCAACCTCGCCTTCGCGCTGGCGGCGTCGCTGGTGCTCCTGCCTACTACCCGTACGAAGCAGATCGTGGAAGCCATCAAGCGCCATCATCCGAGCTTGTTTCCAGGCGTCCCAGCGCTGTACGTAGCCATCGCCAATTACCCGCGCATCCGCTCCTTCGGCATCGCGTCGGTGCGCTTCTGCGTCAGCGGCTCGGCGCCGCTGCCGGTGGAGGTGCAAGAGGCCTTCGAGAAGCTCACTCGTGGCCGGCTGGTCGAAGGCTACGGGCTGTCCGAGGCCTCGCCCGTGACGCACGGCAATCCCCTCAAGGGGGAGCGGCGCGTCGGCAGCGTGGGCCTCCCGTATCCCGCCACCGATGCGCGCATCGTCAATTCGGACACCGGCGAGACGCTGGCGCCGGGCGAGGTGGGCGAATTAGTGGTGCGCGGCCCACAGGTGATGCAAGGGTATTGGAAGCTGCCGGAGGACACGGCCCAGACCCTGAAAGATGGCTGGCTGCATACCGGTGATCTGGCACGCATGGATGAAGACGGCTTTTTCACGATCGTGGAGCGCAAGAAGAACGTCATTCTGGCCGGGCCGTACAATATCTATCCGCGTGAGGTCGAGGAAGTGCTCTACGAGCACCCCAAGGTGCTCGAAGCGGTGGTGGTGCCCGGCTCCGACGGCACCGCGCAGACGGCCTTCGTCAAGGCCGTGGTGGTGCTGCGGCGCGGCGAGAAGGCCACCGCCGAGGAATTGCTCGCGCTCTGCCGCGAGCGGCTGGATGCTTACAAAGTCCCGCGCCAGATCGAGTTCCGCACCGAGCTGCCTAAGAACTTCATCGGCAAGGTGTTGCGCCGTCTGCTCGTCGGCACGCCGTAGTCTCGCGGGCGAAGGCCCTCACCCCAGGCAGATCTCACCCCCTTTCCCCTCTTGAATCCGTTGAGGTCGTCCTCCTGTTTACCAGTTACCGAGCCTAGAGCACTTTGCAGGTTTGAGGGGCGGGCATGCTTTGTGCGGGGACCAGGGGTATGCGAGCCTATTCGACCGACCTGCGTGAGCGCATTGTCCAGGCGGTGGCCAACGGTCGGCCCCAGCGAGAAGCCGCCCGGATGTTCGGGGTGGGCGTGAATACCGTCAAACGGTACGTGGTCCGACAACAGCAGACGGGGAGTTTGGCGCGGTACCCGATTGCGGGTGGCCCACGGCGCATTGGG
>WNFM01275688.1_pt1 | contig 14444 bp, 13 predicted proteins | sample 5400271 | NCBI WGS metagenome assembly WNFM01 (sample SAMN13153352, study PRJNA577476) | soil metagenome | isolation source: 60 cm saprolite on Douglas fir-dominated hillslope | place: USA:California | collected 2013-09-17 | reverse complement strand
GCCCCTTCGGTTTCCTCGGCGAGCATGTTCGATCGAAGCAGTCGGTGGCCCTGGGCGCCGACACCGCCGAGCTCGAGAACAGGGCCTGGCAGGCGACCGCCACATTCGTCCTGACCGGCGAGAAGGCCTCGTACGACGGGGTGACTCCGAAGAAGCCGCTGACCGCCAGGGGGACCGGGCTCGGAGCGCTGGAGCTCGCGTTGCGGTACGGCGATCTTCGGATTGACGACAGGGCGTTCCCGATCTTCGCCGACAGCACGGTGAGCGCCCGGCGCGCGCGGGCCTGGGGAGCGGGGTTCAACTGGTACCTGAACGCGAACGCGAAGCTGGTCCTCGACTACGAGCTGACCAGATTCACCGAGGGCGGTCCCCTGGGCGCGGACCGTGAAGATGAAAAGGCGTTCTTTTTCCGCCTGCAGCTGGCCTCCTGAGGAGATGACCATGAAAAGCACCCGTCAACGGTTCGATCGGGTCATGTCGCTCCTGGCGGTCGGCATCTCCGCGGTGCTGCTCCTCAGGGCCGCCGGCATCAAGGCCGACGCCGCCGGGGCGCCGGCCGAGGTGAAGATCCTCAACGTCTCCTACGATCCGACGCGCGAGCTATACCAGGCGATCGACGAGGCGTTCGCCAAACGCTGGCTGGCGAAGACCGGGCAGAAGGTGACCATCCAGCAATCGCACGCCGGCTCCGGGAAACAGGCGCGGGCGGTGATCGACGGTCTCGAGGCGGACGTCGTCACCCTGGCGCTCGCCTATGACGTCGATCAGATCGCGCAGCGCGCCAGGCTCCTGCCGGCCGACTGGCAGAAGCGGCTGCCCGACAACAGCGCGCCCTACACCTCCACGATTGTGTTCCTCGTCCGCAAGGGGAATCCGAAGGGGATCAAGGACTGGGACGATCTGGTGAAACCGGGCATCCAGGTGATCACCCCGAACCCGAAGACCTCGGGTGGGGCGCGCTGGAACTATCTGGCCGCCTGGGGCTACGCCCTCAAGCGGGACGGCCGGCAGGACAAGGCGCGCGAGTTCGTCCAGGCGCTGTACCGGAACGTCCCGGTCCTCGATTCCGGGGCGCGCGGCGCGACCAACAGCTTCGTGCAGAACGGCCTCGGCGACGTTCTGATCGCCTGGGAGAATGAAGCCTTCCTGGCGGTCCAGGAGCTCGGGAAGGACAAGCTCCAGATCGTCGTCCCGTCGGTCAGCATCCTGGCCGAGCCGACGGTCGCCTTGGTCGACAAGGTCGCCGATCGCCACGGCACCAGGGAGGTCGCCAAGGCCTACCTCGACTTCCTGTACACTGAGGAAGCTCAGGAGATCGCCGCCAGGCACTACTACCGGCCGCGGCTCGGATCGGTGGCGAAGAAGTACGCCGAGAGGTTCCCGTCGATCGCGCTGTTCACCATCGACCAGCTCTTCGGCGGCTGGCAGAAGGCGCAGAACGACCACTTCGGGGAGGGCGGGGTGTTCGACCAGTTTCAGGTCGGCTCACGTTGATCGACGCGGGGAGAGCGGGATGAGCTCGAAGCCGCGCCGATCGGTCCTGCCGGGGTTCGGGCTCTCCCTCGGTCTGTCGATGACCTATCTCGGCCTGATCGTGCTCCTCCCGCTCTCCACCCTGTTCTTCAAGTCGGCGACCCTCGGCTGGAATCAATTCTGGGCCACGGTCAGCACGCCGCGGGCCCTCGCCTCGTACCGGCTCACCTTCGGCGCTTCCCTGATCGGCGCCCTGATCAACGCCGTCTTCGGCCTGCTGGTCGCCTGGGTGCTGACGCGCTACCGCTTCCCGGGGCGGAAGCTGGTCGATGCGATGGTCGATCTGCCGTTCGCCCTGCCGACGGCGGTCGCCGGCATCGCCCTGACGAGCATCTATGCCGAGCATGGCTGGATCGGACGCTGGCTGGCGCCGCTCGGGATCAAGGTCGCCTTCACGCCGCTCGGCGTCATCATGGCCCTGACCTTCATCGGGCTGCCGTTCGTCGTCAGGACGGTGCAACCGGTGCTTCTCGATCTGGAGATGGAGGTCGAGGAGGCGGCGGTCAGCCTGGGCGCCGGCCGGCTCCAGACCTTCCGCCGCGTGATCCTGCCGGCGATCCTGCCGGCCCTCGTGACCGGCTTCGCCCTGGCGTTCGCGCGGGCGGTCGGCGAGTACGGCTCGGTGATCTTCATCGCCGGGAACATGCCGATGCGGACCGAGATCTCGTCCCTTCTGATCATGACCAAGCTGGAGCAGTTCGACTACGCGGGGGCGACGGCGATCGCGGTCTTCCTGCTGGTCGTCTCGTTCATGCTCCTGCTCGTGATCAATCTGCTGCAGTGGTGGCGCGGCCGGCTCGAGGTGGTGCCATGATGTCCGAGAGCGCCGAACACCCGTCCGCACGGGCATTGCTCGGCCCCCGCGGCATGTCCCGCTCCGCGACCACGGAGTCGCCGCTGGTCCGCCGCCTTCTGATCGGCGGCGCGTTTCTCTACCTCGTGCCGTTCCTGTTCGTGCCGCTGCTGTCGGTGTTCGCGCAGGCGCTCAGCAAGGGGCTCTGGGCCTACTTGGCCGCCCTGAAAGAGCCGGCGGCCCTGTCGGCGATCACGCTGACGCTCACCATCGCCGCCATCACCGTTCCGGTGAACCTGATCTTCGGACTGGCGGCCGCCTGGGCGATCTCCCGGTTCGAGTTCCCGGGCCGGACGCTGCTGCTGGCGTTGATCGATCTGCCGTTCGCCGTCTCGCCGGTGATCGCCGGGATGATCTTCGTCCTGCTGTTCGGCGCGCAGGGGCTGTTCGGGACCTGGCTGCAGGAGCACGGGATCCGGATCATTTTCGCGGTCCCCGGGATGGTCCTGGCCACGGTCTTCGTCACCGCTCCGTTCGTGGCCCGGGAGCTGATCCCCGTCATGCAGGAACGGGGCAGCGAGGAGGAGGAGGCGGCCCTCCTGCTCGGCGCGGGCGGGCTGCGGACCTTCCTGCGGGTGACCCTTCCGAACATCAAATGGGCCCTGCTCTATGGCGTGATCCTCTGCAACGCCCGGGCCATGGGGGAGTTCGGGGCGGTGTCGGTCGTCTCGGGCCATATTCGCGGCGAGACGAACACCCTGCCTCTGCACGTGGAGATCCTCTACAATGAGTATAATTTTGCCGCGTCATTCGCCGTGGCATCGCTTCTGACGCTGCTGGCGCTCCTGACGCTCGTCGTCAAGAGCGTGGTGGAGCGCCATCGTCACGAACCGGAAGGACTGCCATGAGCATTCACGTCCAGGGGATCCGAAAGACCTTCGGCAACGTCGTGGCGGTGCGCGACGCCACGCTGGAGGTGGCGACCGGCGACTTGATGGCGCTGCTCGGCCCCTCGGGCTCCGGCAAGACGACCCTCCTCCGGATCATCGCCGGCCTCGAAGTTCCGGATCGGGGCCGGATCCTCTTCCACGGCGAGGATGCGACCGACCGCGCGCTGCGGGAGCGGCAGGTCGGCTTCGTCTTTCAGCACTACGCCCTGTTCCGGCACATGAACGTCTTCGAGAACGTCGCCTTCGGCCTGCGCGTGCGGCCCGCGGCGGTGCGGCCCCGCGAGCGGGCCCTGCGCGCGCGGGTCAACGATCTTCTGAAGCTGGTCCAGATCGACCTGCTGGCCGATCGCTTCCCGTCGCAGCTCTCCGGCGGGCAGCGGCAGCGGGTGGCGCTGGCGCGCGCGCTGGCGGTGGAGCCGCGCGTGCTGCTGCTCGATGAGCCGTTCGGCGCGCTCGACGCCCGCGTGCGCAAGGAGCTGCGGCGCTGGTTGCGGCGGCTGCACGACGACGTGCATATCACGAGCGTCTTCGTCACCCATGATCAGGAAGAGGCGCTCGAGGTCGCGGACCACGTGGTGGTGATGAGCGAGGGGCGGATCGAGCAGATCGGCACGCCGGAAGAGGTGTACAACAACCCCGCCAATCCGTTTGTCTTCAGCTTTCTCGGCAGCGCCAATCAACTGCGCGGTCGTGTCGACCGGGGTCTCGCCCGGCTCGGATCGATGGAAGTGCCGGCGCCCGAGCACGCCGGGGCGCGGGATCTCGAGGCGGTCGCCTATATCAGGCCGCACGAGCTGGAAATCGACAGGGCCGCGAACGGCCGGCCGTCGCTTTCGGCGGTCGTGCGTGATCTGAGAATCTTCTCTCCGGTCGTGCGTCTCGAGCTCGACCTCGCCGACGGCGCGGGGGTCCTGTCGGCCGAGATGCCCGAGGATCGCTTCCGCCTCCTCGACCTGCGCAAGGGCGAATCGGTCTTCGTGACCCCCTCCAACATCAAGGTCTTCACGCTGCCTCCGGCCGAGCCCGCCGACCCGGCCTAGAAGGCGGAGGGGCCCGGACCTATCCGCACGTCCCTGCCGGCATCGGACGGCGGCGTCCGTCGCTCGAGCGGCCGGCGCTTCCCTCCCCGCAGGCGTCGCTGGCGGTGACCAGATAGTAATGGCTGCCGCCGTCCACGGGCGTGACATCGATGGAACGCACCCCGGTTCCGTCGAGAGTTCCGGTGACGTGGCAGAGGCGCGGCGCGTGGGAGTAGTACTGACCGAGCGTGCCTTCGTAGATGTTGTAGGACGGCACGGTCGACCCCTGATCTTCCCAGGTCAGGCGCAGCAGTCCCCCTCCGGCCGGCGTGACGGTGACCGGGTGATAGGCGTAGGGCGGCGACACGATCTCCGGCGGACCGGGCCCGAAGGTGATGCCGGCAAGTCCCGCCAGAAGCGGCGAGAACTGCACCTGACGGTCGGCCGTGCCGTCGCCGTTGTCGTCCGGCAGCGCCAGCACGCGGGTCCCTCCGTCGACCGCGTACAGGACGTCGTCCGCGTCGATCGTCATGCCGTAGGACACGTCGAGAGAGAGACCGGTGGCGTACGGCATCACGCTGTCGGCGATGCCGTCGCCGTTGCTGTCGACGATCCGATCGATCTGTCCGGCGTAGAGATCGGCGGCGTACAGCTCGCCCGGACGGCGCGCGGCGATGACGGCATAGGAAGGGGCGGTGGGAAGAAAGAGAGTCGACAGGTCTGCGATGCCGGCGCCGTCGAGATCCCGGAACGTTTCGATGGCGCCGAACCCGTCGGGCCCGAACCCGTCGAGAACGTAGACCAGTCCCGTCTCGTCGACCGCCAGCGACTGGACCGAGTAGGGCGCGTCGGTGAAGGTGGTGCTGCGCTCCGGCAGGAGGTCGCCGTTTCGATCATCGAGCTGCCGTATCGTGCCGCCGCCGAACAGATCTCCCACGAACAGGGACTCGACCCCGGCGTGCCGGTAGGCGGCGATCGACCAGACATCGGCGAGACCGGGCGCCGCCTGAGCGGTGCGGTCGGCGGAGAAATCGCCGGTGTCGTCCCAGAAGGCGGAGACCGTCGTGCCGCTGCCTCCGACACAGATGCCGCCGTCGCGCCGGGAAGCGAGCTCCGTCTGGGTCGTCCCGGCCAGCGTGGTGAACATCGACACACCCTCATAGCGCAGGTCGCGGTCGGCATCGGAAATGGCGTTGAGCGTGCCGTTCTGGTTCGAGCCGGCGTAGAGGATTCGGCCCGGGCAGGTGCCGGCGCGGACGGAGGGGGAGGTGCAGTGCAGCGTCAAAGCGTAATTCCCGACCGTGCGGGCGTCGCTGCCGCTGAAGCCGGTGTCGTTGTAAGAGGCGACGGCGATGTAGTAGGTGCCGACGGCCGAAAGGTCGACATCCAGGAGCGGGTCGAGACCGACGGTGTTGTCCGCGAAGGCCAGACGGACCCCGGCGGCGTCGAACAGGCCGACGATCGGGTCGAGCGGCGAGCCGCTCCGCGACGCGTTCAGATCGATCTGCAGATGGGTGGGGCTCGTGATCGGCAGGGAGTAGTAGTCGACGTCGCCCAGAGGGACGATCGAAGACGACATCACCTGCTCGCAGGCGATCGGCGTGGCCGCCGCCCGGGTGTTGTTCGGCTCGTTCGGGTCGGCCGCTGCGACGTTCGTCAGGATATCGATCCCGGTGACCGTCTGACCCGCCAGGACCTGGATCGCGGTGCGATCGGTGGCAGTGTCGAACCCGCTCTCGGCGGCTCCGTTGTAGAACTCCCAAGGAAAAGTGCTGTTGAGGCTCGTGAAATGCGTGTTGGCGGCGGTGAACGGGTTGCTGGTGCCGACCAATGGCTCGATCCGGATGTAGTAGCTTCCGGGAGGGAGCCCGACGATCCGGTACTCGCCGCCCACCCCGCCCGCCTGGACGTCCGACAGGACGCCGACGAGCGGGATGTGAAACCGCCACGACATGCGCCCCCTTGATCGGCGCGAAGCTTCCGCCGTCCAGCACCCTCCCGGCGATCGTCCCGGTGGTCGAGGTCAGGGTGGAGTTCGGATAGATGAACGAGACGCCGGAGATATCGTCCTGCGACAGGCTGCGCCCCTGGATGGTGTGCGTGCCGTACGGATACATGGTCGACTGGTAGGTGAAGTCGCCCGAGGTGAACCCGCTCACCTCGAGCCCGGTCGTGGCGGAGAACCGGCCGGCCACCGGGCTGTGATCGAAGCCGAGACAGTGTCCCATCTCGTGCGTGGCGATCTCGCCGATGTCGTAGGTTCCGCTGCCGAGGCTCTGGTTCGGGTTGCCGGGGGTCGCGGTGCTGAAGGTGTAGAGCCGCTCGTTCAGCACGATATCGCAGTCGACGATCTGCCCCGAGCCCCCGATGTAGAAGAACGACACCGCGATGGCGGTCCCGAGAACCGGCTGGGACTGCTTGCTGTCGGTCGCGGCGAAGTAGAGCCGGTTGATGCCGTCGTCGGCCAGACCATCGCTCGCATCGATCGGGTTCGGGAGATCGAAATCGCTCCCGCGCGTGATCGTGGCGTTGGAGGTGGTGACGGCGGTCCAGCGCGCCATGCTGTCGACGAGCGCGGTGATGTCCGAGCCGTCGGTGATCAGGGACGAGGCGTCTTTCTCCAGCCTGAGAAGCAGCGTCCCGGTCGGCTGATAGAGGCCGAAGTCGCCGAGCCCCTGGTCGACGAGGTTCCCCTGGACATAAGCGAGCAGGGCCGGGATGCCGCAGGCGGCCAGGAACGGCAACAGCAGCGCCCTGCGGAAGGCTGCGCCGCTCACGGCTTGGCGGCCTTTCCCTGAGGAGCGGCCAGGAGGGCATCGATCTGCCTCACGAAGTCGCCCAGCTCGACCGGCCCCGTCCCCTGCAGGCCCGGCTCGACCGGATGCCCCTGGCGATCCAGCAGAAGCACCCCGGCCGTCTGACCACGGACCAGATCGCGACCGGTGCGCGGATCGCGGCTCACCATCATCTTCCCCTGGTTCCAGCCGACGACGCCGAACGGCCGTCCCTCGTCGCCTTGGAGAAAGAGCACGACCCGCTCACCGCGGACGAAGACCGGGGCGCCGGAGGCGATGAGCGTCTTATCGCCGACGCGGCCGCCCGGTGTCACGAGAAGGACGCGCGAGCGGGGACCTCCCTTGAGGGGTCGCTCGACGTTGACGGCCACCTCCGTGAGGATCATCCGGCCGTCGGCGCTGAAGCGGCTCTCGGTCGTCTCGACGCTTCCGACGACGATCACCCCGGCCTCGCGCGTCATCTCCTCGAGGCTCATGAACGGGACGACGGTCGCCTGCGCGCCGCGCGCCGCGCAGGCCAAGGCAAGAAAGACCGCGGCGGTTCGGGCGATTTGTCTGAAATCGATATCTATCAAGGAGTTGCTCCGGGTGCAACGGCGCAAATATACCGCCATGCCTGGAAGGCGACAATAAATAAGGATGCCGCGCGGCGGGGTGGGTGCTGCAAGAGCGCCGCGGCCTACGGGGGCTATCGCCCCGCCTGGCCCGGCGCCGCGCCGGGACGGCGGTGGCTGGCGGTCACCACGGTATGGATGCCGCCCCGGACGTTGAAATCGCCGACGATCGTCATTTCTCTCGGCTCGAGGAGGGAAACCAGGTCGTCCAGGATCCGGTTGGTGACATCTTCATGAAAATGCCCTTCATCGCGAAACGACCAGATATAGAGCTTCAGCGACTTCAGCTCGACGCAGAGCTTGTCGGGTACGTACCGGATCCGCAGGGTGGCGAAGTCGGGCTGGCCGGTCTTCGGGCAGAGGCAGGTGAACTCCGGACACTCGAAGGCGATCTCGTAATCGCGGCCGGGGCGCGGGTTGGGGAAGGTCTCGAGACTCTTCGACGGACGGGTCGGCACGTGATCCCTCAGGCTCCCGGCGTCCAGGGGTACCACCACGATTTGGGGGTCGCGTCGATGTCCCAGTGGACATGCTTCGTCTGCAGGAACTCCTCCAGCCCCTCCTCGCCAAGCTCGCGGCCCAGGCCCGACATCTTCATCCCTCCGAACGGACCGGCCGGGTTGTCGACCAGCGGGTCGTTCACCCAGACGTTGCCGACCTGAATCTCCTCGAAATAGCGCCGCACCCGGCGCGGATCGTTCGAGAAGAGGGTGGCGCCGAGACCGTACGGCGAATCGTTCGCCAGGGCGAGCGCCTCGTCGAAGGTCTTGAAGGTGACGACCGGGGCGACCGGCCCGAAGATCTCCTCGCGAAGCAGCTGCATCCCGTGCCGTACGTTGGTCAGGACGGTCGGCTCGTAATAGAACCCTTTGGGAAGGTGCGCCGGTCGGCGGCCGCCGGCCACCACCTTGGCCCCTTCCTTCTGCGCCAGGGCGACGCGGCTCTCGATGCCGTCGCGCTCCTTCCGTCCGATCAGGGGTGTGATCTCGGTCTTGTCGTCCATCCCGGGGCCGACGACCAGCTTCTTCGTCAGGGCGGCGAAGCGCTCGAGGAACTCGGCGGCCACCGGCTGCTCCACGTAGATCCGCTCGGCGCTGGTGCAGACCTGCCCGGCGTTCAGGAAGGCGGTCCAGGCCACGGCCCGGGAGACGCTCTCGAGATCGCTGTCGGCGCAGACGATGGCGGCGTCGCTGCCGCCCAGCTCGAGGTGGAGCTTTTTCATCCGGTCGGCCGCCAGCCGGTAGATATGCTGGCCGACCGCGGTGCTTCCGGTGAAGGCGATGCAGGGAACGTCGGGATGACGGACCAGCGCGTCCCCGACCTCGGCGCCCGACCCGGTAATGATGTTCACCACCCCTTTCGGCAGATGGTCGAAGACCCGGTGCAGATCGAGCGTCATGAGCGGGGTCTGGGACGCCGGCTTGATCACGACGGTGTTCCCGGCCGCCAGCGCCGGGGCCACCTTCCAGACGAGCAGCATGAGCGGGTAGTTGAACGGCACGATGCAGCCCACCACGCCGAGCGGTTCCTTGAGTACGAGGTTGAGCTGTCCTGCTTCTGCCGAGGGGATCACCCGCCCGCGCCGCTCGCGGATCAGGCCGGCGTAATAGTCGAAGCAGGCGGCCGACCAGTCGGCGTAACCGCGATTCTTGCGCAGGGTCCGGCCGGTCTCCCGCGTCAGGGTGAGGGCGAAGTCTTCTTTCTGCTGGCGCAGCCGGCGCCCCACCTCGACCAGAAGCTCGGCGCGCGCCCAGGCCGACACCTTCTTCCAGGCCGGGAACGCCTTCTTGGCCGCCGCGACCGCCCGATCGACGTCGACCGGGCCTCCCTTCGGCACCGTGTCGACAACCTCCTCGGTCGCCGGGTCGACCACCGTCATCGTCGCGCCGCCGGCGGCCTCGACGAATTCCCCATCGATCCAGAGCTTTCTCATCAAGCCTCTCCCGCGAACCTGGTCGGCAGAGCTTGATTCTAACCCAGGAGCCCCCCGTCCTTCCGCCCGGGTTCCCCCGGTCCCGTGGCGCGCTCCCGCGCGCCGATTTCAGATAGAATCGCGGCCACGAGGTTCGCCGTGCCGCAGACCCCTCACATCGAAAAGCATTTCACCGCCAGGGATCGGGTCCGGGACATCGTCATCGGCATGGCCGACGGCCTCACCGTCCCGTTCGCCCTGGCCGCCGGGCTGACCGGCGCGGTCGCCTCGACCGGCGTCATCGTCACCGCCGGTCTGGCCGAGATCGCAGCCGGCTCGATCGCCATGGGGCTGGGCGGCTACCTCGCGGCGCGCAGCGACGCGGAGCATTATCAGAGCGAGCGGTTGCGGGAGCATCGGGAGGTGCGGGAGCGCCCCGAGACCGAGGCGGCGGAGGTGTCGGAGGTGTTCGAGAGCTATGGTCTGACGCCGGAGGAGTCGGCGCCGGTGGTCGAGGCGCTCTGCCGCAAGCCGGAGGCCTGGGTCGATTTCATGATGCGCTTCGAGCTCGGCCTGGAGAAGCCCGACCCGCAGCGGGCCCTGGTCAGCGCCGGGACGATCGCCTTCGCCTACATCGTGGGCGGGATGATCCCTCTCACCCCTTACATCGTCACGACCCGGACCGGGCAGGCGCTCAAGCTCTCGGTCGCGGCGACCCTCATCGCCCTCTGGGTCTTCGGCTATGGCAAGGGGCGCTTCACCGGCCTGCGACCTGTCCGGAGCGCCCTGCAGACCACGCTGATCGGCGGGGTCGCGGCCGGGGCCGCCTTCCTGATCGCCCGCCTCGTCTCGTAACCGCAATCGTTCCGAACGACCCGCGACGCAGGCCGACTCGAATCAAGAGCTACCTCTTGACGGCCGGTCCGAACAGCACCTTCAGCCCGCCCCGATGGACCACCTCGACAAAGACGTTGCGGCCGCTCTTGTGCTTGGGAACGAGAATCAGCGCAGGAGCGGCCCGCGCGGCCCCCGAATGCCTTCCATTCTCTCGAGGTTCCGGAGAACGCCTATAGCCTCACTGCGGGGCCGAACGTCGTGATCTGGCCGTCCAACCTGATCATCTCGACGAAGATGTTGCGGCCGCTCTTATGCTTCGGAATGATGAACGTGTACTGATCCCCCAGGCCCGTGGTGCATTGCTTGCATCGGATCAGGCTCGGATTCTGCTGAATCCGGTTTCCCTTCCCGTCGTAGACCACGACGTTGAAGCCGACGACGCCGTACTCGGCCGTGGTGCGCCAGGTGACGGTGCCGGAGCCTTTGCCGTCCGGGCTCTGGTTGGTGACGAAAATATTCAGGTCGAAGAATCCGCAGTCTCCGATGCCGCAGACGCAGCCGTTCTGGTCATTGTTGGGAATCGACGGGCAGATGTCGCACAGGTCGCCGAACAGATCTCCGTCGATGTTCTGCTGTGTCGGGTTGGCGACCGTCTGGCAGTTATCGCAGGCATCTCCGACAGAATCGCCGTCGGTATCGAGCTGACTGGGATTGGGGATCGTCGGGCAGTTGTCGCAGGCGTTCCCGACGCCGTCCGCGTCGACATCGAGCTGATCGTCGTTCGCGACGGTCGGGCAGTTGTCGCAGGCGTTTCCGAGCTTGTCCCCGTCGGTGTTGAGTTGATCAAAGTTGACGACGCTCGGGCAATTGTCGCAGACGTCCCCGACCTTGTCGCCATCCTGATCGCTTTGATCCGCGTTCTGCACCCTGATGCAGTTATCGCACGCATCTCCGACCCCGTCGCCGTCGATGTCGCGTTGATCCGGGTTATAGACGCTGGGGCAGTTGTCGAAGGAGCCGCATTCCACCAGACCGTCCCCATCCAGGTCATTGTTCTGGCAGGTGGTGACCACCTTGGAGAAGTCGGTGACCACCATGGTCTCCAGCCCCCCGACGACGGTCGTGCTGCCGACGTAGAGGCAGGCTCCCACCGGCACCACCGGCTGCGGCACCGAGGTCGTCCCTCCCGGAACCGCCATCACACCCGAGTCGGTCCAGAACTCTTTGTGGATGTCGATCGGATCGGCGCACGGCTGCACGAGGGTATAGACCGAACCGAGGCGGCCGTTAGGCTGGAAATCGTCGTTGCAGCTCGACGTCGAGCCGGGCGCCAGGTTCGGCAGGTTGAACCCGAACGAGGCGGAATCGCAGTCGGTATAGACGGAGGGGCTGACGAACCGGGCGGAGATCGTTCCATACAGAGCCCACGCCCCCACGGAGGTGCCGCAGCTGAGCGGCAGAACGCCGGTCGAGGTGGAGTTGAGCCGATGCGCCGCTTCCACAAGATAGCCGATCTCGGGGCTCGCCCCGCTGAGCGACACCACCAATCCTCGCCCGGCGCCGTTCGCAACCCCGACGACGACGAGGACGACCCGCTGGGGCCCGCTGTCGGTCGAGACGGGACAGCCGACGACCCCGGGGTTCGCCCAGTCGGACTCGATGGTCACGCGGTTGTCGCCGATCGTCCCGGGGGTCAGGCAGCTCACCCCGTCGAACGTCTCGCAGGCGATTTTCAGCGTTCCGCTGTTCGCCCCCGCCGGGTCGCTCAGCTCGTAGGCAAAGGCGTAGACCGGCTGGACGTCGGGACAGATGAAATGACTGTCGAGGCCATGGAACATCGGGGTCGAGACATCGCAGCTGGCCTCGAGTCTCGAGACGGTCGCGAGCGACGCTGCGCACAGCGCGAAGAGCAGCAGCAGTCGGCGCATCAGTTTTCTCCTTGCCCGCGGGACTCCCCCCGATCCGGCAAGGCGCATAGAAGCGGCGAAATCTGTTCAACCATATACCGATGATGGGCGGATATGGCAACTTGAAAATGGTGTCACAGCAAATTCTCCGTTTGTGGGACCGGGCGTCCCGGAATCGGACAGGGGCGCCGGGGCTCCCGCCGCCACCTGGAACCTTAATCCGTTGTCAGCCGTAGAGTTGCGTGACCGGACGCTCCTGGCAGCGATTTCGCAGTAGTTCGCGATCGAGGCACTATCAATATGGACATCCAGCGTTCCCCGGCCCACGCCCGGAACCGGCGGCGCCTGAAGATCGGCTACGCCCTGGCCGGGCTGGCGGCGATCATGACGATCAGCCTCGGCCTGTCCCGTCTCCGCCCGGCCGCGCCGAGCGTCGAGCGCGGCTCCTTCTGGATCGACACGGTCAAGCGCGGTCCGATGCTCCGGCAGGTCCGGGGCCTCGGCACGCTCGTGCCCGAGGAGATCCGCTGGATCCCGGCGGCCACGGAGGGGCGCGTCGAGCAGATCATCGTCAAACCGGGCGCGGCGGTGAAGAAAGACACCGTGCTTCTGGTGCTGAGCAATCCCGAGCTCGAGCTCGCGGCTCTCGATGCCGACTGGCAGCTCAAGGCGGCCGAGGCCGAAACCAGCAGCCTCAAGGTGAAGCTCGAGAGCCAGGTCCTGGACGAGCGGGCGCAGGCCGCCTCGGCCCAAGCGAACTACCACCAGGCGCAGCTGCAGGCGGAGGCCGAGGAGGAGCTGGCCAAGAGCGGTCTGGTGTCGAGCCTGACGCTGAAGATCTCGCAATCGAAGGCGCAGGAGCTGGGAACCCGCAAGGAGCTCGAGGAAAAGCGGCTCGACATCTCGGCCGAATCGACGCGGGCCCAGCTGGCGGCGCAGGAGGCGCGCGTGGAGCAGCTCCGCGGCCTGGCGCGCCTCAAGCGCGATCAGGTGCGTGCCCTGCGGGTTCGCGCCGGGATCGAAGGGGTGCTTCAGCAGCTGCCGGTGCAGGTCGGGCAGCGGATGACCCCCGGCGCAACCCTGGCGAAAGTAGCCGACCCGCGCCGTCTCAAGGCCGAGCTGAAGATCGCCGAAACCCAGGCCAAGGATATCCAGATCGGGCAGACGGCCTCGATCGACACGCGCAACGGCGTCGTCGCCGGCCGGGTGGTGCGCGTCGACCCGGCGGTGCAGAACGGCACCGTGACGATCGACGTGGCGATCGAGGCGGCCCTTCCGAAAGGGGCTCGGCCCGATCTGAGCGTCGACGGCACCATCGAGCTGGAGCGGCTCGACAACGTCCTGCACACCGGGCGTCCCGCCTCCGGCCAGGAGCGCGGCACGGTCGGTCTGTTCCGCCTCGAGGCGAACGGCGGCGCGGCGGTCCGGGTGAAGGTCACCCTCGGCCGCAGCTCCGTCGACACCGTCGAGGTGGTCGACGGCCTCAAGGAAGGGGACCGGGTCATCCTGTCGGACACCTCGGCCTGGGATGCGTTCGATCGACTGCGCCTGAACTGACCTTCACGCTTCAAGACAGGGACGACCGACGATCGACCAACATGACGCCCCACCGGGAGAACCGCGATGAGCGCTGACGCCAAGCCGTTGATCCGCCTCGAAGGGGTCACCAAGATCTTTTACACCGACGAGGTGGAGACCCACGCCCTGTCGAACATCCAGATGGAGATCGCGAAGGGAGAGTACCTGTCGATCGCCGGGCCCTCGGGCTGCGGCAAATCGACCCTCCTCTCGCTTCTGGGGCTGCTCGATAGCCCGAGCAGCGGAGAGTACCTGCTCGACGGCCAGCCGGTCGCCAACCTGCCGCTGGCCGAGCGGGCACGGATCCGGAATCTCCAGATCGGTTTCATCTTCCAGAGCTTCAACCTGATCGGCGATCTGTCGGTCTGCGAGAACGTCGAGCTGCCGCTGACCTACCGCGGCATGAAGGCCGAGGAGCGCCGCGCGCGCGTCACCGAGGCGCTCGAGAAGGTCGGCATGGCGCACCGCTCCCGTCACCTTCCGAGCCAGCTGAGCGGCGGCCAGCA
>WNFM01343397.1_pt1 | contig 14446 bp, 12 predicted proteins | sample 5400271 | NCBI WGS metagenome assembly WNFM01 (sample SAMN13153352, study PRJNA577476) | soil metagenome | isolation source: 60 cm saprolite on Douglas fir-dominated hillslope | place: USA:California | collected 2013-09-17 | reverse complement strand
CGGGGGGAATTTATCACCTGCAAAAACGAGCAGATTAACGGGGTGACGCGCGATGGCGGGTACGGACAGTACATGATCGCGCGGCATGAAGCCGTGGCGCGGTTGCCGGAAGGGTTCGAGGCGGCCGACGCTGGGCCGCTGTTGTGCGCGGGGATTACTACATTTAATGCGCTGCGGCACAGCGGCGCGGGGCCTGGCGACCTGGTGGCCGTGCAGGGCATCGGCGGATTGGGGCACCTGGGAATTCAGTACGCCGCGAAGTTTGGATATTGCGTGGTGGGAATCGGGCGTGGACCGGAGAATGGAGCACTAGCGAAGAAATTGGGGGCATGGGCGTATATCGACAGCGCCGCGAAGAATGCGGCGGAGGAGCTGCAGAAGTTGGGAGGGGCGAGCGTGATTCTGGCGACGGCGCCGAACGCGAAGGCGATGTCTGAATTGATGGGAGGATTGGAGCCTGGCGGAGAGCTACTGGCCATCGGGGTGCCGTCGGAACCGCTGGAGGTGCCGCTGGCAACGCTGATCATAGGGAAACGTCGAATTCAGGGATGGCCTTCGGGAACGGCGATTGATTCGGAAGATACGCTGCAATTTTCGGCGCAGACGGGAGTGCGGGCGATGATCGAGAAGTACCCGTTGGCGAAAGTAAATGAGGCGTTCGCGAGGATGATGAGCGGGAAGGCGGAGTTCCGTGTGGTGTTGACGATGGAGTAGGGGTGAAAAGTTAATGGTAGAAAGTTCTTAGTTCATGGTTTTCGGATTAGAGGAAGAGCGGGGAGGCGCGGTTGGGCTTCTCCGCTTTTTTTTGAGATGTGGTTTCGGAGGTGAGGAAGAAAACGAAAGACTAATGCAGAGACGCAGAGTGCGCAGAGAAGAGGCAGAGAGGAAGGCGGCGTACCCTTTGCAAAAAATCGCTCAGGGTGAAAAGCCGCCCCTACACGCGGATGAGGTAACGCCGGTTAACTAGAAGGGGATGTCTTCGTCGGAGATTTCGGGGCCGGACGTCTGGCCGAACTCTTCAGCGGGTGCGGCGCTGTGGTCGAAGTCGTCTCCGCCGCCGCGGGTTGCGGGGGCGCCTCCGCCGGCGCTGGCGCCTGCGGCCATGCCGTCGCCGCGGCCGCCGAGCATGCGGAAGTTGGTGGCGACGATTTCAAAGCTGGTGCGCTTCTGGCCTTCCTTGTCCTGCCACTCGCGGGACTGGATGCGGCCTTCGATGAAAATGAGTGAACCCTTTTTCAGGTATTGTTGGGCGATTTCCGCCTGCTTGCCCCAGACGACAATTTTGTGCCACTCGGTGCGCTTCTGGCGTTCGCCGTTGCGGTCTTTGTAGGTTTCGTCAGTGGCGACAGAAAAATTTGCGACGGCCTGGCCGCCGGAAGTGAAGCGGGTTTCGGGGTCGCGGCCGAGACGGCCGACGAGGATGACTTTGTTGACGGACATGGTAAACCCCCTGAAGCAGCAAAGATAACATGGGGGAGAGGAAAAATGAAATGAAGGCGGAGAACCGCTTGCTATACTGCGCTCCTCGCCGAAGGGGCGCGGGGGCAGAGGGTCATGCAGATTCAGATCGAAAAAGTGTCAAAAAGATTTGGGCGAGTGTGGGCGCTCGAAGAAATCTCTTTGGAGCTGGAGCCCGGACAAATCGTCGGCGTTTTGGGAGCAAACGGAGCGGGAAAGACGACACTACTGAATTGCCTTGGTGGAGTGGCGGTGCCGACGACGGGCCGGGTGCGATATGACGGTGAAGAGTTTCACCGAGGCAAGATGGAATTGCGAAGGCGGTTGATGTATTTGCCGGACTTTCCGTTGGCATTCGCGAGAATGAACGTGCTCCAGCACGTGGCAATGTGTGTGCGGCTGTTTGGACGCCCGGATCCGAATCCGGATCGGGTGGCGGCACTGCTGGAGCAGTTGAGCCTGCTGCCGCTGACAGGAATGCCATTCAGCGCGATGTCGCGAGGGCAACTGTACAAATCGGCGTTGGCGGGACTGCTAGTCGTTGACCCAGAATTGTGGATTTTCGACGAACCGTTGGCGTCCGGGATGGACCCCATGGGGATAGCGGTGTTCAAGAGGGAAGCGCGGCCCGCGACGCGCCGGGGCCGAACGGTGGTGTTCACGACGCAGATTCTGGAAATTGCCGAGAAGTTTGCGGATCGAATTTGCGTGCTGGATCACGGGGGACTGCGGCTGAATCGGCGAATGGGAGAGGCCAAGGCGGCGGGGATGGAAGAGGCGCTGGAAACGCTGCTCCTGCGACTGCGGGAGCCGGAGGAAAAAGATTGAGAGTACTACTTTACGACGCGGGACTAGTGCGGCGACTGCAGAAGGCCGCTGCGGATCGAGTCAGGCAATCGGGCATCAAGGGGTACCGGAAGCGCTGGTGGGCAAACGCAAGGCCGAAGAGTCGAAGTAGTTTTTTACTTTTGTACCTGGGGTTCGTTGCGATTCGAATGGTGATGGCGCGCGCAGAGCAAGCATCGGGAGCGGAGTTGCTGGCGGGATCGGCGAGCCTTGCGTTTGCCGGGCTTGCGCTGCAACGGACGAAGCAGTTGCGGCAAATGCTGACACGATCATTTGAGAGAGTGCAGAGCTACTTTTATCCATTATCCGAAGAGGAGTTTGTCGGGAGGACATTGTTCCTAGCCGTGGCGAAATCCTGGTGGATAGCAGTGGTGGGACTGGGGATATTTCGACTTGTGCAGAACGGGAATTCGGTTGTGGTATGGGTCCTGGGGGGCCTAGCAGCGATCGTGCAAACACTGGTGGTTTTGGGCCTGATGTTCGGATTGGAAGAGCATTTGGAAGTGATACCGAAGTGGCTGCCGCTAGGATTGTTCGGAATGGCGGCATTGTGGTTCTTTACGCCACAAAAGTATGCCCAGGGACAGCAATGGTGGGTAAATGGGCTGCCCACCGGGTGGGTAAATGTTGTGTTGATGTGTGCGTGGCCTGCGGAAGCAAAGGTGGGAGTATTGTGCGGCGCGGCGGGTATTTTCGGGGCGCTGGTGTGGTTTCTCGCACAGCGGCGGCGCGCTGCATTAATGCGAGAGCATGAAAGGTTTCTGGCGGTGGAGGGACAAATTCGATCCCTGGAGATGGAGGGGCAGGAGGAAGAACTGCGTGAGACCTGGGGACCTTTGGATAACCTGGAAGACGCGAGAGAACTTGAGGAATTGGCAGATGCAGTTCAGCCGTTACCGATCAAGGCGGCTTGGCAGAAACAGAGGATCGATTCGATAGGGTCGGAATGGGGCGAGGAGGTGCGCCAGGGCGAATGGCTAAAAAGATGGGACTGGTCGCGGATGCCATGGCTGGAGCGCGCAATGGGCTGGTGCTTGACTGAAGAGGAGAAAGACACGCTGTGGTTTTTGGTGGGAGCGAAAATGCCGGAGTGGTCAACTGCATGGATGAACTCGGTAATTGCATTGGCAGCGGGAGTTCTGCTGGTTGCCGTGCTTCCGGCAGGGTGGCAAATCATTGGAGTGATTCCGATTTTGATTTCGTTGGGGTTGGGTTTGCCCCTCGCAGGCGGGGCATGGGCTGCAACCAGTCCCACCTGGATCTCCGGAAAAGTTTCACCCCTGTACGGGGTTTATCCCTTGCGCTATGGTTTGGCGAGCCGAGTTATGGCGAAAGTGAATCTCATCCGGACGCTGGCATGGCTGCCGCTGGTGGTGGTGCTAACCGTCGTGGATTCAAGAATTGCAAACAAGTCGATTGCAGATGCAGCTTGGCTGTCGAGCAGAGCAGTCTTTTTGTGGCTGGCATGGATGCCAATTGCGATCGCGGGGAAATTTTCGAAGGGGACGAACGACACTACACTGATGAGTACGCGACAAATTGTTCTGGTGCCGCTGGTAATCCTTGTCGTTTGCTGCATTGTGATTTTGTGGGGGACGATATTGATCATGGACAGCGCAGCGGTGCTGATTGGCGCGGCGGGCGCGATTATCGTGAGCATTGGCATCTGGGCGGCGTATGGCTGGTGGTACAACCGAAAAGTGGACCTGTTGCGCGACAGACAGTAGGTATGAAGAGTGTGGCGCGCCTACGGCACTTGAGAGTGTGGGCTATCACCCAGTGTTTGCAGACTGGGCTAGATTCTGGCACGCCGCTGCCAATGGGGGTTGGTTGACGGGGCGGGAAGGAACAGAAGAGGGAAGGCTGGAAGGAAATGTTGGGTCTGGCTAAATGCGTAAAAACGAGAGCTTCGCTCTGGCACTCAAAAGTTAGCGGGTGGAGGCGGTTACGGCTACGCCTAGTTCTTTTAGTTTGGCGCGGGCGCGGCGTTCTTCTTCGGTGCCGGGGTAGCGCTTGACTACTTCGCGGAGTTCTTTGACGCCGGCGTTTTTCTGGGTGAGTTCGATGAGGGCCATGCCTTTTTTGTAGCGGGCCGGGGCGAGTTTGAAACTTTTCGGATAGTTGGTGAGGACTTTGTCGTATTCGGTGACGGCTTGCTGATACTGATGCTGGGAGAAGGCGATTTCGCCGAGGTAGAACTGGGCGTTGGAGGCGAGTTCGGTGTCGCCGTAATACTTGAGATATTCCTGGAATTCGGAGCGGGCGAGATCGTTCTTGCCGGTTTGGATGTCGCTGAGGCCGTTGGAATAGAGAGTGTCGGCGGGAGGATGGGAGGCGTCAGCGGCTGGCTTTGCGGCGGGACCGGCGGCGGGAGGAGCGCCGATGGGATTGCCTCCCCCGGCGAGTCGGGCGTCGATGCTCTGGACAGAGTTTTGCAGATCGACGAGCTGCTGATTGACTTTGCCGAGGCGGGATTTGATCTCTTCGAGATTGTCGGAGAGGCCCTGGACCTGGGTGGACATGGTGTCCAGGCGGGTACCGGAGTTGGCCTGAACATCCTGAACGGATTTTTGCAGGGAGCTCATGGTGGAGTTAAGCCTGCCGACGGTGTCGGAGGATTGCTCGATGAGGGTTTTCTGGACAGTGTGGTCCTGGGTGAGCTGGGTCTGCATGTCTTTTTGACCCTGGAGGATGGAGGTGACATCCCGCTGGAGCTCGATGAGTTCGCGGGCGACGGCCATGACGGGCTTGGGGCCGATGAGGCTCCCGGCGACAACGCTGGCAAACATTGCGCCGGAGAAGAACAGAATATTGCGAACACGCATGATCAGGACCTCCGAAAGTTGGGCATGGGCACGGGGGACAATAGGAAATGCAGAGCGAATTGCGCCCCAATATTCAATTTAACGGGAGAATGGGCGTGGGGCAAGTGGGATTGAGGAAAAGGCCCGGAAAAGATTTAACGCAGAGGACACAGAGGAAGAGCACAGAGGGCACAGAGAAGAGGGGCCGACCGAGGTCAGCCCCCACATGATTTGGCAAAGGTACGGTTACTGGCGGGCCGGGACGAAGTGGCCGCGGCGGTTTTGCTGCCAGCAGGCTTCGTTGGACTCGGAGCAAAAGGGCTTTTCCTTGCCGAAGCTGACGGTGTTGAGATTGGCGGCAGGAATGCCGAGGTTGACGAGGTATTGCTTGACGGCGTTGGCGCGGCGATCGCCGAGAGCGAGGTTGTATTCGGTGGAGCCGCGTTCGTCGCAGTGGCCTTCGATGGTGACGTGAGCGTTCGGATAGCCCTTGAGGAAGGAAGCGGTCTTTTCGAGGGATTGGCGGGCGTCGGGACGGATGTCGGCCTTGTCGAGGTCGAAGTAGGCGTCGCGAACTTCCTTCATGAAGAGTTCCTCAAAGCTGGGGCCCTTGGGAGTTTCAACCACGGGCGCGGGTGCGTTGACGGATATGCGGACGTTGGCATCGGTGCTGCCGCCGGGACCGGTCGCAGTGATGGCGTAGGTGGTGGAGTCGGCAGGGGTGACGGTGGTGGTGCCCTGCGGGGTGACGGCGCCGACTTCGGGAGAGATGGAGACGCTGGTGGCGTCGGTGGTGGTCCAGGAAAGCTTGGCGGATTCGCCCTTGTTGATGGAGAGGCGATCGGCGGAGATGCTGACGGTGGGTTTGGCGGCAACGGGCGCCGGGGCTGGAGGAGCCGGCGGAAGGGCCTTTGGCTTCTTGTTGCACGCGGCAACAAAGAGGAGAGCAGTCGAAGCGAGAATGAGAAGCGAACGGTGCAGCGGGGAGTGCGGGTGATTCATTCGTGTCCTCCTAGACACCACTGATTGATTGTCGAGCGAAATCCACCGGAAGGGAAATCATACCACCGGAGGGAGGGTTCCGGGAATATATCGCCATACGATATATTGTAAAGTAGGGCATAGAGAGATGGCAAGCGGGTCTGTGGGGTAACGGAGGGTGGGAGTGGATGGTGATCTGTGTAGTAACGGTCGAGAAGAGAATTGAAGTTGAGGTCCTTCGCCTATCCTCGTTGGATAGGCTCAGGATGACAGCCGCTTGTTGGTGGGTTGGGCGGGGTGAGTTCGATCGAAGAACACAGGCTGAAGGCTGTGCTACTGGAGGGATTACTGATTGTTTCGCGGGGGATGCACAAAGAGGGATGAAGAGGATAAGCTGGAGTTATGACGCACACGTTGGAAGAGCTGATACCGGATTACATTCAGGGGCTGCCGGCGTACGTGGCCGGGAAGCCGGTGGAAGAGGTCGAGCAGGAGCTGAAGATTCATGCGGTGAAGCTGGCGTCGAATGAGAATCCTCTGGGACCTTCGCCGAAGGCGATGGAGGCAGCGCGGCGGGCGTTGGGCGACGCGAACTGGTATCCGGATGGCGGAAGCAAGCGGCTGCGAGAAGTGCTTGCGGCGCGGTTTGGCGTGACGGCGGAAGAGATTTTTGTGGGGTTGGGATCGAGCGAGATTATTGACCTGGCGTCGAGAGTGCTGTTGAAGCCGGGGAGCGAAGGGATTACCAGCGAGGGGTCGTTTGCGCTGTTTTCGATTGCGATTCGGGCGAGTGGCGGGAAATTGATTTTGACGCCGCTGAAGAATTTTGGATTTGATTTGGAGGCGATTGCGCGGGCGGTAACGCCGCAGACTCGGATTGTTTACGTCGCGAATCCGAATAATCCGACGGGGACGGCGTTTGGGGCAGCGGAGTTTGGTGCGTTCATGAAGAAGGTGCCGGGGGACGTGCTGATTGTTTTGGATGAGGCTTACCGGGAGTACGCGGACCGGGCGGATTTGCCCAAGGCGATGGAGATGTTTCGCGAGCACAACAATTTGCTGACGCTGCGGACATTTTCGAAGGTTTATGGATTGGCGGGGTTGCGGATCGGATATGGGATTGGGCATCCGACGCTGGTGGCGGAGATGAACAAGCTGCGGACGCCGTTTAATGTGACGAGCGTGGGGCAGGCGGCTTCGCTGGCGGCGCTGGATGATGAGGAGCATGTGCGGAAGTCGGTGGAGATTAACCGGGCGGAGCGGAAGCGGATGTATGAAGAGTTGAAGAAGCTGGGGTTGGCGCCGGTGGCGAGCGAGACTAACTTTTTGTTTGTGCCGATTGGGCCGCGGGCGAAGGCGCTGTGTGATGAGCTTTTGCAGGAGGGCGTGATTATCCGGCCGCTGGGGTGGATGGGATTGCCGGAGGCGATCCGGATTTCGGTGGGGAGTCCGGCGGAGAATACGAAATTGGTAGGGGCGTTGGCGCATGCGTTGGCGCGGCCGGTGGGGCAGAGGGTGTTGGCGGATGAGTTTTCGAACCGGCCGGTGTGAGGGCGGAAAATGGAAATTGGAAAATAGAAAATGGGGAAGAGAGCTTAACGCAGAGGCGCAGAGTACGCAGAGAAAAGAGAAACCCAAGAGCATTCCCACTTTGGCGTCGCTCAAAGTGGACGGCAATGTCTGTGCCATCCAAGCAGGCCGAGTCATCCAACGGGCATGAAACTACATATTCCGGAAAATTTTAGTAGTAATAGCGATGGGGTGGCGCAGATTTTGCGTGGAGCCAAGACGATCGCTGTGGTGGGGTTGTCTGCGAATCCCATGCGGGCTTCGCATGGAGTGGCGGAGTATCTCAAATCCGCTGGGTATCGGATTATTCCTGTGAATCCGAACGAGACTGAAGTTCTGGGCGAGAAGGCCTATGCGCGGCTGGAGGATGTGCCGGGGCCGGTTGATATTGTGGATGTGTTCCGACGGGCGGAAGAGGTGCCTGCTCTCGCGGAATCGGCGATTGGGATTGGGGCGAAGGTTTTGTGGATGCAGCTGGGGATTGAGAATGCGGCGGCGGCGGAGCGGGCTTTGGCGGCGGGGTTGGTAGTGGTGGAGGATTCGTGTTTGATGGTGGAGCATAAGAGGAGAAGAGGATAACAGATAGCAGCGAGCAGATAGCAGGAAGCGAAGAAAGCCTGGGCGATTCCATCGAGTTGAGATGATTGAGCATTGGTTGCCCCGGTCCCTCCGTCCCGGTGCCGCACGCGGGACGCAAAAAGCGCGCTTCGTGGCCGGCGTGCCGCAGACGGCACGGAAGAAAAGACCGGCCACTCCGGTCGGGATGACAGAGCAAGAGAAGAGAAAAACACCGGAAAATTCAGAAAGAGAAGATTTGGAGGTTGCGCTTGCCTGGGAGGACTACGCCGAGGAAGCGGCCGTCGGGGGAGAGAGAGTATTCGCGGATGGTAAGGCCGTGGAGGAGGATGCGTGGTTCGGGTTCGAGGACGGGGATTTCGGCGTGGGGCGGGTAGGCGCGGAGTTCGGGGACGCGAAAGGTGACCAGGTCGGCGGATTTTTTTTCGAGGGTGCGTTTTAGATAGAGTTGGGATTCGTCGGCCGACCATTGGAGGACACCGAGGCCGATGCGCATGCGGGCGATGCGGACGGGCGCGGTGAGATCGCGGATTTCGAGGACTTCCTTATCGAGGAAGTAGGCGACGCGCGTGCCGCTGGGCGAGACGAGGATTCCGCCGGCGTAGGCGTCGAGGGTGGCGACTTCCTTGTCGTCCTGAGAGAGAAGATCGAGGCGTTGGAGGCGCGCGGGCCCGTCGAAGGTGCGGCTGCGCTCGACAGCGATGGCGGCGTTACTGCCGGAGATGCGCGAGGCTCCCTGGAAGGTGCGGCCTTCAAAAGCTTTTCCCGCTGGGCCGCTTGCTACATTTAAATATTGCATGGCGAAAAGATCCTGAGGCGTGTCCTCATTGGTGAGGTAGGTGAGCGTCTGATTGTCGCGGAGCCAGAGGGGCTTCTGGGCTTGCATGACGAGGGGATCCTTGCCGTTGGGTCGGAGTTCTCGGCCGGAATCTTCGAGGAGGAGGAGGGCGGGGGCGTCTTCGCGGGCCCCGGCGTCGGGATCCATGGTGGTGGTGAAGAGCTGGACGGCGATGATGTGGGCATTGGGAGACCAGGTAAAAGATTCGACCTGGTAGGTGAAGAGCTTGTCGTCGTGAGTGAATTTCTGGCCTTCGAGGAGGCGTTTGCGCTTGCCGCCGGATTCGAGGAGCCAGATGTCGTCGCGCTGGAGATCGTACTTTTTGGTTTTGAACATGCGGCGGACGGAGAAGACGACGTTGCCGTTGGGGGCGTAAGCGAAGGCGGTGACTTCTTCGTCGATGTTGGTGACGGGCTTGTCGAGGTTTTGGGCAGGAGAAGAAGAGAGGAAAAAGAAAGAGTGAGCGCAGAGTACGCATAGAGCGCAGAGTACGCTGAGAAAAGGGGGAGTGGCGGGCTGGCGCGAGTTCATGGTTTCGGGTGAGGACCAGTGTACTCGCTGCAGCAGGGTTTTTCGACGGGGGTGAATTCCATGAGCTCGACGCGGGTGCCGTCGGGGTCGTAGAGGTTGAGCTGCCATTTGCCGTCGCGGCCGATTTTGGGTTGTTCTGTCCCTTTCCAGCCATTTTTGAGTAGCTGTTGCTGCGCGGCGTGAATGTCGGGAACGCCGAGGGCAATGTGATTCATGACACCGAGGGTTTGCTTATCTGCGTCGGCGGGAACATTGAGCATAAATTCGATCCAGTCCGTGCCGTCCGGGACTTGCATGTCGACCCAGTCAGTTTCGCCGTCTTTCATACCGCCAGACCAGTAGATATGGAAGCCAAGGATGTCCTTATAGAAAGTTTCCATCGCTGCCCGATTCTTCACCACCCACCCCGCATGAATTATTCGCATTGGAAATGAACTGTCTGGTGGATTCCTTTTTTGGATCATCTTTGTCGTTATGGAAACAGAGACGGGCCAGAATTCGAGTTCGTTCCCCTCAGGATCCTCAAGTGTGATCATCATGAGGTAACGCCCATTTATGTTGGATGGAGAGTAGTGAACGTTGTTGGCCTTCAAAATCTGTTCCAGAGTTTTCAAATTGTCGACCAAGAAGGATATTCGGGTTACACGGCTAGCGTGCACTGTTGGATCGCCTTGGTTGATTTCCAGTAATTGCTTCGAAGGCAGTATGTAAGGAGCTGAAATCGCAGGCGTGCCGCACTCATCGCATTCAAGCCTTATGCCCGTGGCCTCAGAATAGAACTTAGTCGCGGGAGCGACATCACTAACGTTAATGTGAACCGTCGCAATTCCCAAAATATGCGGCCTCTGTGGATGTTCTTGCGCCAAGCAGACGGCACAGAGCGAGAGTGAGAGGAATAGGAAAAAGCAAATCCCTCGCTTCGCTCGGGATGACATATTCCATACGCGTGAGTCGAATGGGCGTGCCGAGCGGTTGGTAGCCAACTGGCTAGTCATTGGAGGCACCGCGTGCTTTGATTTTGCGGATTTCGTCCATTCGAGTGCGTAGGCGGGCTTCGAAGCCCTGGTCTGTAGGTTTGTAGTATTGGCGGGAGGAAAGGTTGTCTGGGAGGCAGGTCATGTCAGCGACTTTGTCGTCGAAATTGTGAGCGTATTTGTAGCCCTGGCTGTAGCCGATATTTTTCATGAGGCCGGTGACGGCGTTGCGGAGATGGAGTGGGACGGGATCGGCTTCGGTTTTGTGGACGTCTTCGAGGACTTCGCCGTAGGCGGTGTAGAGAGCGTTGGATTTTGGGGCGAGGGATAGATAGACAGCGGCTTGGGCGAGGACGAGATTGCCTTCGGGGGCGCCGAGGAAATCGAAGGCGTCTTTGGCGGCGAGAGTGACGGCGAGGGCGCCGGGTTCGGCTAGGCCGATGTCTTCGCTGGCCATGCGGACGAGGCGCCGGGCGAGGTAGAGAGGCTCTTCGCCGGATTCGAGCATGCGGGCGAGCCAATAGAGGGCGGCGTCGGGATCGGAATTGCGGACGGATTTATGGAGGGCGGAGATGAGATTGAAATGCTCTTCGCCGGATTTGTCGTAGCGAAGCATTTTGCGCTGGAGGAGGGCTTCGAGGAGATCTTTGGTGATGTATTTGACAGGCTGGGTGGAGGTTGAGATCGAAGACCCACCCTCAAAACCGGAGAGTGGGGCACCCGGCGCTGCGCTTTTTACGCAGAGTTCAAGGATGTTGTAGGCCGTGCGGGCGTCGCCGTTGGCGAAAGAGGCGATGCGGAAGAGGACGTCTTCGCTGGCAGAGATATTTTCGTTGCCGAGGCCGTGGTCTTTTTCGGCGAGTGCGCGATGGAGAAGTTCTACGATTTGCGGAGTGGTGTGAGCTTCGAGGACGTAGACCTTCGTGCGCGAGAGGAGCGGGGAGATTACTTCGAAGGAAGGATTTTCGGTGGTGGCGCCGATGAAGAGGATATGGCCGGCTTCGACGTGAGGGAGGAAGGCGTCCTGCTGGGATTTGTTGAAGCGGTGGACTTCGTCGACGAAGACGATGGTGCGCAGGCCGCTGCGGGATTTTTTTTCTGCTTCGGCCATGACTTCCTTGATTTCCTTGATGCCGCTGGTGACGGCGCTGAAGGGAATGAATTCGCTTTTGGTGAGGCGGGCGATGAGGCGCGCGAGAGTGGTTTTGCCGCAGCCGGGCGGTCCCCAGAAGAGCATCGAGGAGAGGTTGTCGGTTTCGATTTGAATGCGGAGGGGTTTGCCGGGGCCGAGGAGTTTTTCCTGGCCGATGAATTCGTCGAGGGTGCGGGGACGCATGCGCTCGGCGAGAGGCTGGAGGGCCGCGGAGGTTTCAGGTTCGGGGAGGGTGGGGAAGAGGCTCATTGCGATTCCAGTGTAAGAGGTTTGGAGAGAGAAATCGAATTGCGTGTAGCGGCGAAAGAGAAGAGTCGGACTTAACGCAGAGGCCGCTGAGGTCGGCGCGCAGAGTTCGCTGAGAAGAATCGGCAAGAGGGGCCACTTGAAAGTGGCCACTACATTTGGATTACTTGCGTTGGCGCTGGCGGAAGGCTTCGTAGAAGAGGACGGCGGCAGCGGCGGCGGCGTTTAGGGATTCGACGTGGCGCTGCATGGGGATTTGGATGCGGGCGTCGGCGGAGTGGACGATTTCTTCGGGGAGGCCGGCGCCTTCGTTGCCGACGAGGAGGGCGATGGGTTGGCACCAGTCGAGTTCCCAGGGAGCGGAGGGAGGGTCGCCGACGGAAGAGTTTTCGTGGACGCAGGTGGCTATGGTGGAGATGGCGTTGAGTTTGAATTGGGTGAGGAGGATGCCGAGGGCGGCTCCGGCTACGAGCGGAAGATGGAGGGCCGCGCCCGCGGAGGCGCGTAGGGCTTTGGGAGAGAAGGGACTGGCGGTGCCGGATTGGCCGGTGGCGGTAGTGACGGCTCCGGTGGCGCCGAAAGCAGCGGCGGTGCGGAGGATGGTGCCGACGTTGCCGGGGTCTTGAACGCCGGCGAGAACCACGATTAGCGGAGAGCAGGCGCCGCGGGGAGTGGCGAAGAGATCTTCGAGTTGGGTTTGGCGGGGGATGACCAGCGCGGCTACGCCTTGGGGGTGTTCGGTATCGGCAATGCCTTCGAAGAGGCGGTCGGTGGTTTTAATGCCTTCGAAGAGGCGGTCGGTGGTTTTTAGGACGGGGAAGGCCATTTCCGGGCGGGAGATCAGGTGAGCGAGTTTTTCGCGGTGGCGCTCGCCGGATTCGCTGAAGAGGACAGCTTCGATGGCGCAGCCGGATTCGAGGGCTTCTTCGACAAGGTGGAGGCCTTCGACGCCGACGCTGCCGGTGTCGGTTTGGAGGCCGCCGCGGAGGGCGATGCGGAATTGTTTTAGCCAGCGGTTGTCGCGGCTGGTGAGGAGGGAATCGGACGCGGGTTTGGGAGTCGGGGGCATTGGAGGGCAGGGTAGCATTGGGGGTTGGGCGGCGGCAAATTGGAAAAGGAAAAGAGATTTAACACAGAGGACGCAGAGAAGAGATGCCATTCGGGAGAATGGCGTTCCCGGGTGTGGCGAGTGTCATTGCGCGGGTGTGCTGCGTGTGGTAGCGTCCTGTGCGAGCGGCTTGTTTGGTCTTCGAGTGGGCCTGAGTGGCGATGAGCCGCACTTTCCAAAAAAGGATGGCGCTTACCCCGTGTCTGCCGAAGTGTTGAAAGTCGACTCGCAGAACCCCGACAAGCGAACGATCCGGTACGCGGCGTCGTGGCTGCGGCGCGGCGCGGTAGTGGCTATTCCCACGGACACTTTGTACGCGCTGGCGGCGGACCCCGTAAACCTGGCGGCGGTGGAGGAAATTTTTCGCGTGAAGGGGCGGCCGGAATCGCGGGCGTTGCCGATACTGATCAATTCGCTGGCGCAGGCGCGGGCACTTTCACGGGATCTCCCCGCGAATTTTTACCGGTTGGCGCAGGCTTGCTGGCCGGGACCGTTGACGGTGGTGGTGGAGGCTTCGAATCGTTTGCCGCTGAAGGTGACGGCGAATACTCGGCGGATTGCGTTGCGGTGGCCGAAGAATGAGGTGGTTTGCAGTTTGATTGAAGAGCTGGGAGTTCCGCTGACGGGGACAAGCGCGAATCTGACAGGGTCGAATACTTGTGCCAGCGCGGAAGATGTGATGCTGCAGTTGGGGGATCGGATTCCGTTGATATTGGATACCGGCGAGGCTGGGGAGTTGGTGCCGTCAACGATTGTGGAGTTGCGTGGAGAGAACTGGTGCATCGGACGCGAGGGGGCGATACCTGCGGAGATTATTCAGGAGGCGCTGGAGGGGGATGACGCGGTGCCGGCGTGAGTTGGAAAATGGAAATTGAAAAATCGCAGGACGGAGTTGAAGAAGGATTTAACGCAGAGATCGCTGAGGCGCAGAGGCCGCTGAGAATATACGGAAGATTCCCCAACGAAAATTGTTTGTGTGAGTTGCAGTTGAGGTCCTTCGGGCATCCTTATCGGATGCCCTCAGGATGACGGGTATTTGTGTTTTTGTGGAATGTGAAGCCACGACCTGCTTGCAATTGGAGGAGGGGGAAGAGTTAGGCATAGGAAATTTTACCGAGGATGGCGGGGCGAGTAGCGCCGGTAGCGGAGGGCAGATTGGAGGGACGGTGGTGAAAGGTTTCGTAGGCGAGGAGGGCGAAGGCGTAGGCTTCTTTGGCAGATTCGGGGACACCTAGTTTTGAGGAACGAAGGACCTCGACATCTTCATTTTTGAGCATGTTCGACAGGATTTGCATCATTAGAGTGTTTTGGGCTCCACCCCCAGAAACTACGAGTTGCTTGATTTTCACTTTTGGCAAGACG
>WNFM01033568.1_pt1 | contig 14448 bp, 11 predicted proteins | sample 5400271 | NCBI WGS metagenome assembly WNFM01 (sample SAMN13153352, study PRJNA577476) | soil metagenome | isolation source: 60 cm saprolite on Douglas fir-dominated hillslope | place: USA:California | collected 2013-09-17 | reverse complement strand
GTTCTTTGTCCCTTTCTTTGAATGATGTGCATGGTTGGTTTGTACACGCTCGGCTGCAGCCTCACGACATCATTCGTTCTCAACTCAAGCCACACTTCTCAATGTCAGGCAAAAAGACGACCCCGATACGTCCGGAGCACAGGCACTAGGGAGCTTTCTCTCACTTCCAGGCAATACCATCACCTGAACATGTCCTCACAAAAGTATTTTAAAAGAAGAGTGCAAGCGCAACCGCACCCGCTCTCTCTCCATCCACCCATCATACGAGAAAAGTGTTCGCAAACCCATACAACCTATTTCACGCGTAATTGGCCTATCAGTGTGATCCTGACGGAAAAGGACGGTGTACCATATAACTAGGGTTGAGTTTATTAACGAAGTGCCTCTACAGGCTCATGTTCACACATTAAGGACCCGCAGTTCGCTGTAAGAAACAACCAGGTAACGTGAGATGGTCACCAGAGAAAACGCCTTCTACACAAGGAAGAAAAACCTGCTTTCCGTTCTTAAATATGAACTACTTTACAGTCCGTGGGCTACGCTTTTCGCGAGGAAATGATCTGAAAACACTTGAGGTTCCTGTCCGCTTGCTTATACGTTCCGACTCCAGTACCCCTCTCTGCTTCAATTGAAGATAAATCCAGAGCGTAATTCCAAGTAGGACACCGCCAATAAGGTAGGATCCCAGCACATCGCTTGCCCAGTGGTCTCCAAGGTAGATACGCGAAGGACCGACCAGAACAACAAAGAGCGCCGATACCACCAATAGGGCAATACGCCACCAGCGTTTCCCTTTAAACAATATGATCCCAAATGAGAAGAGCAGTCCAAAAAACGCGAGATAGGCCATGACATGCCCACTGGGGAAGCTCTGGCCCGAGGAAACCTGAAATATTTCGACCAGGTTAGCCGTCGGGCGCGGTCGAGCTACAATATATTTGAGTAGTACGTTCAGAGCTGAGCTTACTGCTGAAAGAGCTACGATGAAAATTGCCTCCAGTCGCAAACCCACTACCCAGAATACGACTGCGGCCAGCAAGATCAGTATAAAGAGAAGTGGCGAACTGCCAGGATAGCTAATGATAGCCATACTGATATTGAGCCAGGGAGAGGGATTCTCCTGAAATTCGCGTGTGATCGTAACATCTAACGGTATTATGGGATAGAGATGAACCCACCAGGCTAATGCAGCGAAGAGGGTAAGTTGGACAGCATAGACAATTAAAAGAATACGAGCTATTCTGCTCAAATGATACCATGGCTGACGCGAAGCACTAACCTCCTGCTTCGCTCCCTCAACCACAGTCTGTACTTCTTGATTGATTGGATTTTCTGGCATTGTTTTTTCCTGTCCTAAACATATCCTTGGGGCTACCTTGAACACGCGCAAGGCAATACAAACGTTTCTATAGCTAACTCTTGTATACGCAATCTCTCCTATGTACATGTTATAATATCCCTATGCAAAACACACTCTTCCAGCCACTGCGCCTTGGGCAACGAGAGATGCCCAATCGCATTATTTTTGGGAGCCATACCACCAATTTTGCCAACCACAACGTACTGAGCGAACGGCACGCTGACTACTATGCAACACGAGCAGCAGGCGGTGCCGGGGCTATTGTGCTGGAAGAACATATTGTCCACGCCTCCGATCTGCCCTATGCAAACGCCTTGCTGGGCTACCTACCCGGAACGGGACAGGCTATTGCCAGGGTTAGCGAGCGTATTCATGCCCACAATGCCCTGGCACTTGTCCAACTCAATCATAACGGACAGCAAGCGGTGAGCGACTACCGCCAGCAAGAGCTATGGGCACCTTCTGCTGTGCCAAATGTTTCCTCGCGCGAAGTGCCTAAAGTCATGGAACAGGCCGATATCGCGGCTGTCTGCTCGGACTTCGCGGAGCTAGCCCAAACCGTCCGGCAGGCAAGGGCCGATGGCGTCGAGCTAAATATCTCTGATAGCTCCTTACTGCGCCAATTTCTTTCACCACTGACTAATCAGCGCACTGATCGCTATGGCGGCACACTGGAGAACAGGCTGCGTTTTGTGCAGGAGACCATCGAGGCTGTACATGCCGCCCTTGGGCCAGATAGGATATTGGGCGTGCGCTTCTGCGGCGACGAACTTGCTCCCTGGGCCGGCCTTACCCCAGAGCAAAGTAGAGAAATAGCGCAAATACTCACGGCAACTGGACGCATTGACTACCTGACCATTACTATGGGAAGCATCCTTAGCACGCAAATGTTCCCCTTTCACGCCTCGATGCACATCCCACCAGGCTATGCAGCTCAACTCGCAGCCTCAATCAAAGCCGCGGTAACGATTCCTGTCTTTGCTGCTGGCCGCATCATGACGGCTGTCCAGGCCCAACGTATCCTGGCCGAAGGACAGGCCGATGGTGTCGAGATGATTCGCGCCTTGATCGCTGATCCCGACTTGCCCCGTCTCTCCCAGCAGGGACAGGCAGATCAAGTGCGCCCCTGCATATCCTGTAACCAGGGCTGCCAGGTACGCACAGTAATGAATGTTCCCCTTGGCTGTGCCGTAAATCCTGATGTTGTACCTGGCCCATCTCTTTCAGCCACACCGGCCAGAGCGCGACCAGGGCGGGGCAAACAAAGCCCACAGATCTTTATTATTGGCGGTGGACCTGCCGGAATGGAGACCGCCCGCACCGCAGCTCTGCGCGGACGGCGGGTTGTCCTCTATGAACGCTCGGATGCTCTCGGTGGAGCAGTCGCCTTAGCCGCCAGGGGAGCGGGACGAGGTGAGCTACAATTGATTACTGACTATCTCCAGGCGCAGCTCAAAGAGCTGGATGTTGCCATACACCTGGGTGTTGAAGTAACTGCTGAGATGCTCCTGGCCCAGCAGCCAGAAACCATTGTGATTGCAACAGGTGCGCAGCCTGGTTATGGCCTGTTGATCATTCCTGGTCATGATCTCCCTCACGTGACCAATACCCGGCATATCCTCCAGGGTGAGCAAGTCCAGGGCAAAAAAGTTGTCATTCTTGATGAAACCGCCTCCCATGGAGTACTTTCCGCTGCTGAACTACTGGCTAGCGCGGGAAATAGCGTTGAGGTTATCACAGAAGATTGGTACGTGGGACGTGACCTTGTTGCGACCCATGATATCGTTTCATGGATGCAGCGTGTGCTGGCTGCTGGCATGCGAATGACGCCTCACACAACGGTTACGCGTATTGAGCCAGAACAGGTGATTGTCACCGATCGTTTTCTAGCAGGGGAACGCGCTATTCCGGCTGACGTGGTTGTACTAGGCACCTACGAACGGCCTGACCAGGCACTGTATTACACCTTAAAAGGTCGCGTGCCGCGCCTCTATCGCGCCGGTGACTGTATCGCCCCTCGCCGCATCGAGCAGGCTATCATGGAGGGACGGCAAATAGGGAATGTGTGTTAGGCTAGTAGGTTTTGTGTAAAATCGATGAGAAGCGGTTTCGTTCCCACAGGGGCGGACGGTGAAGCCTGAGGATGGAACATGGCAGGACAATATCAATATCTCTTTACACCCATTCGCATTGGTCAGACCACCATTCCCAATCGGGTGGTCTTCGCCGCGCACCTGACCAATCTAGCCGAAGAAAATATGCCCGGGCCACGCCTGACTGCCTACTATGCGGAACGCGCCAAGGGTGGTTGCGGGTTGATCATCACTGAAGAACAATCGGTACACCCCAGCGATTGGGCCTATCAACCGCTTATCCATGGCTTTGATCCCCAGGTCATCCCTCATTATCGGCGTATGACGCGCGCCGTTCACGAGCACGAGACACGCATGTTCGCCCAGATCAATCACAACGGGTTGCAGGCCAGCAGCATTTATTCACGGCGGCCAGTCCTGGGTCCCTCGAACACGGTCGACCCCATTCACCGCGAAATGTGTAAAGAGATCGAACCAGAAGAGATCGCTGAGATTGTGCGCAGCTACGCGCTTGTCGCTCGACATGTGCGTGAAGGTGGCTTTGACGGGGCTGAACTCCAATCCTCGCATAGCTCATTGATGCGCCAATTCTTCTCGCCCTACTATAACCGCCGCAGTGACGCCTATGGCGGCTCGCTGGAAAATCGCGTGCGTTTTGCCATGGAAGTAATTGCCGCTATCCGCGCCGAGATCGGGCGAGATTTTACACTGGGCATCCGCTTGTGTGGTGATGAGCTTATTCCGGCCGGACTCACACTTGACGATGTACGGGAAATTGCGCGTCGCCTGGAAGCCACCGGCCAGCTTGACTTCATCAACACCAGCATCGGCGAGTTCCACAATCTCTACATGGTAGAAGGCTCTATGCATACGCCGCCGGGCTACCAGTTATTTGTCTCTGCCAATATCCGCGAGGCGGTCAAGCTACCTGTCTTCTGCACCGGGCGCATCAAAGATCCGGTGCAGGCTGAACGTATCTTGCGTGAAGGACTGGCCGATATGGTAGATGTCGTACGTGGCCAGATTTGCGACCCGGAATTTACACGTAAGGCGCGCGAGGGCCGCACGGAGTCGATTCGCCTGTGCATCTCTTGCAACCAGTACTGCATTGGTCGTATGGGACTCAACCTCAGCCTGGGCTGTATCCAGACACCCGCTACAGGTAACGAACAGCGCTTCCCACGCCCTATCTTTCCTCAGGTCACACAACAGATCAGGCACAAACCCACGCTTATTGTTGTAGGCGGTGGTCCAGCGGGCATGCAAGCCACGAAAGTCGCCAGCCAGCGCGGCTATCATGTCAAACTCTTTGAGCGGCAGCAAGAACTGGGTGGTCAAATTAACCTGCTTGTGCGCGTGCCTGGCCGTGTCGAGTTTGGAGACGCCTCGCGCAACTTGCAACGTGAACTGCTCGAAACCGAGGTGGAGACCCACCTGGGCCTTGAGATGACGGCTGAAATGGTTGTGCAAGAACAGCCCGACGCGGTGATTATTGCCACCGGCTCACGTCCCAGCCCTGCAGGGGTGCCTGGAGCAGACCTGCCCCATGTTGCCAGCACCTGGCAGGTGCTGCAGGGCGAAAAAGACGCGCCGCCAGGATCGTATGTGCTTGTCTACGACCAGCTCGGTTTTCACCAGGCCACCAGTGTCGCTGAACTACTGGCCGAGCGCGGCTGCCAGGTCGAAGTAGTTACACCCCAATTCTATGTTGGCGGTGACCTGGGTCTGACTCTCGACCTTGAACTCTGGTATCGCCGCGTCCTCGCCAAAGGCGTACGCCTCACGGCCAATTATTTCCTGGCCGGCCTGGGACCAGACAGCGCGACCATCATCAACAACTACACTGGTCAGGCTCGTCAACTCGATCAGGTGGCCCTGGCAGTCATTGTAGCACCACAAACAGCCCATGATACGCTCTATCATCAACTACAAGGCAAAATTCCACAGCTTCACCGCGTAGGAGATTGCGTCGCACCACGTCGCGTCGAGCATGCTATTCTCGATGGTGAACGCGCAGCCCGAGCCCTGAAAGACATACGATAGAGTCGTAGCTTGTAGAGGAGACATGAATAGTTGCATTAAATTTTAAGCAGCTGTACCTACCCTCGCGCCTTTAAACATCGAGTAAGCTTCCGGTGACGGTTCCAGCAAAGAGAACTTATTGCCGTAGGGATCTTCAAAGACTGCCTCTGTGCCATACAACTGTTTCGTCGGTGGGCTTACAAACTTGACGCCGCGTGCAAGCAGCGTCGCATACATCTTAGTACAATCAACCGTATCAAATATGCCACTGACTCCATATCCAAACCAGTGCCCACTATCTCTCTCGATCTCCTGACTGCGCTGAATATGCGGAAGTGAGGCATCCGGTATAGCCAGGGCTATCTCTGGCCTCCTCTGGCCCCTGGGAGCAACGGTCAACCAGCGCATTCCCGGTCCAAAAGTGACATCAGTACGTTTCTCCAGGCCGAGCTTCTCCGTGTAAAACTGAAGTGCTTCATCCTGATTATCTACAAGAACTGATATGATTGCAAGAGGCATGTTTTTCTTCATCAAAAACGCGGCATGGAGACCCGTCTCCGTTTACGGGACGGGAGGAAATGCCGCCCTCCTTTCTATGAGACGGGCCGAAGCCCTCTGGACACTCTTGAGGTGTTTGTAACTCGCGCTGGCATGAATCTGTGTCCCATTGAGGGTACGCAGATCAAAGTAGCCCGAACTGCGCCTGCCAAACACAAAGCAGATTTTGCCTTGATACTTTACGCCATCAAAGAGACGAAATCCATGGACATACTTAGGAGCCGTGTTCCGCTGCCGCTTCCCACCTTTCCTGATCGTTGCCTTATGCAGCTGCCGATTGTTTCTTCTCACCCACTTGATGAGATACCAGGTCCCATCAAAGGATGCCAGAGGATGACCACTGATGCAACGGGCATCAACCAGATGTGACTTCTCTAGCCGGTGGGTTATGCGCGTGTGCTTGGTGAGGTATCCGTAGGTCAGGTGAACATTGGGGAACATCTCTTGAGCACGTTCATAGATACGCCATCGCAGGATGCCCATCTGCGTCGCATCGCGGAAACCGTTGCCTTCCCGTTGGATCTTGTGTTCCTGATGGGTGCGATGGATCAGATCATGACACGTTTCACACAAGGTTACCAGGTTATCAGGGCTCTCGCCGCCTGTTTTTCTCGATTCGATATGGTGTACATTTAAAACCCGATCCTTTGATTTGCCCTGACACCATTGGCAGCAATGACCATCTCTCGCTAGCACATACTCACGCACATTCCAGAACCCGCATTGCGGGCCTTGCTGGTAGGCTTTCCCTTCGATCTCAGGATAGCGGAGTTTCTGGAGATCAAACTGGGCCACCTCGATAGTGATCTTGCGTACAGGCAAGATCGTCTGCACCATCCTGATGGTTTTGAGATGAGCTGCTACCTTGTGCGCAACAGAAGGAGCAAGCCAGCCCTCCGGTCTCTTTCTGTTGAGAAAGCGTGCCTGGCGATAGCGCGTCTTTCGGCTCCGTCTTGCGCGACGGAACTGGCTCCGGGTAGCCACCAATTCCTGGATATCCGTTCGCGGCTTCACTTCTGCCTCAAAGAGCACCGCGTGCTCCGTCGTGGCTGAAACACCGATATGCTGGGTTCCTGCATCAATGCCCAGCGAAACCTCCTGCTTGTAGCCGGAACTTCCATAGAGCAGTTGCAGGGTAAAGGGAACCATTTTGACGACCTGAGCTTTTCCCGCTTTGAGCAATACTCTTGCCTTGCGCGGGGTACAGGGCATTAAGGGGTGCCCGTGACAATTCAAGATGTAAACGAACACAGCGTTTACCTCCTTTTGGGAGTAAGGCGCTCTTCGCTAATGTTTTGTAGGCTTGTTCGCTCTGCAACACTGTTCCGACCCATCAGAACTGTTTAATCGCAAAGGATAGAGCTACAGGCTAGAGCAAGCACCCGCAGGTATCGTGACCTACAAAACGGAGTACGTATACGTACCAAAGCTAGTCAAGCGAGGCTGATGCAAGCCTCTCCCCTTTTAGGGGATGGGTTCCTGACACTACGCAATCCGCAGCAGCCGTTCAAGAATTTCCACCAATACCCCTATTTTTACCACGCCTACATTATATAAAACATTTGTTCTAATTGCAAGAGGCAGTTTCCCCCCTTTTCCGCGCTTCTTCCCTCCCCGCCTGACTCTCCTCGCAGCCCTCGAGGACTCGTTCCAGCCGTTGTCGTTGTTCGCCAACGTCCGGAAATGTTCAACCGAGTTCAGCGGCATTGCTGTCAATGCTACTGTCAACTCTGGAGGAGTTCTATCAGTCTGGGAAGGGCGTTGAGCAAAGCAAAGAGCTGTCTCTCTTCGTGCGACACGGTCCTGTAAAAGCATTCTTTTTCACGAACGGCAAGGTGGTTATCTCTGGTCAGCGTTACGTGGCAGTTGTCTCCTCACACGCTCAAAAACAGGGGTGGAAACGTCACTACTGGAAAGAGGCGAATGTTCATTGACCATGGCAACCAGGGATGCGCTCGAGCGAAGAACCAGCTCACAGCTGGGATCGGGAGATTGGTACCGGGAACCGTGAAGACGCCTATAAGCAAGCTGCTCTTGTGATTGGCAGTCAATGCCAGGGCAAGGAGCTTGCCACTAGGCCTGGGCAAAATCTGCTTCATAGAAACTAACAAAGCAGTACCAGGTGTCTACCCTCCGTTCAGTACGATATCCATGGTTGCCAAGCTCTGAAGCGCCCGATAAATCCATTCAACACCCCCTTCTGTCTTTCCTGTCATCGGATCATTCTTGCCAGCAAGGACGAGGCTCATATTCGTCGTCATATCATTGAGCAAAGTTAAGGCTTGCAGTTGTTGCAGTTGTTCTTCAGTCATGGCTATCAGTTGTTTGGCATCCTGACGGACATGTTCGAACCAGCCATTCACCGTACCCATGGCCAACAGGATCTGTGCAACATGTTCCCGCAGAAGCGAAGTCGCACCAGGAGATGAGGTCAAGCCATTCAAGTGAAGGTCAATATGTTGGAGGTATCCAGGCGGGTCTTGCTGCAGATCAGCCTCGAGCAGCCCGATTCGCCCCATTCGCTCATCGACGAGCACAGAAGAGGAGAGCGTTGATGGCAAGTCTCTCCCCACATAGGGTATCCCATCCAGGTAATCCAGCATGCGTATGACGCCTTGTCTAATCGCGCTAACGTTGGCGGCCCTGCCAGCTTGCCAATCGTCCCTCGCGCTAATGGACCACTCATAGACTGCCTGGGTATTGCGGTACAGCCAAATGGCCAGACCTCCGGGAAGATTATGTGCTCTGAGCTTAGGATCATTCGCCAGCAAGTGACGAAGATGATCCAGAAGACTATATTGCCCTTTGGGAGGTACAGTTTGTGGAATCTCGGCAGAATAGCGCCAGTCGCTCGCAACAGGTGAGTAGGAGAGCGGCGTGATCGCCGCATCTTGCTCAGTAATGAGCAGACGACTGGTGTTGGCAAGCAGGTTCGTATTATGTGGGTCGCTATAGGAGAGTTGGCCGGATCCTCCGCTCATAGTGATCTTGCCAAGCAGGATCACTGGATTTTCCGGCGCATCTTCATCAGGCAACAACCAGGCATAATAGCTCTTACCAACGGAAGGATCTGGAAGGGATGGCAGATCCAGCTGTACTTCATCGGCAATGCCCTGGCTGCTGGTATCTCTCGTCTGTCCAGAACTGAGGAAGTACAGGTGTCCCACGACCGAGTTCGCTGTCGTGGAACTTGTCCGAATGAGGAGGAGCGTTCCCAGCCCAGCAGCGACCAGGATGACGAGTACGAGAACAAACAATGCAAGTAACTTCCCTCTTCGTCGTGGCTGTGGCTGCCTTGGTTTCTGTATGGAAGAGGGAGGAACTGATGTGGGCATTGCCGTGAAAGTAGGAGGCATAGGGGAAGTATGAGGTAACTGGAAGGAAGGGTGTTCCTGAGAGAAAGGCAGTTGATCAACAAGTGGTGAGAGACTGCCAGGAGAAGTAATAGGGCCGTCATTCGTCTCTGGCTTCCTGTTCAGAAATGGATCACCCTTCGTCTGAAGCATTCCTAACTCTTCCGCCGTCTTGCCAAAGACTTCACATTCGGACCTTGCTCCAACGTTTGATGAGTTCCTGGATATTGGCATAGACGTGCTGCGAGCCTCGGCCGGTCAAAGTAAGCCCAGCCAGTGGCTGATGGATGCGCTTGAGCATTTTGAGCGGCGCTGGGCAAATTTGCGCCGCAGCGTATTCAGTATCATGCTCTCACCGGCCAGGCATGGCCGGGTCATCGATAGCCTGTTCACTTCCACGAATCTACTCGAATTCGGATCCTGGTTTGATCAGAATGAGGCTAACTCGGCAATTGCCCTGGTGTTCTCAATGATGTATGAGCAACGGCTGAGTGATTTTGAGGAATGGACGAAGAAGGCACAGACAAAAGAGGATGTCCCATTGCCCGTATATGTGGCCCTATTGGATGAAGCGCACCGCATCGTACCAGCGGGTGCTGGGGGAGGCGATGAGAAACTTGTCTCGGCCGCAAAAGAATCGTCTACGCTGCTCAGTCAGATGATCGCCGAGTGCCGGGCACTGGGTCAGGGCATCATCGTGGGAGAGCAGAGTGCGAGCAAAATCGATCCCAACGTCTTGATTAATACCTCGACTAAAATCGTGCACCAGGTCCTCTACGGCAGGGATAAAGAGTTCCTGAGCTCCGCGCTGTCCTTGTCTCCATCCGAACAGGACTATCTCGCATACCTTCGCGTTGGTGAAGCTTTAGCCTTCACCACGGATACCTACCAACCGTTGTATCTGCGCATCCCCGAGTTTGGGAAAACATAGGTATCGATGAACATCCAAAGAAGTAGGCTACCAACCCAGAAAAACAGGCATAGTAAACCTTGCAGGGCAATAAACAACTGGGCTATGATGAAGATGGAACTACTCCAGATCATCTGAGGAGGAGACCAGGCTATGCCTGAAATATGGGCGGTCCTTGAACAGCGCGACGGTATACTTGCAGAGCAGAGCGGCGAGCTATTAGCCGAACTGGCAGAGCTGATCCAGCGCCAACCGGTAAAGGCTACACTCTGCGCTCTCATCCTTACCTCGCCTATTAAGCCGGAACCCGCTATAGCGCTACTAGCAAATACTGGAGTAGAGCACCTGTACCTGGTTGCCCACTCCCAGCTAGCGCATTATACAACAGAAGGTTATGTCAACACGCTAGCATGGCTCATCCAGCAGCATACTCCTTTATTGGTGGCTACTGGCGCCACCAGTAACGGGCGAGACTGGCTCCCTCGCCTCGCGGCACGCTTGCACCTCCCCTGTGTGACCGGTTGTCTCGGCCTCGATCTCCAGCATGAAAGCCTCCTGGCCCTGCGCGCCATCTATGATGGGCGCGCTTACATCCATACTCGCACAGCCTTGCATCGACGAACTGCCCTGGTAAGCCTCGTGCCTGGCGTGCGTGGCGCCCCTGTCTTGGCAGAGCAAACACGAGACGCCAATCTCAAGATCACCCGTATCGTCCCTGAGCTTCCTGAACCCACGAAGCAGGAACGCATCCGGCGTCTGGCTTTAGAGGCACCAGCGCCGGATGCCGTTGAATTGGACGCAGCAGAGCGGATTATCGCTGGTGGACGTGGCATCGGCCGTGATGGTTTCAACAATGTGGCCGCCTTTGCACGCCTGCTGGGCGCTGCTGTAGGGGCAACACGCGTGGCGACTGACCGCGGTTGGATTGAACACGCTCGTCAGATCGGTGCCACAGGTAAAAGCGTCCATCCCCGGCTGTATATCGCCTGTGGTATCTCTGGCGCGGCCCAGCACACGAGCGGCATGCGCGAGGCCCAGACGGTGGTTGCGATTAACCCCGACAGGAGCGCACCTATCTTTGCCCTGGCAGACCTGGGGCTGCTCGGCGACGCCAACCAGATATTACCACTGGCATCCGCGCTCATTGAACAGCCACCCCATACATAGACAACGCCTGCATAACATAGGACACATAAAAGAAGACAGTGGCAGTCTCTTTATCAGAGCCTCGTCCTACGTCGACAACGGCACACTTTGCACTCAAGCGTGGATATGCATACAATAGAAGCGGAAACTCCAGTGCAAACCATAAATTAATTAGGAGAGAGTGATTGAGATGAAAGCGGTACAATTCAAGCAGTATGGCAAGCCGGACGTTCTTCAAGTCTACGAAGTGCCAGATCCCACGCCTGATGCCACAGATGTCCTCATCCAGGTTAAGGCTACAACCGTTAACAGGCTTGACCTTTTTCAGCGCAATGGAAGCCGCCCAGTGGAGAAATTGCCCTTTACGCCTGGGCTAGAAGCAGCTGGCGTCGTACTCAACGACAACCAGGGCTTTCATGCCGGGGAACGCGTGATCACAACTCGCGCGCAAGCAGCCAAAGGTGGCGGTGGCTATGCCAGCAAGCTTGCCGTACCAGCCTCCTACCTCGTACGTATTCCCGACGGGGTAACGTTTGAACAGGCTGTCGCAGCTGGCCTGACGTCATCAACTGCCTGGGCTGGTCTATTTGATCTGGGTCACCTCAAAGCAGGGGAGCGCGTCTTGATCTGGGCAGGATCAAGCGGTGTAGGGAGCATGGCTATCCAGTTAGCCAAACATGCTGGGGGGTGGGTGGTAACAACGACAGGTAACAGCGCAAAAGCTTCAGAATTGCGCCACTTAGGGGCCGATATGATCCTCAATCATCGTACTGACAATATTGTTCAGGCCATCCAGAATGCCCACGGCGTCAACCTCGTCATTGAGCTTGTCAGCACAACCTTGCAAACAAGCATCGAAGCCAGCGCGCAGGATGGACGCATCGTTCTGATCGGTAACCTCGGCGGACAGCAGGCCACCATTAATACTCAAGTCGCTCGCCTTAAGCGCGTGAACATCATCGGTGGCGGTCTCTTGCACACAAGTACCGCCAATGAGCAGCGCATCCTGCAATTAATCGCCGATAAAGCCATCGATCCCATTATCGCGCGTACCCTACCCATTGAGCAGGCGGCAGAAGCACATCGACTACTCGAGTCAGGCGAACTGATGGGTAAAATTGTCCTCGTACATACGTAATAATGTGATCATTTGTTATGTCCTGTAAGCTCGGTGTTATAATTCGCAGGCATCGAGCTCACAGGGATAATAAACAATGGCCGGTACACTTTTCCAGGAGTGAATAGAAACACGGGGTGCGAGCTAAGAAGCCAGGAGCTTTTCCACCAGTTCTAAAAATTCATCAAGTTCAAACGGCTTCTTTATACCAATAATAGAGCGTTTGGCAAGTTCCCGCTCCGGCAGATTTGCGCTAATCATAATACTTGGTATCTCTCTCAATTCTTTAATTGTATGCATGCGGTCATATACTTCAAGGCCATCAATCTTTGGCAAATGATAATCCAGGATCAAGAGGCTAGGTTTTACCTCAGACACAACATCTAAAGCTCGCATACCATCTGGAACCAGAAGCGTGTGATAGGCTGAATCTTCGGAGAGAGCGGATATAAGAAATAAACCAATATCTACATCATCTTCCACCACAAGGATCGTTTTTTCTTCGCCCTCCTTGACAATATGTTCTTCCTGAGAAGACATAACACTTCCCTCATGTTCTTAAGTATTAAGATAAATGGGTAGCCCTTACTCTCACAACGATACATAAGCACTAACCGTTTCAAAACAAAATCTGTTAAAGTACAAGGATAGTGTTCTTCTTAAATGGTCCTCATACATTGGAATTATCCCTTGCCCCCTGCGCATTCTCTATGCTACACTGCCTTACAGGCGACAATAATCAGGATTTTGGGGGTAAAGCTTACGGCTACACCAACACAACAGTTTGATGCTATTATCGTTGGCGCGGGACCAGCGGGCAGCAGTGCTGCCCTGGCTCTGGCACACGCAGGTTTACAGGTAGCGTTGATCGAGCGCGGGGAATATCCAGGCGCAAAAAACGTCTCTGGGGCCGCGCTTTATGCTCCAAACTTGCTTGCCTCGCTCTTACCTGACTACTGGGAAGAAGCTCCCATCGAACGTTACCTGACACGTCGCGTCGTCACCTTCATGTCCCAGGAAGCGGCATTCGCGATGGATTTTCGCACCAATGCCTACGCCCAGCCACCCTACAATGGCTTCACTATCCTCCGGCCCAAATTTGACCGCTGGCTGGCCAGCAAAGCCGAGGCAGCAGGAGCATTGCTTATCACCTCAACCGTTGTGGATGATCTGCTCTATCAGGGAGACCAGGTAATAGGGGTGCAGTGTCGGCGTGAGGATGGTAAGCTTTACGCGCCTGTAGTCATCGCCGCGGATGGAGCTAACTCGTTTCTAGCCAAGCAAGCTGGCTTGCAACATGAACTGCGTGCCGATGAGATGACGCTGGGCGTGAAAGAGATCCTGCGCCTCGATGCCCACACCATCGAGGAGCGCTTCAATCTCAATGGTGACGAAGGGATGACCAACGAATATGTGGGCTTTGCGACGGGCTCGGTCAAAGGCGGCGGCTTTCTCTATACCAATCGTGACACGCTCTCCATTGGTGTTGTGACCCAAATAGCCTCGCTGTCTGCGCAGCGGGTCAAGCCCTACGATCTGCTCGATCAATTCAAACGCCATCCGGCCATTGCCCCACTGGTGCGCGATAGCGTCACCCTGGAATACTCTGCTCATATGATTCCTGAAGGAGGCTGGGCCATGTTGCCCCAACTCTCGCGCGGCGGACTGCTGGTAGTCGGCGATGCGGCAGGTTTTGTCTTCGCGGCCGGGCTTTTCTTAGAAGGTATGAATTTCGCTATCGCTTCAGGTTTGGCGGCTGCTGAGACAATCAAACAAGCACATAACGAGCAGGATTTCTCTGCCCTTAGCATGTCGCGCTATCGCAAGCGCCTTGAAGAGAGCTTTGTCTTACAGGATTTACGTAAGTTCCGCTCTGCCTCGGCCTTTAT
>WNFM01314167.1_pt1 | contig 14450 bp, 12 predicted proteins | sample 5400271 | NCBI WGS metagenome assembly WNFM01 (sample SAMN13153352, study PRJNA577476) | soil metagenome | isolation source: 60 cm saprolite on Douglas fir-dominated hillslope | place: USA:California | collected 2013-09-17 | reverse complement strand
CCATGTTGACCGCCTTGTAGCGGGCTTGCGCGATCGCCTTGGTCGATTCCACGATATCGGCAACCCCGATGCTCCAGTCATTCGGCAATGGCGAATACAGCGAAGGCTCCATCAGGCTCGCAAAGCCGCGAAACACCGGAATGCCGCCGTAGAATTTGTCGCTGCCGCCGGGCGTGGTCATGGGTGCGGTGTGGTTAGAGTTTGAAATCGTCAGATAGATACGGGCGGAATGTGAATTCGGGTTGCGTCAGACGCGGCATATTGAAAAAGGCTCTCCAAGCAGGTGTCTTTAAGGATGCCCCGCTGCAATGACGCACTTGCGAGACAGACTGAATCCGGCCCTTCAGCCTGACGAGCGCCATCGAAAATCCCTTGTCGTCTGTTACCTATAGAGGATGACGGATTCCAATCCAACTGCCCAGCAACTGACCGCACACGCCCTTCTGATCGGCGACCGCATCAACACGGCTGGCTTCGAGGGGCAGGTTTTGTCCAGCACCCCGCTCGCGCTGCGCGTCGGTTCAAGCGGAATGGCAGTGGTGTTTCGTTATGGCGTCGTGGTGTTTATCGGGCTGACGGCTGACGAGGAGGCGGAGTTTCTCGAGCGGCTACAAGCTCGCACCTTCGGCAAGATCACGCCCCACGAAGAAGAATGGGCGAAAATACAGATTGCAAAGGAAGCCGAGGAACCGATTCCCGTCGGCGGACCCATTCTGGTCCGGGAATTCTCGCTGGAACGGCTGTTGTTGGTAGCCGACGCGCTGGCCAAAAGCGTTGTGCTCGGGCGCGACGAAAGGGAAGCCGCCAACGTCTTCGACACCATCGAGCCGTTCGCCCGCGAACTCGCCAACCGCGGCAAGACCTCAAGAAACCGAACCGATCTGCTCAAGCTGATCGGCAACGCCCTGCTCGTTCAGCATCGCCTGTCGGGCCGCGTCGCGGTTGGCGAGAAGCCGGACGTGCTGTGGGACCGGCCCGACCTCGAACGGCTCTATGCGCGCCTCGAAGACGAATACGAGCTCAGCGAACGCGCCGAGACGTTGAACCGAAAGCTTGAGGTCATCGCAGAGACCGCAACCACGCTCGCCGACATCATCGATACACAACGTTCGCTGCGGCTGGAGATCATCATCGTGTTTCTGATCGCGTTCGAAATCGTCATCACGTTCTATGAGATATACGCCCGCAGGGGGCATTAGCTCTGTTTCGACCTTGGTCGAATCGCCGTGCTCCGTAAAGAGTATCGGAGTTCGTCATGCCCGGGCTTGTCCCGGCTTGTCCCGGGCATCCACGTCCTTGCTGCAATTAAGCACGAAAGAACGTGGACGGCCGGGACAGGCCCGGCCATGACGAAAGGGTACCTAATTTCCGATTCCAATATATTGACCGCTAGCCCTGCTCTAAGGGCACATCGCTTGCTGCGTATTTTTGAGCGATTTCGGGAAATGGTCACCGATGAAGTGATCGACGAAATCGTTCATCGTCAAACATATGCAGGAGTTAGCAGATGAATTTTCCACTTGCCTCTCGACGAGAAGCGTTGGCCGGCGCCGTCAGCATAGCCGCGACTTCTATCATTATTGCCAACAAATCAGCCAGCGCTGCCTCCGGCGTGGGCGGGATCAATGCGATCCCCGAGCTTGCCCCGCAATGGAAGGACCTCGACCTTGCCGAAATTCTTACCCGGCCGGCCGCCTACATGTCGGTCAGCCAAAACAAGTCGCTGTACGATCCCGGCGGCGTGCAGGCAGGTGAGAAGCACCGCGAACGCGGAAGCTTGCCTGCCACCGTGAAGGTCGTGACGGCGGCGCGCAAGGCGCCGAATTTCAAATCATTCAACTGGATCGGCTACGAGGTGTTCCGGGAAAACTATCCGCAGAGCGATTTTGATCGGGTCCAGTATGCGAGCTGGGTGAAAGGATTAAACTTCACGCCGGAGATGAAGAAGAAAGACGGCGAGCTCGTCGGCGAGCTGCGCGCCCTGGTTCATCCGGGTGACAACGAGTTCAACGAGCTGGCGCTGCAGACCGCCTTTGCCGGCACGCAACTGCCGCTTGAACTCGCCCGCAAGCGAATCCAGACCATCGTCTTGACCGGCATCCATCTCGATTGGTGCATCGAGGGCAATGCAAGGGCGGCGCGCGATGCGGGCTATCTGCCTGTTGTCATCGGCGACGCCTGCGCCTGCCAGAAGCCGGAACAGGAGGCAGCCGCCATGGAGCGCATCAACAACTTCTTTGCGCCGGTGATCTCGTCGGAGCGTTTCGTTGAGCTTCTCTCGCGGAAAGCCTAGATTTTTCGGGAGCTTCGAGAATTCGAAGCTCCCGAATTCGGCGCGCGCGGGGGGCTTGCCATGGGTCAAAAGGAGCTCGACAAAACCATCGGTAACCGACTCAAGGTTTTGCGGGCGACGGCCGGTCTCAGTCTGAATGAACTGGCCGCGCGCTCGGGTGTCAGCCGGGCGATGATCGGGCGGGTCGAACGCGGTGAGAGCAGTGCCACCGCGGTTTTGCTGGGCAAGCTTTGCGTCGCGCTCGACGTGACCTTGAGTTCCGTGATCGGGTTAAGCGACCGTCCGCCCGAACGTCTGGCCCGCCTCGCCGACCAGCCGATCTGGCGCGATCCCGAGACCGGATATCGCCGCCGCCATGCCTCGGCTCAAAACGTCGCAAGCGGAGTAGAGATCATCGTGGTGGATTTGCCCGGCGGCGCGCGCGTTCCCTATAGCCCCTGGGGCAGGCGGGCCTATACGCAACAATTGCTGGTGCTTTCGGGAAAACTGACCGTCCACATCGATCTGAAGCGGTTTGACTTGAACGAAGGCGACTGCCTGGATTTCGACGTGATGCGCGCGGTGACGTTTGAAAATCCGGGAGAGGCGCTGGCGAAATATATCGTCATCGTGCGAACCAAATGATTGGAGCAGAGCATGTCCGGTCGAGAGCAAGAAGTCACAATCCGAGAGGCGTGCATTGAGGACGTCCCCGGCATCTTGCGGATCTACAACGAGGTGGTTGCATCTTCGACAGCGATCTACATCGACGATCCGGTCACGCTGGAAAACAGGGAAACTTGGTTGCGTGAGCAACAGAAGCGCGGCTACCCCGTGCTGGTCGCGGATCAGGGTAGCGGCGAGATCGCGGGCTTTTGTTCGCTTAGTGACTGGCGCGGCGCATGGCCGGGCTATCGCTTTACCGTCGAGCACTCGGTCCATGTTGGAGCCGACTGCCGAGGCGTGGGGATCGGGCGAAGGCTGGTCGAGGCGATATTTCCCTATGCACTCGCCCTGGGCAAGCACGTCATGATCGGCGCGATCGATGCGTCGAACGACGCTTCGCTGAAATTCCATGGCCGGCTTGGATTTCGCGAGGTCGCCCATTTCCGGGAGGTCGGCTTCAAGTTCGGTCGATGGCTCGACCTGGTCTTCATGCAACGAATCCTCGACGCCCGAGCGCAGTCTCCTCAAGCCAATGGGAAGCCGCCTGCTCGGCCCGTCACTTGACGGTCACCGCCATTTTTATCGATGGATGAATGTTGCAGCGGACCAAGCCAGTGCCCTCCAGCGAGATTGCCCAACTGCTAGCTGTCTTCCAGCAGCGGGCGCAAGCGGCGGCCTAGCCGCCGGTTTCTTCATGCTTTCCCGCATGGCGGTCGTGACAGCCGACCAGCCGTACCAGCTTTTGCGGGTGCATCTCGTGGCCGTGATAGTCGCCGGCATCCTGTTGCGGCATCGGGCCATGGGCGCGGCTGTCGGCGATCACGTCGGTCGGCTGCGAAGATTCGACCGGCACCACGGGAATTTTTGAAGGAATCATAGCTCGCTCCCTCGCTTGGAAGTCGACTGACGCGACGGAACCGATCCATCGCACCAACGGCCGTACAACCGGATCGCGTGCAGCGAATTGATCCGGAACAATCAGGAGCCACCAGCGGGATGCTGCGGCGCATTGCACTCACAAATCACGCGGCGTGTCTGCACTCTGGAGGGCAGAGAGCGAGAACAAGACAGGATCGCTGGCCAACAGGATACCAGGGATTCACGCCGTGTTCCCGGCGTCGATGGTCAGCACGCTGCCGGTGATGTTGCGGCCACCCTCGCCCAAGAGATATTCGACCATGCGCGCGACATCGTCGACCTCCGGCAGCCGGCGCAGGGCGCTGCGGCCGGCGATGCGCTTGCGGCTATCGTCCGAAAGGCCTTGCGTCAGTTCGGTATCGACAAAGCCCGGCGCGATCGCGTTCACGGTGATCCCGAGCTTGCCTAATTCGCGCGCCAGCGACCGGGTAAAGCCCGCTGCCGCCGCCTTGGTCGCGCCATAGACGGACAGGCCGTTATAGCCGGTGGTTGCGATGATGGACGACATGTTGATGATGCGCCCGGCGCCATCGGCCATCATGTGCCGGGCGATATATTTTGTGAGAATGATGGGCGAGGTGATGTTGAGGCGCACCAAGGCCTCGATCTCGCTGTTGTGCATGGTGGCGAGCAGCCCCTCATTGCCGATTCCGGCATTGTTGATGAGGCCGTAGATGGCGCCGAATTCGTCGCGCAACGCCTTGACGAACGAAGGGATGGCGTCGACCTCGCTGAGATCGAAGGCCCGAAAGTGAAGGTTACCTGTGCCTTGCTTGACAATCTCGCTGGCCGCCTCGCGCAGCGCGTCGCTTTCGCGCCGCGCCACCGCGATCACGTTGTAGCCGGCCGCTGCTAATCTTTGCGAAATCGCAAGGCCAATGCCGCGGCTTCCCCCGGTCACCACAACATTATGCATCGGTTCGCGCCAGCTTGCCGGCTGCCGTGATCTCCAGCAACTGGACGAACTTGATCATGGCGGGCACCTTGTGCGGCGCCAGCTGCGCCCGGCAATCGGCCAGAATCTTGTCGCGGATTTCGTCACTCCGGCTGACATCGCAGCCGTCGGCCAGAATGACATCGGCGACCACGATTGAACCGGTGATCGGGCTGCGGCGCGACCTGGCGCGCGACATCCGCACCTCGGCGTGCCGGTTGATGACGGCTTCGATCTCCTCGGGATGAACCTTCAGGCCCCCGATGTTGATGATGCCGCCGCGCCGGCCCACGAAGTGATAGCGGACGCCGCGCAACTCGACCATGTCGCCGGTGTCGACGAAACCGTCGCTGTCGGTCAGCGCGGCGGCGCCGCGGCCGACATAGGAATGCGCCGCGCGGGCCGAACGGATCCGCAGCGATCCGTCCTCGACTTTCATTTCGACGCCATCGCCGACGCTGCCGAGCAGTGAAGCGGGAAAACCTTCAAGCCCATCGTTGACAGCAAAGCCGACGCCGGCTTCGGTCGAGGCATAGGCATGGCCGATCGAGGCTTCCGGGAAAGCCCGGCGCAAGCCGTCGAGCACGGCCTGGTCGGCGATCTCGCCCGACAGGCGAACGTAGCGCGGGGAGAATCCGGCAGCCGCGCCGCTCATCAAGAGCTTGCGCCAATGCGACGGCGTGCCCGAAATGTGCGTGACGCCGCTCGTGTTCAGGCGCGCGACATAGTCGGCGATCAGCTCGCCCGGCTCCGACAGCACCATCGAGCCGCCGCCGATCACGGCGCGCAACAAGATCTGAAGGCCGCCGTAGCGGCGGATGTCATAGAACGTCGCCCAAACCGGCGGGGTGCCCTGCGCCGGACCGTCCGCGACAATCGCGCCGGTCAAGCCCTCCAATGTATGGCTGACGATCTTCGGCACGCCCGAGGTGCCTGACGTCAGCATCAGCCATTCCGTCGCCCGCTTGATCTTTGCCTTTGCCGTCCCACGCACCGGCGCGCGCGCCGCCATCACGAGATACACCTCGGCATCCGCCCAGCTCGCAGGCTGGTCGGTGACGATCGCATCGATCCCGGCATCCTCGATCAGGGCATTGAAATGATCGGCGTTGAGATCGGGTGGGCACAGCAGCATCCGCCGCGCCACGCCATCGATCTCCGTCATCGCGATGGCTGATATCAATTGATCGTTGACCGCAAGCAGCACCGAGCGCCCGGCGAGCTCGTCACACCGGCCGACCAGGCAGGTCTCGGAAACAATGTTCGTCAGCGACACGACCTTGTGGGCATCCGAGATGGTGCGGCCCTTCCACTCGGGGCCGAGATAATCACGGAGCGCGAAGGTCTCACGCGGGGACATTTTCATAGGCCTTGATGAAGTCGCCCACCGTCAGCGGAAACGCCGCATCCTCCGATATGGTAAACGGGTCGATGCCGAGATCGTCCTCGAGCCGGGCCACCAGGATCGCAAAGCCGAGCGAATCGAAACCGGTTTCGTGCAGCGACAGATTATCGTCGAGCGGCGGCAGCGTGACCTGCTGCTCGGCGGCGACGCGCTGCATCTCCGAAATAATCCTTAACCTGATCGACATGGCTTCTCTCGCCTTCTCATTAAATTATTTAGCGGGTCACACATAGCATACAACATACGGAGCGGTCGTGAATACTAAGCCATCTTCTTAAGGTTACTCGTCGGGAGCTGCGCTATCTGCACCGGGCAAAACGCTGGTCGACAAAGTTGCTTGGGCCGCCAGGCTACGGCACAAACTTAGGTGGGGACTCTATTTATTTCTGCGATGCGCTCCGCAAGATGTTTTGCAACCGCATATCCATCGGGCGGGCGCATCATGGTAATATGAGTGCCTCTGACCTCAACAATTTCCGACGCCGGCGCGACCTTGCGCCATGCTGCTGCCACTTGACGCAGACGCGCAGGCCCTTGTGTTCTCGCTGCACAAACCAGGACGCGGCCGGAGTACTTCTCGGGGATGTACTCGAATTGTACCGCAAAAAGCCTATTGATGAATGCCACGTGTTCGGGCGAACAGTGGTTCAAATTAATACTCACGAAGTTTTCCGCGGTAAGCTCGAAGGTTGCGACTTCGCCGCGCATCTTCGCCATGATTGCTTTGGGCGCCGCAATCGCCTTATTGATGGCTTTTCGGCAGAGCGTCTGGAAGGAATAACCCTCCTTTACGACAGCGGTGATCCAGCGCGGCAGATTCCATATCAGCTCGAGCCGATCGAACGGATCACGAGACTTGATCTCGGCGCCAGAGTTAAAGAGATCTCCGTCGAACACGACAAGAAGGCTGACTTCGCGGCCTCGGGCACGCAGTTGTTGCGCCATTTGAAGTGCAATAACCGCTCCCGTTGAATAACCACCCAGCAGAAAATTTCCCTCGGGCTGAAATTTGATGAGGTCGTCAACGTAATATTGGCTGATGGATTCAATGGATGACGCAAATTCGGCATTGCGCTTTTTTGTCGGTGCTTGAATGCCGTAAAATCTCTGCCGCGGTCCGAGCATCTCCGCAATAAAGCGAAAGCCTGTGGCTATGCCCGTGAGATCGTGGACGCAGTAAAAAGCCGGTCCGGTGCCGCTGTCATTCAGCGGCAGAATAACGTCGGTCACCTTGCGCAGAGCTTCTTTTGCAAATCCCGCGTTCGCCAAACTCTTTAAGCGAAAATATTCGTCCTCGGTTTCACCGGCATCCAGCGCGGACGCTGAACTGAAATTTATCGTTCTCACAATGGTGCCCCAACGATCCCCGAAATGTCTCAAATCTTGCGGTTTTAATGTCTCAAATGTTGCGGTTTTTCGGGTTCCCTGCAAGATGGCAGCGAAGGTGAGACAACCGTCATCTAGAAGGTGAGACAACCGTCATCTAATCGTCACCTTGGACAGCCGATGTGGTTTGAGGAGCCGATCTAGCCATTTTCACGAGCGTTAGGGCCTACTTCGACTGACAGCACAGAGGACTTCAGCCGCTTTCGCTCGTTCGGAAGAGGGAAGTGAAGCAAATCTTTGATTTCCGTACCCCGAAACCGTTTGGCTATTCCCGGTAAGCTGGGCACCGCCTGGGCCACAGCTCTCGCCAAAGCCGATGCCGTGGCGTCGCTGTGCTCCCGCGCAAGGAAGGAATCGGTCCGCAAAAATTTCTCGTACCGCAAGAGTTGCATCGGGAGTTTTGCAGATTGGAATTGGACCCAAGGTCGACGGCATTCGCATCCGTCCCCCGGTCGTGACCTAGATCACATACTCCGCATGAACCTGGATTAGCGTGCTCGCAACCAATCTCACGCCGAGATTTCTTGTGGGAGAACGTCATGAGCCTTTTCAAGCGAGTTTTGTTGAGTGCTTTTCTTCTGGCCAGTTTGCTGGCGTTCGGCCCGACCAGGTCGGTTCACGCCGAGACGATGCGTAACCCAGGCAATCCCGCGGGCCAGAACGGCCCGGAACAGCGGGTCGCGCTGGTGATCGGCAATTCGAACTACCAGAACGTCACCCAGCTTCCGAACCCCGCCAACGACGCGAAGGCGGTCGCCGAGCTGCTCAATTCGGCGGGCTTTGAGGTGATTGCGGCCACCGATCTCAATCACAATCAGATGATCCAGGTGATCCAGGACTTCTCCGCCAAAATCTCTGGCCACGGCCAGAACACGGTGGCGATGGTGTATTATGCCGGCCATGGCGTGCAGATCGCCGGCGAGAATTACCTGGTTCCGGTTGACGCCAGGATTACCTCGGAGCCCGATCTGATCAACGGTTCGGTCCGGCTCGTCGACGTGATGGCGACGCTGGAGGAGATCCCGAGCCGGATGCGGATCGTCGTTCTCGATGCCTGCCGCAACAATCCGTTCCCTGCGCTGAATGACGCCGGCCGCGGCCTTGCAATCGTCGACGCGCCGAACGGCTCCATCGTAGGCTATTCGACGGCGCCGGGTACCGAAGCCCTCGATGGCAACGGCAACCATTCTCCGTACACCCAGGCCTTCCTGCGCGAGGCGCACGAGAAGAACCTGCCGATCGAGCAATTGTTCAAACGGGTCCGTCTCGACGTGAACAATTCGACCGAAGGGCATCAGACGCCCTGGGAAAGCTCGTCGCTGACCAGCGACTTCTATTTCTTCGGCGATACCGCGGTTGCGGCAACGCGCCCGCCGGAGCGGGTGAAGCCAACCTTTGTGGCCAGCGATCTGCCGTCGCGGGCGGTGCGCCAGGCCTTTGATTATGTTCTGGCCGAGAACTCGATCGAGGATTATCAGGAGTTCATCCAGCTTTATCCTCACGATCCCTTGTGCGACAGCATTCGCGCGCTGATGGCGAGCCTCGTGCTGGCGCAAGCCTGGCATTATGCGGTGCTCGCGAATTCGCCGATCGCGTATCAGTCGTTCTACGCAAAATACTCGAACAGCCCCTATGCGCAGAGTGCCCTGAAACTGGCGGTGCAACCAAAAATGATCCCGCTTTCGCAGCCGAAGCAGATCTTCGCGCTGAACAAGCTCGGTAATCCCATCATTCCGCAGGGCGGGGTTGGCGGCGCTTCCGCCGGCAAACTCGGCCTGGACAAGCTTGGCGAGGGCGGCAAGCTCTCGACGTTGCCTTCGTCCGGCACCAACGCAACTGGCGGCAACAACACCGGCAAGATCGGCGCCGACAAGCTCGGCGAAGGTGGCAAGATCGTCACCCTGCCGCCGTCTGGCACCAACGCAACCGGCGGCAACAACACCGGCAAGGTCGGCGTCGACAAGCTCGGCGAAGGCGGAAAGATCGTCACCCTGCCGCCGTCTGGCACCAACGCAACCGGCGGCCACAACGTAGGCAAGACCGGCGTGGACAAGCTCGGCGAAGGCGGCAAGATCGTCACCCTGCCATCGTCGGGCACCACCGCATCCAGCGGCGGCGGCAGCGGCCCTGGCAAGATCGTCGAAATGCCGAGCAATGGCGTGAACAAGAGCGGCACGTTGCAGAGCTCGAAGCTAGAGTCACGGCACAACTCGAAGCTCACTGGAGAGGTCATCCATACTGAGGATCGGCCTGTAAAATCGTATTCGCCGCTCCACGTCGATCAGCAACCGACCAAATTCCGCCAGCAACCGGTTATCACGAACGGCGGCAATACCTTCCGCACGGCGCAGTTTCACGGCCCTGCGTTCCAACCGATGGGCAAGCCCGGTGGCATGATGATGATGCGGCACTGAGCATCGAAGAGAAAATGGCTGACGGAGCGGCGCGAGGTGCCGCCCCGTTCGGTTTTTGTGCCTTGGCGCTTATAGCCGGACCGAACCGTCCAGGATGCGCGCATGGTCGGCGGCCTTGATCGGACGATAGGCGCCCGACCCGGGTTCCCGGTAGAACAGCAGGTCAGTTACGAGAAGCGGATCGAAACCCTCGCGCGCCAGCTGATGCTTTTTCTGCTTGAAGGTTTCGGTGGTGTCGAGTGCTGCGCAAATCCGGACGAACACCGGATGTGCATAGGCCGGCAGCCGAAGCGACAGATGATCCTGCAATTTTGCAAAATCAAATTCATCGCCGACCACGATCGCGGTCATTCCGGCGCGGCCGTCGGCGCCGGGAATTTCCACGCCATAGGTGGTAGCGTCGGCCACACCAGGGCAATCCGCCACGGCTTCGTTCACTTCCGACGTCGCGACATTCTCTCCCTTCCAACGAAAGGTGTCGCCGACCCGGTCGACGAAATGGAAAAAGCCGGCTTCGTCACATTTCATCAGGTCGCCGGTGCGAAACCAGGCATCGCCTTGGGCGAATACGTTGCGCAGGATTTTCCTTTCGGTCTCGCTCTTGTCTGTATAGCCCTCGAAACGGCCGCCGCCCTCGTCGGCGGTTCCGATCCGGCCGATCGCCTCGCCGACTTCGCCGCGAGTGCAGGCAACGCAAAGACCGTCTGCCGTGCGAACGGGCGTGCCAGCCTCCAAATCGAGGCGAACGATCGCCGCCGGAAAACGATGCGCCAATAGCGGCGGAATCCGGCCAATCGCGCCCGGCCGGCCCTCAACATTGTAGAGCGAGAAATTGCCCTCGGTCGCCGCATAAAACTCGAGGATTTGGGGAAGCGCAAAACGCGCCTGAAAGGCTTCCCAGATATCGCTGCGCAGACCATTGCCGCACGCCAGCCGAAGCCGATGCCGGTTTTCGGATTCGGACGGAGGTGCTTTCAGGAGATAGCGGCAGAGCTCGCCGATATATTGGAACAGCGTGCAATCGAAGCGCACGATATCGTGCCAGAAGGTCTTCGCAGAGAATTTGTCCGACAGCACCACCGATGCGCCCGCGCTCAGCATGCTGCATGGCGCGACGATACCGCCGACGCTGTGATAGACCGGCAGGCAATCGTACAGCCGGTCTTCCGGCGACGCGCCGGTGATGCCTGCGAACCAGCCACCCCAGTTCAGAATACGGCGGTGACTGATGCTGGCCGCCTTTGGCAGGCCGGTGGTGCCGGAGGTGTAGATCAACAGCGCGCGATCATTGATGGTGGTTCCACCTCGCTCGGCCGGCGACAGCGGGCCGCCATTTTCCTGCTCCAGCGCCGCCGCGATACTTGCCTCGCCGCCATGGATCCAGATTTTTGGGGCGCGGTTCAAATGGGGCAGCGCCGTTTCGAATGTATCCTTCAGTTCGTCGGCGAGAATGACATGGCCGGCATCCGCAACGTTGATACAGTGCGACAGCGACAGCCCGACCAACTTGGTATTGATCAGCGCCACGACGCCGCCGATTTTTGTGATGCCGAGCCAGGCTGCGATGTAATCCGGCCGGTTTTGCATGATCAGACAAACCGTGTCGCCGGCTTCGATGCCGACCGACAATGCCCAGCGTGCATAGCGGTTGATCCGGTTCGCCAACGCGCGATAGCTGAACGTCTCGGTTTCCGAAATCAGCGCGGGACGGTCGGGTTGCCGGTTCGCCCAGCCCTCGACGAGGTCAGCAAACAGCCTGTTCGGATCGGCCTCGATGCGGGAGGTCAGCTCGATCGCTTTCAGCCAGCTCTTGGCAGCGGACGGTTTTGCGCGTGACCGCGGCTTGCCTGTCGACTGGTCGATGACGGCGCTGCTCATGGCCGATTGCTCGCTGATCCCGGAATAGTACTTCGATGGACGACCATGTATAGCCGCGCCGGCCTGACCAAGGGTTAATCAGTAGAGTTAAGGGCCGTTGTCCCCGCTCAAGTTCCGGGGCAGTCTGGCCGACGACTATCACTGGACGCCGAAGCACCGGCGGCTTTGAGAACCGCAAGGGACCGGTTAAGCTCATCGAATTGTTTACCCGTTTGTCCTTCATAGATTCGAGGCGACCGGCCTTGCGCAGTATCCGATCCGCATTGTTGGGAACGATCATCCTTGCCCTGACAGGCACAATGGCATTCGCCGAGAAGCGGATCGCGCTGGTGATCGGCAATTCCGCGTACAAAAACGTCACGCCGCTGGACAATCCGAAAAGCGATGCAAGACTCATGGCAAGCTCGTTGCGCGAGCTTGGGTTCACGCTGGTCGGTGGTTCTCCGCAAATTGATCTGGACAAGCCCGGTTTCGACGACCTTCTGCAGAAATTCGGCAATGAGTTGGTGGGCGCCGACGTCGCGCTGTTCTACTACGCCGGTCACGGCATTCAGGTGCGCGGCTCCAACTACCTTGTGCCTGTCAATGCCAATCCGGCGCGCGAGGCCGATGTCCTCTTCCAGATGATCGATACATCCCTCGTTCTTGCCGCCATGGAAGGCTCCGGTACCCGGCTCAATCTCGTGATCCTCGATGCCTGCCGCAATAACCCGTTCGGCGGGCGTGGGCTTCGCGCGGTCGAGAGCGGACTGGCACAAATGCGGGCGCCGGAAGGCACGCTGATTTCCTACGCGACGCAGCCGGGAAACGTCGCCCTCGACGGCGCCGGCGGCAACAGTCCATATACCAAAGCCTTATCGCAAACCATGCGCAAGGCGGGTCTCGATATTTTCCAGACCTTCAACGAGGTAGGCCTTGAGGTGATGCGCTCGACCGGCAATGCGCAGCAGCCTTGGGTCTCGACGTCGCCGATCAAGGGCAATTTCCAGTTCGTCGTCTCGCCAGAGCAGGCCCCGGCAAAGGCCGCGGTCGCGCCAGCCCCGGCCGCGCCCACCATCGCCACTGCAACGAACGAAGCCGCGCAAGCATGGGCGACGATCCAGAACACGACGAGCGTTGCCGTCTTGCAGACCTTCATCACCCGCTTCGGCGACACTTTTTACGGCAATGTCGCGCGCGCTCGCCTTGACGAACTGAAGAAGAAACCAGTTACCAGCGCTGCCGCCGCGCCCGTCGAGACTCAGCGGCCCCTTCCCGCGCCATCGCAAGCCGCATTGGCGCGCAGCTACGAACCAAATGTGAACAGGGAAGGTGTCACCGTTTCAGATTTCAACCTGTCCGGCGCCGATGCTCGCCTTTGTCAAACCTTCTGCATCAAGAATTCCCAATGCACGGCTTGGGTCTATCGGGCTCCCGAAGGAAGGAGCGATAAGAATCCGCACTGCTGGCTGAGGAACAATGTCACAAAAATGCGTGGTGACAATCTCACGATCTCTGGCGATGTGCCGCGCTAACGGATGCGCGGCTAGCTGCGTGCGAGTTGGTCATTTATCGAGGTTCTAAGTCCATCGTGTCGACCTCTATCAAAACGGCTCATCCGATCATCTTGGTAGCGAGCCTGGTCGTGTGCGGATTTTCCGCGACCGCGGCTTTTTCCCAGACATCGCCGACCGTCAAGCTCATCACCGATCACGGCTGCGTCCGGGATTGGTCGGCGCAGACCAACAGACTATTGATGGACGAGCGCGACGCGAACGGGATCTACCAGGTCTACACGCTGAATGCCGACGGCTCCGACGTGCGTGCGATCACGGGCACCGCGGCCAGCGGCGGCCCGGCCGCGAACCGCCAAAAGGGGTTCGCGCATTTTGACCCGACCGGGCGATACATTGTGATGGAGGCCGAACTCGCCGAGCAGTTGGTGGGCAACAGCGCTCGCGTGCAAAAGGCGGTCAGCCCGGGCAGCGGCGTCTGGATGGATCTCTGGGTGGTCACTTCAGATGGACGGCACTGGACCAATCTGACGAATTTTACCACCGAGAAGCTGACGGGAGCGCTGTCACCTTATTTCTCCCCCGATGGCCGCCACATCGTCTATGCGCGCTTGACCGGCAAAGCCGACCGCAAGCGGACGTTTGGTTATTTCGAACTCCATGTCGCCGACTTCTCCGACCAAGGCGGCCCGCATCTTTCCAATGACCGGATGTTGCTCGGCAATGACGGGGTCTATGAGCCGCACGGTTTTTCCCGCGACGGAACCAAGGTGTTGTTCTCATCCGACCGCGGCTTGGCCAATACCATGGGTCTCGATCTCTGGGACTACGATCTCAAAACCAATCAGGTACGGAATCTCACGAACAGCCCCGACCAATATGACGAGCATGCCAGATACTCGCCGGATGGCTCGCGGCTCGCCTGGGGATCGAGCCTTGGCATCGCCTCGTATCGGACCAATTTCAAAACGCTGGTGTCGGACGCCTATCTGATGAAGGTAGACGGCAGTGGAAAGCCGCAACGCCTGACGCATTTCAACGAAGCGGGTTTTCCGGAATCAACCGCTCTGCAAAGCGGAATTTG
>WNFM01277405.1_pt1 | contig 14450 bp, 13 predicted proteins | sample 5400271 | NCBI WGS metagenome assembly WNFM01 (sample SAMN13153352, study PRJNA577476) | soil metagenome | isolation source: 60 cm saprolite on Douglas fir-dominated hillslope | place: USA:California | collected 2013-09-17 | reverse complement strand
AAGAAAGCGGCGAAGATCGATGTGGGCGGGCGGGTGGTGCTGCCCGGATTTGTGGACGCGCATACCCACCTGATCCATGCGGCGAGCCGCGCTGAAGAGTACGAGCTGAAAATTCGCGGGGCGAGTTACGAGGAGATTGCCCGCAAAGGCGGCGGAATACTGAATTCGGTAAAGAAGTTGCGTGCGGCGACGGCCGGAGAGTTGAAGAAACGGGCACAAGGATTTCTGGAAGGGTTTGCCGAACACGGGACGACGACGATCGAGGCGAAAAGCGGCTATGGTTTGGATGTAACGAGCGAGCTGCGCATTTTGTCATTGCACAAGGAACTGGATGCGGAGCAGCCGCTGGAAATTGTGTCCACATTTTTGGGCGCGCATGTGGTGCCCGCGGAATTTCACGGGAAGACCGGAGGAACTCGACAATACCTGGAGTTGCTGACAGAGCAGCTGATTCCGGAGGTTGCGGAGAATAGTCTGGCGGAATTTTGCGATGTGTTTTGCGAGCGAGGGGCATTTTCGCTCGGCGAATCGCGGCGAGTGCTGGAAGCGGGGAAAACGCACGGACTGGCAGCGAGAGTTCACGCGGAGCAGTTATCGAACACCGGCGCGACGCGGATGGGCATCGAACTGGGAGCGGCGAGCTGCGATCATCTGGAATATCTGAAGGCCGCGGACATTCGCGCGCTGGGAAAATCGAAGACAGTGGCGACGCTTTTGCCCGGGTGCGATTTTCATCTGGGGCTGGAGAGGTACGCGGCGGCGCGGGAGTTGATCGAGGCCGGAGCGATTGTGGCGCTGGCGACGGATTTCAATCCGGGTACGAGCCCGACGCTGAGCATGGCGATGATCTTGTCGCTGGGGTGCTCTAGATTGCGGATGACTCCAGCGGAAGCGATTGCGGCAGCGACCATCAATGCGGCGTACTCGCTGGGGAGGGCGGATAGGATTGGATCGATTGAATGCGGGAAGCAAGCGGATCTGGCGGTGTTCGAAGTGGCGGACTATCGGGAAATTCCCTACTATTTTGGGGTGAATACGTGTTGGATGACGGTGAAACGCGGGGAGATTGTTTATTTGCGGGATTGAGGCAGCGGGAAAAGTACAAAGTGCAAGAGTGCAAACGTATAAGAGTAAAAAAGAAATGACGGCGGAGATCCGGTGAGACGACTGATTGAGTGTGTGCCGAATTTTAGTGAGGGGCGGGATAAGGCGAAGGTGGATGCGCTAATCCAGACCATGAGCGGTGTGCCCGGAGTGTGGGTGCTGGATCATGAGATGGATGCAGACCACAACCGCTGCGTGATTACGCTGGCCGGTGAGCCGGATGCGGTGGCCGAGGCGGCGATCCGTGGCACAGGCAAGGCAATGGAATTGATCGACATGAATTTGCACAAGGGAGCGCATCCGCGAGTGGGCGCGACGGACGTGGTGCCGTTTATTCCGGTGGAGGGCGTGACACTGGAAGATTGCGTAGCGCTGGCGCGCAGAGTAGGCGAGGAGATCTGGAAGCGATTCCGGATTCCGATTTTTTATTACGAAGCGGCGGCAACGCGGCCGGACCGGGTGAATCTGGAAAACGTGCGGCGCGGGCAATTCGAAGGGATGAAGGAGGAGTTGAAGAAGAACCACGACCGGCAGCCGGATGTTGGCGAGCCGAAAATGCATCCGACGGCGGGTGTGACGGTGGTGGGTGCGCGGAAATTCTTGGTGGCGTACAACGTGAATCTGAATACCCCGGATGTGGGAGTCGCGAACAAGATTGCGAAAGCGATACGGTTTTCCAGCGGCGGGCTCCGTTACGTGAAGTCGATGGGAGTGGAATTGAAGGCGCGGAATCTGGCACAGGTGTCGATCAATTTGACGGATTACGAGCAAACACCGATGCACCGGGTATACGAAATCGTGAAGCGCGAAGCCGAACGGTACGGCGCGATTCCGGTGGGAAGCGAGATCGTCGGGCTGGTGCCCAAGAAGGCGATCGAGATGGCGGCGGATTACTTCCTGCAGCTGGAGAATTTTTCACCGGAACAGGTGTTTGAAAATAAATTGGCATCGGCGCTGGCCGGAGCACCGATGAACGAGAAGAAGGATGGAAAGCTGGCGGCGATGGCCCGGCCGTTTCTGGATGCAGTGGCCGAACCGACAGCGACGCCAGGAGGCGGTAGCGTTTCAGCGTTGGCCGCGTCGCTTGCGGCGGACTCTCGCAGAAGAAGAAATCGCAGGCCATACACGCGGACAAGCTTCTGGAGCATGCAGATATGTTGCGGCGAGAGGCGGATGGGTTGACCGAGGCGATTGATGCGGATGCCGCTTCGTACGACGCGGTGATGGCAGCGTTCAAATTGCCGCAAGGAAATGCGGAAGAAATTGCGGTGCGGGATATGGAGATCCAGAAAACGACGATGGGGGCGGCGGAAGTGCCGCTGAAAGTGGCCGAGCGGGCTGTTGCACTCTTCGAACGCTTGAGACAACTAGAGACTATCGCGGCGGCATCCATGAAGTCAGACTTAATGGTGGCGAGATTGATGGCCAGTGCGGGAGCCGAGGGAGCGATGGCCAACGTTGAGATCAATCTGGATAGCATCAAGGACGCGGCGTATGTGGCGGAGAAACGGCACGCGATTACCCAGCTGCGGGACCGGCTCAGCGGGGCGCTGGTGGCTTGAAGAAACGAAACGTTGAAGTCATGACGTAACGGCGTAACGGATGCGCATTCGGAAGCGGGCAAGAGGAGCAATGAAATGGGTAAGACGATGATACGGATCGCAGGCGCGGTGATGGCTGCGGCAATTTTGTGCGGTGCGCAAGTTTCCTTCGCGCAGCGGGTGGGGCCGGACACGATTGCGTTATTTCCGAAGAATGTAGGTGAATTTGCGTATGCGAATTTGAAGCAGGCGCGGTCGGAAAAATGGTTTCCGCAATTGCAGGAGCAGATGCTGCCGGAGCGCTTCAAGCAATTCGAGAAATTTCTGGCGTCGGCGGGAGTTGACCCTAATTCGCAGGTGGAAGAGCTGGCATGGGGATTGATCGCCGAAGGTGTGACGGCAAAGACCGAGGGAACGGGATCGACGGCGGTGCCGACGGGGGAAGAGATTGTCGGCGTGGCGCTGGGAAGTTACAACCCGAATTCAACAGAAGCGTACTTCAAAGCGCAGAAGCTGCCCTCGTTCAAGTCTCACGGATTCACGATGTACGCGTTCGGAAGCGGAACCGGTCCGAGCGATCTGTTTTTCCTGTTTCTGGATTCGAACACCGCGGCATTTGGGCATCGCAGCGAATTGGAACAGATGCTGGAGGTGCGGTACGGCGGCGCGGAAGGATTGCTGCGAAACGAACGGATGTATTCGTTGATCAACGAAGCGAACGGCAGCGGCGTGGTGTGGGCGGTGCTGAATCCGGCGTACACGCGGCTGGCGATGCAGCAGCTTGCGCCACAGGTGCAGCAGTTTCCGGAAGCGGCGAAGCTAGTCACGCGCATGCAGAACCTGATTTTGAATATTCAGGCAAGCAGCGGGATCGACGGAAAGTTCCAGGCGATTTGCGGCTCGGTTGACGACGCGAACACGCTGGCGCAGTTGATGACGCTGGCGTTTGCGTACCAGCAGTATCAGGCGAAGGAACAGAATCCGGATTTGGCGAATTTGCTGGGGCAGGCAACGGTAAATCCCGCGGGCGACCGGGTGGTACTGCGGCTGGCATTGACCGATGATCAGATGACTGGAATTGGAAGGACGAAAGCGGCGGGCGAGGAGCCCGCCGCTTTTTATTTTGCGCGAAGCCTGGTTCGGCAGAATAGGCCCACACGAACCAAGGCCGCATTACGGGACATGAGCGCACAGCCAAGAGTGGCTGTGCCACGTTAGCTTTGCGGGATGACTTGGCGGGAGAGGCGGATGGCGGAGGGGCCGGCGTTCGAATCGACGACGACTTCGAGGCGGTCATCGAAAACAGTGAATTCGATGAGGTGGCTATTTGTGGTGTGGGATTCGAAGGCTTCAAGGCAGGCATGGATCATCGCGGCTTGAAATTCGCAGGAGTCTTCCTGGGACATACCGGCAAGTTCAGAAAGGCAGCGAACGGCGCCACCGGCGGCAGCGGCGAAGCGAGGGTCGGCATCGAGATGCAACGCGATGCGTTTCGGGTCAGTGGCCACTGGTGTCCGCGAGAGTGACGTCGCAAGCTTCCCGGCAGTCGGGGCAGTAGTACAAACCATCCATGCAGAGCCGGACGTTTTCCATGCTCTTGCAAATCGTGCAATAGCGCTCGCAGGTGCACTGGTATTCGGGCTTATCGCACTGCACGCAGACAATCTGGGAAACAGCCATGCTGCTCTCCTAAAAAATACTTTACCTGAGCGTGGAGGTTTGCGGCAAGGTTCGAAAAGCGAGTTTTTGGGAACGGTTTCGTCCGCCGGAAGCAGATGGGGACGAGGGTTCTTGAGGTGACCAATCAATCGGCGCGAACTCGACAGCCAGGCTCCAGACCAGCGCACCGGTCACCGATACAACAGCAGCGAGAGCGAAGGCCGTGAAGAAATGGCCAGTCTTGTCGACCATAAAGCCGGTGAGTGCGGGGGCGGTCAATCCCGCGAAATTACCGAAACCGTTCTGCAAAGCGGACCACTTCCCGACGGCGCTGGGACCGGCAAGAGTTTGCGCAAAGAGAAATACGCCGCAGCCTGCAGCGCCGCAGCCGACTCCGGCCAATAAGAGCCACGCGTAATAGGAGTTTGCGCCAGCGAAGGCACACCCCAGAAGCGAGACTGCTGCGATTAGGCTACCTATGGTGGAAGCCGCTTTCCTGACAAAAGATGCGCGGGCGCCGCGCATAATCAGCCGATCGCAAAACCAGCCGGTGAAAAGAGCGGAGGCGGAGTCAACCAGATAGTAAGTACCAGCAGCCGTGGAGAGCGCCAACTGCGAGAGGTGGCGTTCGTGTGCGAGGTAGAACGGAAGCCAGCTCATAAGAAAGTAGGAGAGATAGTTGAAGCAGAAGTGACCAGCGGAACAGGCCCAAAAACCGCGCTGTTTGAAAATCGTGAGCTCGCTGATGGGAACCTGCGATGCGGTGTTTGCCGGTGCTGCAGGCTTGGGCATCCACTTAAACCAGGCTGGGAGCCAAAGCAGGCTGGTAATTCCAGTCCAAAGAAATACCGAGCGCCAACCGAACTTTGCAATCAGCAGGCCGGCGCCGAACGCGCTCACTGCCGGACCGAGTTTCAATCCGGCGGTAATCACACCATTGGCCAGGCCCCGGTTTTCGTGCGCAACATTTTCAGCGATGACTTTGGAGGTACACGGGAACGCGACGGACTCGCCGACGCCTAGCAACAAACGAAGCGACAGCAGAGCGACAAAGCCGCCCGCGAAACCGGTGGCGATGGTCGCCAAAGACCAGAGCAGGAGCCCCGCGCTGAGAACCAGATTCGCGCCGAAGCGGTCGACGATGCCGCCGACCACGAATTGCAAAGCAGTGTAGGTATAGAAAAAGCCGGAAAGGAGAATGCCGAGCTTGGTCGCGGAGAGCGCCAGGTCAGTCTGTACCAGCGGCGCGGCGATGGACAGATTGCCGCGGTCGACATAGTTGATGACGATGGCCAGACCGAGAAGCACCAAGGCGGGAGCGAAGGAAGATTGCGATTTTGCGCGGGGCTGGCCAGCCGTGGCGAAAGACATTGCGCGGGATTATCCGTTGGCGGCGCGCGAATGGCAAACAGTTTCGCGTTTTTTGACGCTCCGGTGCGAGCGTGTTAACATCGGTTTCCGCCTGAGAAAACGGAATGGAATCCGCCACAACTCCTGAAATTGTAAGCACACTCCGCAAAACGCCGCTGAACGCGCTGCATCGAAGGCTGGGCGCGCGGATGGTGGATTTCGGCGGTTGGGATATGCCCGTGGAGTATCCGGGCAGTGGCGGCTTGATTGCGGAACACAAAGCGGTGCGCAATGGCGTGGGCGTGTTCGATGTCAGCCACATGGGCGACATCCGGATTCGAACCGGAAAAGTGCCAGGCGGAGCGCTGGCAGCGGTGCAGCACTTGAGCATGAACGATGCTTCGAAGCTGGCGCCGGGGCAGGCGCATTATTCGGCGATGCTCTATCCGCAAGGCACGTTTGTGGATGACGTGATTGTGCATCGAATGGGCGAAGATGATTTTCTCTTTGTGATTAATGCCGGAACGCGGGAGAAGGATATTTCCTGGGTGCGGGAAAACACCCAAGGAATGGATTGCGTGGTTGAGGATTACAGCGACGCTTACACTCAACTGGCGATTCAGGGGCCGCGTGCTGTAGACGTAGTAAAGAAATTGACCGACGCGAACCTGGACGCGATCAAGAATTACTGGTTCACGCATGGAACGGTGTGCGGACTCCCCTGCCGGCTGATCGCGCGGACCGGTTACACCGGTGAAGACGGATTTGAGATTTATGTTCCCGGGGATGTCGAGACCAGCGAAAACGTCTGGAACGCGGTGCTGGAGGCGGGAAAAGAGTTTGCGATTTTGCCGTGCGGACTCGGCGCGCGGAATACGCTGCGGCTGGAAGCAAAGATGGCGCTGTACGGCCACGAGATCAGCGAAGCGATCAATGTTTGGGAAGCCGGGCTGGACCGCTACTGCAAAATGGAGAAGCGGGAGTTCATTGGGCGGGCGGCCTTGGCGAAAGCTTCCGCGGCCGGACTGAAACGCGAACTGGTGGGATTGCAGATGATGGAGCGCGGAATTGCGCGCGATGGGTATAAAGTGTTTGATGCGGCAGGCGAAGAGGTGGGGTTGATCACCAGCGGTTCGCCTTCGCCAACGCTGGGAGCGAACATCGCGCTGGCGTATGTGCCACCGGCGCTGGCGGCGCTGGGTACGCATCTTTTTGTGGAAGTGCGCACGCTGCGAGTGAAAGCACTGGTAGTGCCAACGCCCTTTTACAAGCGCGTGAAAAAGCAGCCGCCACAAACCGCCGGTTCGAACTGACGGAAAATCATTCAGCGAGGAGTGGTCTGATGGGATATCCAACAAACTATCGCTATAGCAAGGAACACGAGTGGGTGGACGCAAAGGATGGAGTGGCGACGGTCGGAATCACGGATTATGCGCAAAGCGAGCTAGGCGACGTGGTGTTTGTAGAACTGCCGGAAGTCGGCAAGAAACTCGAGATTGGAAAGTCGCTGGGCACCGTGGAATCTGTGAAGGCCGTAAGCGAAATTTACGCGCCGGCTTCCGGCGAGGTGCTGGAAGCGAATGGAGAACTGCACAATAAGCCTGAGACGATCAACACTGATCCACACGGAGCGGCTTGGCTGGTGAAAATCAAGCTGGCGAATCCCGCGGAACTGGATGGATTGATGGACGGCCCGGCCTACGAGGCGTATATCGCGGCGAAAGGCAAGGAAGCCTCGGCCTGATGCGCTACCTCCCGAAGAGTCCCGCCGAGCGGCAGGAGATGCTGGCCGCGATTGGCGCAAAATCGATTGACGAGCTATTCGAAACGATTCCTGAGAAATACCGGTTGCGCGAAGCGCTGAAGCTGCCCGGTCCGTACTCCGAAGCGGAAGTCATCCAATATTTTAAGGAACGAGCAGGCGAGAATTCGCTGGGCTACACCAGTTTTCTCGGCGCGGGTGTCTACCAGCACTTGCGTTCCGTGATTACCGACACGATTTTGTTGCGCGGCGAGTTTTTGACTTCATACACGCCGTATCAGGCGGAAATCACGCAGGGCACGCTGCAGGCAATTTTTGAATTTCAGACGCTGATGTGCCAGTTAACCGGACAGGAAGTGGCAAACGCATCGATGTACGACGGTTCAACGGCCACCACCGAAGCGGTGCTGATGGCGGAACGTTTGACGGGACGCAGCCGGGTGCTGTTGGCGCGGTCGGTACATCCGGAATATCGCGAGGTGTTGCAGACCTATGCCAAGAATTCCGGGCTGCACGTGGAAGAGATCGGCTACACGAAAAGCGGGACGGTAGACGTCGCGGCGATAAAGCACGCGCTGAAAGAGGACGTGGCGGCGGTGGTGGTGCAATCACCGAATTTTTTTGGCGTGCTGGAAACATTGCCGGGAATCGCCGAGGCGGTACATAGCGTCGGTGCTCTGCTGGTAGTGGCGATTGCCGAAGGCGTTTCACTAGGCGCGGTGAAGCCGCCATCTGAAGCGGACATTGTGGCGATGGAAGCGCAGAGTTTTGGCTTGCCGCCAAGTTATGGCGGACCATTCGCGGGAGTGATTGCTTCGCGCGACAAATTTGTGCGGCAGATGCCGGGGCGGCTCGCGGGACAAACCACCGACACCGAAGGCAAACGCGGGTTTGTGCTGACGCTGGCCACGCGCGAGCAGCACATCCGGCGCGAGAAGGCCACGTCGAATATTTGCACCAATCAGGCGCTGTGCGCGTTGGCGGCGACGGTGCACCTGACGCTGCTGGGCAAAGAGGGATTGCGCGAAATGGCCGAGCAGAATGTGGCCAAGGCGCAGTTTGCGCTGGCCGAGCTATTGAAGATTCCGGGAGTGACGCGGGGGTTTGACGGGCCGTTCTTTAACGAGTTCACGCTGGAGTTTCCGCGATCGGTTCGAATGATCAACAGTGAGCTACTGAAGGAGAAAATCGCAGGCCCGCTTTCGTTGGGATCGGCTTATCCGGAACTCACCAAGCATGGCTTGCTTTGTGTGACGGAGACGACGCCGCGAGCGGAAATCGAGCGGTTTGCGGGGGCGCTGAAAGGCATACTTTCCAAGCCGGTGTAAGCGGACAACTGAGAGTTTTGGAACGGATTTGTGGGGAAAATGAACGACAAAATCAAGAAAGCGACACGCCACACCAATCAGAACGAAGGGCTGATTTTCGAGAAGTCCTCGCCGGGCAAACGGGCGTTCGAACTGCCGCCGCTGGACGTGCCGAAGGCTGACGTCGCGAAATCGCTTGGCGCCCAGCACCGGCGCGATGGCGTGGACGGATTTCCGGAAGTCAGCGAAATTGAGGTGGTCCGCCACTTCACGCGGCTTTCGACGTGGAATTACGCGATTGACCTCGGCATGTATCCGTTGGGTTCCTGCACCATGAAGTACAACCCACGGGTAAATGAATTTGTGGCGCGGCTGGACGGAATCGCCACCGAGCATCCCTACCAACCTCAGGAATGTTCCCAGGGCTGCCTGAAGATTTTGTATTTGCTGGAAAAGTGCCTGCTGGAAATTACTGGAATGGATTCGATCACTTTGCAGCCGGCGGCGGGTGCGCAAGGTGAACTGACCGGACTGCTGCTGATTCGTGCGTACCTCGAAAAGCAAGGGAATGCGCGGAAGAAAGTTTTGATTCCAGATTCGGCGCACGGCACGAATCCTGCGACTGCGGTGATTGCCGGCTACCAAGTCGAAAACATCAAGTCCGAGTCACACGGACAGATTGACGTGGACAAACTCCGCGATCTGGTGACCGAGGACGTTGCCGCGCTGATGATCACCAATCCTTCGACGCTGGGAATCTTCGAAGAGCGGATTCCGGAGATTGCCGAGATTCTGCATGCCAAGGGCGCGCTGCTCTACATGGATGGCGCGAACATGAACGCGCTGACCGGCGTGACGCGCCCGGGCGATCTCGGCGTGGACGTGATGCATTTGAATTTGCATAAGACGTTCAGCACGCCACACGGCGGCGGAGGCCCCGGCGCCGGCCCTGTGGCGATGAAGAAAATTCTAGAGCCGTTCCGTCCAGTGCCGATCCTGGTGGAGCGCAAAGGCGGAAAGCTGGCACTGGAGCAGGTACGGCCGGACTCGATCGGAAAAGTTCGCGCGTTTGGCGGAAACTTTGGCGTGCTGGTGCGGGCGCTGGCGTACATTCTGGCGTACGGCCCGGGAGTGCGGCAGGCCACGGAAGACGCGGTGCTGAACGCGAATTACATTCGCAAGCATCTGGAAGGCGTTTACGACTTGCCCTATTCCCTGCCCTCGATGCATGAAGTGGTGTTCAGCGATGCGATTCAAAAACGCAATGGCGTGAATACCATGGATATCGCCAAGCGGCTGATCGACTACGGATTCCATCCGTACACGACGGCGTTTCCGCTGATTGTGCCGGGCGCGTTGATGATTGAGCCGACCGAATCGGAATCGAAGGAAGAGTGCGACCTGTTTATTGATGCGATGAAGAGTATCGCGGAAGAAGCTGCGGCGACCCCTGAATTGGTGAAGACTGCGCCACACACCACCCGCGTGCGGCGGCTGGACGAAGTCGGCGCAGCGCGGAAGCCGGTGTTGCGCTGGAAGACCGCCGCGAAGAGTAACGCCGCGGACTAATTGCGACCGCGCCGGTCGTGATTTTCCACCCGGGCACACGCTTTTCAGTAAGAACCAACGCGCGTTTCGCTCCCTGATATCATTCACGATAGTTCCCCGCTTTCCCATAGGACCTGAGAGCGTATGGCATCTGCAATCGATGCGTGGTTACCAAAGTCCGTAATTCTCCTGCGAGATTACGACCGGCACAAATTCGTCTCGGATCTCGCGGCCGGAGTAACAGTCGGCTTGGTGGCGCTGCCGCTGGCGATGGCGTTTGCCATTTCTTCGGGCGTATCGCCGCAGGCAGGACTCTATTGCGCGATCATCACCGGGTTCGCGATCTCCGCGTTGGGCGGATCGAAAACGCAGATCGGCGGACCGACCGGCGCGTTCGTGGTGGTGGTGGCGGGAATCATCGCCAAACATGGAATCGACGGGCTGTTCGTGTGCACAATGATGGCGGGCGTGCTGCTGGTTTTGCTCGGTGTCACGGGCATGGGCACCGCGGTGAAATATTTTCCGCGGCCGGTCATCGTTGGCTTTACGAACGGAATCGCCATTCTGATCGCGAGCACACAGATAAAGGATTTTTTTGGTTTGCGTCTGGACCAGATGCCGGGCGATTTTTTTCATCGCATCAAAGCCCTGGGTGGCGCGTTCGGAACTTTGAACTGGGAAGCGACGGTACTGGCGTGCGTTTCGCTGGCGGTGATGATTGTCTGCCAGAAGTTCACCAGACGCGTACCGGGAGCGATTCTGGTCTGCTTCGGGGCCACCGCCGCGGTGGCGCTGATCCATCTCGGCGTAGAAACCATTGGCACGCGGTTCGGTGGAATCCCAAAAGGCCTGCCGCACTTCGCAATTCCGCAATTCAATTACGACACCGCGCGGCAACTGCTCTCCCCGGCGCTGACTGTGGCGATGCTCGGCGCGATTGAGTCGCTGATGTCCGCGGTGGTGTCCGACAAAATGAGCCACGATAAGCACAATCCCAACGTGGAGTTGGTGGCCCAGGGCGTGGCTAACATCCTTTCGCCGCTGGTTGGCGGATTGCCCGCAACCGGAGCAATTGCGCGAACCGCGACCAACGTGCGTGCGGGAGCAAAAACGCCGGTGGCAGGGATGATTCACGCGCTGACACTGCTGGCAATCATTTTGCTTGCCGCGCCGCTGGTAAAAAACGTGCCGCTGGCAGCGCTGGCCGCGATTTTGATGATGGTCGCCTACAACATGGGCGACTGGGAAGAGATTCCCGAAATTCTGAAGCTGTCGGGGGCGGATATTGCGATCTGGCTGGTGACGCTGACACTGACAGTGGTGACAGATCTGACGTTTGCAGTGGAGTTTGGAATGATTTTGGCGGCGTTGACATTTATCCGCAAAGTCTCGCGCACCACCACCGTGACTAGAGTCACTCGGGATTACGTAGCGGACAGCAGCGTGCACGTGCTGCAGGGCAAGGACATTCCCGATTACGCGGTGGTGTACCGGGTGCACGGGCCGTTCCTGTTCGGCGCGACCGACAAATTTGCTGACATCCTGGAAGAACTCGACAGTTTGCCACCGATCGTGATTTTGCGTTTGCGGAACATGACCGCGATTGACGCCACTGGCCTCGGCGCGATTCGCGAACTTGCGGATCGGCTGCATGCTTCGGGCCGGCAATTGCTCTTATGCGGCGCGCGTGAACAACCGGCTCAATTGATACGGCAGGCCGAATTTGAACGGCACGTCGGGCCCGAAAATATTTGTGAGAGCATTACAGCCGCAATATCACGCGCGGCTGAATTGCACCGATCGCAACCGGAAGCCGTAGCTCGCTTCGCGAACTAAGCTCTATACCCACCCACTCTTCCTGCAAAACTTGTAGTACTCCCGTTCCGAGATTTTTTGGGTCATTCACCTGCCAGCAACCGTTCATTTTCAGACCTGTAACACTTGCCCCGTAACGTAGTTCTGCGTGTTGGCACTTATTTCGGGTCACGAATTCATAAAAGGAGAATGTCCTTGAGGAAAAGTATTTCTGCAATCTTGCTGAGTCTTGTCCTGCTCGGTGGAACGACTCCGGCGCGGGCCGGTGATGATGAACTGCAGGGCCGCAAGACCAAGCACGTTTTGTTGATCAGTATCGATGGCATGCATGCGGTTGACTACGAAAATTGCGTGGCAGCGAACACTTGCCCAAATCTGGCCGCCCTCGGTAAGACTGGAGTCAACTACACACGCACCACCACATCTAGACCGTCCGACTGTAGGCGCGTTTTACGACGTAGCCTACGATCGCGTTCTGGCGCCGCCGAAGATTGCCACAGGCAACGGACTGCCGGGCGGAACCTGCAACGTGAACCAAATTAACGGAACGCAGACCGAATATGAGGAAGGCAACGAAATCGATCAGTCGAAACTGAATGGTGGGTTTGCCGGATACTCCACTATCGATGGTGGCGTTAAATCGATCAATCCCGACAGGCTGATACGCGACCCCTTTAACAACTGCCAGCCCGTTTACTCCTGGAACTTTGTTCGCACCAACACCATTTTTGGCGTGATTCACGCCGCGGGCGGCTACACAGCCTGGTCCGACAAGCACGCTGGCTACGCCTCAGTTTCCGGCCCAACCGGAACCGATCAACCTAGCAATGTGGATGATTACTATTCCCCTGAAGTCAACTCCCTTCAGATTGTTCTGCCCGGACTCAAGACAGCAGCCCTCACCCCGCAAGCCAGTTTTGACTGCGGTACCCTTGTTCCCAATGGCGATGACTGGACCACCGATTTCGATGCCATCAAGTGCTACGATCAGCTGAAGGTCAACGCTGTGCTCAACCAGATCCGCGGCAGGACCCACCTCGGCACAAACAAGGCTCCTGTCCCAGTAATCTTCGGCATGAATTTCCAGGCGGTCAGCGTTGGAGAGAAGCTGATTGAACCCAAATCCGCTGTCAGAACCGACGCGAATAGCGGCGGTTATGAGGATGCGCAGGGTACACCCAGACCCAAGATGCTGGCCGAGATTCAGTTCGTGGACGCGGCGATCGGACAGATGGTCGAGGCACTCAAACACGGAAGTCTTCTCGATTCGACCACTATTATCATCACGGCAAAACACGGGCAGTCGCCGATCGACCCGAACCGCTTCTTCCCCATTCCGGGCAATTCCGGCAACAACGGCACGCCGCCATCTGGGATCATCGGATCTTTTCTCCCGGCAGTTTACAGCGATCCCAATAACGGTCTGGGACTGGCCGAGGACGATATTTCTCAGATCTGGCTCGCAGATTCAAGCCGCACCGCGGACGCAGTTACGGCTCTCGAAAATGCCGCGACAGCGATCGGACTGGGCCAGATCTACTATGGCGCCTCTAACAACATACTCTTTAACGCGCCAGGTGTGCCGAATAACCCCGGCCCCTGCTGCAAGCTTCGCGAAGGGGGCGACCCGCGCACTCCCGACATCGTAGTGATACCAAACGTCGGCGGGGTCTATACCGGAAATCTAAAGAAGCAATCCGAACATGGCGGCTACGCATGGGATGATACGAACGTGATGCTGCTGGTCTCAAACCCGCACATCCACGCCAAGACCATCCATAGCTTCGTCGAGACTGCTCAGGTAGCTCCAACCATCCTGCAGCTCCTGGGACATGAGCCCCAAAGGCTAGATGCTGTGCGGACAGAAGGCACGCCGGTGCTGCCGTTCATCTTCTCGGATGGCGACCAGGGCGATAAGGACTAGTTCGAACTGATTCGAACGAGTCGTGAAGAAATGGCGGCTGTCGAGGCCGCCCTTTCCTTTGGAAAATTTGGGATATTGCGGAAAAAGGCCCGGGCGGTTGTCCGCCCAGGCCTTCTCAGGGGTGGTGATGGAGGAAACTTTTAGCGAGCCATTCGCGGCATTGGTTCCGGAGTGCTTCCGGTTGCAGGCGTTTCGACGATCTTGCCGCTCTTGGCTTGCGCCGCGCGAAGCAGCGTGACCGGTTCCTGGCGCCGTACGGGCATGGTGAGATTCTCGCCTTCGCGCGTAAACGTCAGGCAAGATTCTTTCTTGTCGTAATCAATGCAGATCAAGTCGCCGATGTGAACTTGTTCGGTGGCCAAGAGATTGGCGAGCGGGTACACGATGTTGCGTTCAATCGCACGCTTCAGGTGACGTGCTCCGTAGCGCTGGTCAGTGCC
>WNFM01033457.1_pt1 | contig 14454 bp, 16 predicted proteins | sample 5400271 | NCBI WGS metagenome assembly WNFM01 (sample SAMN13153352, study PRJNA577476) | soil metagenome | isolation source: 60 cm saprolite on Douglas fir-dominated hillslope | place: USA:California | collected 2013-09-17 | reverse complement strand
GACCTGGACCTCGACGCCCTGTTCGTGAATCAGGACAGGCTGGATCTGCGTGGCCGCGTCGTCGCCATCACCGGGCAGCGGGAGGACAGCGGGCTCGACACCAAGGGCAAGGCGGGCCTCGGGGCGCTTCTGGGCGGAGTCGTCGGCGGGATCATCGGTGGCAAGAGGGGTGTCATCACCGGAATCCTGCTCGGGGGAGGCGGCGCCGTGGCCGCGACCAAGGGCGACGATGTCGAGCTGCCCGCGGGAACGATACTGACGTTCCGCCTGGACCGACCGCTGACCGTTTCGCGGAGGTAACCACCTCCTCCTGTGGCTCGTCAGAGCGCCTCCGGACCCTGGCGCCGGTGTATGGGCAATTGCCCATTGTGTAAAGGAATGTCATCCAGCTCACCCAGCGGGAACAACTAGGGGCAATTGCCCGTTAGTGGCCTCAGGAGGAGACGAACATCGGGCCCGCCCCCCGATACCAATGAAGAGATCGGCGATGCTCGGGTTCGAGCCCGAGGTCTGCAACTGTGCCGCGCTGCGCCAGGCGGCGCGGCGCGTCACCAGACTCTACGACGAGGCTCTCGCGCCCACGGGCCTGGGCGCGAACCAGTACTCCATCCTGGTCCGGCTCAGCGGCGGTCCAAGCACGATCCAGGAGCTTGCGCAGCGGCTCGTCATGGACCGCTCGACGCTCGGTCACCTCCTGCGCCCGCTGGAGAAGCGCGGCCTCGTGAGGCTCAACTTCTCCAAGCAGGACGGACGCAGCCGTGTCACCGCGCTGACCCCTGCCGGACGAGCCGTTGTCGCAAGAGGCCGTCCGCTCTGGGCGAGGGCACAACGGCGCTTCGCCAACGCGTTCGGGGAGAAAGGCGCCCTCGAGCTCCGAACGGCCCTCAAACAGGTAGCCATGGCCGACTTCGGTGACGCTGCTTGACACTAAGGGAGAACGACATGGGCAAGCTTGACGGAAGAATCGCGCTCATTACCGGCGGCAACAGCGGCATTGGCCTTGCGACGGCGAAGCGGTTCGTGAGCGAAGGTGCGTACGTCTTCATAACGGGGCGCCGTGACTCGGAGTTGGCTGCCGCGGTAAAGGAGATCGGAAAGAACGTGACCGGCGTGCAAGGAGACGTTTCCAAGCTTGGCGATCTGGACCGCCTCTACGCGCAGATCAAGCGGGAGAAGGGCAGGCTCGACATCGTGTTCGCGAATGCCGGTGTCGCGAAGTTCGCGCCGTTCGGCACGATCACCGAAGAGCTCTATGACTCAACCTTCGACATCAACGTGAAGGGGCTCCTGTTCACGGTGCAGAAGGCGCTTCCGCTGCTGCCGGATGGCGCCTCGATCATCCTGAACGCGTCCGTCGTCGGCAGCAAAGGGTTGCCGACCAACAGCGTCTATAGCGCCACCAAGGCCGCCGTGCGGTCGTTCGCGCGAACCTGGACGACGGACCTGAAGGAGCGCCGCATCCGCGTGAACGCGGTGAGCCCAGGCGCCACCGACACGCCCGGGCTCAGTGACCTGCTGGGTTCCTCGGAAGCGGGCGAGCAGCGCAGGAAGATGATCGCCAACACGGTGCCGCTCGGCAGGTTCGGCACGCCCGACGAGATCGCGAAGGCCGTGGTTTTTCTCGCATCCGACGACAGCAGCTTCATCACGGGAACGGAACTGTTCGTGGATGGGGGCTTCGCACAAGTGTAGGAGATAGGGAGGTCTCGCAAGGGGTCCGGGACTCCTTCTCATCGGGACATCAAGACCGGGAGTCCAGCCTCGCGCAGGACCCTGCGCGTGACGCCACCGAAGATCCACTCGTTCAGGTGAGAGTGGCCATAGGCGCCCATGACGAGGAGATCGGCGCCGAAAGCGGAGGCCTGCGCCAGCAGAAGGCGGCCCAGGTCTTCGCCTTTGGACGAAAGACGTCGCACCTCGACTTGCGCGCCGTGACGCGCCAGGTGCCGCGCGATGTCCGCCCCCGGCTCCTGGCCGTGACTCGCGGGGTGGCGCTCAGGGTCGACGACCAGGACCTCGACCGCCTCGGCCCTCACAAGCAATGGCAGGGCGTCCGCCACGGCCCGGACGGCCTCGCGCGCGGCGTTCCAGCCCACGAGGATGCGGCGGGCCGGGGATGCCGTGCCCGGAGGGAGGATGATGATCGGCCGGCCGGAGGTGAGGACGAGGGATTCCACGAAGCCAGGAGGACCAGCCGTCTGGCCTGCGGGGTCCGGGCGGGTGACCACCGTCAGGTCGGCATATCGCGCGTGCACAGCCGGATCGCTGCCGAAGTGGGGCAACGATCTCCACTCCGACCGGATCCCCTGACGACGGACGATGTCCTCGAACCGCGCCCGGTGGTCCGCCTCGATCCCCTCGAGTTGTATTCGGTGCTCCTCGATCACGTGCCGGATGCCCTTGCCGCGGGCAAACATCTCCGCCTGGGTGACCGCGGTCTCCGGCTGGATGAATACGCCGGTCAGGCGCGCGTCGTGCTCCTGCGCGAGTACGCCAGCGAACTCCAAGAGACCAGCAGTCTCGGTCCGCCCATCGACGAACACCACGATTTCCCCGAGCTCAACCGTGCCCTTATCGACACGCTCCTCGTTGCAGGCCAGCCGCCCAATCACGGATTCGACTGTCTGATGGGACATGGCGTCACCTCACGCGAGACAAACAAAGCACACCACGTGCCACGCCGCCGAACGCCGGTATCTCGCTGAGAAGACGGCACGTCCGTCTGGCGATCAGACCTGCAGGGGGAGGACGCGCAGTTCGGAAACGTTCCAGTGGTCGGAAACGGACCAGTGAACCTGTCCGGGGTCAGTCGTCGGCGCTCGTGGGCAACGGTGCGAGTCCGTGCTTCCTCAACCGGCGGTACAACTGCGGACGGGTGATGCCGAGGAGCCGCGCGGCGTGGGTGCGGTTGTCGTGAGCGGCCATGAGCGCCCTGACGATCATCTCGCGCTCCGCGGCGTCGAGGTCGAGCCCGCCCTCCGGAGAGCCTGCGGCCCCCGCCCCTGTGGGGCCGCCCGCGGACCTTGGCGCAAGGTCGTTGGGCAAGTGCTCACCGGTGATCAGCCCACCGTCGCAGAGAATGGTCGCGCGTTCGAGGACGTTGTGGAGCTCGCGCACGTTGCCGGGCCAGGAGTAGGAAAGGAGGAGTGCCTCGGCCTGACGCGAGATACCCTCGGCCCGCCGGGCCATGGCGGCGCCGATTTCCGCCAGGAATGCCTCGGCCAGGGGCAGGATGTCCTCGGGACGCTCTCGGAGGGGCGGCAAGTGGATCTCGAACACGCAGAGGCGGTAGTAGAGATCGTCGCGGAACTCCCCGCGGGCCATCGCCGATCCGAGGTCGCGGTTCGTCGCGGCTACGATGCGCACGTCCGCCTTCATCGGCCGCGCTCCCCCGAGGCGCTGAAACTCCCGCTCTTGAAGGACCCGCAGCAGCTTCACTTGCAATGCCGGCGTGGTCTCCCCGATCTCGTCCAGGAACAGCACGCCACCTTCCGCCTGCTGGATTCGACCAGCCCTGGCCGCGGTGGCGCCCGTGAAGGCCCCCTTCTCGTAGCCGAACAGCTCGGACTCGAGGAGCGTTTCGGGAAGGGCCGCGCAGTTGAGCACCGTGAAGGGGCCGTGCGCCCGCGGCGATCCACGGTGGATGAAGCGCGCCATCACCTCCTTTCCCGTGCCGGACTCCCCGGTCAGGAGCACGGTCGTCTCTGCGGGTGCGACTTTCGCCGCCTGCGTGAGCACGTCGTTCCAGCGCTTCGACACCCCCACGATGCGCCCGTGCCCCCGGCTCGTCTCCAGCTCCTTCTTCAGCTCATGCACGCGGCCTTCGAGGCGCGCGGCTCGCTCCCGCGCCTCCGCCGCGCGACGCTGTTCCTCCGCGAGGCGTTGGTGCGAGAGGGTCACGCTCACGTGGGCCGCCACCTTCTGAGCGACCACCACGTCCTCTTCGGAATATTGGCGGGGCGTGCGTGACAGGAATCCCAGCGAGGCGGAGCCCGTGCTGTCGATCCAGAGGCGGATCAACAGGGCCGAGCGGATCCCCTCCAGGCGGCTCACCCGGCGACGGGGGCCGTCCGCCTCGTCCTCGAAGTCTCGAACCAGCTCGTACTCGGGCGTTGGCGGCTTGTCGCCGGGGCCGAGGTCGACGCGCGACGGAATCGCGGTGGCAGGGTCGCCCGAGAGGGCGTCCACGGTATCGACGCGTCCGTCCGCGCTTCGCGACACCAGGATCAGACGGTCGTGCCGCAGGAGCGGTTGCACCAGCTCGGAAACGCGGTCGAAGATCCCGCGGACGTCGAGTGCCGTCGCCATCGTGGGCAGCAGTCGGTCGACCGCTTCGAGACGGCGCCGGCGAGCGACATCGAGGTTCCAGAGCCGCTCGTGCTCGATAGCCAGCCCCACCACAGCAGCGATCGAGCCGATCGCCGCCTCATGCTGGGGAGTGAACGCGCCGGCGGTCCGGGAGGTCAGGCAAAGGAATCCGCCCGGTTGGCCACGCAGGATGATGGGGACCCACAGAGCCGATCGCAGCCGCTGCTCGCCCCACCAGCGGTCGACCTTGTACGTGGGAGAGAGGACGGGCTCGAGGTCCTCGATCCGCCGGGCGGAGTGCAGGGATGGGCGGATTCCGGGCGAGAGATCCTCCAGGGAGACCTCGGTCTCCGGACTGGGAGCCGGAAGGCTGCCCGCCAGCGTGTACAACCGGAGGATGCGTGGCCCATCGAACTGCAGCAAGGAGACGCGGTCGAAGGGCAGGATGGCGGCCGCGGCCTCGGCGACCGCCGGGAAGACTTCTCTCAGCTCGAGAGCCCCGGCGGCGGCCCAGGCGATGCGCTCCAAGGTGGCACTCAGCGCATCCGGCGTCATGGCACGTATCGAACCATACTCCTTCGTCGTCGCCAAGTTGGCGCGCCGGGCGGGCGACTCTAAGGACAACCCCTTCCATCCTCATTTGTCCGCAAAGCGTTCAGGCCCATCGGCGGACCGCTCGATCAGGCACCGGAGTATCCGCGACTTGCAAGGCAAGCACGAATTCAAGGTATCGTGATCCTCGAGGCACGCCGTAGGAAGGGGGAGTGGGGGTGTCATGAGAGTCCGCGCCTGCCTTGCTGTCGCTGCGCTCACCCTGGCCGCCGCGCGGGCGCGCGGTGACGACGCGGCCCTTTCCGGAGGCGACCTGTCGCCCAACACGGCGTTCTCGGTCACGGCCGGTGGCGCCTGGGCGCCCCTCCATGTCTTCGGCGGCGTCCACGAAGCGGGGCGAAAGACGACGCTCCTGCAGCTCCAGGTTCGCCGGACATTGACCCGGAGCGACGAACACGTGTTCGAGTGGGTGTTCGCGGTCGTTCCGGTGGAGCTGGAGTCGGGCATGCCCGTTCCCGCAGACGCCTCCTCGTCCGGCCACCTCCCGGGTCGCTCTACCGTCTACGGCGCCGGCGTCGATCCTCTCGGGTTGGCGATGCGCTTCGGCAAGGGAGCCTGGCAGCCTTTCTGGGACCTGAGCGGCGGCCTGCGCATGTTCGGGAACCGGGTTCCGGTCCCGCGCGGCACCCACTTCAACTTCTCGGCCGACGTGGGCGTGGGCGTCTACCGGACCTTGGGCTCACGATGCGCGGTGTCGATCGGCTTGGACTTGCATCACGTCTCCAACGGAAATCTGGGCGAGAAGAACCCCGGCGTGAACTATTTGCTCCTGACGATGGGGCTCTTGCCCATGCGGTGAGAGGAGAGGACCCAATGGACAGGACGTTCATCGCCAAAGCAGAGACGACCATCCGCACCTCCAAAGCGAAGGTGTGGGATGCGCTCGTGACTCCCGAGACGATCAAGCAGTACATGTTCGGGACGAACGTCGTGTCCGGCTGGCGAGAAGGCGGCCCGATCGTTTGGAAAGGAGAGTGGCAGGGCAAGGCCTACGAGGACAAGGGCGTCATTCTCCGTATAGAGGCGCAGCGAATGCTCCAGTACAGCCACTTCAGCCCGCTCTCCGGGCTCGCCGATGTGCCCGAAAACTACCATCGGGTGACCATCGAGCTGTCGGATGAGGGAGCGCACACGCGCATTGCCCTCGCTCAGGACAACAACACGACTGAGAAAGCTCGCCAGGATTCCGAGAAGAACTGGGCAATGATGCTTGCCAGCCTGAAAAAGCTGTTGGAGACGTAGAATCGCGTGAGCGGTCGCAAAGCGCTGGTCACCCACTCGCTAGCCGCGTTCTGGCGTCGCGCGGGGGACATGGAGCGCGCCGGCTACTCGGTCGGAGCTTTCCTGCTCGTCAGCGGGGTGGCCCATCTGGCGATCCTGATCATCGGCCGATACCCATGGCAGGGACCGTTGTCATTGCGGAAGGCGGCCACATTCGGTCTGTCCTTCGGCCTGACCCTGATCACGATGGTCTGGGTAGCGTCATTCCTGCCGCTCGGCGACCGGACGCGGAGAGTGCTCCTGGGCGCCCTCACGGTGGCGTCCGTGGTGGAGACGGCGTTGGTCTCACTGCAAGCCTGGCGTGGCGTGCCGTCTCACTTCAACGTGGAGACGCCTTTCGACGCCGCGGTGGCCCGGACCCTGGCGGCCGGCGGGGTCGCCCTCGTGGCCATCATCGTCGCGCTCACGGTCGCCGGGTTCCGCGCCAACCCGACAGTGCCCGTCAGCCTTCGGGTCGCGATCCAGATCGGATTCGTTGCCCTCTGCAGCTCGCTCGTGGTCGGGGTCGTGATGATCCTGAAGGGCATGCGGTTGGTGTTTGCCGGGGCCGCCCAGGCCGCCTACGCAACTGGCGGAGCGCTCAAGCCGACGCATGCGGTGACCATGCACGCCATCCTGGCGCTGCCCATGCTGGCCTGGCTGCTATCCCTTACCCGCTGGAGCGAGCGACGGCGCCTCGCGATCGTGCTGCTGGCTGCGGGTGCGTATGTCATGTTCGCAGCAGGCGTGGCGATCGGAAACGTCACTTCCTCAGCACCATGAGCCGGAGCGAGATCACAGTCGCCAAAGGCGGATCGCTCTCTCTCAGCGGCGCGCCCGCTTCCTGGGCTTCACGGCGCCCTCGACGAGCGTCCTCGGCGCCTGGCAGCGCCATGCGTCGACCAGCAGCTTGCGCAGTTGGGCGGGCGTGACCGCCCGCAGTCGCACCAGCACGGCGGGGAAGCCGTCGTAGTGGGGCTCCGTGAAGAAACGCTCCGGGTCCCCGGCGAGCAGGACGGCCTTCTCCGCCTCGTCGCGAACCCTCACGGCCAGGACGTCGGGATTCGGCACCCGCGGCTTCTTTGGCGCCAACCGTTCGGCCCACACCCAGGCGAATCCCTTCTGCTTGCCCTTGTTCTCTACCGAGAAGGCAAAGCGATTCTCGCCCTCGCTGGTCCCGGGCAAAGACAGCGCAATCCGTCGGACGTCGCCCTGATTGGCCATCGGCTGTCATTTGGGTTGAGGGTGGAGCCTCGGCGAGCCGGCCTGCGCTTCGGTGATCCGGCGGCGGATCTCCTCGGCGTCACCCCTTCGGTGGCCGTGGCAGCGGATGGGCTGCGAGCCCCCGGTCGTCTCGATGATCACGTCGCCGAAGATCAGGCTCGAGTCCACGCTCACCGAGGCAACCTGGTCGATCCCGATCGTCTCCTCGAAGTGGCCGAAGAGACGCGGCGTATACCTCACGACCCGCTGCGGGAACACGGCCACCTGCGTCGGCCAGATGCGGTTGCCCTTCGTCCAGCGAGAGGCGCGGAAGACGGGAACGTCCTTCGTGAAGGGCCGGTTGCGCCCGTAGTTGACGGCCCAGGAGAGGACCCCGAGGCCGGCCACGGCGGCGACGCTGACGGTGATGGGCTCCACGGTTTCCCCCTAGGCAGTCTGTAGCGGCAAGCCAATTGTAGAAGGCGAATTCTAGACGGAAAGGGCTCCCTCCGTGAATGCACGGAGGGAGCCCTTGCCCACGCCAGCGATCTCAGGGAGAGGGCTAGCGATTTCCCTCGCCTTGCCGCCCTAGTTCTCGACCGTCTCGATCTCGCTGGCGACGCGACGGACGCCGCCTACCGAGTAGGCGCTCTCGATGGCCACCAGCTTCTCGTCGAGCCCGCGCGCCTTGCCGGCCAGCAGCACGAGGCCGTTGTTCACGGAAGCGACCTTGACGTCGTCCAGGCGCTTGTCGGTCTTGAGCGAGGCCTGGACGCGCTCCTTGATCTCGGCGTCATTGGCGGCCACCGCCTTCTTTTGCGCCTCCGGCACGACCTGGAGCAGGTTCATGACGCTCTTGACGCCGTCCACCTGCCGCACCGTCTGCTCGGCCCTCGTCTTGTCGGCGTCGGTCGCGACCTTTCCGTGGATGGTCACGTTGCCGTTGAGGGTGTCGACGTTGGCGCCGTTGACGCTGAAGCCGTCGCTCGTGAGAAGGGCGATCTTGGCCTTGGTGCTGATCCACGAGTCCTTCACGTCGGCGTGTGCCACCGACGTCGTGAGGGCAAAGGCGACGGCGACCATGCTGGCTGCCGTTGCCGCCATGCAGGTTCCGATGAGTTTGCGGTTCATTTCGACTCCTTTCTTCTCTTCACGGCCCGGTCAGGACCGCTTCGCCATGCGTTCGGTGTGGACGCCCAGCGAGCCCACCACGTCGCGCGCCGCTGCGGAAGCGCCTCCGGCCAGACGCACGGCCTTGTCGCTGAGCTGCCCGGCTCTCTCGGCGATGTGCCGAGTCTTGTCAGCGATGTCGTCGGCGATATGCCGAGTCGTATCGGCGATGTCGTCGGTGAAGTCCGTCACCGACTCTCTGGTGTCACGAAGCCTTCGCGCCAGCCGCTCTCGCGTTCTCTTCCCTGTCGCGGGGGCCAACAGGAGGGCCGTACAGGCGCCGGTTACGCTTCCGACGAGAAACCAGCCCAACGCGCCCCCCAACCAGTACCCGTTGTTGTCGTCCATCGACCACCTCCGCCCCCTTCCAGAGCAACAATCGAGCCATGCCCTGTGAGCGATTCCGCCTTGATAGTGGAGATACTTGCGGACACCCAGGGCTCGTGGTTCGCCGGGCACGTGGAGGTGAAGGCCTCCCTTACAGTCCTTTTCTAGAAAGCGCCTCGCGGCGCACAATGAGGAGGAGCGATGGTCCAAGCCAGGGAGTCACGCGCGAACCCGCCCCGGACGGAAGGCCTCACTCCCTACGATCGGGACCGTGCCTTGTCGCTCGCCAACGAGGGGGGCACGTCGGCCGCCACCGTCGAAGCGCTAGATCGGCCGGCGGCCCTGGATGATCCTGATGAGCACGACGGCGATGGCCAGGATCAGAAGCAGGTGGATGAAGCCTCCCAGGGTGTACGAGCTGACCATGCCCAGTAGCCACATGATGACGAGAATCACGAAAATGGTCCACAGCATGGCTTCCTCCTCGTGGCCGGACATCGGCGCGCATCAGGCGACGCCGCTCTCAGCCGCCCGGACCGCTATGCAACCCCCATGCCGCACGGAAGGAGGCGTTCCATGGTGATCTCGCTGCCGGCGCTGATCGTGTTGATCGTGATCGCGGCCGTGTGTGGCGCGCTCGGCAAGGCGCTCGGGGGAGGTGCCCGGGGGGGCCTTCCGGCCTCGATCGCCCTCGGGTTCATCGGGGCGCTGCTCGGCCCCTGGGTGGCCAATCAGCTCGCGCTGCCGGAGCCTCTCGTGATCGTGGTGGGCGGCCATCCTTTCCCGATCCTGTGGTCGATCATCGGGGCCGCGCTCTTCGTGGCCGTCATTCACCTGCTTTCGGGCCGCCGCCGGTAGCTCGGGCGATCCGAAGCGGCGCGGCTTCGAGGCTCAGCTCTCCCAGGACGCGGAATGGACCCGCCGCGTCCTGGATGACGTACGCGCGTTCGGCCACCGTGACATAGGAGCCGTCCGCGCGGCGGAAGCGGTACCGCTCCGACCACGGGCTCCCCGGGCTCACGATGGTCGCGCGCTCCAGCGAGAGCTTGACCCGCTCCCGGTCCTCCGGATGGATGCGCTCCTCACGCCAGCGGGCATCGGTGACGCGCTCGCGGTAGCCGAAGAGGGCACCGAGCCCGCTGGCCCAGGTCATCCTCCCCGTGGCGAGGTCCCAGTCCCAAGCAGCGGCGAATTCCCCGTGGCGGGTCTCGGAAGCCATTCGCCTAGTCGTCATCCTCGGGAGCGGCGGCTCCCTCGGGGACGAAGGTCACGTCCACGCGGCGGTTGCGGGAGCGGGCCGCGGCGGAGGTGCCGGTGTCGAGCGGCCTGGTGGCGCCGGCGCTCCGGGCGGTGATCCGGCCTTCGTCTATGCCGCGCTCCTTGACCAGGTAGGCCTTCACGGCCTCCGCGCGCTTCCTGGCGATGACGTCGGGGTAGCGCTCGTTGCCGGCCGCGTGGCCCACGATCACCACCCGGCTCCGCGGATCCTGCCGGAGCTTGCTGGCCACGTCGTCCAGGCAGGCCTTGTCCACGTTGTTGAGCCGAGCCAGGCTGTTCGGGAAGCCGCCGGACGTGCAGGTCACTGCCTCGGGCTTCGGCTTCTCCGGGCAGCGCACTCTCACGGTGTCGCTCGCGGAAGCGCTGCCGCTGCGGCCGTCGGACACGGTGACGGTCACCGTGATGGTGGTGTCGCAGGGTACGCCCGCGGTGTCGAGGGTGGTGGTGGCCCCGCTGCCCGTCACCTTGCCCGCGCTGGTGGACCAGCTGTAGGTGAGGGGATCGCCGTCGGGATCAGCCGCGGTCGCGTTGCACGGCGTCGTCTCGCCGGGCAGCACCACGTCCTTCACGCAGTCGAGGGACACGGTGGGCGGCCGGTTCACCGGAGGCGGAGCGGGAGGAGGCGGCGTGTAGACTTCACAGCACGGCGTCCCCGGGTGATAGCCGACCTCGATGTGCTTCCCGGATTTCTTGGCGAACGATGAGCTGCGGCCGCGCTCGTCGTAGTTGAAGGCGTAAGACATCGCGGGCCGGATGTACCAGCCGGATCCGAGCCAGACCACGGGCCCGACGATCAGATCCACCGTGCTCGTCTGCTTCGGACTCGTGCTGCTGTAGCTCCGGCCCGTCACCTCGGCCTGGAGCTGGAAGCGTGTGCAGGCGGGGACGTTCAGGCCCACTCCCCAGCGGAAGGCGTTCGGAAGGTCGAGGCCGACATCCACGAGGGACTGCGCGAGACGATAGGCGGGGTCGCTGTTGATCTCGTAGCCCAACGAGGCGTGGATGTCCGCGCCGTAGCTGATGGTCTTGGAGAGGATGACGTCTCCCGCGAACGCGGTCTTGCCCGTGCCGAGACCGTCCGTGTCGCTGGCCGTCGGTATCTTCACGATCGCCCGCAGGGCCAGGCCCACCGCATCTCCCCGGTAGTCGTTCAGGAAGGCGTACTTGAGGCCCAGCTTCACGTCGCCGAAGCCCGCCGCCCAGTGCTGCGAGGCCAGCGGCACCTCGATGTTGAAGCCGGGATCGGAGGCGGAGTTGAGGCGCACCCGGTTCTGGATGCCGACGTTGCCGAAGATCTGCAGCTTGTCGGTGGCCCCATAGGCAAGGTTGAAGCCGTGGATCGAGAGGTCCATGCCCTTGGGATCGCGGTCGTAGTTGTCGCGAAAGACGCCGAAAGACAGCTTGCCCTTCGGCACCGTGTACGCGGTCGAGAGCCGGAAGAGCCCCGTGTCGCCCTCGTATGTGGGAGTGGCAGGGCGAACGCTCCATTCCTTGCCGTCCACCGTCATCGTCCACGTCCTCACGTCTTCGCGCTTCACCGTCCGGAGTGAGCCGTCGGTCGCCCGGGTTCCGCCCGAATCCTGGGCTGCGGCCAGCGCGGCCACCATCAGGAGCGGCAGCGCGCCGGCCACGGAGCGTTCGATCATGAGACTCCTCCTTGCCTCGTATGGGTGTACAAGCCGAGGAGGGACTGCAAGAGCCGGTCCACCAGCAGCCATTTCCAGCAGGGCCCGGACGGCTGGCAAGTTGTACAAATCTCATCGACAACCGGCCTGCATCGCACGCAGGAGGCGCCCGCGGGGAGGGCAATGAGTGGTATGCGCATGCCAACCTGGGAAGGCTCGAGGGAGCCCGGGCGGACACTTGCCACCTCCCGGCCCAGCGTTTAGCATCAAGCAGGCATGAAACCCGGTCCCGAGCAGGCGTCCACCCGAGTGCTCGTGGTGGACGACTCGACGATCGTCCGGCGGATCATCGCCGGCTACCTCCGCGACGCCGGTCATCAGGTCGAGGAGGCCCAGGACGGCGCCGAAGCCCTGAAGCAGCTCGGGCCCGACCGCTTCGACGTCGTGTTGACCGACCTCCAGATGCCGGTGCTCGACGGCTTCGGCCTGCTCGACGGGATCAGGAGCCGCGCGCTCGACACGGAGGTCATCATCCTCACGGGCAGCGACGACATGGAGTCCGCGGTCCGGGCCCTGCGCTCGGGCGCTCACGATTTCCTCAGGAAGCCGCCCTCCGGAGCTCTCGAAGTGGTCCTCACCGTGGAGCGGGCCGCGGAAAAAAAGCGGCTGCGAGAGACGAACATCCGGCTCATGCGCGAGCTGGAGGCCCTGAGCCGGCGGGACGCATTGACCGGCCTCTTCAACCGCAGGATCTTCGACGAGATGCTCCTGGCGGAGACGAGCCGCAGCAGCCGCTACCGGCTGGCCCTCTCGCTCGTCATCCTGGACCTCGACCACTTCAAGGCGGTCAACGACCGCCACGGCCACCAGGGCGGCGACGCGGTGCTCAAGCTCTTCGCGGCATTGGCCCAGGCTCAAACGCGCGACGGCGATACGTTGTGCCGATACGGCGGCGAGGAGTTCGCCGTCCTCCTGGCCCACACGCCCCTGGACGGAGCGATGGACGTCGCCCGGCGGCTGGTCGCGTCGACGGCCAAGACGCCGTTCGTCGTGGGCGAGGCCAGCCTGGGCGTCACCGTGAGCGCGGGCGTCGCCTCCTGGCATGCGTCCGACGAAAATGGACAGGCCCTGCTGGCGGCCGCCGACGCCGCCCTCTACGAGGCGAAGCGCGCGGGGCGGAATCAGGCGCGGCCCGCCCCCGTCAAAGCGTAGCGTCTGCGAGTTGCTGCCCGTCCGATTCTCCGACGGCGGCGCGAGCGGTGGGTCTTGCAAGGAACAGGTCTTCGTGGCATGACTGGCTTGGCGGCGGGTGGCCGTAAGCCACTCGAGCGGGGGAGGGAGCCATGACCGAAAGACGGCGGAACGAGATGTCGCGCCGCAGGCTATTGGCGGCGGCCGCGAAAGGGATGGGCGGCTCCGCCCTCGTCGCCGCGGGCTTCCCGGCCATCGTTCCCGCGTCCGTGTTCGGGGCGACGGCTCCCAGCAACCGGCTCAACGTCGGCGCGATCGGCAACGGGCGGATTTCGCGCGGGCACGACATGCCCGGGATCTGGAAGCACGACACCGCGCGGATCATGGCCGTCTGCGATCTCGACAGCCGGCGCGTGGAGGACGCCAAGGCGCTGGTCAACGGCTACTACGGCAAGAAGACGGGCAAGCCCTACGACGGAGTCACGGGATACCGCGACTACCGCGAGCTCCTCGGCAACAAGGACGTGGACGCCGTCGTCATCAGCACCCCGGACCACTGGCACGCGCGCATCGCGATCAGCGCCGTGGAGGCCGGCAAGGACGTCTACCTGCAGAAGCCGGCCTCGCTCACCATCGCCGAGGGCCGAGCCGTCAGCAACGCGGTCCACCGCACGGGGCGCATCTTCCAGATCGGCAGCCAGCAGAGGTCGGCGGCCCAGTTCCGCTACGCGGCGGAGCTCGTGCGCAACGGGCGCATCGGTCAGCTCAAGACGGTGCTCGTGGGTCTGCCCGGCGACCCCTCGGGCGACCCGGAGCCCGAGATGCCGGTCCCGAAGAACCTGAACTACGAGGCCTGGCTGGGCTCCACTCCCGTCGTCTACTACACCGAGAAGCGGGTGCACCCGCAGGCCGAGTACAGCCGGCCGGGCTGGCTGCGCTGCGAGCAGTTCGGCGCGGGGATGATCACGGGCTGGGGCGCCCACCACGTGGACAGCGCCCACTGGGCGATGGGGACCGAGTACACGGGGCCGGTGGAGATCTCGGGCTCCGCCGAGTTCCCCAAGAAGGGGCTCTGGGACGTGCACGGCAGCTTCAAGACCGAGGGCGTCTACGCGGACGGCGTGCGGATGGTCATCAGCGGCGAGTTCCCGAACGGCATAAGGTTCGAGGGAAGCGAGGGGTGGATCTTCGTGTCCCGGGGCAACGAGACGGTGACCTCCAGCGATCCCGTGGCCAAGCTGAAGGACGCCCAGGCGCTGGCGGCCAGCGACCCGAAGATCATCACCTCGACGATCGGACCGGACGAGATCCACCTCTACGAGAGCAAGGATCACCACGGGAACTGGCTGGACTGCATCCGGTCCCGGCAACAGCCCATCGCCCCCGCGGAGGTCGCGCATCGCTCGTGCTCCGCGTGCCTCCTCCATCACATCGCGATGAAGACCAAGCGAAAGCTCTACTGGGACCCGCTCCGCGAGCG
>WNFM01311547.1_pt1 | contig 14456 bp, 10 predicted proteins | sample 5400271 | NCBI WGS metagenome assembly WNFM01 (sample SAMN13153352, study PRJNA577476) | soil metagenome | isolation source: 60 cm saprolite on Douglas fir-dominated hillslope | place: USA:California | collected 2013-09-17 | reverse complement strand
CTGCTGCTGCGTCAAATCACCCGCGGCCACCGCCTTATTGAGCGTACTCTGGAGGGCATTCGTCTCAATCGTTTGCAACTGGCTAGAAGACACGTGCTGCGCCGCCGCGATATCGTCCAGGCTCTTACCTGCCTGCAACTGCGCCTGCAACTGGTCCGCGCTCAGGTGCAAGCCCGATGCCACCTGGTTGGTTAGATCAGGCCCGTACTTCTGCAGGAATAACTTGCCCATGCCCATGCCCATGTGCATACCCATACCCGCGCACTCCGGGTGAGATGCAAGGCGCTGCTTGATTGCATTTGCCTGCTTCTGCGTCAGCTTCCCATCTCGTACAAGCTGGGCCAGTACATCCTCGTGCGCCGCCAGCTGGGCCTCCTGCAGGGTAGTGACCGAAACATGCAGCCGGTTGGCAAGGTCCTTCAGGTATTGCTCACAATAGGGATTCGTTGTCGTAGCTGTAGCAGGTATAGTGGGTGTAGTGGGTGTAGCAGTGGCAGAGGTGCCCGTTGCATTGCTGTAAGCCGATGCGATAAGCGGGCCGCCAAACACAACGCCTACTGTTATGCCCAGCAGCAATACGGCAGCGACCACAGCGGGAACGAATATTTTCTGCTTGTTCATAACGTCTTCCTCTAAATCTCCTGGTACACCTGAATGCACCAGTCTAAAGTGTGCGTAATACATCAGTTACCTATCCAAGTGACATCCTTATTTTAGTCCACGAAGGTAAGAAAACCATCTGCTAAAGATCAAGATTTACTCAAGATTCGCCTCAAGGGCGTGAGAGATACAGTTTTAAGCCGGAAAATATGCTACTATACTATCTAGCACCTATGTACAGGCCTTCGTCCAAAGCAGTCAAGACAGCATCCATAGCTTGGTAGGGACGCCCCTTGCGGGTGCCCTGCTGAGGCTTCGCCCGAAACAGGCAGGACAACGGCGTGTATAGTGTATAGTAGGAGCACTCTTGCGGTGCCCTGCCGAACTCACCCTGCTGGGCTTGCAGTCGCCGGCCGAATTAACGTAGGACAATGTAGATGTCCCAAAAGATTCTCATAATCGAAGACGAGGAAGGTATCGTCCACCTGCTCAGGCTCTACCTGAAGGATGCCGGTTACGACGTTATTGCCGCGCACGACGGGGCGGATGGGCTGGCGCTGCACGCGCGTGAGCATCCCGACCTGGTCATACTGGATATCATGCTGCCCGCCATAGATGGCTTCGAGGTGTGCCGCCGCATCCGTTCGTGGTCGAAGACTCCCATCCTCATGCTCACCGCGCGTGGAGATCTGGATAATCGTATCCAGGGCCTCGACCTGGGAGCCGACGACTATCTGGTCAAACCTTTCAGCCCGCGTGAATTGCTGAGCAGGGTGCGAGCAATCTTGCGGCGGACCGATGATCGCGAAGCGGGCGGGGTGCAGGCTGCCCCCGGTGCGAGAGACCAGAAGGCCGTGCTGCGTTTTCCCGGCCTCACCGTTGACATGCCCGCGCGCCGCGTCGAGGTCAATGGCAGCGAAGTAGCACTGACGCCCACCGAATTTGACCTGCTAGCCCTGTTGGCGCAGTCACCCGATCGCGTGTTCACGCGTGAGATCCTCATGAACAAGGTATGGGGCTACGACTATCTCGGCGACGGCCACACCATTGATGTGCATATCAGCGCCCTGCGCAAAAAAATAGAGGCCAACACCGAGCAGCGCTACATCAAGACAGTTTGGCGCGTAGGCTACAAATTTGATCTGGGAACGCGATCTCGCTGAGCAAGGATAACTAGAGGAAAACGCTATGCGCATACCCTGGTGGCAAAGTATACGCTGGCGCCTGGCATTGGGATCAATGCTTGTAGCGCTGCTGGCAGTGACACTTTTAGCCTTGGCAGCCATATTCTCGGTTACTTACTACTATAGTGTTGAACAGCGGAACAGCCTCGACTCGCTTGCTGCAGCAAGCGCACAGCAGATTGGTGCAAACTATCCCGCGAGTAAAGATCTTAGCCAGGCCACCGCCCTTGCTTTCTCTACATTGGCAAGAACCCAGCCCAACCAGAACCAGGGCTACGCTGCCATCGTGCTGAATCGCTTCTTCGACCGTATCTACCCGCTTCCGATCGTAGGGCCGCAGCGTGCGCTGGCAGGATTGCCAAAAGCCACACAGAGCAGGGTTCGTCTCGCTGCAATCAAAGCTCAACAGGGTATCGCTACCGATGATGACCTCGGCGGCGGTCTGGTTGCGTCCCTGCGTCCCTTCGTAGCGCAGCCGATTCACGAGGGAGGCCAGAGCAGCGCCCCGGTAATCGGTGTCCTGATCATGATACCACGCTCAGCCCTGTCAAATACCACTTCACCATTTCTGGCCACAACCAGCCAGTTCGTGTTGATTGCCTCGTTGATAGTGGCCGTCCTTGCCGCCATTGCTGCCATCCTCTTTTCGCGCACTATCACCCGCCCCCTGGCGAAAATGACGAACGCCACTCGCGTACTCGCCTCCAGGAATTACAGTGCCCGTGTCCAGACGGGAGCGCAAGGTGAACTGGGAGAACTCGCCAGGACCTTCAACGAAATGGCCGCCCGGCTGGAATATGACGTAAATGAACTCCACCGCCAGGAACTCTGGCGGCGCGAACTGATCATGAACATCACTCACGACCTGGCCACCCCCTTGACCGCTATTGCCGGCCTGGGCGAATCGCTGGTGGATGGGGTGAACCAGAGCCGCGAGGACTACGAGGCAACGGGCCGCATCATCGTCCGCGAAACACTGCGCCTGCGCCGCCTGGTCAAAGACCTGCACATGATGGCAAAAGTGGAAGCCGGAGCGCTCCGCCCGCAGCGAAAAGCGATACGCCTTGCGGCCCTGGTGGACGAGGTACTGGCCGTGCTGGCTACCGAGTTTGAGCGTGCCAATGTAGAGCCGCGCAACATGATTGCCTACGACCTGCCCGTCTTCAACGCCGACCCCGACATGCTGACCCGCGTGTTCACCAATCTCTGCGATAACGCGCTGCGCTATACACCCGCTGGAGGCGCCGTAACCATCGATGCCACCCGCCACGGGGATCTGCTGGGCATCTCCGTCACCGATACCGGCCCTGGTATCCCCCCGGCGGCCCTGCCGCGCCTATTTGATCGCTTCTACCGCGTGGATGTTTCGCGCCAGTTAGCAACCGGGGGCAGCGGCCTGGGATTAGCTATCGTGCGCGCCATCATCGAAGTTCACGGCGGTACCATCTGGGCCGAGAACTCCCCCCAGGGCGGCGCTCGCATCGTCTTCACCCTGCCCCTGGCATAGTAGGGGTCGATTATAGCAATGAACAAATTATGAGGGTGATCGCGGGTGCGTAGGTGCGAGATTTATCGCGCCCTGGGGTGGGGAAGGCATGTATCCATGAAACAGAGCTTCTCACAACTCCCCGGTAGGGTGCCGGGGCAGCTGTTGCTCCTTCCTGGCTCTGGCCGCCGCGATCCCCCGCTCCCTGGCCTGAGCATCTACACGCGCCCGGTAGTTCGGATCCTGGTGTTTCAGCGCGTGGTGAGCGTCTCTTCGCAAACGCGCATCGGTTTCGCTGCGCAGTATCTCCTCCAGCGCCGCTACGGCGCGGGCGTCCTGCGGTTGGTGGCGCAGCCCACCTATGGCATTCTCTCGCACATGCCTATTCGTCTCTGAGAGCGCCACCTGGACGAGCAGGCCGACGAGGTCTCCTGTCAGCGGACACGGCTTGCACCGTTGGCAGCTCGCAGAATGCACAGCCACGCGACGGACAGAGGGGGCCGAGTCATACAGTGCCGCCCACTGGAGCGCAGCAAAACACGCATCGGTGCCGTGATGGTCCATAAAGCCTGCGCATCCCCGCCGCACTCGCGCGCTGGGGTGGGACAGTCCCCACAGTACGGCATCGATTCCTGCCTGACCTGCGCGCACTAAGTCCGTCTCGGCTTCCAGAACCATACGCCAATCGCCGGTGCCCAATTGCTCTGCCAGAGCCTGCAACTCATGAATCGGGTCACATTCATCGCTCATCGCATCGTCTCCTGATCAAGTTTCGTTTCAGCGCTGCCTGTTGTTGGGCAGGGGCCAGCCCTGCCCCTACATATCTTGTTTGCCAGGAATCATGCATTTCTTTCACACACCGCGTCAACCAGCTCCACCATCTTGCCAGATAGATCTCCGCACCTTCCGCACCATCGCTGGAACGAGGCGCGATCTCGTCGCGCAGAGCAGCCTGTAGCTGCACTTTGAGCTTTCGCCGTGCCGAGTGCAGGCGCTTTTTTACTGTCGTCAGTGGGATCTTGAGCAATGCGCTCACTTCGTTGTAGGAGTAGCGACAGCCATAGAACAGCACCGTCACCAGCTGCTCGTGCTGGGGCAGCGAAGCAATGGCCGAGCGCACACATGCCTGGACCTCCCCCTGCACTGCTATATCTTCAGGATTGCTCTCTGCAAGCAAGCCGTCGCTTACTGCTTCGAGCGATGTGTAATGCAAGGTTACCTGTCTGAGTACGCGCGTACACTGCCGGAAGACAATCTGGCGAAACCATCCTGGAAACGCACCCGGCTCCTTCAGCTGGGGAAGATGCACAAGAGCCTCGAGGGCCGCTTCCTGGACGAGATCCTGAGCCAGGTGATGATCTCCCAGATACCTGTAAGCGATCGTATACGCCATCTGCTGGAAACGCTGGATCAGGGCATCATATGCATCACTATCGCCCGATTGAGCGGCCTCGACAAGTTCAGATAATTCTCTCATAATCTGAGCCCCTTCAAAAAACAGATCTTCTAGTAGAGAAGTGCCAAAAACACAGGCAAAAGTTACCGGCATGTCCATTGCATTGTACACTATCCCCTTGCAAGAGACTCACCTTGACGTTGTCGAACAGGCGTGCTAGTATGAAACTGGACAGGAAACCTTCACCATGCAAGGGATTGCCAGCATATCGGCATCGACTATAGGAGAATTCATGATAGATCAAAACGATTACAACCGCAGGGTGATCGAGGAGTTCCGCGCGGACAGGGGGAAGCCCGGTGGGCGCTGGGAAGGCAGGCCATTACTCCTGCTCACGACCACGGGCGCCAGGAGCGGTCAACGCCGCACAACGCCCATGATGTATATACCCGATGGCGACCGCCTGCTCGTGATCGCCTCCAACGCTGGCGCACCGGCCCACCCGGACTGGTACCGCAACCTGGTGGCTCACCCAGGAGTCACCGTCGAGGTCGGGACCGAGACTTTCAACGCCACCGCCATCGTCGCGGAAGGTTCGGAGCGGCAGCGGCTGTGGAGCAGAATAGTGGAGTTGTACCCTTTTTTCACCGAGCACCAGGCGAAAACATCCCGGCAGATCCCGGTGATTGCCCTGGAACGATGAGCAGGCTGAAGACCAGACCACATGATGGCAAGCTTCATAGCAAAAGGGCCTTTTTCACCCGGAACTACCAATAGCCCAATCTGCTTATCTTCGCTTGCTTCCTTGCTATTTAATGATATACTACAACTGTCGAAGCGGATGGCAGGGCTTAACCCGTCCCAAACAAGATTCAACTACTCGTTAAATGACACCAAATAATCAGAAGGATATGTATGACTACCAATACCTCATCTATGCAGAACTCTCATGCAGGCCACAATACCTCCTCGGGTGAAGACGAGCCGCATACGCTGGCCGGTGTGCTCCAGCGCATCGTACAGAACGCGGGCGCCTTACTGGAGGTCGGCAACTGTTCTATAACCCTGACCGGCGTCACGGGTAACACGGTAGTCACGCGCGCTGCCTTTCCCACTCAGGGGCGCCCGACCCGCCACACGCGCTTCCAGCTCAACGAAGAGGTGGCTGGCTGGGTCGCCCAGTACCGTATTCCGCTCGTCATCAACGATACGTGCCTTGATCCTCGCTTCAAACGCCTGGAGCAGGGGCCCGTCGGCTCAATGATCTGTGTCCCCCTCATCGATCACGACGAATTTATTGGCACACTCACCGCCAGCAGCCCTACGGTGAATGCCTTCAGCGCACGCCAGCTACAAATGCTGGCGATTTTTGCAGAACAGGCCACGCTGGCCATCGTCGATGCTCGCCGTGCCTCCCAACTGCGCACTATTCTGACGGCAAGCTCAGACGGCATCGCCATCATCTCCGGTGATGGTCGTTTCTTACAGGCGAATCCGGCCTTCAACGAAATGTTCGCTGTAGACCCCGAGCAGCTTATCGGTGCAGTGGCTGCCGACCTCTTCAGTTGCGATGACGACTGTTCGCATGAATCGTGCGGCAACCTGCGTACAGTACAGCAGGCGCTCCAGCAGCGGCAGGCATTGCCCTACACCGAGATCGATCTACAAATCAACGACGCGTCCTGCTCGCTCGGCGTCAGCATTACCCCCGTCCCGGCAAACGACAAGTTACAGTGGCTGCTGATAGCGCGAGACGTGACCGCCATGCGCGAAGCCATCCGCAGCAGGGCGAAGTTTCTTTCAGTGCTTGCCCATGAACTGCGCTCGCCGCTGAATGCCATCCACGGCTACCTCGACCTGGTCCTGGACGACATCGCCGGTCCCCTCAACGAGCAGCAGCGCGAGTTTGTCCAACGCGCTCGTGCCGGCAGCGAGCACCTTTACGCGCTCCTCGAAGACCTGCTCATCATCGCGCGCGCCGATACCGGGCAACTGCAGCTGAACCGCGAGGAGTCCAGCCTGGAGGAAATCATCACAAACGCTTTCGAAGAGCTACAGATCACTGCCGTCGACAATGGTGTCACTATTACCATGGATCTTGCCGCTGATTTCCCGCCCATCTACGTCGACAGCGTACGTATCCAACAGGTACTGCGCAACCTGCTGAGCAACTCTCTGCGCTTCACTCCTTCAGGAGGATACATAACCGTCACCGCTCGCGTGCGTAGCAGCATACCGGAATCACCACAGGAAACAGAAAAGGAGTGGGTGGAGGTACAGGTGCGCGATACTGGCGTTGGCATCTCCCCTCCACACCAGCAGCGCATCTTCGAGCGTTTTTACCAGGTGCCCCGCTCGGCAGGCGGTCGTGGCTCCGGCCAGGGATTAGGGCTTGCCATCGTCAAAATGATCGTAGAATTACACAGCGGCCAGATAACGGTCGAGAGCACGCCTGGCCAGGGCAGCGTCTTCACCTTCACACTCCCTTGCTTGCAGCCGTGATACTTTTTCCTTCTCTTGCCCTTGACTCACTGCCTAAAGCGTGCTATGCTCATTCTATCCCTGTATAGTGTATAATAATAATACACGTCTCTGAGCATAAACGGCAGGGTAGATGAAAACAATCAGAGATGAGGCTCGGTAGAGTAAGCTTATACAGAAGAAGGAGAAAGACCATGGGTATGCTGCGGGTCATGTCCCGTCGAGGTGATGACCGGGTCATTTGGGATCCCGGGAAAGTCGAGGCGAATGATCCCGAAGCCGTAGCGGCTATCCGGGAGGCGGAACGCATCTTCAACGAAGAGCACTCACGTGGCGCCACCGCCTTCAAAGTAGAACCCGGTAAACCTGTAGAGCGTATTGAGCAGTTTGATCGCACTGCCGAGCAGATTGTGATTGTGCCGCGTGTAGTAGGTGGCTAAGGAGCGTAAGCGGCTATGACCTTAGAAGCGCTCAGCCTGTTTCTTGGTATCTGGCTGCTGTTCCTGCTGCTGGCCATCTACTACTTGTCGCAGTCGCCCGATGGCCGTGTGAGCCGCCTGCGCGAGTCCGTCAGTGAACACCTCTCTGCCGAGAGCCGCGCCAAAGCGCTGTTGCGCGAAATGTTGACCGAAAACCAGTACCAGCAGCTCATCAAATTTGGATACCTGGAAGTGCCCAGCCCGTCGATAGACTATCGCGTCTACCGTATCCCGGGCTCTGGTGGCCTGGTCAAAGTCTTCGAGCGCGGCAGCGCAGTGATGGAACTCTGCTTACAGCCGGCGGAACCCCTGCCTGATGGGGACGTGGTAGTAATGCACAAACTGATGATCGAGGCCAACGAGCAAGAGTATTTGCAAAAAGCAAATCATTTCGCGCCCGGCATCATCTCGCTTCGGTGCCAGCACCTGTAACCATTTCTTCGCATAATGTCTACAAAAACCGGCGTGGGAGACGCCGGTTTTTTCTGTTTTCTAAGCAGGGAGAGGCACAAACTTTTAACAATTCAGTTCGTATACGTTTACAACAAGTAATGAATGCATTTTGACACTCGACTCTCGCCTAGAAAAACCGTATAATCTGCTGAGACAGCCAGATGAAAGGCGCATTTCTTAACGTAGAGGAAAGCAGGCAACATAATTATGAAATGTCCTTATTGTGATACGTATAACCCTCCCACAGAGGAATATTGTACTAATTGCGGCGGGTACCTGGGATCATCACCGGCGGCCGCGACCATCACCTCGAGCAACGTGCCGGGTCTGGGAACAACCTCTGCGGGATCTGCCGGGCAGGCAACCTCCTCTACGACAGCCGGAGGAACTCACACTACCTCCGGTTCATTGGCCCCCGGCGGACACTTGCAGGGCGGCCGTTATGTCATCAAGAAGATCCTCGGCCAGGGTGGCATGGGGGCGGCCGTGCTGGCAAACGATATGCGCGTCGCCGGCAAACCCGTCGTCATCAAAGAGTTGATCTCCGACAGTATTGATCCAACCCAGCTCAACGAAGATGTACGAAACTTTGAGCGCGAGGTTGAGACACTCGCCTACATCGATCACCCTCTGGTGCCTACCGTCACCGACCGCTTCCAGGAAGGCTCACACTACTTCATGGTGCAGGAGTTCGTCGATGGCGAGAACCTGGAAGATCGCCTGGATCGTACCAACCAGCCTTTGCCGGAGCAGGACGCGCTTACCTACGCCTCACAAGTGCTGGATATCCTCGATTACCTGGAGCAGCAGAAACCGCCCATTGTGCACCGGGATATCAAACCCGCCAATATTATCATCGGCTCCAAGGACAAGCGGGCGCACCTGGTAGACTTCGGCATCGCCCGCGCCGATACCGCGCGCAATGTCAAGCGCAAACAAACGTCGGCGCTGGGCACCCCGGGTTATGCCCCACCTGAACAATACCAGGGTAACGCCGACCCCCGCTCGGACCTGTACGCGCTGGCGGCCACGCTGCACCACCTGCTGACCAACCGCGACCCGCGCAATGAACCCCCGTTTGCCTATCCGCCAGTACGCGCCTTGAACCCGCGGCTCTCTCCGGAGACTGAGCGCGTGCTTGACCATGCTCTGAAGGTCGATATCAATCAACGCTACCAGAGCGCTGCTGCCATGAAGCAGGATATCGACGAGATCTTGCAGAACCGCTATGCTACATCGGCCGGCACCGGCAGCTATACCTTCTCCGGCCCCATCGTCACGCCCGGCGCCGCCTCGACCATTGCCCGGCAGCCGGTCAGGCCCATCCAGGCCAGGCCAGTACAGCGGCAGGCCCCGGCACAGCGCCCGGTAAATCCACCGCCACCTCATCCACCGCCACCTCATCCGGTAGCGCCGCCGCCAGCTCCTTACCCGTTCAACGTGCGCCCACCGCAGGCGCCGCCGCGCCAGCAAACCACCAGCCACGTCGGGCGCAACTTCATCCTGTTTGTGCTGGCTATCTTTCTCATAACTGTCGTCGCCTACTTCGCCTTCGTGCGCGGCCCAGCGGGCAGCCTGGGACCTGCTTCTACACCAGGCGCGACTACGTCTGCACCACCGCCCGCGGCTAACGGCATCGGAGTGACAAAAGCCCCGGACGGCGAGTATATCGGCGTCAGCGATGGTACCTTCGCCTTCGACACCAATCGCTCCGATGGCCGTTTCAAAACGCAGGCCGCCGACAAACTCAAAGGCAATGATGTCCAGGGAGCTCAGTCCCTGTGGCTATCTGGCTTACAGCAGGATACCAGCGACGCCGAAGCGCTCATCTACCTGGAAGACCAGCGCGTCTTAACGTCCGGTAATCCCTACATTACCATTGTTGTCGGCACCATGCTCACGGGCGATAACGCCGGCGTCGGCCGTGACGACCTGCAAGGAGCCTATGTCGCCCAGAAAGAGTATAATGATGGTCATAGGCTGCCCCACAACGTGCAGGTACGCCTGCTGGTCGCCAGTTCCGGCAATGACGCCACCTATGCCACCACGGTAGCCCAGCAAATCGTGCTGGCCGCGCAGCAGGACCACACCATTGTGGGCGTGATGGGCTGGCCCTTCAGTTCGCGCACAATCAACGCCATTCGCATCCTTGCCAGCGCGCACATCCCCATGGTCTCCCAGACCGCCTCCAGCGATCAATTGACGGGCGTATCCTCCTACTTCTTCCGCGTGGCCCCGTCCAATAAGGGACAGGGCATCGCCGGTGCTCACTATGCTGAGCAGGTATTGCACGCGAAGAGCGTGGCCCTGTTCGTCGATCCCGCCGATTCCTACAGCAGCAGCCTGGCTGCAGACTTCAGCCAGCAGTTCAAGGCTGACGGCAACACTATCGTCGTCACCGAGAACTATACCGTGGGATCAAAGGGGCAGGGACAGCTGCCTGGCCTGTTGCAAGACGCGCTCAGCCACAACCCGGACCTGGTCTACTTCTCCGGCTACGCCAGCGATATCAGCGTGCTGCTGGCGAACCTGCCCACCTCGGGACCGGCTGCCAACATACAGATCCTGGGCGGGGACGCCCTCTACGAGCTGGGTGGATATTCGACCAGTGGCCGTGCCAACTTCAGCCGCCTGCACTTTACCTCCTTTGCCTACCCCGATGAATGGGAGATCGCGGGCCTCAAGGCGCAGAAACCGGCATTCTTCATCGACTACGCCAGCGCGTTCAACCCCAACGGCCAGCACCCCGGGGGTGCCTATGGCTACACTCGCACCAGCAGCGATGTCATGCTCTCCTATGATGCCACCCTGGTGCTCCTGGCAGGCAGTAGCCGCGCTCTGAACAGTGTAGGAGCGAATAAAAACATCACGCCCGCGGACCTGCAGCAGGCCCTCACGCAGATCCAAGGGGCGCAGGCCGTGCAGGGCGTCAGCGGGCCAATCGCCTTTGACACGAATGGCGACCCGGTAAACAAGCCGTTGGTTATATTAGCTGTGGATTCACAGGGCCGTATTCATCAAGAAAGTTTGCAGGGCCGCCTCCTGGTAGGTTCTTGATCTTAGATAACACTCTACATTATTCGTAGGAGCTATTATGGAGGTTAACAAAAAACCCCTGGATGGATCTCAGAGATAAAACCAACAACTCAGGTTGAGGAAGGCAAGACAATGGAATGTCCATATTGCAACACTGAGAATCGCGATGGAGTTCGCTATTGTGCTAATTGTGGCAGGCAGCTTGACCAGGCTGATAATACCCAGCCCGCTGCAGTTGGGCCGGCAGTGGCTGTCCCCACCAGCCACTCGCTCACCCCAGGCTCGCGTTTGCAGGGCGGCCGCTACGTCATCAAAAAGGTGCTCGGCCAGGGTGGCATGGGCGCGGCCCTGCTGGCGACCGATCTGCGCCTGGACAGCAAGCCCGTCGTCATCAAAGAATTGGTCTCCGACAATACCGACCCGGCCAAAGTGCCGGACGATGTGCGCAACTTCAAGCGCGAAGTGGCAACCCTGGCCCACATCGACCATCCTCTCGTGCCTAACGTGACCGATCACTTCCAGGAGGGACCCCGCTACTTCATGGTGCAGGAGTTTGTGGATGGCGAGAACCTCCAGGAGCGCATGGATCGCACCAACCAGCCCATGAAAGAACGTGATGCGCTGGGCTATGCCTGGGAAGTCCTGGATATCCTGGACTACCTGGCGCAGCAAACCCCGCCTATCGTGCATCGCGATATCAAGCCCGCCAACATCATCATCGGCGCTAAAGATAAGCGTGCGCACCTGGTGGACTTCGGCATCGCCCGTGCCGATATAGCCCTTAACGCGCGGCGCAAACAAACATCGGCTCTGGGCACGCCGGGTTACGCGCCACCCGAACAGTACCAGGGCAATGCCGACCCCCGTTCGGACCTGTACGCGCTGGGAGCCACCCTGCACTACGTGTTGACCAACCGCGACCCGCGCAATCATCCACCGTTCGTCTATCCTCCGGTGCGTTCGCTCAACCCGCAGCTTTCGCCTGAAACAGAGCGAGTGCTGAACCGCGCCCTCGTGAGCGACATTAATCAGCGCTACCAGAGTGCCGCCGCCATGAAGCAGGACATCTACAACATCTTGCAGAACCGCTATGGCGTGATGGGCAATGCCAGTAGCTATACCCTCAATACATCCGGCCAGATGGCAGCGATTGGCGCTGCGCCAACCATCGTCAACCAGCCTACATGGGTACAGCCGCCAACGCAGCCCGCGCCTCCTCCACCGGCGCTGCCGCCCTATCCATACCAGCCTCAACCGCAGCCATCCGGCAGTCATCGCGGGCGCAACATCTTGCTCGTTCTAGTCGCCATTCTTCTCATCGTTGGTGTTGCCTACGCTGCGTTCACCCGCTTTCTTAGACCTGGCGTGGGCGTCACGTCCACGCCCACACCCGTCGTCCTTCATGGTATCGGGGTAACGAAAGCCGCGGACGGAGAGTATATTGGCATTAGCGATGGCACCTTCGCCTTCGACACCAACCGCCCTGACGGCAACCTCAAGCGCCAGGCCGCCGACAGGCTGAAGGCCGGCGACATCAGCGGCGCCGAGTCACTCTGGCAGTCGGGCTTGCAGCAGGATACCAGCGACGCCGAAGCACTCATCTACCTGGAGAATCAGCGTGTCTTGAACTCGGGTAATCCGCATATCACGCTCGTCGCCGGCACCATGATTACAGGCGACAACATCGGCGTCGGCCGCGATGACCTGCAGGGGGCCTATATCGCCCAGAAAGAGTTCAACGACGGCTTCAAGCTGCCCAATAACGTGCAGGTAATCCTGCTGGTCGCTAACTCCGGTAACGACGCCACCTATGCCACCACGGTGGCCCAGCAGATCGTGCAAGCAGCGCAGCAGGATCACACCATCGTGGGCGTGATGGGCTGGCCCTTCAGCTCGCGCGCCATCAATGTCGTCAAAGTACTTGCTGCCGCGCACATTCCTATGGTATCCCAAACGGCCTCCAGTGACCTGCTGTCGCAAGTATCCCCGTACTTCTTCCGCGTGGCCCCGTCAAACAATGGACAGGGCATCGCTGGCGCCCAGTATGCCGAACAGGTACTCCACGCGAAGAACGTGGCCCTGTTCGTCGATCCTTCCGATGCCTACAGCAGCAGCCTGGCCGCCGACTTCAGCCGCCAGTTCAAAGCCGACGGCAACACCATCGTGGTCACCGAAAACTATACCGTGGGGCAGGGCGGGCGTGGCAAGCTTCCCGCCCTGCTGCAAGACGCGCTCAACCATAACCCTGACCTGATCTACTTCTCCGGCTACTCCACCGATATCAGCGTGCTGCTGGCGAACCTGCCCACCTCGGGCCCGTTTGCCAACCTGCAGATCCTGGGCGGAGATGCCCTCTACGAACTGGGAGGCTATCCCAGCAGCGCCCGTGTCGGCTTCAACCGCCTGCACTTCACCGCCTTTGCCTACCCGGATGAATGGGAGATCGCGGGCCTCAGAGCGCAGAAGCCGGCCTTCTTCACCGACTACGCCAACGCCTTCAACCCCACCGGCCAGCAGCCCGGGGGCGCCTACGGCTATACTCGCACCGATAATGATGTCATGCTTTCCTACGATGCCACCCTGGCGCTTCTGACCGGCAGCAAACTGGCCCTGAGCACGAGTGGGGGAAATAAAAAGAGTATCACGCCGGATGAACTGCGGCAGGGACTGGCAAAGATCACAGGCGCGCAGGCCCTCCAGGGCGTCAGCGGGCGTATCGCCTTCGGTCCAGATGGCAACCCCGTCGACAAGGCCTTCGTCATCTTGTTCGTGGATGCCCTCGGCCGTATCCATGAAGAATCGCTGCGCGGCTGCTTCCAGGTGGGTGCCTGCACCTGAGGCGCGATTATGAGTTATCTCAAATACGTTCGTTTGTTGCGACGATCAAGGGAGCGGAGCGATTGGAGGAGATTTTTATAACGATACCCACCTCTCTGGACCCGCCTCCACCGATGTGGAAGGTGCCAGCAGCGCTGACCCCACTGCTCGGACGAAAGCAAGAGGTCACGGCGCTCTGCGAACTACTCACCCGTTCGGACATGCGTTTGCTGACCCTTGTTGGTCCCGGAGGCATTGGCAAGACCCGTCTCGCCATGCAGATCGCGACAGAACTGCGTGCTCACTTTGCCCATGGGATCTGCTTTGTCGCACTCGCACCCATCAGCGATCCCGAACTGGTTCTGCCGACCATTGCCCAGGAACTTGGCTGCCGGGGACCAGCAGCGATCTCTCTCGCGGAGCAGGTAAAAACCTATTTGCAAGCAAAAGACTTCCTGCTCATTCTGGATAACTTTGAGCAGGTTGCCAGCGCAGCCTCCGTCCTTGAAGATGTGCTCCTGGCA
>WNFM01018399.1_pt8 | contig 14459 bp, 8 predicted proteins | sample 5400271 | NCBI WGS metagenome assembly WNFM01 (sample SAMN13153352, study PRJNA577476) | soil metagenome | isolation source: 60 cm saprolite on Douglas fir-dominated hillslope | place: USA:California | collected 2013-09-17 | reverse complement strand
CGCCATCCGGCGGCGGCGAGGCCCGCCCCGGCGATCGTCATCGCGAGGTTCACGGCGTCGTTGTCCAGCCATTTGTCCCCGGGCCCCTGCACGGTGGCTCCAAGCAGGGAGTCGACCAGCATGCCTAACACACCGGCTCCTGCTATGACCGCAGCAAGCCTGCCAAGGTGGGTTAACCCCGGGGCGGTGCCCCGGGGCGCTAGCGCGTAGGTCAGCCCAGCAATGACCGCCGCCCCCGCCACACCCCCCGCCGTTCCCAGCAGTGTCACACCGCCGTTGGCTCCCAGCGGGACCGGTGCTCCGCTCGTGATGAGCCGCGGTGGAGTGGGGGAGTGCCCGCCGATCTCCGTCGCCCAGGTGTCGGCCGCGGCGGCGGCCACCGCGCCGGCGAACGCGGGCCAGCTGCCGAGCAGCGCCGCCACGGCGGCGACGCCGCCGTTCGCCAGCACTTGGCGCGCGTTGCGACGGCCACCGCCCCGCGTCAACAAAGTCCCAGAAACGAGAAAGGCGAGGAGCAACAGCAAGCCTCGCCATCCTGTCCCCAGAACCGTTGCCCCGCCGACGGCGAGCGCTGCCGCCGCGCCGCCCGCGGTCAGCCATTTCACTCGCCGAACAGCTCGCGCAGCACCCGCCGTTTGAGGTCGGCCGACGCGCCCTGCGTGCGGCAGCGCGCCCGGAGGAACTTCAAGTACACCGCCTCGAAGTCGAATTGCTCGCCGCAGGGTGGGCATTCCTCCAGGTGTTGACGAATGTCGCGCTCCAGCTCCGGGGTGGCTTCCCGGTCGAGGAATTCGTACAAGTGGTCGACGCACTCGCGACAATTCATGCCGGCGTTCCCTTGATGTAGCCCTGGCTGACGGCGTAGTCGTAGAGCCGCGCCTGGAGCACTTTGCGCGCGCGGAACAAACGCGATTTCACGGTGCCCACCGGAATCTCGAGAATCTTGGCGATCTCCTGATACGACATGCCTTCGACGTCGCTCAACACGAGGGTCTCACGGAACACCTCCGGGAGCTTATCGATTTCCCGGAGCACCTCGTCGTCCACGATCTTGTCGAAGAACGCCCCCTGGGGGTCCTCGTCCTGTATCTCCCCAAACACCGCGAACGGCTCGATGGTGTCCAGGTTCACGTTCTCGGGGTGCCGGGTGCGGCGCCGGTATTCATTAATAAAGGCGTGGCGGAGGATGGTCAGGAGCCATCCCTTGGCGTTCGTGCCCTTCTCGTACTGGTCCCAGGCGCGGTACGCCTTGAGCATGGTTTCCTGCACGAGGTCGTCGGCGTCGGCGGCGTTATTCGTGAGCCGCAGGGCGACGCGGTACAGCGCGTCGAGGTGGACGAGGGCCTCGCGCTCGAAGCTCTCCCGTTTCTCGTCGACCGGGGTGGGGGCGGGGGTGGTGCTCATCGGGTTGCTTAAGGCTCGTCCGGGCTCCCCAGTTTCGCAATGGGGTGCTAGGTTTCGCGCGCCGTGGTGCACAGCATCGTTCCGCTCACCGTCCTCGAGGCGGTCAAGAATCTCGATACGCCGGTCGAGGACGGGCTCACCGAATTTGCCGAGGAACTCCTCGTGAAGCGCCTGGGGCTCTCGCCCACGGTCGCCATGCAGCTCGCCGAGTACGAGCAGCTGGTGCGGCGCGATGCGCGCGTCGACGCGGCGCACGTCGAGGCGCTGCTGCGGCTCGTGGGGCGCCGGCCCGATGCCGATCTGGTGTTCGCCGACGCGGGGCGGCGGGCAGCGAGGCGCGCGGTGCGCCGGGTATTCGGTCCCCTGCGCCTGTTCGGGCACTTCGCCGCGCGGCGCGCCGCCCGCGCCGTCCTGGGCGCGGACTTGATTCGCGAGCGCCACGTGCCCGTGGCCCGCGTCGCCGATCCCATCGCGATCAACGCCACGCCCGACGGGGCGGCGTGCGGCTTCTACGGCGCGGCGCTCGCCGAGCTGCTGCGCCTCCTCGTCGGCTACGAGGGCGCGATGCTCCACACCACCTGCCGCGCCACCGGCGCCGCCGCTTGCGAATGGCGCGCCGCGTCGCCCGATCCCCGCCACCACTGATGGCTGCCGGCCTGCTCGAGGCGTTCGACTTCGCGGCGCTCGGCGAGATGCTGAGTGGATTTGGCGCCGACGGGTGGCTGCTGTACGACTTTCACGGCGTGAACCCCGTCGCGACCCGGGTGCTCGGCCTGCACGGCATGGGCACCCGGCGCTTCTTCGTGTTGCTGCCACGATCGGGACGGCCGGTGGCCGTGGCGCACCGCATCGAGCTGGCGTCGTTCGACGGCTTTCCGGGCGAGGTGCGTCCCTACGCCGCGTGGCGCGAGCTGCACGCCGTGCTCAGTCCCCTCGTCGCGGGAAAACCGCTCGCGATGGAGGTGTCGCCGAGCGACGGCGTTCCCTACTTGGATCGCGTGCCCCACGGTGTGATCGAACTGCTCGAGGGGTTCGGCGCGCGCGTCGTGTCGTCAGCTCCGCTCGTCACGCGGTTCGCGGCGCGCTGGTCCCCCTCGGAGCTGGCCGGCCACCGCCGCGCCGCGGAGGCGCTGGCGAGCATCGCGCAGGAGGCGTTGCGCTGGACCGGCGGGGAACTGGCCCGCGGCGCCGAGGTGCGTGAGACGGCGGTGCGCGCCGGCCTCGTCACGGATCACCCGCCGATCGTCGGCTTCCAGGCCAACGCCGCGAATCCCCACTACGAGCCGCAGGAGGGCGCCGACCTCCGGTTGCACCCGGGGGACGTCGTGCTCCTCGATCTGTGGGCGGGGCCCGCGCGCGGCACCGTCTTCGCCGACCAGACGTGGATGGCGTTCGCGGGCCGGACGCCCGATGCCGAGGTGCGGCGGGTGTGGGAGACGGTGCGCGGAGCGCGGGATGCGGCCGTTGGCTCGCTGCGCGAGCGCTGGGGACGGTCTCCGGTCACGGGGGCCGAGCTCGACGACGCGGCCCGCGCCGTGATTACGAAGGCTGGTTATGGCGAGTTCTTCCCGCACCGGACGGGGCACTCGATCGACCGAGATCTGCACGGCTCCGGGCCGCATCTCGACAACTTCGAGACGGCGGACGACCGCGTGCTGCTCGCGGGGATCGGCTTTTCGGTCGAGCCGGGGATTTACCTGCCGGGGCGCTTCGGCATGCGGAGTGAAATCAACGTGTTCCTCGATGGAGGGGGCCCGGAGGTGACGCCGAGGGTACCCCAGACCGAGCTGCTGCTCGTTTGAAGCTCGAGAGGGGGTCTTGCGGGGCTCCCTGGGGTGCTGCATTATCGCGGCCGCTGGCCCCGTCATCTCTGTCCCCCGGGGGGGACAGACGCGCCTAAGACGTTGACGTGGTGTTGCCTTGACGCATCGCTGACGGCGGGGCAGCTTACCAAAACAGCAACGCTTCAGCCGTCGGGTACGTGCACACCGAAGGGAGGTGGCGTGTCGACGTCATCGTTTTTGTCCGGCAGTCCACGCGCATCCACGTTTTTGGAGGACGCATCCATGACTCATCGTGTGCGGAGCGCTTTCGGTCGCTTCCTCGCGCTGAGTGTCGGGTTCACGATCGCACTGGTGATCGCGACCTCGCCGCTCTCGGCGCAGCAGACTACGGGGAAGCTCGAAGGTACGGTGTCAGACCAGGCCGGCGTCGCGATTGCGAACGCGCAGGTGTTCGTCGTCGGAACATCGTTCGGCGCGATCAGCAACGAGAAGGGCTACTACTTCATCAATAACGTGCCCGTCGGCAGCTACACGGTGCGCGCGCAGTTCATCGGGTACGCGCCCGCCGAGGTGCGCGGGGTCCGCGTGCAGGGCGGTAACACGATCACGGTGGACGTGAAGATGCAATCGTCCGCGGTCGTGCTGACCGGCGTGACGGTGACGGCTGCCGCGAACCCGATCGTGCCGCGCGACGAAGTCGCGTCCAAGACCAGCGTCGGGCAGCAGCTCGTGGACAACCTGCCCGTCGACGACATCCGGAACATCATCGCGGTGCAACCCGGCGTCGTCGAGTCGGGTGCGGGCGCCGGCGTATCGATCCGCGGCGGCCGGCCCGGTGAAGCGAACGTCTACATCGACGGCGCCCCGGTCCGCTCGACCAACAGCGGCTCGCAGCGCGTCAACCTCGGCACCAACGCGGTCGAAGAAGCGTCGGTGACCACGGGGGCGCTCGGCGTCGAGTTCGCCGATGCGCAGTCGGGCGTCATTTCCTTCACGACCCGCGCCGGTGGACAGAGCTATGCCGGGTCCGTGTCGACGGAGAGCGACTCACCGTTCGGCGACGCGATCAGCGTCGGCTTCAATCGGTTCGAGGGCAACATTGGCGGACCGGTCCCGAAGATCGCGAACCTGACGTTCTTCCTCTCCAGCGTCCTCCAGGGCCAGATGTCGGACTTCCTCGGGTTCGGGCAGGACAAGAATGCCACGTACGTGATGGGCGGGCTCGACACGACCGTGAACGTCGCAGACGCCAACGGCAGCCTGCAGGCCGTCGCGATTCCGCGATTCGTGCAGTACAGCGGCCAGTGCCCGAGCGGCTCGGACGCCACGAACGCCGCCCGCGACGCGATCCTCAATAATTACGGGGCCGCGTGCCAGGGCCGGCGCTTCCCGATGAATTGGACCTCGAACCAGACGCTGCAGGGCAAGTTGCAGTACACCTACGGCAGCGGCTCGCGCATCGCGCTGTCGGGGCTGGCGAGCGGCCAGCAGGGGCGCTTCTGGCCCGGCGCCGCGCTGGGTGATCCCGCCAGCTTCGGCGGCTTCCATAACTGGAGCCGCTATATGGTGCTCGATGCGACCCACAGTTTCATCCGTGGCGCCGAGCGCGCCCTGTCCTTGAACCTCAATTTCTCGCGCCAGCAGGACAACCAGATCGTGGGACCGCTCGATCCGACCTATGAGACGAGCTCGCGCAGCCCGGGGCTCGGCATGGAGTTTGGGTCGGAAGCATTCGCGGGGCTCAACGGTTTCCCGTTCCCGATCGGCGACCAGATCATCCGGAACATCCGGACCAACTCCGGGACGCGGGTGCCGCTCCTGAACCGGGATGAGCTCCGCTACGCGCAGCCGCACCGCATCAATCCGTACGGCTTGCTCTCGAGCTTCCGGACGTCGGGGTTCGACGTGGGCGCGACGCTGTACCAGGAGACGCGGTACACGGGTCGGGGCTTGCTCGACTTCCAGGCGAACCGCTTCAACCGGTTTCAGCTGGGCGGCGACTTGGTGAAAACGAACCTGTCTTACTGGAGCTCGTCGCTGCTGCGCCAGTCGTTCATGGACGCCTACGTCGTGGATCCGATCAAGTACGGCCTGTTCGCCTCGGACCGTCTCGACCTGGGTGACGTCGTGCTCGAAGTTGGGGCGCGGTACGACTACTACAACAGCAACGCGCTGTTCTCGAAGACCCCCGGACGCATTTACTCGAACCCCGTCTACGGGGCGAACTACACCAACGCGCCGACCGATCCGGCGGTGTATGCGGCGTTCCTGGCCGACACCAACATCTGGGCGAAGAGCGTCGGTCATCACACGATCAGCCCGCGCCTCCGGGTCTCGTTCCCGGTGACCGAGAACACCGGCTTCCGCCTGTCGTACTCGCATCAGGTGCAGACGCCGGAGTTCACGACGCTGCTCACGGGCGTGAACAACGACCTCGACTTCACCAACACCAACGACGTCTTCGGCCGGGATCTGCAGTTCGGCAAGACGATCCTGTTCGAGTTCGGCGTGCGGCACGCCTTCAGTCAGGACATGGTGTTGGACGTGTCGGCGTACAACAAGGACAAGGTCTCCGACTACGCCGCCCGGATCGTGCCCTACGCGGACCCCGCCAACTGCCAGGCGGGCGCGTGCGACACGACCAACCTGAACATCCTCACGAACGCGGACTTCGGGAACGTACGTGGCGTGGACATGAAGCTCGACCGGCGCATCGGGACCTACCTAAACGCCTCGGTCGGCTACACGTTCCAGCTCGCCAAGGGCACGGGCTCCGATCCATTCTCGTACCTGCGCACGACCTCGCGGCAAATCGCGCAGGTGACGGGCAGCCGCGTGCCGCCGCCGCAGGCGATCCTGCCGACCGACGACAACCGCACGCACAACATCGTCGGGTCGTTGGGTCTGACCCTGCCCGACGATTGGCGCAAGGGCACCACGCTCGGCAGCATCCTGCGCAACGTGAGCGCGTTCGCGACGTTCCGCGTCGTGAGCGGCCTCCCGTACACGCGGCAGGAGAACAACGGCGCCGGCGCGCTCGCGCCGCGCCAGGGCTTCGGTCTCACCGCTCGGAGCATCGAGCCGGTGAACGCCTCGACGATGCCGTGGACGAAGAACGTCGATCTGCGCGTGAATAAGGGCCTCAAGCTCGGCGGCGTGGATCTGACGGCGTACGTCGATGCCCGGAACTTGCTCAACTTCAAGAACATCACCTCGCTGTTCGTCGAGACGGGTGATGTCGTGAACGCGCGGTTCAAGACCAACACGCTCATCAGCGAGTTTGGACAGCTGCGGGGCGAGGCGCTCGGCAACAGCGCGCTCCGTGCCGGTGACGCGATCGATCTGTCCGGTTGCGGGGCGTGGACGGATCCCGTCAACTGCGTGATGCTGCGTCGCACGGAAGCGCGGTTTGGCGACGGCGACGGGACGTACACGCTCGCCGAGCAGACGCGGGCGCTCAACGCGTTTTACAACGCCTTCTTTGGGCCGCAGTGGCTCTATGGCCCCCCGCGGAACATCCGCGTGGGCTTCGAGCTGAACTTCTAGAACTGGGGACCGGCGGCGCTCGTAATGGGCGTCGCCGGTCGGTCTCTTCACTCGAGGACTGATTATGCGTTCAACCTGGTTTAGTCGTGCGGCGAGGGGCTTGGTGGCCCTGGCGCTCCTCTCAGCGACCGCCGTCACCGTCGTGGCGGCCAAGCCCGGTCCGGAGCGGCCGAGTCGGCCGCGCGCCGTCAACCTGTTCGCGGTCACGAACGCGGTGATGAACGTCAACCGCGTCTATTGCGGCATCAACAACCTCGGCGAGTTGTGCGTCGACCCGACCAACTCGCCCGTCGTGGGCGGCGGCTTCTGGCCCAAGGGCACGCCCGACCAGTACATCTTCAATTCCGGTCTGCAGCTGGCGGGCACGATCCCAGGCACCGCGGGCTTCGCTTGGGCGAACGACACCGTCGGCGCGTATTTCTTCGACGCCCGCGGCACGCAGGTGCAGGGCGACGCGGTCACGCTGGTGTACAACTCGCTCGACGCCGGCGACGCGAGAGCGTGGCCGAACGGCGCCGTGGTTCGCGACAGCGCGATCTACAGCTCCGTGCTGCTCGGCCGCAACAACATCTCGCAGCAGGACCTGTGGACGCGCGCCTGGGACGGCAATCCCGCGTTCCTGTCGGGGCGCACGCATCCGATGGGCATCATGGTCGAAGAGCGCGGGCTCGCCTGGAACTACCCGACGGGCAATGAAGACATCATCTATTTCATCTTTACGTTCTATAACATCACCGCCAAGAACTGCTCGGCCTATGCCGGGCTCGATCCCGCCATTCAGACGGAGGTCTGCCAGGTCGGCCAGAACTTCCAGAGGCGCAACGAAGCCGTCTTCAACCTCGACATTCCGGACGGCGGCTACGCCATCAGCAACTTGTACGCGTCGTTCTCGATGGATCCCGACGTCGGCGACGCGAGCTTCAATCATGCCACGGCGATCCTGCCGTTCAGCATGGGCCTCGCCTACAAATCTGACTTCCTCGAACCTAATTGGGCTAATGGTGGCTTCCCGCAGGAAATCTTCGGCGCGCCGTTCGTAAAGGCTCCGGGCTTTGTGGGCGTGAAGTACCTGCGCTCGCCCAAGGTGGGCGGGACCGAGGTGGGCCTGACGATGTTCTCCAACACGCGCAACTCGGGGCAGGGCTTCCCCGATCCCGTCGGCGTCAAGCAGCTGTTCCGCTATCTGTCGGGAACGGTGGCGACGGCCAAGGGGGACAATCCCTGCAGTCCGGAAATCTCGAACCCCGTCGCGCAGAAAATGTGCTTCCTCGACCAGCTCGCGGCCGACACGCGCTTCTTCGAAGCGTCCGGCCCCTTCACCTTGCAGCCGGGGCAGTCGCAGACGATCGTGGTGGGTGCTGCCGTTCGTCGGCCTTGACCTGCTCCCGGGCATCCCAGCTCCGGGGGACACGATCGCGATCAATCCGTCACGCATTCGGACGATCGAGCGTGCGGCCGGTTGGGTCAGCCAGAACGACGCCAACGGGGACCAAAAGATCACGCAGGATGAGGTCGTGACGGTGCCCCGGTCGCTGCTCAACAAGGCGCTCGTGGCGCAGGCCGTCTTCGACAAGAAGTTCCTGCTTCCGTTCGCCCCCGAGGGGCCCCGCTTCTTCCTCATGCCCGGCGACAATCAGGTGACCGTGGTATGGCAGAAGAGCGAGACGGAGACCGTCAAGGCCAACGGCGGCGATCCGTTCTTCGCGGTCGCGAGCGCGCCCCTCAATCCGGATCTGTCGACGAACCTGCTGTACGATCCGAACTTCAAGCAGTACGACGTGGAGGGCTACCGCATCTACCGCGGCCGCACCACCAGCGCCCTGGACCTGATCGCGCAGTTCGACTACGCCGGTACCCGCATCGTCGACTACACGGGTCAGTTCGCCTACACCGTGGACATCGGCAGGGCCACGGGCCCCGGCCGGACGGTGTTGCCCGGAGACACGATCCCCGACGGTATCGCGGCGTGCGCTCCGGAGCTGGGGATTCAGGACGACTGCCCCGATACCGATACGCTCACGCGCACCCGCGATGTGTTTCCGCCGACCTACGATCCCGCGCGTGGCGTCGCTCACCCCTTGGTCGGCAAGCTCGTCCAGGTGCCGCTAGGCGGGCGCGTCGAGCTCGCGGACGGCTCGGTGCTCGTCGTGTCGGCCGACACGGCCGTGACGGGTGGCGCGAGCGGATACCCGGAGCTCAGCGACAACGGCGTATCGTTCTCGTTCGTGGACAACACGGCACGGAACTCGTTCACCTACTACTACGCGGTGACCGCGTTCGACTTGAACTCCTTCAAGTCGGGTCCGTCCTCGCTCGAGTCTCCGCGGGTCACGAAGGCGACGACGCCGCGCAAGGCCTCAGGTCAGGAAACGGCCGGCTTGCTGCAACCGGTACAGTTGCTCGGTCGCGGCGATACGATCCTCACGGGCGCGCTCCCGACGATCGATGCGGCCACGGGCATCTTCTCCGGCCCGATGCCGCCGACCGACGGCCTGCCGCTGGGGCTGTCCGCCTTCCTGCCGCAGATTCTGGCGAGCGGGAGCGTTACGCTGACCGTCGATTCCATCGTCCCGGGGTCTGCGCTGGCCGGCACTCCGATTCCGGCCATCTACTACGTGACCGCCAAGGGTGCGGGCGCACCGGTCGCGCTCACCATTCCTCTGACCGTCGATGCGTTCAGTTCGGATGTGTCCGCGGCGGTCAGCTTCCCCGCGACGGCGATCAGCACCGCGAAATCCACCCGCTTCGGGGGCGACTCGACGTTTGCGTTGTTCGGCAGCGCCGGGGTCTCGACCTCCGGCACGTGGCGGCTGCAGTCGTGGGGCCGCGGCGACGCCAACGGCGATCCGGCCAACTCGTCGTGGAACGGCCCGCGCTGGTGGACCGGTACCGCGAACGAGAATACCAATGACCCGAACGGCCTGCAGTGCCATCCCGCGTCGGGCGGCTGTGCCCAGGCGGACTTGAGCCGGAATGCGGGTGCCATCCCGGGCGTGGGCATCTTCTCGATCAATGCCTATCTGACGGTGCAGAATGCTCCGCCGCGAGTGGCCGATGGTGTGTTGTCCAACGTGACGCGCGCCGCCGATTTCCGCATCGTCTGGGGTGCGAACGGCGCGATCGATACCGTGTTCGACGTGACCCACAAGATCGCGGTGCCGTTCAAGACCAAAGTGCGTGCCTCCTGGGGTATCCTGAACGACTCATCGTTCATCCTGGCCGGCACGGCGGCGGCGTCCACGCCCGATACCACGAACGCGAAGCTGACCTGGGCCGATATGTACTGCGTCGAGCCGATCGGGCTGTACGCGGGCGGCTGCGGCGCTCCCGGGAACCCAGCTGCGATCTTGCAGAATCACGCGCGACTGAGCCCGGTCGTATTCCAGTCCTCGTTGTTCGGGGGGGCCCAAGGTCTCGGAGCGACGGCGTCGACGGGTAACGGATTCATGTTTTATCTGAACGGGAAATTCTTCCTGATGCAGATGGCGGCCTTGCCGGCCGCGGGCACCGTGTGGCACGCCCGATTCTACGCCGGCACCGTCGTGGGATCGCCCGGGAGCTTCACGTTCCGGTCGTCGATCCGGCCGCCCGCCGTGCCCGGGTTGCGGGCCCAGGTGGCCTATGAGGGGTCGACGTTCAATGCCTCGGTGACCACCGACTCGATGCTCCAGCGGATTCACACGGTGCCGGATCCGTACTACGTGACGAACGCGCTGGAAATCACGCCGACCACGAAGGTCCTGAAGTTCGTCAACATGCCGTCGCAGGCGATCGTGCGGATCTATTCGGTGAGCGGCATCCTGGTGCAGGTGCTCACGACCAACGATCCCACGGGGGGCGGCGAGATGACGTGGAACCTGCGGAATCGCAGCAACCAGTTCGTCGCCTCCGGCGTGTACTTCTATCACGTCGAGACACCGGACGGGAAGTCCAAGGTCGGCCGGTTCACCGTCGTCAACTTCGCGCAGTAGGGAGGACGCCATGAAGCTTTCGATTTCTCGCGGACTTCTCGCGATCGCGCTCACGGCGGCGGTTACCGCTCCCGCAGCTGCGCAGGTCGTCGACCGGTCCGACAATACGGCCTACGGCACCACCGCCGCCGAATTCTTGTTGCTCGGCGCGGGGGCCCGCGGCGCGGCGCTGGGCGGGTCGTTCGCCGCCCTCGCCACCGACGTCACAGCCCTGTACTACAACCCGGCCGGGTTGGCGCAGCTCGCCCGTCCCGCCGTCATGGTCTCGTCGTTGAAGTACATCGCCGACACGCGCTACACCTGGGCCGGGATCGCTTTCCCGACGGGTGGCGGCTCGAGCGCCCTCGGCCTCAGCGTGGGGTCGTTCGGGTTCGGCGACCAGCCGGTCTATACGGTCGAGAATCCGGACGGGGACGGCCGCGTGTACTCGGTGAACGAGACCTTCGTCTCGGGTACCTACGGCAAGAACTTCTCCGACCGCTTCTCGGCCGGCATGTCCCTCAAGTTCATCAGCGACAAGCTGGGCTCGACGTCGGCCGGCGCGTTCGCCCTCGATTTCGGGACCAACTTCCACGCCATGGTCGGGCAGCGGCCGATCCGGGCGGCGTTCGTGATCCAGAACCTGGGGTCGACGCTGGAGCATCAGGGCCCCGGCATCGAGACGACGGTCGTCCCGCCGCCGCCCCTCGGGACGGTGCCGGTGCCGCGCGAGCCCCAGCCGGCGAGTTTCCGATCCAAGGAATTCGGTCTCCCCGTCATGTTCCGGGTCAGTGTGGCCCTGGATGTGCTGGCGCAGGGAGCGAACCGGCTGACGCTGCTGTCGGAGTTCACGCAGCCGAACAACACGAAGCCGGGCGCGAGCGCCGGCCTCGAGTGGAATTCGACGAACCTCGGCAACTCGGGCTTTTCACTGGCCGCCCGCGGCAGCTACACGATCCAACCCGACAACCAGCTCGACGTCGGGACCGCGGCGGGGTTCGCGTCGACGCAGAAGAGCGGCAGCTTCACCAGCGATGGAGTGGCCTTGGGCGGCGGGCTCGCCTACGGCAAGGGCGCCGTCAAGTTCGGTTTCGATTACGCCTGGCGGAACATGGGGCCGTTGGGCTCGACGAACTTCTTCAGCTTCTCGCTGGGGTGGTAACCACGGTTTGAGAGGTCGTCGGGTGCGGAAGACGGTGCTGGTCAGCCTGGCACTCATGGCAGTTCCTGCCGCGAGTGCCAGGCCGCAAAGCCTGGAGCTGGCCGCGGTGCGGTTCTATCGGACGAGCGGCGCGCAGACCTTGGTGGACGCGTTTTGCCAGGTGCCGTTCGCGCTGCTGGACCCCGTAACGCGCGGTGCGAGCGGCGTGGCCGCGTACCGCTTCTCCGTCGCGGTGCACGACACGGCGGGCAACGAGCTCCTGGCGCAGTCGTGGCAGCAGACGGTGCCGGTGCGCGTGCTGGCCGTGGCTCACGGGTCGGCCGTCGAGCATTTCAGCTTCGCCGCCCGCCCGGGGAAATACACGATCGACGTCACCGTGACCGACTCGGCCACGGGGCGGGTGACCCGGCAGCGGTTGGACGTCAACGCGTTCGGCGCAGCCCCGGCCGGGTCGGACTTGATGCTCGCCACGGGGATGCGGTCGGCGGAAGGCGCCGACGCTGCGTCGGCCTCAGGCGAGATCCGTAAGGGCGGGGTGCTGCTCCAGGCTGCGGGGCGGCCCGTGCTGACGCCGCAGCAGGCGCGGTTGGCCTACTACCTGGAGTTGTACCCGGCGCGCGCGGAGACGGTAGCGGTGATGGTGCGCGTCGCGACGGCGCAGGGGGCGCAGGTGATCGCGACGCCGAGCGAGCGCATTCCGCTCGGCGCCGGCGGCGGCGTGACGCGAGGGATGGTGGATCTCGCCGGCCTGCCGCCGGGCGATTACCGCCTGGAGGTCGTGGCGGGCGGAGCCGATTCGGTGGTGCGCACCGCGGCGTTCCGCATGGCGGGATTCGAGACCGAGGCCGCGATCGCGGACGCCACGCCCGCGCAGGATGTGTTCGCGGGGATGAGCGAAGCCCGGCTGGATACGCTGTATCTGCCGCTGGTGTATCTGATGACGGCGGAGGAGCAAGGGAGCTATCCGTCCCTGACGCTGGAAGGCAAGCGCCGCTGGCTGCGGCTGTTCTGGGAAAAACGGGACCCGACGCCCGGTACGCCGGGGAACGAGGCCCAGGACGACTTTTACAAGCGGATCGCCGAGGCGAACCGCCGCTACCGCGAGGGCGGGGCCGCGCAGATCCCGGGATGGCGGACCGATCGGGGCCGGGTGTTCATCAAGTACGGCCCGCCCGACGAGGTGCTGAGCCGCCCGCAGGCCGGCAACACGCGGCCGTACGAAGTGTGGAAGTTCACCCGAGGACGGGCGCTCAAGTACGTGTTCCTCGACCAGACGTTGTTCGGGAATTACGTTCTCATCTGGACGAGCGACCGGCGGGAGCCCAGCCGCCCGAACTGGGAAGAGCTGTTGNNNNAGGTTCGCATGAATCGTCGTCTCTTCGGAACGCTCGGCGTCATCGCCGCGCTCGTCACCGCCGCCGTCGCGGGATGCAAGAGTGATCCGCTTTCGGATCTGGACAGCACGCCAGCCGCGTTGGTGATCGATTTTTCGTATCTCGAGGTGATCGTCGGTGCTAGGCTCCCCGTGACCGCCACGGTGATGGACGGTCGCGCGACACCGGTCGTCGCTACCATCACGTTCAGGACGTGCAACGGTGTCGTGTCTACGGCGGCCGACACGAGCTATCACCCCGTGCCGGCTACCTCGACGCGCGTCTTGGTCACCGGCCTGACCTACGGCACCAGCTGCGTCATCGCCGAGGCCGCGGGGTTGTCGGACACGGTGCAGATCGCGACGTTCCCGGCAAGGATCGTGATCACCGGACCGGACAGCATCGGGTCGGGCGCGACGACATTGTTCGGGTACCAGTACCTCGACGCCGCCGGGGCCCCCGTCGCCGGCGTGCCGGCTCCAACCTTTTCGAGCGACGATACCACGCGGGCGAAGGTGCTCCCAAGCCCGCTCGGGTCGGTCAACGCACGCGCGCCCGGTGCCGCGACGCTTTCGGTGGCGGGGACAGGCAGCCCTACCGGCGGCGTGACGGCCACCAAGAGCATTACGGTGGTGCCCGGCACATTCCTGGGCGGCGTGACCCCGACCTCCGGCGGGCCGACGGATACGATCAAGCTGACGAACGCCGCCGGCGGACCGGGGTTCGACGCCGACACACGGGTGTTCATCAACAACGTCCGGGCCTTCACCTTCGGGACGACAGTCGATTCGGTGAAGGTGATCGTTCCTGGGATCGGTGCCGCGGGCAGCGTGACGCTCAGTGTTCAGAACATGGGCGCCGCGCAGGTGGCGCAGAACGGCAGCTTCACGAGCACCACCGCCTCGTTCGCCGATCATTACGACGCGGTGAACGACGACCCGAACACGGCGCCCGCGATCACAGCCAACGGCGACTACTTCGTGGTGTTGTCCGGCTCGTGCACGAACGGCGTCGGAAGCGGCGACTGCGACGACTTCTTCAAAATCACGAACAGCGGCGGCGCGCCTGCCGCCGTCACCGTGAACGCTGCCTGGTTCACCGGCGCCGATATCGACGCGTACGGACTCGACCCCACGTTCGATTTCTGCACCTACGACGGCGGCTGCGCGGGGGCGACCTCGGCGAATCCCGAACGCTTCACCATGACCGTTCCGGCGGGTGCGACGTGGTACATCTATCT
>WNFM01281022.1_pt3 | contig 14463 bp, 12 predicted proteins | sample 5400271 | NCBI WGS metagenome assembly WNFM01 (sample SAMN13153352, study PRJNA577476) | soil metagenome | isolation source: 60 cm saprolite on Douglas fir-dominated hillslope | place: USA:California | collected 2013-09-17 | reverse complement strand
CACCGAGCGCATCCGCGTGGACGTGCGGATCATCGCCGCCACCAACCTCGACCTCGAGAAGGCGGTCCGGGAGGGGCGCTTCCGCGAGGACCTCTACTATCGGCTCAACGTGATCCCGATCGTCCTGCCGCCCTTGCGCGAGCGCCGTCCGGACATCCCCCTGCTGGTCGAGCACTTCATGAAGAAGTACTCGGGGGGAAGGCCGCGCTCGGTCTCGCCCAAGGCCCTGAACCTGCTGGTCGAATACGACTGGCCGGGCAACGTCCGCGAGCTCGAATCGGTGATCGAGCGCGCCCTCCTGCTTGCGGAAAGCGACGAGATCCAGCCCGCCGACCTGCCGGCCGCGGTGCGGGCCGGCCTCTCGTCGCGCCGCGGTCCCCTCCTCCTCGACATCCCCGACGCCGGAATCGACCTCGAGGAGGTGGAGCGGTCCCTGGTGCTCAAAGCCCTCGAAAAGACCGAGGGCAACGTGTCGCGAGCCGCGCGCCTGCTCGGCCTCACGCGGCGCACCCTGCAATACCGCCTGGAGAAGATCCAGGGTGAGAGCGAAACCGCCGCGACGGGCCCGGCCCGGCCGGGCAACAAAGGCTAGCGGCCAGGAGTAGCGGCTAGGGGCAGCAGCTAGCTCCGCCGCTAGCTCTTCCGGGGCGGCGCGAGCCGCCTAGAGCGCCGGCTGCAGCCTCACCGAGACCTTACGGGTCCTGCCTTCCCACCAGACGGTGAGGCTGACCGTCTCGCCCGCCTGGTACGCCCCCAGACGGCTGAGCAGATCGTTCTCGGTGCGGACCGCCTTGCCATCGATCTCCTGGATGATGTCGCCGGGAACGACCGTGCCGCGGGACAGGCGCGTCGAATGGAGCCCGGCGGCGGCCGCTCCCGAGCCTTCCTCGACGTCACGGATCATCACGCCCGCGACACCCAGCCGACGCGTCACCGCGGCGCCCAGCGCCTCGTCCATGCGGATACCGAGGCGGGGCCGGATCACCTTCCCGTGGGCGATGAGCTGCGGCACGATCCGGTTCACGGTGTCGACGGGGACGGCGAAGCCGATGCCCGCGCTCCCCCCCGACGGGCTGTAGATCGCGGTGTTCACGCCGATCAAGCGCCCCGAGCTGTCCAGGAGCGGGCCGCCGGAGTTGCCGGGGTTGATGGCGGCGTCGGTCTGGATCGCGTCGTCGATCGCCGTATTGGCGGCGCTCTGGATGGTCCGGCCGAGGGCGCTCACGATGCCGGTGGTCAGGGTGTGGTCGAGGCCGAAGGGATTGCCGATGGCGAAGACCTTCTGGCCGACCTGCAGGTCGGCGCTGGTGCCGATGCGGAGGGGCCGCAGCTGCGCCTGGGGAGCCCGGATGCGGAGCACCGCCAGGTCGTGCTCGACGGCGGCGCCCACGAGCGAGGCCTCGTACTCCTGCTCTCCCAGCGTGACCTTGGCGGAGGAGGCGTTCTGCACCACGTGGTAGTTCGTGACCACGTGCCCGCGGTCGTCCCAGAGGAAGCCGGAGCCGGTGCCCTGCGGCACCTCGAAGACGTTCCGGGTCCAGTAGTCCATGCGCTGGACCTGGGTCGTGATGTAAACGACCGAGGCCGAGGCCGAGCGGAACAGCTCGATCGTCCGGCGCTCGTCCGCGTCGAGATCCGAGCGCTGGGCGACGGCCCGGGGCTCCGCGGCCGCGCGGAGGCCGCCCGGCGTGGTCGCCGTCAGGGCCTTCTGCAGGCCGACCGAGACGAGGGCCCCCAGCACGACTCCGAAGAGAAGGCTGCCCAGGAAGAAAAGGCGGGAACGGCGATAGCGGCTCATGAAGCGACGGTCCTCCGTTACATGCCTCCCCTTCGATCATAGCGGAGGGAAGCCCGCACGCGCGACGCCCCGTTCCTGGGGCTAGAATGGTCTGGCGCATGAAGCAGAAAGGTCTGGACTTCGGGGCTCCGATGGAGCCGCGCCAGGCGCGCCCCCGGGCCCTCACGGTCAGCGAGCTCACCGACCGCATCCTGGGCGTGCTCGAGGTGGAGTTCGCGGACGTGTGGGTGGAGGGGGAGGTTTCGAACCTGAAGATCGCCCCTTCCGGGCACTGGTATTTCTCCCTCAAGGACGCGAAGGCCCAGGTCCGGGCTGTGGTCTGGAAGACCGACACGAGGCTCATCCGCTTCCGCCCCGAGGACGGCATGCGCGTCCTGGCCCGCGGTCAGGTGCGGGGCTACGCGCCGCGCGGCGAGTACCAGCTCTCGGTCCAGGTGCTCGAGCCGCTCGGCAAGGGATCGTTGCAGCAGGCCTTCGAGGACCTGAAGGAGCGCCTCGGCAAGGAGGGCCTCTTCGAGGCTGCCCGGAAGCGGCCCCTGCCGATGCTCCCGCGGCGCATCGGCGTCGTCTCGTCGCCCACCGGCGCCGCGATCCAGGACATCCTGCGCGTCCTCTCCGCCCGTTACGCGAACCTCGAAGTGCTGCTCTACCCGGCCCGGGTGCAGGGGCCCGAGGCGGCCGGCGAGGTGTCGCAGGGGATTCGCGCGCTCAACCGGCTGGGCGGCCTCGACGTCCTGATCGTGACCCGCGGTGGAGGCAGCCTCGAGGACCTGTGGCCCTTCAACGACGAGCAGGTGGCCCGTTCCCTGGCGGCCTCGAGGATCCCGACCATCTCGGCGGTCGGCCACGAGACCGACTTCACGATCGCGGATTTCGTGGCCGACCTGCGCGCTCCCACCCCCTCCGCAGCGGCCGAGCGCGTGGTGCAGGCCAAGGAGGACCTGACGGCCCGGATCGCCGCCCAGGACTCGCGGCTCGCCGCGGCCGTGCGCCTGCGCTTGACGCGCGTGCGGGCCCGGGTCGAGGCCGTCACCTCCCACCGTGTCTTCACCGCCGAGCGGGGCCGCGTCCGGAGCCACGCCCAACGGGTGGACGAGATGATCCGCCGCGCGGAAACGGGCCTGGCGCGGGGCTTCGAGCGGTCGCGCGACCGCTTCCGGCGCGACCGCGACCGGCTGGAAGCCTTCCGCTGGGACCGGCAGGTGGCGGCGCGGCGCGAGCGGCTCTTCCGCCAGCGCGACTCGTTGCACGCCCGCTTCCGGGCAGCCGTGGAGACGCGGCGGGCCACCCTCGGCCGCCTCGCGGCGAAGCTCGACGGCCTCTCGCCGCTGGCCGTGCTTTCCCGTGGCTACGCTCTCGTGTGGCACGCAGACGGCCGCCGCCTCGTGCGTGACTCCGCTGCGGTGGCGGTGGGCGACCCGCTCCGCCTCCGCCTCCACCGGGGGACGCTCGGGGCCACCGTCACCGGGAAGGAGCCCGTGTGAGCGACGTCAAGGAGCCCAGCTTCGAGGACGCGCTGCAGCAGCTCGAGCAGATCGTCCAGAAGCTCGAGAAGGGCGAGCTGCCCCTCGAGGAGTCGCTCAAGCTCTACGAGGAGGGCATCCGGCTCTCCCGCCTCTGCCACGGCAAGCTCGAGGAGGCGGAGGGCAAGATCGAGATGCTCATGAAGGACGCGCGCGGCGAGGCCCTCCTCGACAAGGACGGCCGCCCGAAGACGAAGCCCCTGCCCCGCTCCGAGGACGATGACGGGCGCTGAGCCCGAGCGCGACCGGGCCCTCGAGCGGATGCGGGCGGAGGTGGAGGCCGCCCTCGACCGGGCGCTGCCCAGGGAGACCGCCTGGCCGGGCACCATCCACCGCGCCGTGCGCTACAGCCTCTTCGCGGGCGGCAAGCGCATCCGGCCCACCCTGGTCCTGGCCGCGGGTGACGCCGTGGGCGGCGACCGCGGGGAGACGATGCCGCTCGCCTGCGCGGTGGAGATGATCCACACGTACAGCCTGATCCACGACGACCTCCCGGCCATGGACGACGACGACCTGCGCCGGGGCAAGCCGACCTCGCACAAGGTGTTCGGCGAGGCGATCGCGATCCTGGCCGGCGATGCGCTGCTCACCCGCGCCTTCCACCTCATGGCCGACGTGCCCGCCGGCTGGAGCGAGGAGCGGGTGAGGCGCCGGCTGGCGGCCACCGCGATCCTCGGCGAGGCCAGCGGCACCACGGGCCTGATCGGGGGCCAGGTGATCGACCTCGAGTCGGAGGGCCGGACGATCGACGCCGCCACCCTCGAGTGCCTGCACCGCGCGAAGACGGGGGCGCTGCTCGGCGCCTGCGTGCGCGGGGGGGCGATCCTGGGCGGCGCCCGGGCCGACGACCTGGAGCGGCTCGGGAGCTACGCCAGCGCCATCGGCCTGGCTTTCCAGGTGGTCGACGACGTGCTGGACGCAACGGCAGGGGCGGAGACGCTCGGCAAGACGGCGGGCAAGGACGAGGCGGCGAAGAAGGCCACCTACGTCAGCATCCACGGCCTCGCGCGCGCCCGGGCGATGGCGGACGAGCTGCGGACCCAGGCCCTGGCCGCGCTGGCTCCGTTGGGCCCGCGGGGCGAGCTGCTCGCCGGCCTCGCGCGCCTCATCGTGGACCGCGACTCGTGACCCGCCTGGACGTCTGGCTCACCGAGCACGGTCTCGCGGAGTCCCGCGAGAAGGCCCAGGCCCTGGTGATGGCCGGACGGGTGCGGATCGACGGCGCCCCCGCGAGCAAGCCGGGGGTGCGCGTGCGCGAGGCTTCGGCCGTGCTGGTGGATCCGGGCCCGGCCCACGTGGGCCGGGGCGCCCGGAAGCTCGCGGGGGCCCTCGACGTGTTCGGGGTGGACCCCAAAGGACGCGTCGCGGTGGACGTGGGCGCTTCGACGGGCGGCTTCACCGAGACGCTGCTCGCGCGCGGGGCCCGCCGTGTCTACGCCGTGGACGTGGGCCGCGGCCAGCTCCACGAGCGGCTGCGCACGGACCCCCGGGTGGTGGTGCGCGACCGCACGAACGCGCGCGCGCTGTCGCCCGTCGAAGTCCCCGAGCCCTGCTCGCTAGCCGTCATCGACGTGTCGTTCATCTCGGTCACCAGGATCCTGCCCGCCCTGCGCTCGGTCCTGGCGCCGGGGGCCGAGGCGGTCGTGCTGGTGAAGCCGCAGTTCGAGGTGGGCCGCGGCCAGGTGGGCCGCGGCGGGATCGTCAAGGAGCCCGAGCTTCACCGCGGCGCTCTGCGCACGGTCGCCACTGCGGCCCAGGCCCTCGGCTATGGGATCGTGGAGGCCTGCGCCTCGCCCGTCCTGGGGGCCGAGGGCAACCGCGAGTTCTTTCTTCACCTCGTCCGCGAGGGTGCGCCGCTCGCGGCGGACGCCCTCGAAGAGCACTTCCGGAAGGCGGTGGGCCCATGACCACGATCGGCGTCCTCGCCCGCCCCGACCTCGTCGAGGCCGGCGGCACCATCCGCGACCTCGTCATCTGGCTGCGAGAGCACGGGGCCACTCCGCTCCTCGACGGGGCCACGGCCGCGCTGGGCGGGCCGGAAGCGGCCACCGCCAGTCGCGTGCTCTCCGGGCGGGAGGTCGCGGACAGCGCCGACGCCCTGGTCGTGCTCGGAGGTGACGGAACCCTGCTCGCGGCGAGCCGCCTGCTCGAGCGCGCGGTGCCGGTGCTGGGAGTGAACTTCGGCAGCCTCGGCTTCCTCACCGAGATCGCCCTCCCCGAGCTGTTCCCGACCCTGCAGGGCGTGCTCGAAAACCGCTACGAGTTCGAGGAGCGCCGGCTGCTCCACGCGGTGGTGGCGCGCGGGGGGCATCCCGACGCGACGGGCGACGTGCTGAACGACGTGGTCATCACCAAGGCCGGCCCCTCGCGCATCATCGAGCTGGACGTGACCGTGGACGGCCTGTTCGTCTCTTCCTTCCGCGCCGACGGCCTGATCGTCTCCTCGCCCACCGGCTCCACCGCCTATAACCTCGCGGCCGGGGGCCCCATCCTCCAGCCGACCCTCCCGGCCATCCTCGTGACCCCGATCTGCCCCCACACGCTCTCGAATCGTCCGCTGGTGGTGGGCGACGGCGCGCGGATCGTGGTGCGCCTCAAGGCGGCACGGGACGTCGAGGTGTACACGGCCCTGGACGGCCAGTTGAGCTACGCCCTCGCGGACGACGACACGGTGACGGTGACGGGCAGCCCGCGCCGCCTGCGGCTGGTGAAGGCCCCGGGCCGCGACTACTACGAAGTCCTGCGGACCAAGCTCAAGTGGGGGGACACACGGCGCTAGGGGGTTCCAGGGCAGGGTATCCGAAGCGGGCGAGCCCTCTCTCGCGCCAGCGAGCGATGCCGCTTCGGATACCCTGGGGGTGCCGCGAGAGCACCCCCTGACTCAATTAAGGCGTATTACATTTTCAGGCTCGCCCGGCGGTACCAGGGATAGGGTTCGGATCTCGACGACCCCGGAACCCAGCCTGACCCGCAAATCCCCGCCCCCGGACTCGGGATAGAAGTACGGATGCCGGATACGGAAGTCGCCACCCACGACCTGGGTCGAGGTGCGCGGCGTCAGGTTCCAGAAGCTTCCTTCGGACACCGCCAGGGTCCCTCGGCCGCGGCCCGCGATCCGCAGCTCGAGCCGCCGTTGGCGCGCGCCCTCCAGCACGCGCACGAGGATCCCGTCCCCGACGGCGCGCAGCTCCACCGTGTCGAGGAGCACACGGGCGCTGCCCTCGAGCGCTGCGTCACCGAGCGTCGTCTCGGAGCCGGTCACGAGAGGTCCCTCGCCCACGAACGTGACGCGCGACCCTTCGGGGCCGCCCACCACCAGGACGTGTTCCCGGAGGACGGCGTGCCGGTCGGCGATCGCGGGCACCGCGAGATGCAGGACGCGCTGACGGATCTGCCAGGCGATCGGACTGTCCGCGATGTCCCACGGTCTCGTGACGCGTCCCGGCGCTACACCGAAGAGCCGGTCCCAGCGCCCGTCGTACGAGAACGCGCCCAGGGCCTGGATGGCCACGGACAGCATGGCCAGGAGCATGCCCGCCATCCGCGTCGCATCCAGCCCTTCGGGCAGGAACAGGAACAGGAGCGGCCAGGCCGCCGTCAGGGTGAGGGTTCCCCAGGACGGGCTGCCGTCCCGCCCGGACAGGGCCAGGATGCCGTGGGCCACGAACGCGAGGCCGAGGGTGGCGGCGAGCCACCGATCACGGCGCAGCGCTCTGGTGAGGCCAACCGCCGCCACGAGGGCCACCGGAGTGAAGACCAGCGCGCCACGGACCGGGGACACGAGCCCGGCGAGCGCATTCGCGTCGGGGGCCGCGAGGGGCCCGAGGCCTGCGGACGCAGACACTCCCAGGGCGGCCTGGCCTGCGAGCAACAGCAGGCCGGGAAGGGCCCACAGCGGGAGCCAGAGGGCCCGGCCGGGCCAGCGCACGGCCACCGCCAGGGCGATGACCAGCGCGAGGGCCGCGGTCACGGGCAGCAGAGCCACCGCCAACGACAGCGGAAGGGCGGCACGCGGGGCCCAAGCGGGCTCGTCTGCGGCGCGCACGAGGAACAGGACGGCCAGCGCCACCGCCGCCGCCGCGGGTGCGTGGGCGGAGAACGACTGGCTGGCGGCCCATAGGGAACTGCCGAGGGCGAGCAGGAGCGCGGCGGTCGCGGCCTCGCCGGTGGGCCGGCGGTGGGCCGCCGCCGCGAACAGGAGGGCCGCGGCCAGGGCCGCGAAGACCGAAGCCGCGAGCTTGCCGGCGAGAGCCCGCGCGGTGTCGTCCAGATCGACGACGAGGCCCGCCGCCGCGACAAACGGCCCCGTCAGGAGGCCCGCCAGGCCCCGGCCGTCCCCCACCCCGATCGGCCGGCCATTCGCGAGCAGCAGGAGCAAGAGGACCGTGGCCAGGAGCGCGGCCGCGGCCAGTCCGGGCCCCCGCCAGGGGATGGCATACTCGTGAGGCCGATCCTCGAAGGTGCGCACGCCCATCAGGAGGACCCGGCGCTCGTCTTCGCGGCCTCGCTGCGCGACGAGCGGCCATGGCGCTGGTAGCGGTCCACCGCCCGGTTGTGATCCGCCAGCGTCTCGCTGAACTGGTGGGTGCCGTCGTTCCGGCTCACGAAATAGAGGTCCTTGCCCTCGGCGGGGGCGATCACCGCCAGCAGCGCCTCCCGACCCGGCGAGGCAATTGGCCCGGGGGGCAGTCCCGGGTAGCGGTAGGTGTTGTAGGGGGAGTCGATGTCGAGGTCCTTCTTGCGGATGTTGCCGTCCCAACGCCCGGCCAGGCGCAGCGCGTAGATGACGGTGGGGTCGGTCTGCAGCAGCATCCCCTTCTTGAGCCGGTTGAAAAAGACGCGGGCGATGCGCTGACGCTCCTCGGGTCGAGCGGTCTCGCGCTCTACGAGGGCGGCCATCGTCACCGCCTGGCGCACGGTGAGGCCTTGCGCCGCCAGTCGGGGCAGCTCGGGCGTGATCACGTCGCGAAACCGCCGGATCAAGCGGGCCACGAGGACGGAGGCGGGGCCCGGGTCCCTGGGAAGGTCGTAGGTGTCGGGGAAAAGGTACCCCTCGAGGTCCGAGGCGTAGGGGTCGAGGTCGCGGATGAGATCGGGCTCGTGGGCGGCGGCCAGGAACGCATCGACCTCGATCCCGCGATCGCTGAGGATCTCGGCGATCTCGACCATGTTCTTGCCCTCGGGGATCGTCACCTCGCGGCGCACCACCTCGCCTCGCGCGAGGAGGTCCACGATCTGGTCGAGGGTGAGCGGCCCTTCGAGCGCGTACTCACCGGCCTTCAGGCTGCCACTCACTCCCTTCAACAGCACGAGGACGCGGAAGGCCAGGGGATGGCGGACGAGGCCCTGGGACTGGAGCAGCCGGCCGATGGCGTCGGCGCTCGATCCGGGAGGGACGATCAATGCGACGGGGGGAGCGTTTTCGGGCCTCGTAGGCCACCGGGTCTCGTGCACCCAGAAGAGACGGAAGCCGAGCCCCATGACCGCCGCGAGCAGGACGAGGCGGAAGACGCGCCGGAGATCCGCAGCTCGGCTCTGGACGGGCGGCATCGGGTCAGGCCGGCGGATCGCCGGGCTCGCCGGCGCGGTCGCCCGCGGGCCCCGCTTGCTTCCGGTAGTCGAGGTAGCTCTGCAGGATCAGCACCGCCGACACCTGGTCGACCGACGCCTTGCGGTCCCTCCGCGACACTCCCCCTTCGATGAGGGCATGAGTGGCCATCACGGAGGTGAACCGCTCGTCCCATTCCACCACGGGCGCCCGAACCGAGGTGCGCAGGTCTTGCATGAAGGCGGTCACTTTCTCGGCCTGGGGGCCGAGGGTCCCGTCGAGGCGGCGCGGCATCCCCACCACGACCTCCCCCACCTGGCGCTCGCGCACGAGCGCGGCCACCGCCTTCACGTCCTTGCGGGGACCCACACGCTTGAAGGTGGGCAACCCGGAGGCCAGGGTCCCGGTCTCGTCGGAGAGCGCCATTCCGATCCGCACGTCTCCCACGTCGAGGCCCAGGTATCGCACCGCTCACGCGAGTATAGCCGCGGACTCCCGGCGGTTCCTTGACACCCCAGGAGGGCTCTGCCATCCTCGCGCTCTCTTTTCCGCGGAAGAGGCCGCATGGCCGAGTCGGCGAAATACCGGATCCTCCACGAGCTGGGGGCGGGCGGCATGGGGACGGTCTGCAAGGGCCTCCTCGTGGGCCAGGCGGGCTTCCAGAGGCCCATCGTCATCAAGCAGCTCAACAACCGCGAGCCGGAGCATCTGCGCCTGTTCGTCGAAGAGGCGCGCCGCTACGCGGTCCTCGACCACGAGAATATCGGACGCATCTTCGACTTCGAGGAGGTGCGGGGGGAGCCCTGCATCATCCTCGAGTACATCGACGGTTGGACGGTCATCGACTACCTGGAGAGGCAGCGCCAGCTGGGACGCGCGGCCGACGTGGAGATCACGGTCTTCATCGTCAGCCGTGTGTGCCGGGCGCTGCAATACGTGTTCGGGAAGGCGGCCATCGTCCACCGCGACATCAGCCCCAGCAACATCATGATGACCAGCGAGGGGACGGTGAAGCTCATCGACTTCGGCATCGCCACCCGAAGCGGCACCCGCGACAGCTGTCTGACCGGCAAGCCTTCCTACATGGCTCCCGAGATGGTGATCGAGCTCCGGGCCGACCACAAGAGCGACCTCTTCAGCCTGGGAACGGTGCTCTACGAGATGCTGACCGGCGAGCGGCTCTTCCGGGGCAAGACCACCTCCGACATCCTCGAGCAGGTGGTCGCGGGAACCATCCCCTCGGCGCGCGCCCGCAGGGCCGACCTGCCCGACGGGGTGGTGGCCATCCTGGAGCGAGCGCTCGAGCGCGACCCCGGCAAGCGCTTTCCCTCCGCGGCCGCAATGGGGGAAGCCTGCGAGCACTTCCTCTACGACAAGGGCTACGGACCCACCAACCTCACCCTCAAGACCCACCTGGCGTTCCTCTTCCCGCGCCGGGACGAGGACGCGGCCCTGGATCTCGGGGAGCGCTTCCCCGCCGTGCAATCGACGTTGATCCCGATCGGCGACGGCCTCACTCCCATCAAACCCGAGCCGCGGGACGGAGGCACCCGCGTCTCGCCCCTCGGTCGGACGTTCACGCGGGTGGTGACAGAGCGGCCACAGGATGCCCCCACCGCGAACATCGCGGGTCCGGGCGGCATCACGCGGCCCAGCCGGGTCACGCGGCCCGTCGTCACGCGACCGCCGGCCGCCCGGCCAGCGGTCACGCACACGATCGCGCCGCCCCGGCCCCCGGCCAAAGCCGCCCGTCGCCCGCGGCGGGCCAAGCCCCGCCGCCGTCCGTAGACCTGAAGACCGAGAGTACTCGCGCGATCGAGCGCTAACGCAGGATCTTCAGCCCTTCCACCACCGAGACGAGGATCGAGGCGAGCGAGAGCACGAGGCAAACCAGGGCGCCGATCATGTGGTCACCGCGCTCCGGCTTGAGTGGGTCGAGGACCTTCGCGGCCAGCCAGCCTCCCCCGAACCCGCCCAGATGGGCCCAGTTGTCGACCCCCGGCATGACGAAGCCGAAGAGCAGCATGGTCAGGGCCAGGCTCTTGGCCTGCTGGCTGACCATCGAGCTGCCGCCGCGCCGGCCGTAGTGCAGGAGCGCGCCCAGCAGACCGAAGATCGGGGCCGAAGCGCCCACCGTGATCCCTGCTCCACGAAGCACCGGCGGCATGAACGTGAAGAAGGCCCCGGCCACGCTGCTGGCGGTGAAGCCGGTGATGGCGGCCACCGTGTAGATGATGACGGCGCGTCCCGCCCCGTAGAAGCGAGCGGTAGGAGGAAGCAGGTCCCGCACCCACATCATGTTGAAGAGGATGTGCAGAACGCCGCCGTGGAGCCAGGCCGCGGAGAGAACGGTCCACCAGTGTCCGAAGCGGAAGACGGGCACGGCCCCGCTCGCCCCGAACAGGAACATGCTCTCGATGCTCGGCGAGAGGAACGAGAAGATCCCCTGCATCCGGATGCCGTTCACATCGGCGGCCAGCGAGGCCAGGAAGAGCGCCCCGCAAGCCCAGAGCACCAGGTTGACGAAGCCCATGTCGTCGCCGAACTCGCGGAGGACGGCGGTGAAGCCCCAGAGGCCGGGGTTGCGGCGGCCGCACGTGAGGCACTGCTCGTCGTTCACCCCCACGAGGGTGCCGCAAGAAGGGCAAAGGACGGATCCAGTTCGTCTCATTCGTTCGTTCGTCGACCCCTATCGTTCATCGACCCCCCACCCTACGATGCATCGGAATGCAGCGCTGCCAGTCAAGCCAGAACCAACTCCGACGCATTCCGATGCATCGCCCTCCCCACGTAGGGGGAGGGGAATGTTAATCCGCGTACGGCTCCGGTATTGTTGCAGGAAGCCTGAAGCAGCGTGCTGCGAGCGTAGCCGAATTCACTTCGGCGGCAGGGTATCGAAACGCCTAGTGGCCGCATGCACGGCGTTGGCACCGCGTTTCGATACCCTGGGAGCGAGCGGGGTTCCCAAGGGGGCCGACGCAGGCCCCCTTGGCTCAAGTGAAGATGCGGCGCCGCCCCCTTTGCTCGATAATGAGGTGCTTGATGCGTCTTTCCGGACCCTCCCGTCTCGCCGTCTTCGGCCTGGCCATGGCCATGCTCGGCTGCTCGACGCAGCCGCCGGGCAAGCCGCTGCGCCGCACCAAGCAGCGGGTCTTCGTGATCGGCTTCGACGGGATGGACCCGACCCTGGCGAAGAGGTGGATGGACGAAGGCAAGCTGCCGAACCTCAAGCGGCTGGCCGAGACGGGGACGTTCTCGGTGCTGGCATCGACCCAGCCCTCCGAGTCGCCCACTGCCTGGTCGAGCTTCGCCACCGGCGTGAACCCGGGGAAGCACAACATCTACGATTTCCTGCTTCGTGACTTCCAGACCTACCTGCCGGACTTCAACATGATCCGGAAAGAGCCGCCCCAGTTCCTGTGGGGCATGATTCCCACGAAGGCGGCCAGGATCGTCTCCACCCGAGGGGGGACGTCCTTCTGGGTCCACGCGGCCCGCGACGGCGTGAAAACCACCGTCCTGACCGTCCCCGTCACGTTCCCCCCCGAGGAGATGGCCCACGGCGCGATGCTGGGCGGCCTGCCCCTGCCCGACATCCGGGGCACCCTCGGCACCTTCTACTACTGGGCCACCGACCTCTCGTCCTTCGAGGAGGGCAACACCGAGTTCGGCGGCGTCCTGAAGCGGCTGCTCTTCGACGGCGGGGTGGCGGAGACGCTGCTCAGGGGACCGGAGAATCCGATCCTCAAGCAGGAGGAAGCGGCCCTCAAGGAGAAGAAGAAGGCGACGGGGCTCACCGACAAGGAGCAGGAGCGACTGGAGCAGGTCGCCACCCTCAAGGACATCAACCTCCCCATGAGGGTGAAGTGGACCGAGGGCTCGGGGAAGGCCGACATCGAGCTCCAGGGCCAGAAGCTGACGCTGAAGGCGGGGGAATGGAGCCCCTGGGTCCCCCTGACCTTCAAGGTGAACTTCCTCCTCACCGTCCACGGCATGACGCAGCTCTACGTGGCCCAGGCGGACCGCGAGCTGCAGATCTACGCCTCGCCGGTGAACATGGACCCACGGAGCCCGCCCTTCGCGATCTCCAAGCCAGACCGCTTCTCCGCCGACCTGGCGGGCGAGATCGGCCTCTACCGCACCCTGGGCTGGGCGGAGTCGGCCGACAAGCCGCTCAACGAAGGCCGGCTCGACGAGGCCGCGTTCCTCTACGACTCCCACAAGGCCATGGACGACCGCGAAAAGATCATCTTCCAGAACCTCAAGAAGGATGACGCAGACCTCTTCGTGGCGGCGATCGAGACCACCGACCGCATCTCGCACATGATGTGGCGCCTCGTCGACCCGAAGCACCCGATGTACGACAAGGAGCTGGCCGCGAAGTACGGCGACGCGATCGAGAACGTGTACCGGCGGGCAGACGACCTGGTGGGCCGACTCCAGGCGGCGGTTTCGAAGGACACGGTCTTCATGGTCATGTCCGACCACGGGTTCCATTCGTTCCGGCGGGAGGTCAACCTCAACACCTGGCTGGTGCAGAACGGCTTCATGGTGTTCCACGGCCAGGAGGGCGCCCAGAGGGGGCTCGAAGACCTCTTCGGGCGCGGCCGCTTCTGGGAGGGAGTGAACTGGTCGAAGACCCGCGCCTACGCGGTGGGGCTGGGCCAGATCTACTTCAACCTGAAGGGGCGCGAGTCGCAGGGCTCGGTCTCCGCGGGAGCGGAGTACAAGGCGCTGCAGGACGAGATCGGGGCGCGGCTCGTCGAGCTCCGGGACCCCGAGACCGGCGACCGGGTGTTCCGGGCGATCTACCGCCGCGACGACATCTACAAGGGCGAGTTCCTGAACAACGCCCCCGACCTGCAAGTGGGATTCAACGACGGCTACCGCGTGGGCTGGCAGGACACCCTGGGCGGCATCCGCCGCGCGGTGATCGAGAACAACAACAAGAAGTGGAGCGGCGACCACTGCGCCACCGCAACCGAGATCAGCGGCGGCGTCTTCTTCTCCAACCGCAAGATCGCCACCCCGGACCCGAGCATCATGGACCTCGCTCCCACCGTCCTGAAGGTCCTCGGGGTGCCCCTTCCGTCCGACCTGGATGGAAAGCCCTTGATGTGAAGGCCCTGGCCCTCGTCCTGGCGCTCCTGGCCCAGAGCGGGACCACGTCTCCCCCGCCCCCGGCGGTCCCGTCCCCGGGAGAGGTCCCGCCCGCCTCCGCGATCCCCGCGGGCGAGGACCGGCTGCGCAAGGTACGGGAGCGCCGCGAGGCCCTCGCGCGGGAGCTGGAACGCCTGCGAGGCGAGGAGAAGAGCCTGCTCGGCGACGTGGAGCGCCTCGAGGTGGAGGTGCGCCTGCGCGGCGAGGAGCTGCGCGAGATCCAGCTCGGCCTGCAGCGCACCCAGGCCCAGATGGACGTGATCGTGAAGCGGGTCCGGGACCTGACGAAGAGCCGCGACGCGGCCCGGCCCCTCCTGGTGTCCCACGCTCGCGCCCTCTACAAGCTGGGCGAGCTGAGCTACCTGCGCCTCCTGCTCTCGGTGGATCACCCGTCGGACTTCTTCCGCGGCTACCGCTTCGTGACCACGGTTGCC
>WNFM01254455.1_pt1 | contig 14466 bp, 24 predicted proteins | sample 5400271 | NCBI WGS metagenome assembly WNFM01 (sample SAMN13153352, study PRJNA577476) | soil metagenome | isolation source: 60 cm saprolite on Douglas fir-dominated hillslope | place: USA:California | collected 2013-09-17 | reverse complement strand
TGGAGCAGGAAGCCAACCGACTCTGGGATGAAGGTGAGCGCACCTGGCCAGCTGTATATCAAGCGCTCGTCGCGACGAGCGCCTACGCCTGGGTCGGTGCTGGCCACTGCAGCGCTAGTCGACTGAAGCGACAGCGCCGGCCTGATGACGCCCATGCGCCCGGCTGCAAGGCTGCTGGCGCCGTCCACGTTCGTCTGCACGGCAGTGCGAATGTTGGAGCTGGTGCGTGCGGCAAAAACGATGTTGATGTCGCTGATCGGGTCCTGATCGCTCACCAGCGCTGCAAGCGTGGTTGAGTAGAGCGCATCGAGCCCTGCAGATGCCGCTGCGTTGAGCCCCTGAATAGCCGCAACGAATGGCATGCCTCCGGTGGGAATCACCCGCCCGCCAAGGCCGCTGAGCGGATTGGCGGTGCTACCGGTGAGCGCTGGAGGAGCCACTGCGGGCGTCATCACGTCGCCCGCGCCCCAGGTGCCGTCCACATTCGCTCCAAGCTCGTCGGTAAGCGGTCGCGTTGGGATGCTGTACCCGCCAACATCTGCTGCTGCGTAGCCGCCTGGCAAGCTCGAGCCGATAACGAAGAGCGGAGCTGAGTCAGCGTCTGAGCCGAGATGGATTCGGAACGGGATGGTGGTGGCCGCAACGAAGGCAAAGTTCTGCCCGCTCAGCTGCTCGAGCACGAGCACTGTGGGCGAGCCGGCGAGCGCATCCGTCTGCACGCGGTAGGTGCCGGCTCCGAGCGAGCCACCGGCCGGCAGCGGCTGCAGAGCACCACCGTTGTTGTTTCCGATAACGACGACATCGCCCTTCTTCACGCCCAGATGACCATCTGGGCGCTGCACAGCGGAGAAGTCTACCGAGGCCACTGTGAAGGTCTGAGTTGGGCCAACGGCTGCAGCCACAATAACGCCGCCGGTGCCGGTCATGAACGGCGAGATGCTAGTGAAGATGGTTCTCGCGGCAATACGCGCGCGCCCGTTCGTCGCGCTACGGAACTCGAGCCCTGCTCTAATGGTTGCTCCCTGCGCTGGCACAACGGGTGTTGGATCTGTGGTCGAGGTGCACAGAGGCAGCTGCCGAAAGTAGCGAGCGCCTTTGCTCGAGGCTAGGTTCACGGGGGCAACGATCAGCCGGCTGAACCGCTTGTTTCTCAGGGCAACGTACCCATTGCCGTCGGAGAGGCCAAAGTCGCCAATGGTCTCGTCGAAGCCGCCAAACTTATCGATCAGGTCTTGGCTGGAGAACACCTCCTGCGGCTGCACCACAGTACCCACGCTGCCGGTGCCGTCCACCACGACAGCGAACGAGCAGTCGGCGAACTCACCAGCATGCGCCGTAACGCCGGTGCTGATGCCGTTGATGGCTCCTGGGGGCGGCAGGTCGGCAATTATCACGCCCTCGATCTGCGTGATAACCTCGATCCCAGGCAAAAACCCGTAGCGGCGAATGAAACCAGCCACAATTCACCTCATCATGGTGCCGTAGCACCAGGTTGAACCAGCGAAAGACTATCAGAAACGTCGAGCTCGGTCTGCACCCGCATGCTCGGCAGCGGCCCAACAGGCACCAGCTGCGGAATGTTAGCATTTACCCGTAGCACAGCCCGACGGTAGCGGCGCTGAGCGTCGCCCTGGCTGTCGTCGTATAGGAGCGAAAGCTTCTCATAGGAGGCTCGAGCGCCGAAGTAGTAGGGTAGCTCGAGCCGAAGCCCTGTCATGAACTCAGCCGGGTCCAGCGCGTCCTCCACAGCTGCCACCAGGCCCATCCGGGCTGCGGGGTCGTTCGTCCAGATGATGAGCTGCAGCTCCTGGTGCCCCTCAGCCACCTGACGCAGGAAGCGCTGGGTGCCATCAGCGCTCTGGACGAGCGTGGGCGTAAGCTGCGTGGCCTCGTAGGCCATCTCCTGCTGCGCCACGAGCACCAGCGAGGGGTACTCGGCGGGGTCCTCTGGCTCCGCCCAAACAACAAGCGCCTTCTTGAAAGCGAGCCGGCGGCCTCCTTCCCACACGACGCTGAGTGGCTCCAGGTACTCCTTCAGCCCGCGCGCCAGGGCGGTACGCATGTCGGTAGTGCGAACGAGAGTGAGCACCTCCTTGTCGTTGGGGCTAAGGATGGCGCGCGCCCGGAGCCCATCCGTTGCTGGAGGGCTTGGGGGCCCAGCGGCGAGAGCCGTTCGGTCGGCAAGGGCAGCTGGCTTGCTCATCGGCTAGCCCTCACGGCGGCATCACGAGCGCGAATCATGGCGCGCGAGATCAAAACACTGATACGCTCTTGCACATCCGGCGAGCGCAGCACCGGCCGCGCCTGAATGCCGCGGCTGGCAATCGCCCGGGCAACCGGATAGGCAAGCTTGGGGTCTGCGCCACGGCGCTCGAGCCAGTCGCGAATCACCTGCAGCGGTGGCATTCTTCGGTTCGGCCGGCGCGAGTAGGGATGCGTCCCGTCCGTACCTTCGACGAATAAAGCATGCGGTGCCTCGTTCCACACCTCGAGCGTGAGAAAGCGAGCCGTCGCTCGCCAGCTACGCTGGAATATACCCTGATCGCGAATGCCAGCGCTCTGCTCACGAAGCAGCCCAAGCACAGGTGCACGCACGCGGCGGAGCTCCTCAGCTGCACGCAGGCGAATCTGTCCCTGAAGCTTACGCTCGAAACGGCCCAGGTCCCTCGGCGGAACGACCCATGTGGTCATGCGTCGCGCACCTCGCCATCGACAACGAAGCCATGCCAGCCACAGCCAGGGCCGGACAGATTTATCGAAGGCGTCAGCGTCAGGTCCGATAGGCCAGTACCGAGAGGCGTCCAGCGGCCGGGGCCTGGAGCCTCGGACTCCGGAACGCCGCGGTCGCTAAACCAAACCACAACTAGGTGGCCGCAGCCCTTCGGGCACAGGAAGTAGAGACCCTGGGCTTCATCGAGCGAGATGACGACGCGCTTGCCCTTGGGCTTCCAGGCAATCAGCTGCGGCTCTAGGTCTGCGAGCTTCATGCTGGGAAGCCGTCCCGTCCGCGGTCCTCGTCCTGCTTCATCAGGTCGATGGACCACTGGAACCTCGTCGGATTCTTGTTCGGTGGCGAGCGCGGAAAGAAGCGGCGGCGCACGCCTGCCGAGCCCACGCGCGGAAAGAACACCTCCCAGTAGAAGCTCACGTCGGCTGGAATCTCGGAGCCCAAGGGCCCAATGATAGCTCGGCCGAGCAGCAGGTCCTCGTTCAGCCGGGGGCTCAGCTCGCTCACGCGCAGGTTGCCGCCTTCGTTCATGCCGATGGAGACCAGCTCGCGCCGGAGCGTGCTGTCGAGGTCGCTCACAAGTGGCGTAGGCAGCATTGGAAGCGCGCGGACCAGGCTCTCGTCGCCCACGCCCCGCTCCCCGCCGCTCCAGCGCGTCCAGACAAGGCTCACCTCGTACTGGCGAGCACCAAGCTGCGTCATCAGGTCGCGCAGGCAGTCGACTGTGGGCGTGAGCATGTCGATCAGCGTGCCCATCGGCTGCGACTGGGCCTGCTCGACGGTGGTGAACTCCTTGGAGCCACACAGGCCACAGGTGAACGCCGCCAGCGTGAGCTCAGCTGTCGTGCCGCAGCTCGAGCAGCACGCGCACGAGGCCATCGGCGCTAGCCCCTCACCGGGATGCTCGAGCCGGGGCCGCGCTTCCTGTACCGGGACGAGTACCAGTACGGCGAGCAGCCGAATATGTCGGCCAGCCGCTCGCCCCAGCGCACGTACTCCTTCTCGAGGCTGTCGGTGAACAGCTGACCGCGGCTGGCGAGCGGATGGAGCTTTAGGTTGCCGAGCTCCGAGGCGAGCAGGCTCGTTGTTGCGCCGCGCAGCTGGCCCTCGATGCCGTCCATAGTGTCGAGAATGCAGCGCACTCGAGCAACGGCGCCCTCCTCGACAAGGAGGCTCATCGCGTCCTCGATCAGGAAAATGGTCTGCATGGGCTTCGGGATGCCCAGCATGAGCGACGCGGCAAAGCTCGTCTGCAGGTACCCTAGATGATACCGCGTGCGAGACTTGTCTCTGTCGCTGAGCTTGTCCATTCACCCTGGAAAGCTCCCCCTACTCGATCTGCTCCAGCTCAAGCCCCGCCTCCTGAAAGGCCGCCAGGGCCTCAGGCGAATGCGTGCTGGCGTCGAACTCCTCGCCCACGCGAAAATGAATCAGGTTCGCGCGCCAGCTGAGCTTCTTCTCGTTCAGAATGCGGTACCGCGGCGTGCGAGGCATCTCGGCTGACGTGAGCACCTGGACGCCTTCATCCGAAGGGGGCGCAGCAGGCGCCTCGGGCTCTACAGGGGGCACAGGTGGGGGAGGCTGAGGCGGCTCCGATGAGCCCAGGTCAAGCGTCACCTCGGGCTCAGGGGCCTCGCTACGCACGGCGTTCGCGTCGGACAGAGGCGATTTCTTGCTCGGGGGCATGGTGGGAATAGCTCCTCAGGAAAAGTGCGGCGGAAGGTGGCTATGCTCGTCTGGGCGGGATTAACGTCCTGGATTTATGAGCTGGACGGTGCTCGTGGGTGCCCTCGTCGCGTAGCCACCTTCCAGGCGGAGCAGAGCGGGTGTTCGGTGAATGATCCGATCTTCGCAGCGCTGGAATGCCCAATGGCCCGGAGGCCGTGCCGCTGATACAGCCGCGGTGCCAAGCGCCGAAGCGCGGGGTTTGCGGTTGTCTCTGCCCCGGGTGCCAATGCAGTGCTCACGGATGAACCGAAAGCTGGCGATCCCGGTTTGCCAAAGGGACCGTTTGCGAGGTCCGACAAGGCCCAATCAAAGATTGGGCTTGGCAACGCCCCAGGCCGAAGCCTGGGAGAGTCTGAATGTGCAATGAATCCGGCCATTTAGGCCTCTACTCGCCGTGATTTACCACGGAGAAGCGCTTATAGCGCGATGCGTTACCGGTAGCGGCGTCGGTGCGCAGCGGCCAATCGCCCATGAAGCGCCAGCTCACGCTGACCAAGTCCTGCAGGCGGTTCTGCGGCGCGCGGATGACCAGCTGGATGCGGTCGCTGAACACCTCGATGCCGTTGTTCACGACGTTCGGCTCCGCGAGCTTGCCGTTCAGGCCGGCCTCGGTGATGAGCTGGCTCATGTCGTTGTAGTACTCCATGACGCCGCCCTGAGCCGTGAAGAGAATGCGGTGGATCTTCACACCCGTGGTCGAGCTACCGTTGTTCCACATCTCGCCGGGGAACGGATCTCTCAGGTCGAAGGCCGGGGTGGCCCCGGCGGCTCCGCCACCGATCACCGTCTCAGGCACGGGGTTCTCCGTGTTGCGGAAGAACACCGTACCGAGCAGCTTGCCGATGGCGAACTGCGAGTAGAAGTAGCTGTCGGGCAGCGCAGTGAGCAGCCGCTGGAACTCGCTGTCCTGGAAGATGAGGCTCTCGCTGGTGGGGTCGAGATGGCTGTGAAAGTTGCCATCCGGGTGCTCCGGCACGTTCTGCTGCCGGAAGTTCGACACTGCCGTGCGAATGCTGCCGAGCGTAGGCAGATCGGTGCTGCCGATGTCGTCCACCTTGTTGCCGCCACCCACCCACACCGTCTGCGTGGCATCGGAGCTGACGACGTAGGCTCGGTCGAGCACGGTAACAGCCGTGGCGAGCGTGAGCGTGCCAGGGCCCACCTCGTCACCGGGGTTGTCGGCGGTAAAGCCCGTAACGCTACGGACCACTGCAGCGGGCGTTGTGTCAAAGATAGTGATGGAGAGCGGATTCGAGCTCGAGACGAGGTCGAACTTGGCAGCCAGGGCTGGATGGCGCGCGCGAGTGAAGCCGTTCAGCCGCTTCCCGCGAAGCGTGGTCACGCCGGTCTGGGCACCGTCGGCCACGGTCCAGCCGCTGATGGCAGCGTTGAATATCTGGTCCCGCACCTTACGGTTCAGCGTTTGTGCTGCCTGGAGGCCAAGCTGATGCGAGTTCCTAAGGAACAGGTTCGCGATTGCGACCATGCTCGTCGGCATGTGCGTGTCGATGGACTTGGCGTACTGATTCATCTGCGCCGTCCACTGCTCCATCGGGTACGTGTCCGGCTTCGGATCGTCACCTGGCTTCAGCGGCGAAGCATCGATAGGCATGAGCCCGGGCGCGGAGAAGATCTGGTTATCCCCCACGTTCGCTGCCCACAGCACCGGAGCAGCCTCGCCACGGAACAGGTTCCGCGGGAAGAGCGCGTCGTGGAAGGCCCGCTCGAGCAGGTTGTCCTGGACGATGGACCGGATCTCGGGCGCTTGGAGGATAACGGAAAATTCAGGAATGGTAGATGCTCCTGCGATGGCTCAACAGAGCCTGGGTTGCTCTTCGGCTTTGAAGGCCTTGCTCAACACTTCAGAGAGGTCGGCTTTCACTATGGCAGCCCACTTCTCCGGAGACTTTGCGCCCTTACGACTGTTGCAGGATACACATGCAGGAACTAAGTTCCCGATCTTGTGTGGCACGCCAGCTGCAAGAGGAATGACATGATCAAGTACAGAAGCGATGTTGCCGCACCAAGCGCAGCAACCAGCAAATACCTGAAACAGATGACGCGCAGATGAAGCAGATATGTGCTCGACGCTGGATGCTCTTGCCCTTGCGCGCCGCTTACTCTGCTTCAATCGATGGGTGAGCTTGCCGGCCTCTGTATGCGCATACGCCCGTTTGCTAGCGCACGACTCGACAGGATGTGCAGCTTGGTATTTTGCAGCTCCAAGCTTCCGTTTTTCTGAGTGTCGGTAGTAGCTGGCAAGCGCATGTGCTCGACAGCTGGCACGATGTGACTGCTGCCAACGGCGCACTGTAGCCAAATGTTTCTTCGGGTTCGCCGCACGGTAGCGCCTAGACTTTGCCGCCTCACAAGCGTGGCACGCCGATGCAAGACCTGAACGCAGGCGAACATCGATGCGGAACAACCCTGCATCGAGTATTTTCTCGCATCGCGTACAGGTCTTGCTGGTCACTTGGCTCTCCTTGTGCTGGCTCCTGGGGAGCCGTGTCTTTGCTCTTGATGGCCTCGAAGAGGCCAGGGAATCTTCTGAGTTTCCGGAGCTACCTAACAGGAGAGAGTAACATGGCCGGCTACAGCCAGCTAGCCTCCCCTCGCTTAGTGTGCACCCCCGCTGCCGCTCACGATACCGAGCGAAGGGTTCGTCAGCCCGTACTTGTCGAGCGTCGCCTGGTACTCCTGCTGGCTCATCGTGCGGGCGTCCTTCTTGTCGCCTGCCGGAGCCGCAGCGGGCTTCGCCGGCCTCGGCGGAGCTCCGCGCTCGCCCGGGGCGGTGCTGGGATCTGTATGTGCTGGCCGCTCCTCCACTCCGTACAGGTACGGGTGGGTCTTTCGGAGCGTGGTCCCGAAGAACTCGGCCTCGTCGAAGGCCTCCTGCTGCTGCTCCGTAGAAAGGCTCTGCGCGTGCCGCTGGCACAGCACCACGGCATAGTCCGGGTCGCGAATGCCCGCGCGCACCGCAGCAAGCTTCAGCTCGTGCTCAGCTTCGCGCGCTTGGAGCAGCTGCTCTGCCGCAACGCGGCGCTTCTCCTCAGCAGCTCGGGCCTTGTTCGCGCGGCGCCGGTCCTCTATCAGGCGCTCCTTGTCGAGCTGCTCGCGCCGAGCGGCGCGGCTCTCTGGAGCCGGGGCAGCCGATGCAGCAGCCGCAGCAGGCTTTTGGCTCTGCTCCTTAGGCTGGCTCGGGCGCTGCTCACGGCGCTTTGCTCGCTCCTCGGCCTGCTTCTCGAGCATGTGCTGCATGCCCTTGTAGCCGAGCTTCTTCGCCTTCCTGTCCATCTCGCCCAGGGCGGCCTTGCGCCCTCGCTCGCGCTCGTCGGCCTTTTCCTTGGCGTTGAGATTGTGAGAAGAAGCTGGAGGCGGAGCAGCTTGCGGTGGGGCCGGTGGCTCTGCTTCGGGATTTGCAGGGGCACCAGCGGGAGGCGAGCTTGCTCCGCCGCCGTCGGCGTCGCCGGCCTCGTTCAGAAGGGGCTGGGGGGCTAGATATCTGAGTAGGGTGCTGAGGAACATCTGTGCTTCTTTCGCCGGCTCCTTCACTACTGACCGTTACGCCGTCATGACGCGCGGAACGAGCATAGCTTCATGGAGCACAGATTCTTTGGGTTGGGGGTTTGGGGCTCAGTCTCTTCTCGTCCTCGCTGCAAGTAGCAGCAAGAGAGCTCTTGCTTATGGCGCCGAGAGCGGGAAGCTCTGGTCCATGCCACCGCTGGGCAGCGGAAAGTACTCGATGATGAACGCCGTGATGGTGTTCGGGAAGGTGAGCGTCTTGCCGTCAGCGCTCAGCGAAGCAATGCCCACTGCCACGCCGGCTCCACCAGGGGGCAGAAGCGGCGTCGCTGCCGAGTCCGCGATCAGGTACGTGCCCACCGAAGCTGCAGTGCCGGACGCGGTCACGCGGGCGTAGGTGCCTACGCCGATGGGCGGGAGGTTCTCGCCGGGCAGCAGCGTAATGCCCGTAATCACTGCTGCAGCCTTTACTGATGCCGCAGTGATATCGACAGCTGCGATGGCCGTGAGCGCCGTAACCACGGCCTTGATCTTCGACAGATGGTCGCCAAGCTTAATCTGCTTGGACACAGCAGAGAGCAGCGAGACGTTGCCACTGTTGGCAGCGCCACGGGCATCGGGGGTACGGCTGGTAGTCGACATGTTGGATGAATTCTCCTAGAGCTTCTCGCCGAGAAAGACCTGAACGATGGTTTCTACGCCCGCAGCACGGGCGAGGTCAATCGCCGTGAACGCTTCTGATTCTGACATGAGCACCAGCAGCCCGTCTACAGGGATCGCCTGCGTGGCACCTTCAGCGCTCGTTAGCCGCACAACGACTCGCGATGTCGACTCGAGCACAATGACGTGCGCCTGGCTAAGCCCACCCAGAGAAACCGTCTGGGCACCATCGACGGTTAGGTCGTATCGAGAAGCCTGCTTGCCCTTGAGCAGCAGGCTCTCAACAAGCGTACGCGCAACGATAGCGGCTTGGTCAGCGGGGGCGAAGCCGCTCGTCGGCCGCGCTCCGAAGGAGCCCGTAAGCTCAAAGACCTCCAAGGTGGTTTGGCTAGCCGCCGGTGGCACCCTTGAAGGGGCTCTTCGGATTCGCCATCGGGCCAATGGGGAAGCGCTGCGCTTCCGACAGACGGCTCGCCGGGTCGTCGTAGGTACCGGTCTTCTTGCGCACGATCTCGTTCGGGTCTTGGTCGGGACCGACGGAGCCGATGTTGAAGGGCTCTTTCTCCATGGGATGCTCAGCCTTTCACGGTACGAAACGGGCTTGGAGTGGCGCCGAGAGCGCCACCCTTCGGGTTGGCAGACTCGCCCACCGGGCACTCGTAGGTGCCCTCACGCTTCTTCACGGTCTCGGCAACAGTGCTGCCCTCAGGTGTGCTGCTGGCCAGCTGCTGATTCGGAGCTGCCTCGGCCATCACGCGCCTCCCTTCAGCTTGAAGGGCTTCGGGTCTGCGGGCGTCATGCCGGCAGCCTTCGAGCCTCCGGCAGCATCCACAGCATCGTCCTTGTACTGCGTGCTCCAAGCTTCGCTTGGCGGAGGCAGAGCCTCGACGAACACGCTTGAGCCGTTCTTGTCCTCGGCGATGGAGCGTAGCGTACGCGCTTGCCCAGCTGGACGCATTCCCTTCAGCATGTTAGCGGCCTCCTCGTACGTTCTTGAACGGTCCTGGACCCGTAAGCGGCTGGGGCGTAGGCAAGGACATTGGCGTCAGGTTGCCCTTGCGTTCGCTCTCCTCACTCTCGGGAAAGCCCTCGTAGATGGGCAGCTCGTGCTCGACCTTGCTTGCCTCCCGCTGCGGCACCGGATACGGAACGTCGCCAACCGGAAGCACCACCTTGGCCATCTAGAGCTGAGCCTACGCTTTCCTGCCGATGCCAGCAAGCTTCAGTCCGCTGAAGCTTCGTCTGGCTCGCCTTCGTCCCCCTCGTCAGCGCCGCTGTCAGCCTCGTCCTCGGCGGCATCGTCAGCGCCGCTTTCCGGAGCCTCATCCAGCATTTGGCCCACTCGGAAGAGCCACGCACCAACGACGTGCCCGTCCTTCACGGCGCCCTCGCTCTCCAGGTGCTCGCCGAGCTTCTCGGCCTCGCCCTCGTCGATGCCAGCAAGCACATGCTTGCCCTCGTCGACCACGGCCTGCTCCAGGTCGTCGAAGCCCTCGCGCAGAATCTCCTTGTCGGCGCTGCTAAGCTCCTCACCGAAGTTCGTCAGCTGCTCGGGGTCAAGCTCCTCGATGCAGGCCTCGATGTCCTGGCCGTGCTGCTCGAGCAGGGCGAGGAGCTTGTCATACTTCGGCTCCTCGCCGCCTCCCTCGGCCTGCTCGTCGTCAGGCTCCTCGTGGCCACCGCCCTCAGCGCCCTTGTTCGGGGGCGGACCGCCTCCACCGCCACCCTTCGGACCCTGCTTCGTGAACGCCTGCATCTTCTTCGCGTCGATGGCCATAGCTTTCTCCTGTATCAGCTAGAGGTCGATCCGTCTACCAGCCTGCCACATCCAGGCTGGAACACCCCAGCTGCGAAGCCAGGGAGTCAGTACTGCTCTATCCCGCGGGCGATTTGGCGGGTGCGTCCACGAGCCGGGAATGCGCCATTCAGCCGGCGCGCTGAAGGCTCCTCCAGGGCGTGCCACCTGCCCATGCATCTGAATGGAGTCTGCGCCAACGCGCGCGTCCATTGGCTTGCCGCCGTCAGTTACGTGCTCGGTCCAGCGCTGCATCACGCCGCGGTACTCGTGCTCGTGGCTAAGGGCTTCGATCGCGTCTGATTGCGCAAGATTATAGGCGTACGAGGTCTCTGTGATCACCAAGCGATCTACACGCCAAGCCTGCGCGTCTGCCAGCTCGCCCACCTGGTCTACAAGCTCCGTCACCGTTGCGCCCCGCATGGTAACGCGCTGCATGCGATCGAGCAGCACGGCATGCACGTCTCCAGCTAGCCCATTGGCGCTGTCGCGCCGGAGCCTCTCTATCTCATGCTGCCGTAGCATGAGCACGCGGGTGTGCGTGGCGAGGTTGTCCAGCGGCGTGGCCATCTGCTGCACGTAGCGCACGGCGTCGGCCGTGGCTCGGTAGCCCTCGTTCAGCGTGGCCTGCGTGCTCTTCGACAGCGCCTCGCCCATCGTGCGGGCCGTGTGAATCAGGCCTCCTCGCAGCTGCCGCGCAGCATGCACCAGCACGACTGGCGTCAGCTCGGTAGCTCGGGCGAGCGCTCTGCCAAGATGCTGCGTGAGCTTGGCAGCTTCTACCGTCCAGATGCGCTGCATCGGATGAGTGAACGTTCGCTCGAGCACGCGATCGGCTGTGCTTCTGGCGCGCGCGTAGGCCTGCAGCGCTCGCTGGTAGTAGGAGCTCATCCGGCTGGGGCCCACCTGGCACAACAGGAAAGAGCCTCCACCACAGGATGCGCTCCGGGCTCCTCTGGATCGTCAAGAAACTGGCACAAGCCGCTCATGCTGCCCTGTGATTGGTAGAACCGGCACCGATCGCACGACGTCCCACCGGGCACCTGCTCCAGGCCGCTCAGCTCTGGAGGAACAGGGTCAATGTTCAGGCGCTCTAGCTGCGTCTTGCTGGGCATGCCGAATACGTGATAGCCGCAGACCGAATCAGCCGTAGCAATGACGTTGGCGTCGTGTATCTGGCACTCCTGCGCGTCCGGAGCCCACAGCACGCAGTTTGCGCATTGCTTTCGGCTACGGTCCGGATTTGGCCGCGCGTAGAGCACGTGCTCAGGGAAAACCTGTGCCCGAGCTGTGGGCTGGAGCAGCTTAAGGCTCCTCGGCGGCACGCGCGCGCTCCTCCAAGAGCTTCCCCTGCGACCAGCGCCACAGGCGTAGCTTCAGCCCGAACCACATCGTCCGCCGCCACCAGCGCAAGAGCCACAGCGCCATCGCCACGGCTGTGCGCGGCTCGAGCGTGAGGTTGTACACGCGCTCGCGGCCGATGTAGAGATCGAGCGCATCACCGCGAGCAATCAGAGCCACCTCGGTGCCATCACTTTGCCTCCACACTCGCGCGGCGCCGGCTCCTGGCGGAGCCAGATGGCCTTTCCGGTCCTCAGTGACCAGGTGCCGGTTGAGCCAGAGCGCGAAGCTCATGTGCCTGCCACGATAATCTTCAGCGCCGTAGGCCCAGTACACTCGACCCACAGCTGATTGCCTGGAAGAGCGCTCAGCGTGAGCACCAGGTCGCTCGTGACCACGAACGCGCCTGCGCTAGCTGGCGTTGCTCCTAGGAACACCGTGATCGGAGCCGAATCCTGCTCAAGCACAATGACGAGCACGCTCACGGTCGTCATCTCGTTGGCAAGAGGCATCGGCACGAAGGCTGGCGTGGGCGTCTGCGCAGCAAGCACGAAGCGCCCGCCAAGCACGCGGTCGAACTCCTGGATGATGGGCTCGAGCTGCAGGCTAAACGCAGCGTCCAGCTCGCCGATGGAGCAGCCACGAGGCATTCCTACGCCATCAACGGCAGGGCTCTTTACGGAGCCAGTGAGCTGGAGCGTCTGGGTCATTTGGCTTTCTTCTTGTTGCTACGGCCGGCCATGCTGAGCGCTTCGGCGATGGCCTGGTCACGCGCCTTGCCTTCACGCAGGAGCTTTCGGATCTTGTTGGAGGTCCACTCTTTGCTCTTACGGCTCATCGCTTGCCGTACACCTTGTGGCCGTGCTCGTTGATGTAGAACTCACCTCCACGCTCGCCATGAAGCATCGCGTGCTGCTGAGCTTCGTGTAGATGTTGAGGGTTGCCTAGCTCAACATGATGAGATGGTACAATCTCGCCAGTCTGCGCGTGAACCACAGCGAACTTGCTCCCAGGGTTCATCTGCTCCATATCAGCGCGCTTTTTGTGTGCCTCCTCAGGCGTTCGATGCGCTAATAGCCGCCAATCGGTAGAAGAGAACGGGGATTTGCTGATAGCGCCGCTCTTGGTCACGCTTTTGACTAGGTATTGCTTCTGCGCGTTCGACGCTGCTGCGTGAACAGCGTTTAGAGCCCTAAATGCCACTTCGCGTTTCATCGTGCGTGCTCCTTGTACTCCGGCTGGCCATGATCGTGCTTCGTGCCTTTGTCGGCCTCGGCAAGCACCTGCGAGGAGTCAGTGCCATTTGCACGGGCGCGGTTGTGCAGCTCGTCGTGGGCGCGATCACAGAGCACGACCAGGTTCTGCTTCTCGTTCTTGTGGCCCTTCTTGCTGGCCCACTCGCTCTCGACGATGCCCGACTTGTGATGGATCGTGAGCCCGCCGTTCTCAGCTTCGCCGCGATCGCCGTGTATCTTGCACCGGAATCCGTCACGTCGGCACACGCTAAGCACCAGGCTCGGGCTCAGCCCGCCACGCCCATAGTCCTTCAGCTTCGCGCCAGCTCGGTGCGCCTCGTGTCGGAGCCGATGCAGCGAGAGCCGCTCCTCCGCGCTCAGGAGCTTCTGGTCTCCTTGCTCTTGGCGCTTCACATGGCGCAGGTAGGTGCGGAGCGCTTTGCTCACCAATCCTACTTCTTGCCGTAGACCTTGTGGCCGTGCTCGTTGATGTAGAACGTTCCGCCTTTGGCGCCGTGCATCAGCGCGTGGTGCTTCGGCCCGTCGTGCGCATGATCTGAGTGGCGCTCAATGTGCCCGGGATGCAGCTGATGCTGCGCTGAAGCGTGCTCTCGGCTGGCTTGGCCATGGCGAAAAGCATCATAGGAGCCTGGAGCGGCCTTTCGTAGCGCAACATCGTGCGCCTTCTTTGCAGCTGCATGATCGGCTGCTGAACCAGAAGCATGAGCAGCAGCTGACAAGCGTTCTGCGTGTGAAGCTAAAGCAGCTGGCTTAACCCCTGCTGCAGTCCGCCTTTGCTCTATCGTAGGAGCACGAAGCCGAGCAGCCCGGCTTCGTGCAAAGCTCCTCGTCTCCTTGGTATGCACAGCCTTGCTCTGCTTCGCCATCAGCTTGCTCCTACAACAACGCGGTTGGTTGGATCTGGACCGAACTCCAAGTCCACGAAGCACCAGCTCGGCGCCCGAGCGCACTGCTTCTCGAAGGCCTTCTGGCACATCTTGCACGAGTACACGACGCTCAGCCGAATGAACGGCTCAGGCTGCCCTGAGGCTCCCTTCAGCTGAACGACAGCCTGCAAGATTGCCGGATTGATCAGCGCCCCCTCAGGAAGCATGCCGCGCTTTGAGCACTCGTCGAACGGCGCGAACACCTGCGCGCGCATCACTGGCCTCGCACCGCAGCCAGCGCAGCGCGCATCCAGCGGAAAGCTCTCAGCGGCGTGGTACTCGTTGGGAGTACGTCGGCCGCCGTCGAACTTCTTACGATGCAGCACTCGTGAGCTCAGGTTCCGGTTCGCCATAGAGCAGCTCTACCTCTTCCCAACCCCCAGTATAGTCCCAGCCGAACGACCGGTCGTCAAGAAACAGGTCGACGCCGGTGGGCTTGCCCTGCTTTCCGTCGTCGATGGCGTCAAACACGCCTGGAAGCTCGTTGGCGCAGAAGTCCAGCATCTGCTG
>WNFM01333623.1_pt3 | contig 14472 bp, 15 predicted proteins | sample 5400271 | NCBI WGS metagenome assembly WNFM01 (sample SAMN13153352, study PRJNA577476) | soil metagenome | isolation source: 60 cm saprolite on Douglas fir-dominated hillslope | place: USA:California | collected 2013-09-17 | reverse complement strand
GCTACCGCCGTCGCCTTCGTGGGATTATTCAAGCTGGCGAGGCGCGGCATCATCAAGCCTGATGAAGTGGTCGTAATCAACTGTTCTGGTCATACCTTCCCGGTTGAAACGCAAATCCTGGGTGATCGGTTTGCGAAGAATGTCGACGTAACACAGGAGAGTGAACGTATCTTCCTACCAGAAGAAGGTCTACTCTCCGCGCTGGAACAGATGGAAGATACGATCCGACGGGTGGTTGTCATTGAGGACAACCCCTCGGCAGGACGCCTGATCAGTCGAATTTTGCAGGCACGCGGCAACTATGAAGTCCATCTGGCAGGCGGTGGGGCCGAAGGCATTTTGCTTGTTGAGCGTATCAAACCCGATCTCGTCATCACCGACCTAATGATGCCCGACATCGACGGCTTCAAAGTTATTGACGCGCTCAAGGGTGCCGATGAAACCCGTCACATCCCAATCATCGTGCTCACGGCGAAAGAATTAACGGTGCAGGAACGAGAGCGCCTGGGTGGTCAGATCAACAAGCTGCTCCAAAAAGGTTCATTCATGGATGAGGACCTGCTGCAAAGTATTGTAGATACACTGAATGGATAATCCGCTCACCCCGCGCTTCTGCGGAACAACATCCCCCTACACTGTGAGTGTAACGAGGTAGAGAAAACGAAGGGCCGAGTCCAGCAGTAGTTTCTGACCGTTGCATACCGTAAAAGGACACAAGGTTCATGCCCGAAAAAGCGAGAATTCTCTATATCGAGGATGACCCTGGCAGCCAGACTCTGGTGCAGCGAACCCTCTCATTTGCCGGTTTTGACGTAGTGGTGGCCTCAAGAGGTATTGAAGGCCTCGATATGGCAATCAAGAACCTGCCTGATCTGATCCTCATGGACATTAACCTACCCGATCTCTCAGGCCGCGAAGTAACGACGAAACTCCGCAGTGATGATCGCTTCCGCGCAACACCGATTGTTGCGTTGACCGCGCTTAGCCAGGCAGGTGAACGCGAAAAGGCGATTGCCGCAGGCGCGACAGGCTACCTGACGAAACCGATTGATATTGACAAACTGCCCGGCCAGGTTGAACGCTACCTGAGCGGTGCGCGTGATACTGTCGATACTGAATTAATGATGCAAGCCCATACAGCCTATAATCAAGAGATTGTTGGGCGGCTTGAGGCCAAAATACGTGAACTGGAATCAAACAACGCCGAACTGCGTCGCCTGGACAAGATCAAGGACGATTTTATTCAATTGACGGCGCACGAACTGCGAACGCCGCTCACCCTGGTCTACGGTTACAGTCGGCTGTTGCAGGATTCGCCCGTGGTACGGCAGATGAAAGAGGGCGGTCCGGAGGTTGAAGCCTTCATCAAGGGTCTCATCGATTCGATTGAGCGAATGTCGGTGGTCATCAATGAGATTCTTACCGTATCGCGCATCGCAACAGGACGAATCGAATTGGCGATTGGGCCAGCGAATCTTGCCGACACCATAAAGCATATTGTCGATGAATTTGCGGAAGTAACTCAAAAGCGCAATCTACTGATAAGCTACAACCCTAGTCAGTGGCCTACAGTGATCCACGGTGATACTGACCTGCTCAAATTGGCGATCCAAAATGTCATTGGCAATGGCATCAAGTACACACCAGATGGCGGCGTGTTGAATGTCATCGCCAAAACTGGCGTGACCAACGTTCTGATCACGGTTCAGGATACGGGGATTGGTATCAACAAAGAAGACCAGGTTCGCATATTTGACCGCTTCTACACGGCGGGCGACACTCAGCTACATTCCACCAGCAAAACTGCATTCCGTGGTGGTGGTTTAGGGTTAGGATTAGCCATTTGTCGAGGTATTATCGAAGCACACGGCGGTCGTATCTGGGTGGAGAGCGCAGGACGCGACGAAGAGCATTTGCCGGGTAGCAGTTTCTACATTGATCTTCCACTACAGGCACGCATAACCAGCCCACGGCGCATTGCTCCTAACGGAAGTTCGAATTAGGACTAATGAGATCATGACGAAAAGTGAGCGCCTTCAGAACGCAGGCGGATTGACGGCTGCGCTATTGTCACCATTTTTTCTGGGGATGGCTCCCGTACTTGGCAAACTGGCGTATTTAGGTGGGGCTGATCCATTCACGGTTGCGGCTACGCGGACCGTCGTTGCTGCCGTTTTCCTCTGGATCGTCTTCCTGCTCTTTGGACGCCGTTTTATCTACATCTATCCCGCCGGGTTGCTAGGATGCGTCGTCGTCGGCACGGTAAACGGCATTGGATCGCTGTTTTACTACAACGGCCTACAGTATCTCAGTGCCTCTGTGGTGCAACTGCTAAACGCAACCTATCTGATCTTCGTCGTGATTCTGGCCCGTCTGGGCGGACATCGCCTTACACAACGAACCATATTTCGGGCACTGCTGGCGCTGGTGGCGATTACCCTGCTAACTGGTGGCATTGCAGGAAATTTTAGCTGGCTTGGCTTTGGGCTGATTATCGGGAACGCCATTTTATTTGCCGGAACAATCATCCTGAGCCAGCGTGTTCTGTACGAGATGCCCGCGCCGACGGTAACGCTGTACGTTGTAACAACAATGGCCGTGGTGGTCGTTATGGCGCGGGTCGTATACCGTTTGGAATGGATACCGCAGTCATCGGGCGCAATTGGTGCAATTTTACTGCTAGGTGTAACCACTGCTGCGGCACGATTGCTGCTGTTTGCAGGAGTCAAACGGCTTGGCCCGCTGCAAACCGTGTTGGTTGGGATCATTGAAACTGCCGTCGCGTTGATTATGTCCAACATCTTTTTGCACGATCAACTGACCAACATTCAATGGGTTGGTGTCGGCATCCTGCTCACCAGTTTGCTGCTCATTCGTCCAGACGATCTGACGAAACGTTCTACGATAGAGATGCCCGTATTTAATATGGCGGGTATGGGCTTCCAATCAGTCGCCTTTACGCAGGCATTTGGCAGCGGCAAAGCCAACATTGACCTGACGCCGGAAGAATTAGAAATGATCCGCCGCATGATGGAAGGGCCGCAACCTGACCAAAACGGTAGCGGCAATAAATCCCTAGCTTTGGAGCCTGACTCGCGGTCAGAACCTGAAAGCTAGACTCCGTCGGAACCCCAAATCTATGGTTTAATGTGAAACACCCATTTTGTTAAGAGAATGTTGCATCGTTAGCCCCCACATTGTATTATCACGCGCGCGGGTTATACACTCGTGGAATGCGCCTTTTTTGAGGGGAGAAGGGTTATGAAAAAAATGTTACGAGTCTTCGTCGTTTTTGTTGCCGGAATGCTTGTGGTGGGGCTTGCCGCTCCCGCTGCCGGTCAGGGTAGTTTGCTGAAGTATTCAGCCCCCGATTGTAAGTACGGTGGAGAAATCAAGTCCATCGAAGCGGTGGACGCATCGACTGTCAAATTTACTTTCTGTGCGCCTGATCCGGCTTTCCCATCGAAGGCCGCGTTCTCAGCATTCGATATTCACCAGCTCGCTCAACTCCAGAAGACGGGCGGTGGTGGTGATGAATTGCTGAGCAACCCCATCGGCACAGGTCCCTATAAGCTGGTGAAGTGGGATCATGGCAACGAAATCGATCTGGTTGCCAATGAAAACTATCGGGGTACAGCACCCAAAATCAAGAATGTAGTTATCAAGTGGAACAAGGAAGCCGCTGCCCGCTGGAACGAATTGCAGGCAGGCACTATTGATGGCATCGAATACCCCGCACCGGGCGACTTCGCAGCCATTCAGGCCAACGCGGACTTCAAACTCTATCCAGTCCCACCCGCAAACATCTTTTATTTCGGTATCAACAACCGGGTAAAGCCGTTCGATAACATCAAGGTGCGCCAGGCGATTGCCCATGCCATCGACAAGAAACGCATTGTCGATAACTTCTATCCAGTTGGCTCTACGGTTGCAGATCAGTTCATGCCGCCGACGATTTTTGGCTACACCAAAGATTCAAAGACAAACGCTTATGACGTGAATATGGCGAAGCAACTGCTGAAGGACTCCGGCGTCACACTGCCCATCGAGACAACTCTGTCTTATCGTGATGTGGTGCGTTCATATCTGCCGCAGCCGGGTGTCGTTGCGCAGGACATTCAGGCGCAGCTTAAGGCGATTGGTATCAACGTGACCATCAAGGTCATGGAATCCGGCGCATTCCTGGATGCAGCGTCAGCCGGAAAGCTCGAACTGCACCTGCTGGGTTGGGGTGCCGACTTCCCGGATGCGACCGATTTCCTGGATTACCATTTCGGGGCAGGCTCAAGTGATCAGTTCGGTGATAAAGACCCCAAACTGACCGCCCTTCTGACAAAAGCCGGACAGATTGGGGACCCAACGCAGCGTCTGGCGCTCTACAAACAGGCTAATGATGAAGTTGCTGACTTCGTGCCCATGGTGCCAGTTGCCAACGGTGGCAGTGCGCAGGCATTTAAGGCCGCAGTGAAGGGTGCTTACGGCAATCCATTCTCAGCCATCCAATTTGCCTTACTCGACAATGGTTCGGACAAACTCGTGTGGATGCAAAGTGCTGAACCGGTGAGTCTGTACTGCAATGATGAGACCGACGGCGAGACACTCGAAGCCTGCGAACAAATCAACGAGGCTCTGCTCAGCTTCAAACCAGGTGGTGGAGAGGTCCAGGCAGGACTGGCGGCGATGCCCACCGTCAATGCGGATGCGACGGAATATACGTTTAAGCTTGCCGCTGGTGCCAAGTGGTCAGACGGAACGGCTGTAACGGCCAATGACGTTGTTGCCTCCTGGGATGCAGTATGGGATGCCGCAAGCCCACTCCATAAGGGCCGCACGGGTGCATTCGATTACTTCGGTGGTTTCTTCGGTAGTTTCTTGAATCCTCCACCGAAGCCAACTGCTGCAAGCTAATATCAAGTTCGGCTAAGTAGATATTCAGATTGGGCCGGAGTTTTCCGGCCCAACGACATCAATGTGGCGGTTAACCAAACCGCCGCAATCGTAAAAAAAGTCTGATAGCTGGCATTTATGGGAACCTTCATACTACGCCGCCTGGTCTTTTCTATCCCTGTCCTCATTGGCATCCTAATTGTCACGTTTGCTTTGGGACGGCTCATTCCGGGCGACCCATGCAAAGCTATGCTCGGCGAAAAGGCAAATCCGGCGGTATGTGCGGATTTCATTGAACGTTTCGGGTTTAACAAACCGCTCCCGCAGCAATTTGCCATCTATGCTGGGAATTTCCTGCATGGTGATTTGGGCGACTCGATTCGTTTTGGGCGACCCGTTACGACCATGTTGGTGGAACGGTTGCCAGTCACAATTGAACTGGCTTTCTGCGCCCTTATCTTCGCACTACTTGTGGGAATTCCATTAGGCATTATTTCCGCTTATCGCCGTAATTCAATAGTTGATGTTGGCACGATGATCATTGCCAATACTGGCGTCTCGATGCCCGTGTTCTGGCTCGGACTGATGCTGGCTTTTCTGTTCGGTGTTGTATTCAAAGGCACGTTCCTGGCGCTACCCCCGTCAGGTCGCCTGACACCTGGCGCAAATTACCCTGCCTTTTACCAGGTCTGGAACCTCGCAACCAGCCCCGAAACTGCGAGTGGCTTACTAGTTTTCCTTTCGCGATTTAGTTTTTTGAATTCATTACTAACATTAAACGGTGCAGAATTCGTTGATGCGCTTCGCCACATGATCTTGCCAGCCATCGCCGTCGGGACTATCCCGCTAGCTATCATCGCACGTATTACGCGATCCAGTGTGTTGGAAGTGCTTAATCAGGACTATGTGCGTACGGCACGCGCCAAAGGCCTTGCGGAAGTCAACGTTGTCGTTACTCATGCAGTTAGAAATGCTTTGTTACCTGTAGTCACGATTATCGGCTTGAATTTTGGTGCCTTAGTCGCAGGAGCTGTCCTGACAGAAACGGTTTTCGGGCTTGCAGGCATCGGCACAATGCTTTACGATGGAATCACTGCCCGTGATTATTCACTCGTGCAAGGCGTAACATTGGTCACGGCAGTCGCCTTCCTGATAATCAACCTGATCGTTGACCTATTTTACGGCGTCCTTGACCCACGCATCAGCTTGAGTTAGTAGGATGATGTAACTATGTCCGGCGCAATTGAAACTTTGAACTTATCGTCCTCTCCCGCCAGGGCTGCTTCAGATAACCTCATCGCGGAAACCCTACGAAATTTACTGCGTAATCGTTCTGCCGTTGCCGGACTATTGATCATTGCATTTTTTATTTTTCTTGCCATTTTTGCTCCTCAGGTTGCAACGTTCGATCCCGTCCAATCGATGATCGGACAACCCGGTGAAACAGGTAAATTGCCTGGAAAAGCGCCTTGCTTCGCCCTATTTGGCTGCGAGGGACCCCAGCATATTCTCGGTCTCGACCTGAATGCCCGAGATGTGTATAGCCGTATCGTTTACGGAACACGAACCTCGCTCACCGTTGGCTTTAGCAGCGTTTTGATCGCGGTGATCAGCGGAACATTGATTGGTCTCCTTGCGTGCTGGCTTTTCCATCGCTGCTGCTGGCGATTACCATTGTCACAATTCGGGGACCGGGATTGGAAAATGCCTTGCTGGCAATTGCGCTCGTGTCCATTTCAGTCTACGCTCGTCTGATTCGCGCCAGTGTGCTCTCTGTTAAACAGATGGAATATGTGACGGCCATTCGCTCGATTGGGGCGTCACCCCTCCGCATTTTATTCTTGCATGTCTTCCCGAACACCTGGACACCCATCATCGTACAGGCCACACTTGGCATCGGGACAGCAGTTCTGGATGCGGCAGCCCTATCATTTCTGGGCCTCGGTGCGCAGCCACCGACCCCGGAGTGGGGACAGATGCTTAGCGAAGCCCGCAATTATGTATTTACGGCTCCACACCTGGTTTTCTATCCCGGCATCGCGATTATGTTGACCGTATTGGGTTTTAACCTGTTCGGTGACGGTCTGCGCGATGTGCTCGATCCCCGACTGAACCGATCATAGTACCCTAATTTGCAATCCAACTAAGATGATAGTTTTGGCAATTGGGAAGATCAACTGCAAGTCGCCTATCATTTTGAAGCCGTATGACTGAATAAAACCCCTTCTCTTCGGCTGCGAAAAGAAGGGTGTTGTCTTGTCCGAAACAGGCGGCTTTACAACTGGACGAAATATGCCTCGCAGGCGCGGTCAATCAGGTCTTTCGTCAATTGCGGCGGGCGGTTCATGTAGCGCGCAATATCGAGCAACTGGTCGAGGATGTCACGCGGATGCACCGAGCGCAGCTTGCGGTCCCGCTTGATGTACCATTCTTGCAACAGGTAGGCCAACCCTTTTTCGTCGTAGGGAACACGCTTGGACTCGCAGGCACGTTTGAAGATTTCCTTGAATTCCTCAAAGGACGGATCACCCACCTCGATCTTGTGGCGGATACGGCGCAAGAACATACGGCGCAAGAACGCCTCGTCAACAAGATCAGCAGGATCGAGATTGGTCGAGAACACGATCAGCACATTAAAAGGCATCTCGATCTTACGTCCGGTTGCCAATGTCAGAAAATCGACACCCTTTTCGAGTGGCACAATCCAGCGGTTGAGCAGATCGCGAGGCCGGACCTGCTGGCGTCCGAAGTCATCGATCAGGAACATGCCGCCGTTGGCCTTCACCTGATAGGGTGCTTCGTAGAATTTATTCACGTTGTCGTAGATCAGGTCCAAGCCAGCCAGCGTCAACTCACCGCCGACGATGATCACGGGACGGCGGATTTTGATCCAGCGAGGGTCGCGCTTAACGCCGGTTTGTGTGCTGCGCTGCGCACTTTCCGATTCGGCAGTTTCCAGGATTTCGTGGTTGACGTTATCGAAGACGCGGATAACCTGCCCATCTACGTCAAAGGCATACGGAATCCAGATATCCGAGCCGAGCACCACGCGACCAACAGCCTCAGAAACTGTCGTCTTGCCGTTTCCTGGCGGGCCGTAAAGGAAGATCGATTTGCCGGAATTAACCGCCGGACCGATCTTGCCATACATTGTTTCTGAGATAACGAGATGACCGAGGGCTTTTTTCATGACGTCGTGCGTTGCCGTAACACGAGTCCGATTTTGCGCCTTCATCGCTGCGATGTACTGATCGAGTGTGACAGGTGCTGGTCCGGCGTACTGGCTACGTTCCAGAATTTCTTTGGCCTTTTCAGTTCCCTTCGCAGAGATAATAAACTGGAATGATGCCTCACCCAGACCACCCTGACCTTTGACCTCAATATACTTTTCGCGCTTGAGGAACTCCATCACTTGATCGACAACGCCTGTATAAGGCAATTTGATAATATCTGCGACCCTGGAGCCGGTCATAATACCGCTGAAATACATGACTTTGAGCGCGAGATCAGCAATCGTGATCAGGTTTAGCCCGGTGTCCTCAATGTTGCGCATCGGCGGTGGCTGCCAGGGTGGTTGGGGAGCAGAACGTACTTGTTGGGCAGCAGGGGCGGCTGGGTTGGTCATTGTCGGTTCTCCTTCAAAACACTAAGCAATCGATCAATATCGGTCAGGTTGTTGTAACAGTGAAACGAAACGCGCAAATGCGGAACGTCCTGCGCATCCCAATGCTTGGCGATAAAGATGCGCTGCGCCTTGAGCTTTTCGAGTAATGCAACGGTGGCTTCCTGGGTTTCGGCAGCCCGGAAGGTGACAATTGGGCCATGCACAGCGGGCGTTATCACTGCATAACCCACCTCACGCAGGCGTTCGATCAGCATATCAGCGAGCGCGGTGGTATGTGCGCCAATATTCGCGATTCCAAGTTCACGCAGAAAAGAAATACTTTCTAGCAACCCAACCATGTCAATAATGCTGGGGGTTCCCAGACCAAAGCGGGCCGCGCCCGGTTGAAACGTTAGATCATACTTGAGCCAGTGCTCAAAATCTACAACGGCATTCGCGCCCACGAGCGTTGGTCGCATTTCATTGGCAAGGGCTTCACGAACATACATAAAGCCTTGTCCAGGCGGTCCCATTAGCGATTTTTGCCCGCCGGTTGCCAGAATATCAATGTTCATCGCCTGAACATCAATTGGCAAATGGCAGATGGCCTGGATAGCATCCACGGCGAACAGAATATGATGTTCACGACAAAATGCGCCGATAGCAGTCAGATCGGTCCGGTGTCCTGTAAAAAACTGGACCATGCTAACTGCGACCAGGCGTGTCTTGCCGTCTACGAATGCTGTTAGTCCGTCGAGTGTCATGCCAGACTGATTGGGGATCATTCTGATTTCGACGCCAAACTGCTCCTGCAAACGCAGCCAGGGGTAAACATTGCTCGGGAACTCGCCGTCAGTTAGCACGATGTTGTCGCCCTGCTTCCAGGGAAGGGCCTGTGCAGCGAGATTTAAGCCAAGCGAGGTGCTGGACACGCCGACTATCTCTGAACCACTTTGAGCGTTAATCAGCTCTCGGATCGATTCTCCGAAGGTCATCAGTCGTGGCAGGAAATAGTGTTCAAAGCTCTCTGCCGGGTCTAGCATAATGTATTCAGTTGCCTTCCGCATCGCATCAACAGTGCGGCGGGGCAACGGTGAGATTCCGGCATGGTTCAGATAAACGGTATCGCGCGTGAGGGGAAACTGCTGTTCGCGCAATGCTTCGACATCATAATTTATGGCAGGAGTTACAGCCACTGGATGGCCTCCGAAATTCTCAATCGCTGAGTCGATACCGTGATTATACAGCAAGGCTAACAGAAGGGTAACGTATCAGTGTGGTATCCGTTTTGCCTCAAATCGTGTGGTTACTGGCTTGTAAGTGGATTATAATACGCAAACGGTATTTGAACGTGTCCTGAAGGGTATTGTAGTGTGGATGTCGAGACTGTAGAACCGCTCCCCGGTGATCGCATCACGATTGCGCCTGGTGTATTGTTGACCGTGGTTCGGTTGGCCGCGCTGCGCGTAGCCGGTGTTGCTGGTATGGGATCAACGCCCGGTGGAGTCAACCGTTGGTTGCGTCGTACGCCCGCCGAACGCGGCATTCAAATGCTCATTGACGACCAGACGGTGACAATTGACGTATATATCGTGGTCAATGCCGAATGTAATTTGCGAGAGGTGAGCGAGAACGTGGAAAAGCTGGTGGCCCGCGATATTGAGGATAATGTAGGGATGCACATTGGCAATATCAACGTTCACATTGAGGACGTTGTTTTCGATGCGATTGATGAACGGGAGCGCACAAGCTAAGTGTCCGCCAAAAATCGACGCCCGGCCCGCAAACTAGCGCTCCAGGCCCTTTACGAACTTGATTGTACGAATCACTCTGTAGCCGATGTAATGACCGAACGGTTGGAAGAAACACCGCTGGCGGATGACCAGCGCCAGTTTGCCTATCGACTGGTTAACGGTATTCTTGAAAGTAAAGACCGGATCGATGTCGTAATTCAGGAATATGCGCCGGAGTGGCCCCTCAGCCAGATGGCGATTATTGACCGCAATATTTTGCGAATCGCGATCTACGAGTTTGCGATCCTCGAACAGACACCGATTAAAGTGGCAATCAATGAAGCGATTGAACTAGCCAAAGATTTTGGCTCGGAGAGCACATCGCGTTTTATCAATGGGGTACTTGGATCCTTAGCTGCACGCGAAGAGGAATTGAGGGCCGCGCTGGCAAAAGGTGTCAGCCTCTAGCTAGCCTCGTTGCCACGAAGTAACCGCTTCGGAAATTGGTCACGCTTGCCGACTCCGAGTACAATGCTGACAGATTAAGTCATAAATGGGGAACTGACCTGTGGCGAACCCAGCCTTACCCCGATTTGTCGAAGATGAATATGACGATGCGCTTGCTGTACGGGAACGCGTCGCAGAAAAGCGTCGCCAATTCACGGCAACGATTGATCTGTACCTTGTCCTGGCAGTTGGAGTGCTGATCGCCATTGGCCTCATGATGGTCTGGAGCACCACATTTTTCTGGTCCGATCCTCAATCGGCAATTTTTATGCAACAGCTTCGCAATGTTGTCCTCGGTACCGTTGTGATGTTGGTGCTTAGCATCATTGATTACCGTATCTGGCGCAGGCTTTCAATCCCGCTGATGGGTATCTCGGTGGTGCTGCTGCTAGGGCTGCTGGTATTGCCTGGAGTCAAGACTATTTTTGGCAGCCGACGCGCCTATTTCGACGGTGCAGTCCAGCCGTCCGAAATCGCGATGGTTACGGTTGTTGTTTACATGGCGGCGTGGTTGGCGTCCAAACAAACAAAACTGCGATCCGTTACCTATGGCTTGCTGCCTTTTGCTGCCTTGGTTGGCATCGTAGCCGGGTTGATTATTCTAGAGCCGGACCTGTCAACTGCCTCACTGATCTTCATCACGGCGGCCATTATGTTCTTTCTCGCAGGCGCGGACTGGATACAGATGGGGATCACAGCGGTTGTTTTCGTTGGGGCAGGCTATGTTGCCATCAACAATATTGACTATGCGCGTGCCCGTGTCCAGAGCTTCCTCGATCTGCTGCGCGACCCGATTCAGTCTCATGCCAGTCACGCCCAGAGTGTCATCACGGCCTTTCTGAACGGCGGGCTTACCGGTGTCGGATTGGGTCAGGGCTACCAGAAGTTTTTCAATCTACCCGCGCCGCACACCGACAGTATCTTTGCTGTGGTGGGTGAGGAACTCGGACTGGTTGGCTGTGCGCTTATCATCGGCTTATTCGTGCTGCTGCTAGTTCGGGGTTTTCGTATCGCTCGCAATGCACCTGATCTGTTTGGTTCACTCCTCGCCGCAGGAATTACGATTCTGTTGGTGGTCGAGGCATTATTCAATATCGCGGTTATGGCATCAGTTATCCCATTGGTTGGCGTACCTCTACCTTTTATTAGTTTCGGCGGTTCCTCTCTGGTTGCCGCAATGGCAGGTGTTGGCCTCCTACTGAGCGTTTCGCGGTCTACAGCCATTGCCAAGCCAGTAACACGTAAGACAAATGAGACTTTGAACCTGCCCGGTGTGCGCGGCTCATTCTCGCGCGTCCGGCAGCGCCCACTAGAATAAGAGATTTTATGGCGAATGCAGCCCCGCTTCTGATCTCTGCGGGTGGTACAGGCGGCGGCGTTTACCCGGCAATTGCCGTCGTGGAGGCACTGCGTCGCGTCGCGCCTACCCATAAACTATATTTTATCGGTGCTGTTGGCGGCATGGAACACAGCCTCGTACCACGCGAACTTTTTTCTGGTTATCATGAGGTGCGTTCCGGGCCATTGAATGGCGTTGGCATTCTCAGGGCTGCAATGAGCGCCCTCAAAATATTGGTAGGCACTGTTCAAGCGTGGAGTCTAATTGGACAGATGCGCCCTGCGCTGTTATTCCTGACGGGCGGTTGGGCCACGTTTCCTACTGCGTTAGCCGCCTGGTTGCGCCGTGTCCCCATCGTTATCTTTCTGCCGGATGTCGAACCCGCGCGCGCGATCAAGGTTATGAGCAGGCTGGCGCGTGTAATTATGGCGACAACAAGCGACTCAGCGGCGTATTTCACCAATAATGCACAGGTGGTCGGAACTGGTTATCCGCTGCGTTCGACGGTGATCAACGCTACACGGACCGTAGGAGTGGAGCATTTCAAACTCGATCCGTTGCGAAAAACGCTGCTGGTGTTCGGCGGAAGCCGGGGCGCACGCAGCATCAATAACGCGTTAGCAGGTATCTTGCCCGACCTGCTCGCAGACGGCTTGCAAATCATCCATATTACCGGAGAACTGGATTGGCCTACTGTCCAGGGTCGTAACGAAGCGCTTACGACTGACCAGAAAGAGCACTATCATCCGTTTTCCTATCTGCACGATGACATGGGGCTGGCGCTTGCCGCCGCTGACCTTGCGGTGAGCCGCGCCGGGGCCAGCAGTTTGGGCGAATTTCCGCAGTTTGGTCTGCCCTCGATCCTCATTCCGTTGGCATTTGCGTGGCGCTACCAGCGAGTCAACGCCGATTGGCTGGCATCACGTGACGCAGCGATCCGGCTTGATGATGAACAACTGACCGAAAAACTCCTGCCTACGATACGCTCGATTATTGGAGATCCCATCAGGCTAGAGGCCATGCACAAGGCAGCCGCTGCATTACGCCATCCTGATGCGGCAGGCGAGATTGCCAAACGACTGCTTGATCTCGCAGATAGCTAATCATCCGGATCAATGAAGCGATAGCCGATGCCGGGTTCGCTGATGATGTACTGCGGACATAATGCTCCTGGCCTTTGTGCTCGTCACCCCATGTGTTATGCAGCAGCGTTCCATGTGTAATCACTTTGCCGGGATGTGTGGCGAGTAGGCAAAGCAGATCATATTCCTTAGGCGTGAAATGGATCGTTTCGCCATCAAGGGTAACACGTCGGTTGACGAGATCGATGCGCAGCCCCTTTGCACGAATTTCTGCCATAGGCGTAGTATCACTGGTGGTTGATGTTCTGCGCAGGACGGCCTGAATACGGGCGTTCAATTCTTCCATCCCGAACGGCTTGGTCAGGTAATCATCTGCGCCAGCGTTCAAAGCGATGACTTTCTGTTTTTCCTCACCGCGCACCGAGAGGATGATAATCGGAACTTTGCTCCAGGTCCGAAGATTACGGGAGACTTCGATACCATCCGGCGGCGATCCCACTGCAATGTCAAGGATGACTAGATCTGGTTTTTTCTGTGCCACAGCGACAAGCGCCGAGTTGCCGTCGGCCTCGGTAATAACTTCATAGCCATAGCCTTCCAGACCCGTATGCAGTAGCTTGCGGATTTGTGCCTCATCGTCCACTACGAGAATTTTCATGATAATTTGCTAGCCCCATCATGTGCAGGATTGCTGAGCGGCAAGGCGAGAATGAAGGTTGCCCCTCCGCCGGGTGTATCTTCAATCCAAAGCCGCCCACGATGTGCCTCAATGATACCCTTTGCAATCGCCAATCCCAGACCCGTGTTGCCCCCTTCAGCATGGTAAAAAGGCTCCATGATAATTTCACGGTCCTCCGCCGAAATATTGGGGCCATGGTTAACGATGGCGATCTGCGCCTCTCTCCCCCGCGCACTGCCCACAATTCGAATACGTGACTCGGCTGGCTCATAACGCAACGCATTCTCGACCAGATTGCTCAACGCCTGAAGGATCAAACCATAATCAAAGGCAACTAGCGGCATATCAGATGGAAAATCAATTTGCAGCCGCTCCTCATGTGTGATTTGCCAGGTCCGCGCCGCCACGTCATTAACCACCTCTTCTAGACTGTTTAACGCGCTGTTAATCGGTAAAACTCCTGCGTTAAGTCGCGAAATATCTAAAAGATTGCCCACCATTTTGTTGAGGTGATCCGCTTCGGCTTCGATACCGCTGAGCATCTCAAGACGGCTGGAATCAGACATGCTGTTGTTCAGGCGAGACAAATTGCTGGCAGATGTCTTAATAATAGTGATCGGAGTGCGCAGATCGTGGGATAC
>WNFM01331780.1_pt4 | contig 14472 bp, 14 predicted proteins | sample 5400271 | NCBI WGS metagenome assembly WNFM01 (sample SAMN13153352, study PRJNA577476) | soil metagenome | isolation source: 60 cm saprolite on Douglas fir-dominated hillslope | place: USA:California | collected 2013-09-17 | reverse complement strand
AAGGCGTGACGCAATTGGCGCTCCTCGCGGCCACGGACATCAGCAAGCGCTTTGGCGGCGTGCAGGCACTGGCCGACGTCGGCTTCACGATCAATCACGGCGAAATCTACGGCCTCATCGGTCCGAATGGCGCCGGCAAGACGTCACTGTTCAACGTGCTGACCGGCATCTACACGCCGGATGGCGGCGAATTCGTGTTCGACGGCGAGCCACTTGCGAATCTCAAGCCAAACGACGTTGCGGCGCGCGGCATCGCGCGGACGTTCCAAAACATCCGGTTGTTTGCCAATCTTTCCGCGCTCGAAAACGTGATGATCGGGCGGCACGTGCGCACGCATGCGGGCGTGTGGGGTGCCATCTCGCGCAATGCCAGCGCACGCGCCGAGGAGGCGGCGATTCACCGGCGCGCCTACGAATTGCTCGAATACGTGGGCGTGGCCAAGCGCGCCAACACCCTCGCCAAGCACCTGGCCTACGGCGACCAGCGGCGGCTCGAAATTGCGCGCGCGCTCGCGACCGAGCCCAAGCTGCTCGCTCTGGACGAGCCCGCCGCGGGAATGAACGCCACGGAAACCGCATCGCTCAAGAGCCTGCTGGCCGAAATTCGCCGCGACGGCACGACGATCCTGCTCATCGAGCACGACATGAAGCTCGTGATGACCGTGTGCGATCGCGTGCTGGTGCTCGATTACGGCAAGAAGATCGCGGAAGGGACCGCGAGCGCCGTGCAGAACGATCCCAAGGTCATTGCTGCGTATCTTGGCGGCGAGGTCTCGCTGAATCTGAAAGGTGCCGGATAAGGAAAATGGCGTGAGCGACGCAGCGCATCCTCTGCTCGAGTTGAAGAAACTCGAGGTCGCCTATGGCGGCATCCACGCGGTCAAGGGCATCGACCTCGAGGTCGGCGACGGTGAACTCGTATGCCTGATCGGCGCCAACGGCGCGGGCAAGACGACGACGTTGAAGGGCATCTGCGGCCTGCTGCCGGTCAAGGCGGGAAAGATTTTCTACGGCGGCGCCAACATCACCGGCAAGCCGGCGTTTCAACTGGTTCGCCGCGGGCTTGCGATGGTCCCAGAAGGGCGCGGCGTATTCGGCGCGCTGACCATCGAGGAGAACCTCGCGATGGGCGCCTACATCCGTAACGACGGCGAAGCCATCCGTTCCGACGTCGAGCGCGTATTCAGCCTGTTCCCGCGCCTCAAGGAACGCCGCCGCCAGACCGCCGGCACGTTATCCGGCGGCGAACAGCAGATGCTGGCGATGGGCCGGGCAATGATGTCGCGGCCCAAGCTGCTCCTGCTCGACGAGCCGTCGATGGGGCTGGCCCCGCTGATGGTGCAGAAAGTCTTCGAGACCATCGTCACGATTTCCGGCGAAGGCGTGACCATTTTGCTGATCGAGCAAAACGCGAAACTGGCGCTCGAAGTGAGCAGGCGCGGCTACGTGATGGAGTCCGGCGAAGTCACGTTGTCGGGCGACGCCAAATCGCTGCTGCACGACCCCAAGGTGCGCGCCGCGTACCTCGGCGAAGCCGCGTAATCCACCCTTGGCAAGCCGCGAGTTGCGCAGCGTGCCCGCGCTCCGCGCCCTCGCGTGGTTCGGTGAAGGGATGCGGCTTTGGCGGCGCGGGCCGGCGACATTCGCGGCACTGGCGTTCTTCACGCTCGTCGCGAGCATCGCGCTGGAACCGGTTCCCGTCCTGGGCTTCGTTGCGTCGAATGTGATCGCCCCGCTCATCGCGACCGGCATGCTCTACGCGAGCCTCGCCGCGGATCGCGGCGATCGGCCGCGGCTCAAGCACGCGATCGCGGTATTCGCGGCACCGGCCGGCGCGCAGGCGACCGTGATTGTGGCGGGCTTGGTCGCGTTCGCCGCGGAGGCCGTTGCCGCGTGGCAAGCGGCCGACGTCAATCTGTTCCTGCCGGCGCGCGAGACCGGGAGTCTGCCGATCAGCGCGGTCGTCGTGATCTACGTCGCCGGAATCGTGGCGTCGCTGCCGCTCACGTTCGTTCCTTTCGCGGCGCTGTTCGATGGCGAAGGACTGCGGCACGCCTTCGCGATTTCGGGACGCGCCTTCGCGCGCAACGTGCCGGCCCTGGCGCTCTACGCCGGGATCTCGCTGTCGCTGCTGCTGGTCGGGCTGGCCATGGAAAGACATCTTCGGTTTGGGCCCTAATCCGTGAAACGCATTTCGAACGCCGTGAGCGCGCCATCCACATTGGCATCGACGGCGGTCACTTCCGCGACGCGCGCGAGCGGCGGTCCGCGCCGGCACCAAGCGATGAAGCGCTCGATCGCTTCGGGTTCGCCTTGCACCAGCACCTCGACGCTGCTGTCCTGCCGATTGCGCACCCAGCCGCAGACCCCGCATTCATAGGCAGCCTGGACCGCCGCGTCGCGATAGCCGACGCCCTGCACGCGCCCGCGGATCACGAGCCGTTGCGCCGAGGCGCTCATGATGGACCCCCACGCTCACTTCGTTCGCTGCCCCCAATGGCGGCCAGCAGTCCCGCGATCTCGGACGGCCCGGCGGCGCTCATGATGGACCCCCACGCTCACTTCGTTCGCTGCCCCCAAAGGGGGAGCAATTCGCGCCTTGGGACGGCCCGGCGGCGCTCATCGCTCGCGGAACCGGTGCCAGGCGAAGAGCGCCGCGATCGTCTTGCCGTCGGTGACTTCGCCGCGGTCGAATGCGGCAAGCAACTCATCTTCGGTCATCAGCACGACATCGAGGAATTCGCCGTCGTCCAGTTGCGCACCGACATGGCCGAGGTCCGTCGCCACGAACATTTCGATGGCCTCCGACGAGTAACCGATTTCCGGATGAATCACACCCATTCGTTTCCAGACGTCGGCGGCGTAGCCGGTTTCCTCCGTCAATTCGCGCTGCGCCGTGGCAAGCGGCGTCTCGTGCGGGTCGATCTTGCCTGCCGGGAATTCCAGCATCACGCGATCGACGGGATAGCGGAACTGGCGCTCGAGGACGAGCCTTCCGTCCGGCAGGATCGGCACGATCAGGACGGCGCCTGGGTGGACCACATATTCGCGCGTGGCTTCGCGGCCGTTCGGCAGGCGCACGCGATCGCGCCGCACGCGCAGCAGATTGCCGTCGAACACGGTCTCGGAATCGACCCGTGTTTCGGTGAGGTGGACATCGTCACGCGTTGCCACGGAGCCAGTCCTTCGCGATCAGGAAGTCGCTGTAGAGTGCAGCCTCCGGTGTTCCGGGTGCGGGCGTCCAATCATAGCGCCACGAAGCGAGCGGCGGCATCGACATAAGGATGGCTTCGCTGCGCCCATTCGACGAAAGGCCGAACAGCGTGCCGCGGTCCCACACCAGGTTGAATTCGACATAGCGGCCGCGGCGGTAGAGTTGGAATTCGCGCTCGCGCTCGCCAAAAGGCACGTCTTTGCGGCGATCGAGGATCGGCGCGTAGGCCGCGAGAAAGTGGTCGCCGACACTTCGCGTCAACGCAAAGCAACGGTCGAAGCCGCCTTCGTTCAGGTCGTCGTAGAACACGCCGCCGACGCCGCGCGGCTCCCGCCGATGCTTGAGGAAGAAGTAGTCGTCGCACCATTTCTTGTAACGCGCATGGACGTCCGCGCCAAACGGGGCGAGTGCGTCACGGCAGGTGCGATGGAAATGGATCGCGTCGTCTTCGAAGCCATAGTACGGCGTTAAGTCCATGCCTCCGCCGAACCACCACACCGGATCGGCATCGGCTCTGCGCGCCATGAAGCAGCGCACGTTGAGATGCACGGTGGGCGCGTAAGGATTGCGCGGATGCAGGACGAGCGATACGCCCAGTGCTTCCCACGCGCGGCCGGCAAGATCGGGGCGGTGCGCCGTCGCCGAAGGAGGCAGGGAATCGCCGGTGACGTGCGAAAAGAGGACGCCACCGCGCTCGAGCACGTTGCCGTTTTCGACGAGCCGCGACAAGCCTCCTCCGCCCTCGGGCCGCGACCATTCGTCACGGAGAAACGCTTCGCCGGAAATGGCCTCGAGGCCTTCGACGATGCGCGATTGCAGGTCGAGGAAATACGCCCGGGTCGCGACGGAGTCCATGGGCAAACGTCGCGCTTATTTCGGCTCGACCGACGCGGGAGGGATTTCGGGCCGCGCGCCCCGCGCCAGCGCGCGGTAGCCGATATCGGTGCGAAACTGCATGCCGGCAAAACCGATGTCGGCGATCGCGGCATAAGCGGCGCGCTGCGCCTGGCGCACCGAATCCGCAAGCGCGGTGACGCACAGCACGCGCCCGCCGCTGACCACGGTGTTGCCGTCCTCGCGCGTGGTTCCGGCATGGAACACGATCACGTCCGGATGCGTGTCTGGCGTGATCCGATCGAGGCCGCCGATGACGTCGCCCTTGCGCGGATTGTCCGGATAGCCGTCAGCGGCGAGAACGACGCCGAGCGCCGTGCGCCGATCCCACGCCGCGTCCACCGCATCGAGCGTCGTGTTCGCTGCGTGTTCGAGCAAGTCGACCAAGTCGGACTTCAAGCGCGCCATGATGGGCTGCGTCTCGGGGTCGCCCAGCCGGCAATTGAATTCCAGAACTTTTGGATGACCCGCGTCGTCGACCATCACGCCGGCATAGAGGAACCCGGTGTACGGAATGCCATCGGCGGCCATGCCGTTCACCGCGGGCACGATGATCTCGCGCATGATCCGCGCGTGCAGCTCGGGCGAGACGAGCGGCGCGGGCGAATACGCGCCCATGCCGCCGGTGTTCGGTCCCGCGTCGTCATTCTCGAGTCTCTTGTGGTCCTGGGAGGACGCCAGCGGCAGCACGTGCTTGCCGTCGACCATGACGATGAAGCTCGCTTCCTCGCCCACGAGAAATTCCTCGACGACGACGCGCGCGCCTGCGTCGCCCATCGCGTTGCCGACGAGCATGGCGTCGATCGCAGCGTGCGCATCGGCGAGCGCCATCGCAACGACGACGCCTTTGCCCGCGGCCAGACCGTCGGCCTTGACCACGATGGGCGCACCACGCTCGTCCACGTACGCATGCGCCGCGCGCGCGTCGGAAAACGTCCGGGACTGCGCAGTGGGGATACCGTGCCGCGCCATGAACGCCTTGGCGTAATCCTTCGAGCTCTCGAGCTGCGCCGCCGCCTGCGTCGGGCCGAATATTTTCTGCCCTGCCGCGCGAAACGCGTCGACGATCCCGGACGCGAGCGGCCCTTCCGGACCGACGACCGTCAATGCGACATGCTCGCGTCGGGCGAATTCGACGAGATCGGGAATCGCGGTAAGCGCGACATTCGTGAGCGACGCATCGCGCGCCGTCCCGGCATTGCCGGGCGCGACGAAAACTTTGCCGACCCGGGAGCTCTGCGCGATCTTCCACGCCAGCGCGTGCTCGCGGCCGCCGGAGCCGACGACGAGGATGTTCAAGACTTCGCCCCCCACATCGCGGAATTCGCCCGTTCAGTGCCGGAAATGCCGCGTTCCGGTGAAAACCATCGCGATCCCGCGTTCGTTGGCGGCGGCGATCACTTCGTCGTCACGCACGCTGCCGCCGGGCTGGATCACCGCGACGGCGCCATTGTCCGCGACCACGTCGAGTCCGTCGCGAAACGGGAAGAATGCGTCGGACGCGACCACCGACCCGGCGAGCGACAGGCCGGCGTGGTTCGCCTTGATCGCGGCGATCCGCGACGAATCGACGCGGCTCATCTGGCCCGCTCCTATGCCCAGCGTCCGCCCGTCGCGGCCATAGACGATTGCGTTCGATTTCACGAACTTGGCGACGCGCCACGCGAACATGAGGTCCGACAACTGGTCCGCCGTCGGCGCCTTCGTGGTCACGACCTTGAGCTCCGCGGCTGTCACGTTGCGCCCATCGGGTGACTGCACGAGGAAGCCACCGCCGACGCGTTTCATGTCCCACGCGTTCGCCTCCGCGCCGTCCGCAGGCTGCGAAATTTCGAGCACGCGGACGTTGACTTTCTTGGCGATGATGGCGAGGGCATCATCGGTGTAACCCGGAGCAATCACCACTTCGACGAACTGCGCCGATACGGCTTCGAGCGTGGCGGCGTCGACGCGGCGGTTGAACGCGATGATTCCGCCGAAGGCCGACGTCGGATCGGTGGCGAGGGCATTCTTGTAGGCCGTGATCACGTCCGCGGCAATCGCCACGCCGCACGGATTGGCGTGCTTGACGATGACGCAGGCGGGTTCTGCGAATGTCTTCACGCATTCCCACGCGGCGTCGCTGTCCGCCACATTGTTGTACGACAGTTCCTTGCCCTGCAGTTGCCGATAGTTGGCGATAGAACCCGGTACCGGCGTTTCATCGCGATAAAACGCGGCGGCCTGGTGCGGATTTTCACCGTAGCGCATCTCCTGGACCTTGTCGCCGGCGAAGTGGAACGAGTCGGGAAAGCCGATCGTCGCGCCGTCGGGGCCGCGTGCGTTGAGCCAGTTGGCAATCGCGCCATCGTAGGAGGCCGTATGCGCGAAGGCCTTGCGCATCAGGCGGAGTCGTGTCGCGTCGCCGAGCGTGCCGCCGTTTGCGTCCAGTTCGGCAAGCACTGCGGAATAGTCGGCAGGGTCGACGACAATGCCGACGTGCGGCCAGTTCTTCGCGGCGGCGCGGACCATCGACGGGCCGCCGATGTCGATGTTCTCGACGGCGTCGTCCAGCGTGCAGTTGGGCTTGGCGACGGTCGCCCGGAACGGGTAGAGATTGACGACGACGAGGTCGATCGTCGGAATGCCGTGGGCCTTCAAAGCGGCAACGTGTGCCGGGACGTCGCGGCGCGCGAGGATGCCGCCGTGCACCTTCGGATGCAGCGTCTTCACGCGGCCGTCGAGCATTTCCGGAAATCCGGTGTAGCTGCCGATGTCCGTGACGGCCAGGCCCGCGTCGGCCAGCGCCTTTGCGGTGCCGCCGGTCGAGAGAAGGTTGATGCCGAGCGCAGACAGGCCGCGCGCGAATTCCGCGAGGCCCGTCTTGTCAGACACCGACAGCAGCGCCTGCGCGACCTTCGCGGCCATCAGATTATTTTGTAGCGGGTGAGTTTGGTGCGCAGCGTGTTGCGGTTCATGCCCAGCATGTCCGCCGCCAGCGTCTGATTGCCGTTGGCACGGTCCATGATGGAAACGAGCAGTGCGCGTTCCACGTGCCCGATCACCATGTCGTAGACGCCGGTCGGCAACTCGCCGTCCAGGCGCCGGAAATATTCGTCGAGCGAACGCTCGACACTGCGGCCGATGTCGTTACTGCCGTTGAGCCTGATTTTCCGGGTCACGCGGCGAGGGCCTCCCCTGCCCGGTTCGCAATGCTTGTTGTTGATTGTGATTGTGATATTGGCACAATTGCGGCGCACAAATCGATCCCCTGGCCGGTCACGCATTGATCGCCCAGGTACTCGAGCCGATCGCCATGGACGAGCAGGCGGTCGAAGAATCGGTCCACAGCGCCCATTTGTTCGGCTGCCGTGATCGCCACATTGGCTTCGTGGCGCAGCTGCGCGCCACCGGCAAGCGTTTCCGTGTACCAGCGGAGGTGCTTGCGTGCAATGCGCACGCCCGCTGGCTCGCCATAGAAATCATAGTGATCGGCAAGATGGGCGGCGATCAGCGCCCGCGCTTCCGCGACGGTCGGCGATGGCAGATGCGTTCCCGTGGCGAGATAGTGGGCGATCTCGCGGAAGATCCAGGGCCGGCCCTGCGCGGCGCGACCGATCATGACGGCATCGGCGCCCGTGTGCAGCAGGACCGCTTTCGCCTGTTCGGGCGTGCCGATGTCGCCGTTCGCGATTACGGGAATGGCGACGGCCTGCTTTACCGCGGCGATGGTGTCGTATTCGACGGCGCCCACGAAAGCGCACGCGCGAGTGCGCCCGTGCACCGTCAATGCGGCGATGCCGGCGGCGTGGGCAATGCGCGCGATGGCAACGGCATTGCGCAATTCCGGATTGGACCCCGTGCGGATCTTGAGCGTGACCGGCACGGTGACCGCGGCGCCCACCGCATCGAGAATTTCACCGACCAGCTTCTCGTTGGCCAGCAGCGCGGAGCCCGCTGCCGCGTTGCATACTTTCTTGGCCGGACATCCCATGTTGATGTCGATGATCTGCGCGCCCCGGTCGACGTTGTAGCGAGCGGCGTCCGCCATTTGCTGCGGATCGGCGCCGGCGATCTGGACGGCAATCGGCGCGACTTCGCCTTCGTGGTCCGTTCGCCGGCGCGACTTGTCGGTGCCGCGAAGCTGCGGGTTGGATGCGACCATTTCCGAGACTGCGTAACCCGCACCCAACCGCCTGCACAGTTGCCTGAACGGGCGATCGGTGACACCCGCCATCGGTGCGACGGCGAGGTTGTTCGGCAATGTGTAAGGTCCGATACGCACGATCGGGAAAAGGCGGACGAGACGAAAAGTCGGACGACGGAAAGGGTGCGAATTATACCGGCTTTGTGGCGCGGCCGTTCTGCAACTCATCCAAAAAACTTTTTTCGCAGGAATCGTGCGCAGCGCGCGCGAGCGAACGCACGTTCAGGAGATGCCGAAGAGCAGTGCGCGCGTGAACGCCCGCTTCAGCGGCGGCAAGCCGTCGAGCAAAGTGAGTGCCAGCCCACGCGGCCAGCTTACCAACGGCGAGTCCGTCGCAAATAGCCGCGTGAGTCCGTGCGTGAAGGCAATGCCCGCGTAGCGATCGGGCCTTCGCCGTGCGGCGAAGGCCGCCAGCATCGCGTCATCGCCCAACGCATCCCGCGGCGCGCAAACAATTGCCCGCCCCAACTCGTATGCGTCGCGCACGCCGAGGTTGAAGCCCTGCCCGGCAATCGGATGCAGTGCCTGCGCGGCGTTGCCGATGACGACACTTCGCGTCGCCACCGTGGGGCGCGCGAATTCGAGGCGCAATGGAAACGTGCGCCGTTCGGCGACCTGCGCGAATCCGGTGACGCGCGCACCGAAGCTTCGCGCAAGCGCGGCCAGGAAATCAGCGTCGGACAGCGCCAACGCCGCCTCGGCTTTCGAAGGGGTCATCGTCCAGACGAGGCCGTAGCGGTCGCCCTCGGGCAGCAGCGCCATCGGGCCCTCGGACGTGAAGCGCTCGAACGCGATGCCGTGGTGGGGCGCGTCCATGCCAACCTTGGCGATCAGGGCAACCTGAAGATAGTCGTGGCGTTCCCGGGCGATCCCGGCCACCGTCGTGCCGGCGCCATCGGCGACGACCGCGAGTCGCGCATGCAACGGCGTACTCTTTTCCTCGCCCAGAACAATCGACGCGTACGCAGGCGTTGCGACGACCGATGCGGCCGTGGCTCCGAAACGAACGTCGATGCCGGTTCGGGCCAGCGCGTCGTCGATGGCGGACTGCAACGCGCGATAGGACACGACATACCCCAGCGCCGGGATGCCCTGCTCTTGGGCGACCAGTCTCGTGACGCCAAATCCGCCGGCTTGCGAAACGTCGATCTCGACAATCGGCGTGACCGCGCCCGCAACCGCCGCGAGACGCGTCCAGACGCCTAAGCGCTCGAAGATCAGCCGCGCGCCGTGCGACAGCGCGAGCGACCGGTCTCCACGCAGCGTGGCGCCGGCAGCGCGCGAATCCAGCGCAACGACATCGAGATCGGCATCGGCCAGCGCCAGTGCAAACGCACCTCCGACGGGGCCCGCGCCGACGATGACGACATCGTGCATGCGCTAAAGAACGACGGCTATCGCTTGCAGGCCGCTTCGACGTCGGCGACCGACTTGGGCGCCCCGGCGGTCAGGTTTTCGTGACCGCCTGCCGTGACATGTTCCAGAAATGCTCGGGGACATTATCGGCGGGCCGGATATAAGTTCCGGGTTCGACGGTGAGCACCATTCCCGGCACCAGCGACTGCGAGCTGCCCTTCACCTGGTAGAGGCCGGCGTCGTGCACGTCCATGCCGAGCCAGTGACCGGCGCGGTGCATGTAGAACTGCTTGAAGCTCCCGTTTTCCAGCACTTCATCGAGCGTGCCGCGGCACAGGCCGAGATCGATGTACCCTTGCGCCAGCACGCGCTCCGCCGCCTTGTGGTATGCGTGGAATTCGGTCCCCGGCTTCACGACATCGAGACACGCCAGCTGCGACGCAAGGACGAGTTCGTAAATGTCCTTCTGCGGGCTGGTGAATTTGCCGTTTACCGGAAAGGTGCGGGTGATGTCCGATGCGTATCCGCGGTATTCGCAGCCGGCGTCGATGAGCAGCAGGTCTCCATCGGCCATCTGGCGGTCGTTCTCGCGATAGTGCAGGACGCAGGCATTGGGCCCCGACGCCACGATCGACGGATAGGCGACCGCGAGTGACCCGCGACTCAAGAATTCGTGCAGAAGCTCGGCCTCGACCTGATACTCGTGCCAGCCCGGCCGCGTCACGGCCATTGCGCGCCGATGCGCGGCGCTGGAAATCGTCGCGGCCTCGCGCATCAGTTTGAGCTCGTGGTCGTCCTTGATGAGCCGCATGGCGTCGAGCGAGCCGCGCACGTCCACGACCTCGTCGGGGGCGGACACGCCGGCGCGGGCGCGGTTGCGCACTTCGTTCAGCAGTTGCGTGATCTGCTTGTCCCACGCGTCGAACAGCCCGAGCGGCGTGTACAGCGCGGGGCGGTCGGACGCGAGCTCGGGCAGCTTTTCGGGCAACGCAGCGATCGGATGCGCCTCATCGAATCCGAAGATTTCCTTGGCCGCCTCCGGGCCATAACGGAAGCCGTCCCAGATTTCGCGCTCGGCGTTCTTCTCGCGGCAGAAGAGGACGTGCTTGTCGCCGTCCGGGCCGGCCACCAGCGCGACGACGGCCTCCGGCTCGGGAAAGCCGGACAGGTAATAGAAGTAGCTGTCGAAGCGGAACGGGAAGTTCGAATCCCGGTTGCGCGCCACTTCGGGCGCCGTGGGCACCAGCGCCAGGCCGCCACCGGAATGCGCGCGCATCGACTCGAGGACGGCCGCACGGCGCGCGCGATAGAATTGGTGAGGATTTTTCATGGGAAATGAGGGACCCTGCGAAGAATGCACATTATACGTCCGACAGCGCGGCGCCGCCTTCGGCCTGTCGAGCCGACATGGCACACGAAGGGCGCGTCGGCTAACATCGGCCCATGCTTCCCGATGCCGCAAGTCCCCTGACCGGCGCCGCGCTTCATGAGGCGAAACGGGCATTGCGCACGCAGATGATCGACGTGCGTGACGCGCTCGATCCGCTGTTTCGCGAGTCGGCGTCGCTGGCCATTGCCGAACGTCTCCAAACCCAGCCGTCGTTCGCAGCGGCACGCGTCGTGCTGGTGACGCTCCCCTTTCGCAGCGAATGGGACACGCGCCCGCTCGCCCGCGCGGCGCTGGCATCGGGCAAGACGGTTGCGGCGCCGCGCGTCAACAGCACGACGCGGATGCTCGAACTCCACGCCATCGGGGACATCGAGCGCGATGTTGCGCCCGGGTACCGCGGCATACCGGAGCCGTTGTCGACATTGCCGCGCATCGACGCGGCGGCGATCGACTGGGTTTTGATCCCGGGCGTCGCGTTTAGCGCCGAAGGGCGCCGCTTAGGTTACGGCGGCGGCTACTACGATCGCCTGATGTCGATACTCGCTTCCGCCGCGTCGCGGATTGCGGGCGCATTCGATGCGCAGATCGCCGCGAGCATCCCGGCTGCGGCCCACGACCTTTGCGTCGATATCATCGTCACCGAGGCGCGAATCCTGACCGCGCCGGCCCGAGGATGACCGGAGCCGGGCAGCGCAGCCATCGCACGGCCCTCGTCGCGCTGGCGGCCACGCTGGCGATCCAGGTGTTCACTTCGCTCGCGGCGACCGCGCCCGCGGTGCTGGCGCCCGAGCTTGGGAGCGACATGGGATTGGCCCCCAAATGGATCGGCGTGTTCGTGGGCTTGGTCTACGTGGGAGCAATGCTGGCGAGCCTCGCATCGGCCGGTTTCATCGAGCGCTTTGGCGCAATCCGCGTGTCGCAGGTTTGCGTGCTGCTGTGCGCCGCCGGGATTATCGCCGTCGGATTGCTGCCGGTATCGCTCGCTGGCTTCCTCATCGTGGCGGCCATCGTGATCGGACTGGGCTACGGTCCGATCACGCCCGCATCGTCGCAGGTGCTGGCCAGGACGACGCCCCCTTCGCAAATGGCGTTGATGTTCTCGATCAAGCAGACCGGCGTTCCCGCGGGCGCGGCGCTGGCGGGCGCGCTGCTTCCGGTGGTTTCATTGGCGATCGGATGGCGAGAAGCGATGGTGGCGGTGGGCATCGTCGGACTGGCGGTGATTGCCGCCGCACAATCGACGCGCCGGGCACTCGACACCGACAACGCGCCGGGCAGGGCCTTCTCGCTTCGCGTCATCGCCGCGCGCTTGCAGTTGGTCGCGAAGTCGCCGGCGCTCTCTGAACTCGCCGCGCTCGGCTTCGCCTATGCCGCGGTGCAGGTCTGCCTGACGAGCTTCCTCGTGGTCTTCCTCCACGGCGCGCTGCGCTGGTCTCTCGTGGCATCCGGGCTGGCGTTGACCGTCGCAACAGTTGGCGGAGTCGTCGGCCGCATCGTTTGGGGCGCGCTCGTCGATCATCTGCTGGCACCTCGGCGCGCGCTCTGCCTGATCGGGCTCATCGCGGGCCTTTGCGGCGTGACGATGGCGTTCGCGACCCCGGCGTGGCCGGCCTGGCTACTGTTGTCGGTGGCGGCACTCTTCGGCGGAACCGCGATCGGATGGAACGGTGTCCAATTGTCCGAACTGGCCCGGCAGGCGCCCCCTGGAAGCGCCGGAGCGGTCACGGGCGCGGCCGGATTCATCACGTTCGCGGGCGTGGTCGTGGGCCCGCCGCTCTTTGCAGTACTGAGTGCGCTGACCGACGGCTACCGCACGGGCTTCCTGTTCCTCGCGACCTTGAGCCTTGTCGCGGCGGCCGTGCTGCATTTCCGGACCCCGGTCGCCGCGATCGCGATTCGCCAGTAAGCTAAGCCGCTTGCGGTAGGATTGACGGCTTCCGACAGGCCTTACGGGCCTTGAGGCGCAGTCTGGAGAATTCCCATGGACATGATGAAAAGTGATGTCGATCCCCAGGAAACCCGCGAATGGCTGGACGCACTCGCAGGCGTTCTCGCCACCGAGGGACCCGACCGCGCGCACTTCCTGATCGAGAACCTGATCGAGTCCGCGCGCCGCTCGGGCGCCTATCTGCCGTTCTCCGCGAACACGGCGTACATCAACACGATCCCCACCGACCAGCAGGTCCGCATTCCGGGCGACCAGGAGATCGAGCACCGCATCCGGTCGTATGTGCGCTGGAACGCGATGGCGATGGTGCTGCGCGCGAACAAGCACACGAACGTCGGCGGCCATATCGCGAGCTTCGCTTCGGCGGCGACGCTGTATGACGTCGGCTTTAACCATTTCTGGAACGCGACGTCGGACACACACGGCGGCGACCTCGTCTTCATCCAGGGCCACTCGTCGACGGGCGTTTACGCGCGCGCCTTCATGCTGGGCCGCCTGACGACGGAGCAAATGGACAACTACCGGCAGGAAGTGGATGGCAAGGGCATCGCGTCGTACCCGCATCCGTGGCTGATGCCCGATTTCTGGCAGTTTCCGACCGTGTCGATGGGCCTGGGCCCGCTGATGGCGATCTACCAGGCGCGGTTCATGAAGTACCTGCAGGACCGGGGTCTGGCGCAGACGGAAGGCCGCAAGGTCTGGGCGTTCATGGGCGACGGAGAAATGGACGAGCCGGAGTCGATGGGCGCCATCAGCATGGCGTCGCGCGAGAATCTCGACAACCTGATCTTCGTCGTCAACTGCAACCTGCAGCGACTCGACGGCCCGGTGCGCGGCAACGGCAAGATCATTCAAGAGCTGGAAAGCGACTTCCGCGGCGCGGGTTGGAACGTGATTAAGGTGATCTGGGGCACGCACTGGGATGCGCTGTTCACGCGCGACAAGAAAGGCATCCTGATGCGCCGGATGATGGAGTGCGTCGACGGCGAGTACCAGACGTTCAAGAGCAAGAACGGCGCGTACGTGCGCGAATATTTCTTCAATACGCCGGAGCTGAAGGAGCTGGTCGCCGACTGGTCCGACGAGGATATCTGGCACCTGAACCGCGGCGGTCACGATCCGCACAAGATCTACGCGGCATTCCACGCGGCGGTCAACCACAAGGGCCAGCCGACAGTCATCCTGCCGAAAACCATCAAGGGCTATGGCATGGGCGAATCGGGCGAGGCGCAGAACATCACGCACCAGCAGAAGAAGATGTCGGTCGATTCGATTCGCCGCTTCCGCGACCGCTTCGCGATTCCCGTGGAGGACGACAAGCTCGAAGAGGTGCCGTACGTCGTGTTCCCCGACGGGTCGGCCGAACTGCAATACATGCGCGCCCGGCGGATGGAGCTGGGCGGCTACCTGCCGCAGCGCCGCCGCAAGGCTGCACCCCTGATCGTTCCGGAGCTCTCTGCGTTCGAGCGCTTCCTCAAGAGCAC
>WNFM01032901.1_pt1 | contig 14472 bp, 15 predicted proteins | sample 5400271 | NCBI WGS metagenome assembly WNFM01 (sample SAMN13153352, study PRJNA577476) | soil metagenome | isolation source: 60 cm saprolite on Douglas fir-dominated hillslope | place: USA:California | collected 2013-09-17 | reverse complement strand
CATCGTCATGGATTCAACAATGGAGCGATCGATACTAGTAGCAGAAAAAATCCCGGAAATGCCGCACATTATCAATAATTCATTAATTGCAGGTCATTGCCAACGGTGCGAAATAAGTCCCAGGGAATAGGCAATCGCAGATTGGCATAGTAAATAATTATAATAATCGCTCTTCAGAATGGAATCCGTTTTTCTAATCCCTCCATTCTCATCAATATTGAAATACAAATAGTTTTTTCCATCTACGATTTCTTCAATTTGTTTTCCGATATCCGCCGTCAATACCTCTATCAGCAGAGTGGGTTTATCGCGGCTCAGGTAAGGTTCCAACCCTTGCAGCACTTCCGGTTCATGGGTTTCAACATCAATCTTGATAAGATCAATTCTTCTCATTTCATTCTTCTCTACTATTGAAGAAAGTTTGATTGTATTCACCACGGTTGGAATTACGGTAGTGTCCGCTGAACGAAGATTCTTGTTCAATGTGACGGATAGGACATGATCATCGTTGGTGTCATAAATCAGGGCCTTACCATCCAGGTTTGAAACTGCGAGTTCATGACATACAATGTTATATCCGTTTAACCGGTTATTGTCAACTAATTTAGAATATACACGGTTTACCGGCTCGAACGCATACACTTCCGCCTCAGGATGGATGGATTTCGCAACCAGGGAATAGATACCCGTATTTGCACCAATATCAAAAATCACGTCGGATTTTTTGCAAAGCGCAATCCAGATAGCCATGGAAGTCTTTTCCCAGCCCCCTGTCAATCCCTTCCAGAAAATCTCATTTTCTATTTGGTATCCATGATGATTTATTTCAAACCCCGCACGGTCGTCGACCTTTACCTTAAACACCCCGTTAAAATGAAGGTGCTTGTAAATAGTTTCACGCGGTGTCCAGACTCTCCTTATAGCAAGGTACACCTGTTTCTTAAATGGAATAATACGGTATATCAATTTAAAGACCCGCTTCATGCTTTATCGTTCTCCGATCGGTCTGTTTTTGATAATTTTGAGTATCCTCTTACTGTTGTTACCTGATTACCCTCTCCATACCTCACTACGGATCCTGTCACTCTTTCCATGCCCGACTCCTTAAACCAATGGATTACCTTTTGAAGGCGTTGAGGATGATCATAGGCAGGGGAGAACATATCAAAGGTATCCAATATCACCCACTCCCGCAGTGTTGCCTTATCCAGTTGATGAGGAATGGTCCTTTTAATATCACAAACCGGTAAAAACCGATTGGCTATTCGTCCAAGTCCGACGCCATCGAAAAACCGATAGGAAGCAATCAGCCTGCCGGCATGCCGCTCTATCCATGCCAAAAGTTTCTGATGATCCATTTTTCTGCTCAAGGGCCGCAGCAAGTACTTTGCCTGTATTTTGGTGTACCATCCGCGCAGGGGATAAAAATCGACGATCAACTCTCCGCCCGGCTTAACCATATCCACCAAACACGCAACCGCTTTTTTGAAATCGGGTGTATGTTGTAAAACCCCAAAACAAAAGACTTTATCGAATTGCCCGGGGGCAAATGGCAATGCATAAATGCTGGCTTGAAATAAGTGGAGACGGTCGTCCGGACCGTTATTGCGGAAGTTCGCTTCTACTGCATTGGAATAATCAACACTGTACAGGTTCGCCTTTGTGTGCTGCAGCACGACCTGTGAAAACCGGCCTGCTCCGGAACCCACTTCCAAAACATCCTGACGGGCCAAGCCTTCCTTCTCCCAGCCGGTCACCGAAAAAAAACGCTCACGGCTTTGTGTGGAGCCTTGTTGAAAGCGGTCGATTTGTGTTTTCTCGAATTTGTTCCATTGAAATCCGAAATTCCCGGAATAATTATCATCCGTGACAAACCTGTAACCGCCCCCCATAAGGCGAACCTCGTTGCCGGAGGGATCTACCAGCAATTCCCCTTTTTTTTCCAGCGGTTCACCGTTGAGCGGATTTATGAGTTGGACGCTCATACACCTCTCATCATTCTCCCAATGCCCTCTTCCAGGGAAGTTAATTCACGGACAAGCACGGATCTCATTTTTGAAATGTCTGGCTTCCGGCGGTTCATGTCACCTTCTTTCAACGGAGGCAGCCGAATTAATTCCGAAGTTGAATTAACTGCTTTTTTGATACGCATCGCTAAATCCTCAATCGTAATCTCCTCATCATTCCCGACATTCACGACATCATTGACAAAGTGGCCGCGATATAATGATTCGGTAGTGACATCCAGGTTATCATCAATGTAACAAAACGTGCGGCTTTGCTTTCCGTCTCCATAAATTGGCAGGGGTTGATTTTTAATCGCCAACTCCAGAAATCGTGATACTACAAAATCCGTAGTTTGCAATGGACCATATGTATTGAAAAATCGAAAAATGGTATACTCTAACCCAAACTCGTGATGAAAGGACCGGAGGTATGCTTCTCCAACATTTTTAACAATCGCATACGGTAGTCGTGAATTCAACGGAGTCGTCAATTCGTTCTGCGGTATTTCCACAGGCTCCCCGTAAACTTCGGAAGAGGAAGAATAAAATATTCGTTTGACCCCCGTACGCTTGCTCAGCTTGAGTACATGTTTTATTCCCTCAATGTCTTTCAATACGGCAATCGGGTTGTCCAGTGTTCTTTGAACTCCAACCAGGGCAGCATAGTGAAAAACATAATCAAAAGGATAGGCTAGCATAACGCTCGAGAGTTCCTTATAATTATTACAATCACACTTTATGAATTTCCAATTGGGAGATTGCAAGGAAGGGAGTTTATCTACGCATCCGGTAACCAGGTTGTCCGCTGAAACGACAAAGTTTTCAGGATCCTCCACCAGCCTGCGCACCAGGGAGCCTCCAATATTTCCAGCACCCCCGGTTACCAGGATCGCCCTCATAGAATAATCTTTTTTAACGCGGCTAAAAATCGATAACTGAATACGATGGACGGTTTGTAGCGTATCGCTTTTACTAAATATCCCCCGTTCTCCCATCGCGGGTTTCCCGCCAAGGCCAGGTGCAATGCAAGGTACACTTGTAAAAACGCATTAAATACACCTGTTTTTTTTTGGTATCTGCTTAGAAATTCAGCATCATTCATTACGTCCTGCCGCAGCAGCGTCAACCGCAACATCAATTTTGTTTTATCGACCTGCAGGACGCTACGCTGCTCATGATTAATCACCGTCGAGGTGACGGTATTGACGCAATGAATCGGAAAACGGGATGCCAACCTCAACCACAAGGCATAGTCCTCAGAAGCCGAGAGCCCCCTGTTTTCACTGAACGGGTAGGCCATGGCAATGTCCCGGCGTATAAAAACTCCGTTACAACTTAAGTGATTCCCATTGATAAGTTCATCGTTTATGGTGGGAGGAAATTTCGCAGCCCGGCGGAGGAGCTGGCCTTGTGTATTCTTAACATCATACCCCAAATGAAACACTTCGGGCGACTTTAATTTCATGACGGTGGCTTCCGCCACACGGAGATGATCGGCATAGGCCAGGTCATCGGAATCAAAAAAATTAATGTATTCTCCTTTTGCCAATCGAGCGCCAAAATTACGCGCTGCTCCACGTTCTGCATTTTCCTTCTTAAAATAAAACAACCTCGGGTCATTCAGTCCACTAATAACTTGTTCCGTGTTATCTGTACTCCCGTCATCAACAATCAGTATCTCCAATTTTTGAAAAGTTTGAGCCAGCAAGGCGTTAATGGTGGCAGGCAAGAAATCTGCCCGATTATAGGTAGGAATAACGATAGAAAACAAAAGGTGATTTCGGTTCATGGGCCGGAGCCTTCACAGGTGGGCTAACAGTAACATCGCAGGGAAAAATAGGTCTTTTTCGCCAACTATTTATGGTTTCGCTAATAGATTGAACTGATGCAAAGAACGGAATAGTTGCTCATTCTTTAAATAGGGAATAAATTCCTGATTCACTTCTCCAAAAAGGTCATACTTCCACGACGTCAGTCTCTCAATAATATGTTGCAAAGAATGGCCACGGCCTTGAATCCAGGAGGGCGTTATTTCAATATACAACCAGGGATGAAACTGTTCAATGACGGATCCTCCCCCAAAAAGGACATCAGGCTCAAATCCTTCCACATCAATTTTGATAAAGTCAATACGAGTGAGGGACAAGGACCGCACCACATCATCCAATCGCTCCACCTTTACCTGACAATGGAGTTTTGCAGGGGATTGATCCTCTGAAATCGAACCTCCTCCCGAGTTGTCGGGGTCATACGCAAACGCCATTTCTCCGGCCTCCGTCCCTAACGCCAGGGCATGGCAGCATACATGGTGCCTCAATTCGGGATTGAGTGCAAGGCTGGTCGTCAGTAGATCAAAAATATATGCATTGGGTTCAAAAGCATGGATCATGAATTGACGAACGCCCTGCCGTCGGAGAGTGGCCGCCAGTTTCAAAGAAAATTGACCACCATTGGCACCTATATCCAGCACAACACCACCGGCTGTTAAAACGGAGGCTGCTTTTCTCCAGGAAACGTCAGGCAACCGGGCATAGAGATGCCATTGCATATAGTCTGACCGGTCGACCTTAAAGTAAGCACCATCTCTTTTGATTTTTAAGAAATGGCCGCGACTGTATTCTTCCGGAAGGGGGAGCAGTTTAATCAAGGCGGGCATCAAGGTGCTCATCGCTATGCATACATCTTCCAACCGTAAGACCTGCACTACCCGATGCGCCCAGTACGTGAAGAATTTCATTGCGTATACAGGTCTTCAAGTTTCTTTGTCGTTTCGCGGACATCAAACCGTTCACCGACACTTTGCCACCCGCCTCGAATCAGGTTGGCTTTTAATATGGGGTCGCCCAACAGTGCAATCATGGCGGAGGCAATTTCAGTGCTATTCTTGTGTGGAACAACCCACGCATTCTTTTTAGGCTGTATAAAATCGCTGGCTATCCCTGACAGGGTAAAAATAGCGGGCACACCGGAAGCCAGCGCCTCCACGTAGGTCTGGCCAAAAGCCTCACAATATTCATCAACAGGAGTATGAATAAACAGATCAAACAACCGGTACAAGGAATTCAATTCCGGTTCAAACACGATTTCCGTGTAACTCCGGGCAGGTAGATCAGCCAACAAGGCTTTCACGTGATCCGCATAATCCCCGTGAGCATTAGCCAAAACAAGATGCGCTCCGGGATAATTGCGTAAGAGGACACGGAAGGCAGGAATAATAAACTGAATGCCCTTCCACTCTGTATAGCGGGCAATCACCCCCACCACAGGAAATGCGCCACCGGGTATTTTATGAACGCTTCTCAACGAACTGACTTTTACCCCTTCCCCGGTTTGGAAATACTGAAGATCAAAACCGTGCGGGATGAGATGCACTTTTTTTTCCGATGCTCCCTCCCATTCCACTACGATTTTTCGCTGGTTGCTGCAGAGCACGATGATGTGGGAGGACAATGCATTGATCAATTTATCTACGTACACGGCCCTTGGAAAATAACGATGGTGAAGCGAGGCATGGTGACGCGTGTGGATCCGCTTGCGAATCCGTAGCAACCATGCCGCCGACAAGCCGATCAGGCTACCATAGTATAAATGAGTATGAACGACTTCGGGGCGCTCTTTTCTGAGAATCGAAAAGACCCTGGCCCATGCCCTTATCAAATCGGTCTTTCCGGCAACGGCCACCGCGTTAAGGGGGACTCCCTTGTCTTTTAAAAATGAAATAAACGGCGTATCGACCTTGCCCAACAAAATAAAGTGCAAATCAATTTTACGTTTGTCAATAAAATCATTTATCCACTCAAAGGCCAAAGCCCGGTCGATGTCTGAAATGATATAAATGACCTTGATTGTCATCAGATCGTTACGTCTGGATACATTTCTGACAAAGCAAAGGTAACGGCGCCATATAACCGATAGCGTATCTTCCTGGGAATGAGGTACAAAATCGTAAAATGATCAATTGCATCCACCCACCACGATCTGGCCAACCAATGGTAGATCCATTTTTTTGTATGGGAAGTCCCGGGTACATCGGCCATTGAAAATTCGGGGTGCATGCTTTGCACCGCCTTGTTCGCCTCAGCATATTGTCGTAACCGCCTGATGTAGGACCTGCACGTGATGGCTTCGTCGTGCCATGCTTGATTGTGTTTATCAAAAAAAACAGGAATATTTTTCTTGAAAGCCCGTATGGCGAATTCCTTATCTTCTGCATCCGGCAACTTCTCTGTAAATCCGTCTAACTCCTGAAAATCCCTCTTTTCCATGGAGCAATTGGCGGCAGTCATAAACAAATTGTTCTTTCGCAATGGCAACGGGAGATCCGGATAGTTCCTGATCCATTCCGTGCCGAGGTGAGCCCGGTAACGATAAAAATCAGGTCCGTAGTCATTTGGGCGTTGTGGTGCGTTGCCCACCAAAATTGTGTTGGGATGCAGATCATGAAAAGTAACATGCTTTTCGAACGAGTCGGGTGCCGGCAACATATCATCATCATAGAAAACAAGAAGACTTCCGTTCGCTACCTTCGCCCCCGCATTGCGCGCTCCCGCTCTCCCTTTGTTATGTTGTTCAACAATTTGAACCGCCATCGTTAACTTTTGTCGACGTACGACCTCGGCTGTTCCATCGGAAGACCCATCTATGACCAGGATCAATTCAAAATCTTTCCTTGTTTGTCTTTCCAGCGCATCGAGGGTCGCAGCAATCTTGTGCGCTCCCTGGTATGTTGGAATGATCACGCTCGTCTTCATCGTCGAAGAAGTTGAACTACCCAGGCGGGTACATACCGGCTCCTGAAAAGAAGTTTATCAAAAAGCTGCTGATCGGATCGTGTCAATGATTTGCGATCAACACCCTTCAGAAGTTCCAAGCAGCTTGCGGCGGCGTGCTGATAATAGACTTCATCGGCTTTGTACAGCAAGAAATAATCCAACGCTTTTGCCGCAAGCTCGGCAGTTGCTTTGAGGGTTTCCCGTGCAGTACTGAATTTTTCAGCATCAAAAGGAAGCAGCTGCTTGATGCGGGCAGCTTTATCTTGAATTCCATTGGTTGTGGCGAATTGATACATCACTCCATTTGATTCCAATCCAAAATAATTTGCCTGGGTTTGCGTTTTGGATTCCGCATGCCATCGGAAGTTGGCCAGCACATTGGGTATTTTCATCGCGCCGTCGAGTCCAAACCGGATCAGGAACCGCATCCAGAGTTCTTTGTCCATAACCAGGTTCAGGTTTTCGTCCAGCATTCCCAACGTATCAAATACGTTCTTTCTGAAATAGGTTTCCGGTTGATCGATTCTGGCCCAGCCCAGCGTTTTAGCCACATTGCCAGGGTACACATCAGTACCCCGGGTGAGGCGAACCACTTTTCCGTCTTGCACGACATGACTGCGGCCCATGACGACACGCACGGAAGGGTCTGAAAAACTTTCAGCGATGACGTTCAGAGAACCGGGCTCAAGAAAGTCATCTGAATTCAGCCAATTCACTATGGTTCCATGAGCACGCTGAAGCCCCTTATTGATGGCATGGCTTTGGCCCCGGTCGGGTTCACTTATCCAATACGACAGGTGTTTTTCATATTTCTTAATGATCTCGACCGATCCATCATCGCTTTCGCCATCAATAATGATGTATTGCAATTTCGGGTATCCCTGTGATAAAACAGAATCAATCGTTTGCTCCAAATAGGGTGCCTGGTTGTAAGAAGGGGTGATAATGGAAATGGTGTCCATTTATCGTTGTGATAACATCCTTTCAACATTTTCTCTCAATTTGGGTAGACCCACCATCACGTCATCGTTGATGCCGTGTTCTTTTTGCCCGGGCTCACCAAATTGATAAAAATAATTCAAGTCCAAGGCAGAAGCCAAGGCATAATAGCAAAGGTTGGTATCATCATTTTGTGGTCTGAATTCAAGAACAGAAGCCTTTGGTTTCATGAACAGCATGTTGGTCAGCCCGGCGCCATGGATACTGATCAGCATTGACGCATTCGCCGCCAGGTGAACTTGTTTTTCAAATGTATAATCTTCAAAGTGCAGGGTGACAAAACCATAGTCGCGGAGTAAGTTAGATACCGCTTCGTCATTAATCACCCTCCTCCGGCTCGCTCTTAACCGGCTGATATAGATCTTGTCAACGGGGCATGTTGCATTTGCTGCATCGTAATATGTTCTGAAAAGGGTCCTCAGTTCCCGGATGAGTCCTTCATTATAGTTCCCGGTGGGGGCGGTATGTTTCACAAGCAAAACGGTCCTGGCATGGAGATATTCGCTGGGCTTGATCCAACCCAATGATGCAAAATTGAACGGCAACAGTGTTTTTTCAATGAACGGGGCCGCTCCGTCTCTGGGAACAACGGGTACAAAATCAGCCCCAAGTTTTTTGAGGTATAAAATGCGGGGTAGCGTTTCCGTCATCCAATGGAAATAGCCTCTGTACCAATAATCGAAAACGACAGCGGGTGGTTTTGGACCGTTCCATTTCAGTTTCTTCTTCTTGATGATTTGTGCAATCAGATGCATCGTGCCGATACCGTTGGTTAAACCGGACACTAAAGACGCTTCAACGACCTTGAAATTGGCATATACAATTCCCTGGCTCGTAATGATGGCATTTCGGATGGTCAATGACGATGGCTCTTCAATCCCTTTGACAAACTCACGCTCAAAGAAAACCTTGTCTCGCTCATCGTAGTTGACAGGAAGCTTGCGTTTGACAACTATCTTCATTTCAATTCTAAATCCAGGTCTTTTCGGATGGCCAAATAATTGCAACCTAAAAATATCTCATATTCATAGAAATAACCGTTTAGGGGCATTAAGCCAAAAGATAAAATCCGGTACAGTTTGTATTTTTCCGATAAAAGGAGGTAAAAGTCTTTGAAAAAAGTTTTTGAATCGACATTTGGCCACCCCATTTCAAACTGAATCAGGTCTATTTTGTTCAACGCAATCATATTCTTTGCACCCAGCAAAGCGAAATATTCACTCCCCTCAATATCCAGTTTCAACAAGGTGATTCGATCCACTTCCCATTTTTTGCAAAAATCATCAACAGTGATCCCTTGAACTATTTCTTCATTACTCATCACGATATTGTAATGTTCATAGTTTAGATTTACTACCGAAGCAATTTTCGAGCTGTCGTGATCGTATTTCAATGTCATGGACTGGGATTCGTTTGAGAGGGCATATTGAAATGGCTTCACGTTCTTAATCCCTTCAAAACTTTTCATCAAACCGAAAAAGGAGGATGAGGCGGGCTCGAAAGCATACACCGTTCCGATTTCGGCGCATGCCTGTGTATACTCCCCCACATTGGCACCGCCATCAAAAATAATGGGGTCTTTAAAGTTATTTTTAATAAGATTGAGTACACGAAGCTCTCCGCTGGTTTCAATCATTCCATAGTTTCTTCCATGCTCCATACCCTGCACACCGCGGATGAAGAGAAAATAAAAGAATCCGTAAAATCGCCTTTTATGGTAGAGTAAGCTGAGAATTTTGTCAATAATCTTAATCATGACAACGGCTTGACGGCCTCCATATTCATTGTTTCCAAATCGCAGAGCGGATTTCCTGTCGTAGAATGACCCTCAATATTTCTAAAAACAGGATCATCGCTTTCGCCGGGGTCATAGTCCCCATCATGAACAAAACCATTCTCTTTCAAGCTGTGCAACAATGTCGCCCGGTTATAGACAAATTGGTGCCCAAAGTTATGCATGATGTAGTTCAATACATATCCGCTGTTGGGTTCAATACGGATGCCTTGAGTCTCAAATCCAGGACGGACCAGATCATCAAAATAATTTTTTCCGGACCCCTGAGAAAGATTTAGCGACAGTAATTTGTCCATATCGGGGGTGGCGATCCTTATTTTTCCCTTTGGCTTCAAGATCCGGTAGCATTCGGACAACATAAAGTTTCCTTGCCTGAGATCGATGTGCTCAATCATATGTTCTGAAAAAATATAATCAAATGAATTGTTTTCAAAAGGAAATTCTTTCGTAGCATCCATAAAGGCCACCGGATTGCCGGCTCCGGTATAAATGTCAACATTCAACCAGCCTTCCAAAACATGGGACTGGGCGCCGACATGTAGTTTTCGCACGGTGTAATTCCTGAGATAAGAATCAATGATGGGCCAGGTACGCGGTTTATAGTAGCGTTCGGACACCGTAGAAGGGGTGTCTCCCCATAACCCCCTGATTCCCCATAGGAGGCCCGACAGCCTGGGATCCTTCCGGACTTTCTCTTTCAGCTTAGCGAATACGGACATCTTTAAAAAAAATTGATTTATTCACAAAGGCCTCGATTTCGTAGTCCAGTCGCTCTAAAAACTGGACGATTGGACTGGCTTGTGTTCCCGTGAATTCAAAATCGAAATCTTCCACCAGCAATCGGACAGGTCTGTATTTATTCCAATTGTTGGATAACAAGACCTTCAAATCGTAGCCTTCCGCATCCACGCTCATGAAGTCGATCGTAGTGCCGGAAGGGAGATGCTGATCCAGCGTTGTATCCAGCCGGCTCATCTTGATCAAGCAAACTTCCTCCAATGGATTGGCTTGTTGATTTACTCGGGCTGCCACACTGGAAGAAAACGTGTTCTGAAGAGGATTCCTGAACCGATAGTATTGTATTTCCACGGGGTCATCCGAAAGCCCGGTGGCAAGAAACAAATCGCGTGATCTCAATTTTTCAAATTGATCTTTAATTCCAGGTAAAGGGTCGATGTTGATTCCACTCCATCCCTCCTTGTAGAAATACCACGTATTGGAATACCGGATCGGATGATGAGCTCCGATATCTATATAAAATCCGCTACTCCTCCCGAGAAAGAAACTTCTCAGAATCATGTCTTCACCAAACTGAGAAAACGAGAGTGTTCCGTACTCGACGTCATCTGAATAGGAAACAAATTTCTTTACCCGGTCAGGGATACTTCTTCGGATCCAATTCTTGATCATCCTGCTCATACAATTTGCTCAAAATGGAATTGGGGCTGGACCAGGCCCTGGATCATCTGACTATTTTCAAAGCCGTAAATGTTTCCGTCCTCTATTTCGATCATAGCAGCCCCCTCGAGCCAGTCTTGGATTTCTTCGTTGGCCCGGACGAACAAACTCATGGTGTATCTGCCCGGTTTGAGATTAAGGGAATCAACCGTAAATTGATACGTAGCGGATTCATGGTGCGTGATGTCTACCCGGTTCAGAAAGATGTTGCTCAGGTGAAACAGGCAATTGCCAATGGCATCGTACAAATTTATCCCGAACAATAAGTCTTTATAGGGTTGTCCGTCCGACTCCAGGCTGAAGGTGATGACTAGTTTCTCGCCGCTATGATAAGTACGTTTGTCAAAACTTAACTTTTGAAAAATCAGTCCGTGCTTCCACTTCGTTCTCTTTAAGGTTGCTAGGTCATAATTATTTTTGCTTTGCGGGTGGTCTTCCTCAAGATACTGTGTAACTACCGCATCCGCTTGACCCTGCGTGACCGCCCTGCCTGACTGAATAATCATTGCCCTGCTGCAAATTGCCCGTACGGCTTGCATGTTGTGTGAGACGAAAATAATGGTTCTTCCTTCGGATGAAACCTCCGCCATTTTAGTCATGCATTTTTTCTGAAAAGCAGAATCGCCGACGGCAAGGACCTCGTCAATAATAAGGATATCGGGTTCCAGGTGCGCCGCTACGGCAAAGGCCAACCTCATCTGCATCCCGCTTGAAAAATGTTTCAACTGAGTATCCAGGAATTTTTCTGTTCCCGAAAATTCGATGATCTCATCAAATTTTAGCTTGATCTCACTGCGCTTCATACCCAGGATAGAGCCGTTCATAAAAACATTCTCCCGACCGGTAAGCTCCTGATGAAAGCCGGTACCTACTTCGAGCAAACTGGCAATGCGTCCGCGCGAGACCACCCGACCTTGTGTGGGAGGCGTGATCCGTGAAAGGATTTTCAGTAAGGTGGATTTACCAGCGCCGTTTCGACCGATTATGCCAATGGACTCGCCCCTGTTGACCTGGAAAGTTACATCCCTCAACGCCCAGAATTCTTCTTTTGAACTGCGACTGAATCGGTGTCTAAACTTGTCGCGAAAATTAAGATAGGGCGTCCCCTGGTGATTCAGCGTAAACTTTTTGGAAATCCCCTGTATCTCAAGGATCGGCTTCATGCTAAGTCAGCGAAGAAAGCTTCGGTTCTTCTGAAGTAGAAAATTCCTGTCAATGCCAAAAAGAGAGAAGAACTAATGCTCAATTCGATTAGGTGGTAATCCGGTAATCCGGCAATCAACGGGAGTCGGAACATCGTAATTGGCCCATACATAGGGTTCAAGGATAATAGTAGGTTGATACCTGAATTGTTGATAATGGATAAAGGATAAATCACCGGGGTAAGAAAGAGCAAAGCCTGAATGAAAAATGGAATGATGTATCGAAAATCCCTGTATTTAACATTTAATGCAGCCAACCAACAACTCAAACCCAGCGTCCCCAGCACCATCAAAAATATAGCCAGCGGCCAATACAGAACGGCTTGCCAGACGTTGACACGGGTGCCATAGCCGATGAGCAAAACCAAAAAGACACAAAACGAAACCAGGAAATCAAACAGGGAAACCAGGATAGCAGCAATAGGAACGATGAGACGGGGAAAATAAATCTTCTTTATCATCTGGGCGTTAGCGACCATACTATTCCCTGCGTTGGAGATACCCGAGGAAAAAACGGTCCAGAGCAAAAGCCCCGAAAAAACAAACACAGGATACTCAATGCCTTCGGAAGGTACCTTGAGGGCACGTCCAAAAAAAAGTGAGAAAATAAGAACGGTCATCACAGGTTGCAGAACGACCCACACTATGCCCAGCATTGTTTGTTTGTACTTTACCTTTATATCACGCCAGGCGAAAAAATAAAATAACTCGCGATAGTGCCAGAGTTCCCGGACATTGAGGGACATAGCCCGGGAAGGTTCGATGATCATTTCGCTCTCCTGTTCCATATTCCGGAATTAATGCAACTTTGGGCCGGTTTATTTTCAAAATTACGCAAATACAACCAATAACCGGACCTTTGTTGTGTATTGACTTTCCCGTGAACCCTTCGTTAGATGACAGTGCTTTTTCTCTTTCCTTATCCCATTGGAAAATCCCCGTCCCAACGGTTCAGGTTTGAACAATACTTGGAAATACTGAAAGGCATGGGGATTGAATTTGATCTTGCGCCTTTTTGGGGTAAGAAGGCATGGTCTGATCTTTACCACAGCGGCAGATACCTTCAAAAGGCTCTCGGTCTTATCGGGGGCATCCTCGGGCGTTTCCTGGTCTTATTCAGCGTGTTGCGCTATGATTTTGTTTTTATCCATCGCGAAGCGCTTCCGTTAGGTCCTCCTGTAATGGAGTGGTTGCTCTGCCGCGTTCTGGGGAAAAAAATAATTTATGATTTCGATGACGCGATCTGGTTACCTAATACTACGGAAGAAAACCGGATGGTTTCTTCTTTCAAATGGCATTCCAAAGTCAAATCCATCTGTCGTTGGAGCTACAAGGTGAGTTGCGGTAATTCGTATTTGGCCGCCTTTGCAAAACAATTTAATACGTCTGTCATTATTAATCCCTCCACGATTGATACCCAGAAGTTGCATGATCCTGCACTTCACGAAATTAAAGCGTCCAGGGAAACCATTACGCTGGGTTGGACGGGATCACACTCTACATTAAAATACATTGACCCCCTGGTACGCGTGATCCAAAAACTTGAATCCACCTATCCTCATTTTCGGATGGTCGTGATCGCGGATAAAGTGCCCACCCTGACTGTCCCGTCCCTTACTTTTTTGCCCTGGTCGAAAGACCGTGAAATAGCAGATTTGCTTGGGTTTGATATCGGCATTATGCCTTTAAGCGATGACATTTGGGCATGCGGCAAGTGTGGCTTCAAGGCGTTACAGTATATGGCACTGGGGATTCCTGCAGTAGCATCGCGGGTAGGAGTCAATACTGAAATCATTGACCACGGCGTCAATGGCTTTTTGTGCACCACAGAGGAAGAATGGTTCGCTTGTTTAAAAAGTCTGATCGACAATCCCGCATTGAGGGAACAGATGGGCAACCTGGGAAGAAGGAAAATAATCGAGCATTACTCCGTGTTGTCCAACACTCCTACCTTCTTGTCCCTCTTCGCATGAAGGATCAGTATAACGCCGATGAAGAAGAACGGCAAAAGCGGAATTTTGTATCGTGCTAATGATCCAAAATTAAAAGTAGAGACACCAACTGCAAAAGCAAATACGATAGCGAACACCATGGTAAAGGCGATGTCCGGACTCGTGAATGTTTTCAGTACGGAAGTTCTCCTTTTCCACACCGTATACAACACTAAGAACAAAAAACCGGTGCTTTCAAGGGCCGAAAACAACATCAACGGATTTCTCACTTCCCAAAGGTAAGGGCGA
>WNFM01026962.1_pt2 | contig 14473 bp, 13 predicted proteins | sample 5400271 | NCBI WGS metagenome assembly WNFM01 (sample SAMN13153352, study PRJNA577476) | soil metagenome | isolation source: 60 cm saprolite on Douglas fir-dominated hillslope | place: USA:California | collected 2013-09-17 | reverse complement strand
CCGAGGGAGAACTTCGTCATGAACGGGTGGTGCGTCTTGTCCTGGCGACCGCGCTCGAAGTCGAACCCGAACCGGCGGATGACCTCGAGCCCGAACGCGAGCTGCGCGGACTCCGGCGCGTGCTGGCGTACGCAGGCGTCGTCTGCGAGCGGCCGCGAGGTGATCGCGCGCACGATCGGCACGAGCTTGCCCCGCAGCTCCGCGAACAACTGCTTCACGCTCGCGGCCTTCATGCCGTAGTCGGAGAAGTCGATGAGCGGATCGGCGATGTGGTCGAAGCCCGGGAAACACTCCGCCATCCGCCGCGACAGCACGAGCGTGCGCTCGAGCAGCGGCCGTACGGTGTCGAAGTCGTTCTTCGGCTTGGCGACGGTCCACGCCTGGTAGATCAGGGAGGCGTGCTCCTGGAACTCCGACACGAGCGCGCCCGGCAGCTTCACCGCCTGCTCCCAGGCGCGGCGCGTGACGCGCACGAGCGAGGCCTCGTCGGAGTCGAACGGCCGCGACGCGGCCTCCTTCGCGGCCTCGTCGAGCAGCCGGCCCGTCTCCGCGGCGACGAACCGCTCGTGTGCGAGCCGCGACAGCGTCGCCAGCTGGCGCCCGCGTGCGGGCGCGCCCCCGGGCGGCATGTACGTCGCCTGATCCCAGCGCAGCAGGTTCGCGGCACCGTTCAAGTCGTCCACTTCGAGCAGGCGTGTCTTGAGAGCTTCGAGTGCCTTCATTCCATCCTCCGTGCCATGCCCCGGGTTGAACGGTGCATCACGCCACCTCGATCGTCACCTTCTCCATGACGAGCTTTTCGCTCGGGCGGCCGGACGACGAGCCGCAGGCTTCGAGCGCCCGCAGCACGCCTTCGCCGCCTTCGACCTGGCCGAAGATCGTGTGCTTGCCGTCGAGCCACGGCGTGGGGACGAACGTGAGGAAGAACTGGCTCCCGTCCGTCCCGGGGCCGGCATTCGCCATGCTCAGGAGTCCGGGGCGATCGTGCTTCACGCCGGAAGGGAACTCGCCGTCGAAGCGATAGCCGGGGCCGCCGGTGCCGCTGCCGAGCGGGCAGCCGCCCTGCGCCATGAACTCCGGGATGACGCGGTGGAAGAGCAGGCCGTCGTAGAAGCCGAGCCGCGCCAGGTAGGCGAAGCTCGTGACGTGCATGGGCGCGGTCTCGGTGAGCAACCGGACGACGATCTCGCCCTTGGTCGTCTTGACGCGCGCGCGCCAGGCCTGGTCGGGCGGGAACGTGAGCTGCTGCGGCAGGGGAAGACGGGTGCGCCAGCCCGCCTGCGTGGTGTCCACGTTGGCGCTGGCGACGAGTTGTTCGAGCATCTGCATGGGGGTCTCCGGGGGGGGGGTGGGAACGTCCTTCGTTCAGCGCATGCCGCCGGCGCGGATCGCGAGCAGGCAAAGTGCGGCGAGCAGTGCCGCGGCGGGCATGGTGATGACCCACGCCCACACGATACGCGAGGCGACGCCCCATTTCACGGCGGATAATCGGCGCGAGGCAGACACCCCGGAGCCGACGATCGCGCCCGTGATGGTGTGCGTGGTGGAGACCGGGATACCCATGCTGCTCGCGCCGAAGAGCGCGATGGCGCCGGCGGTTTCGGCGCAGAACCCGCCCACGGGCTGGAGTTTGGTGATGCGCATGCCCATGGTCTCGACGATCCGCCACCCCCCCGACAGCGTGCCGAGCCCGATCGAGCCGTAGCTGCAGAGGACCACCCACAGGGGCACGTGGAATTCACCCTGCAGCCGGCCGGTCGAATAGAGCAGCGCGGTGATGATGCCGGCGGTCTTCTGCGCATCGTTCGAGCCGTGTCCGAGGCTGAACGCCGCCGCCGAGAGGAGTTGGAGCCGGCGGAAGAGGTTGTCGACGCCGCGGGGGGTCGAGCGCCGGAAGATCCACGACACGGCGAGCATGCTCAGAAATCCGAGCGCGAGCCCGACGAGTGGCGAGACGACGATGAACGTGACGGTCTTGACGATGCCGGCCACGACCACCGCCTTCCGACCCGCCACCACCACCGCCGCGCCGACGAAGCCGCCGATCAGCGCGTGCGACGACGAGGTCGGCAGGCCCCACCACCAGGTGAGCAGGTTCCAGATCAATGCCGCGAGGAGCGACGCGAGCACGATCGCGGGGGTGACGACGGCGGGGTCCACGGTGCCCTTGGCGATGGTCTTCGCCACGTGCACGCCGAACACCGCGAACGCCACGAAATTGAAGAACGCCGCCCAGATCACCGCATAGCGCGGTGCCAGCACGCGCGTGCTGACGATGGTGGCGATGGAGTTCGCGGCGTCGTGAAAGCCGTTGCTGAAGTCGAACGCCAGGGCCACGAGCACGATGAACAGCAGGTCGAGCGGCAGCGGCAGCGTCATGTCAGCGGCTCTTCACGACGATCGACTCGATGGCGTTCGCCACGTCCTCGCACTTGTCGGACGCCCCCTCGAGTCGGCCGTAGATCTCCTTCCAGCGCAGCACGTCGAGCAATTCGTGGCGGCCGCTGAACAGGTCGGCGGTGGCGTTGCGCGAGATCGTGTCGGCCTCGTTCTCGAGCCGGTTGATCTCGACCGTGAACGAGATCAGGTTCTGCAGGTTCTTCAAGTTGTCGACCGCCCGTTCGATCTGCCGGCCGCACTGGGTGAGGATCTCGGCGAGGCGCAGGGCCTCGGCGGTGGGTTTGCTCACCTTGAACAGCACGATCCGCGAGCCGATGGCCTCCACGGCGTCGACCACGTCGTCGAGATTGCTGGCCAGAGTGTGAATGTCCTCGCGCTCGAGCGGCGTAATGAACGTACGGTTCAGCCGCTCGAAGATCTCGTGCGTCACGAGGTCCGCCTCGTGCTCGACGTCCTTGAGCTCCCGGGCGCGGTCATCGAGCCGGTCGAACGACCCCATCATCTCGTGCAGCTGATCGCAGCCCTTCCGAACCAGCGCGGCCTGCTTGCGGAACAGGACGAAGAAGTCCTCTTCGCGTGGAAACAGGGAGATCATGCGGGGCCTCCGGGTGCCGGGATGGGAGGGACGGCGGGACAGGGAGGATGGCGCGGGAGCGATAGCACGCGGGTACGTTTCCGGCAACGTATTCGGCCCGACGGGCGTGCGCGACCGGACGCCGGCGGTGGCGGCCGACTGGCCCGCGCGGCCCGCGCTACTCCGGCCGCACCGGCCGCGCCAGCGCCAGCGACACGACGCGCTGCAGGAGCTGACGGTACGAGATCCCCGCGGCGAGCGCGGCGCTCGCGAACTCCTCCTTCTCCGCGATCTCGGGGTTCGGGTTCGCCTCGAGCAGGTAGATCTCGTTCTTTGCCGTGAGCCGATAGTCCACGCGGGCGTAGCCGTCGAGCTCCAGCATGCGGTAGACGCGCCGCGTCGTCCGCTCGAGCGCGCGCGCCAAGCCGGCGTCGAGGCTCTCGGCGCGGTGCGCGTCGATTTCGTGCTTCTTCTGGTACTCGAGACTGTGCTTCACGCGCGCGGTGGCGATCGGCTCGCCGGTCTCGGCGAGCTTCCCGAAGTCCAGCTCCCACACGGGGAGTGTGCGGATGCGTTCGTTACCGATCGCCGCCACGTAGAGCTCGCGGCCCTCGATGTACTCCTCGACCAGCGCCTCGGTTCCGACCGACTCGTGCACGAAGCGCACGCGCTCGGCGAGCCGCTCGTCGGTGTCCACGAGACTCGCCTGCGAGATCCCGAGCGACGACTCCTCGCTCGCACTCTTCACGAACAGCGGAAAGCGCAGACTCTTCGGGCGGATCGGCTTCCGCCCGCGCGCCACGACCACGAACGCCGGCACGCGCACGCGATGGTAGGCGGCGATCTTCTTCGTGATCGCCTTGCTGCGCGCGAGCACGAGCCCGCGCGGGTTACAGCCCGTGTAGGGGAGCTTGAGGAGCTCCAAGTAGCTCACGACGTGCGAGTCGAAGTCCGAAAGTCCGTAAAACTCCTCGAGCAGGTTGAACACCAGGTCCGGCTTCCACTCCTCGGCGGCGACGCGGATCGGGTTCAGCTCGTCCTGCACGCCGAGCGCGCGCACCTCGTGGCCGATCTTCCGCAGCGTGCTCACGACGCCGAACTCGGTCTTCCAGCGGTGCACCTCCTCGGGCGGCTGACCTTTCAGCGTGTCGGGCGGCACGAGGCTCGGGTGCATGAGCACGAGGATGCGGAGCGGCTTCTTCACAGCGCCACCCAGTTCCGGCGGGAGTAGTGGAAGTGCACGGTGCGCACGGTGAGGAGGAGGGCAAAGTCGACGCGCAGCCGGCGGTCGTCGCGCGTGGCGCGCAGCTCGAGCGCACGGCAGCGAGACGACACGTCCTCGAGCACGTGCTCGAGCGTGAACTGCGACTCGCCGGTGAAGCGCGCGACCGTGCGCCGCAGCTCCGCCCGGTGGCGGCGCAGGAACGTCGTCGCCGGCTCGCCGCGGCGGCCGGGCTCGGCGGCGAACAGCCGCTGCAGCTCGCGGTCGGGGATCGTGGGCCGGTCGCTCGCGTGGTGCGCCTGCTTGGCCGCGTAATGCTCGCGCAGCGTGTGCTTGACCTGCGAGAGCGGCTCGACGCGGCGCCGCGAGCGCACCGGCGGCGGGGTGCCGCGCAGCTCGCGCATGAGTTCGTCCACGTACTCGAGCTTCTTCAGGGCGCCCCAGCCGGCGTAACGCCGCCGCCACTGCGAGCGTGGCGCGAGCCAGACCGCGAACGTCTCCGCGAAATCCTCGTGCGGGTGCGCCTGCGCGTAGTACTGGCGCAGGTGCTGGACGTGCCGCTGGCTCGCGGGGTTGGGACGGTAGAGCGTCGGGTACGGGCGGGATGGGTCGCCGAACGTGCGCCGCCAGCCGTCTCGCCGCTGGAGACGCCACGCGTGCTGCACCGCATGGCCGGCCTCGTGGCGGAGGATCATGAGGCACTCCTCGCGCGTGCTGCCCTCGGCCTCGATCATCATCGAGCGCTCGAGCTTCAGTAGCCGCGGGTGGACGAGGTAGAACGGCACGGCGATCCCGGGCACGCCGTCGGGCGAGAACCACTCGGTGCTCACCCACACGTGGGGCCGGAGCTTGAGCCCGCGCTGCCCGAGCTCGCCCCACACCTGGTGCACGAGCGGCTGGAGCGCGCTGCCCTCGACCGCGGCGTCCAGGTCCTTGAACCGCAGGTCGAGCAGGCGCTCGTCGCCGAGCGAGGCCCAGCGGCGGGAGGGGCGCTTCGGCATGGCGGTGGGGCCTCCGGGTCCGGGGCGGCCTGCGGCGGGGTGGCGAGGAGAGCACGGCGCGAAGGTTCGGTTGATGCGCGGCCCGCGCGAAGGCCGCGCGGGACCGGCGCGGATGGCATGCGCCCGCCGCACACGGGCGCGCATCCTACTCAAGGACCGAGCGATGACGAAACCCCGCCGCCGTCCCCCGGCTCCGCGCCCCCGGCCCCGCCCGGATCGCCACGCGCTCTACGAGGTCGCGGTGCAGGGCGTGGACTGGGACCTCGACTTCCTCGAGCGCGTGTGGCGCTACCGCCACCCCGGCCGCAGCCCGCGGCGCTTCCGCGAGGACTTTTGCAGCACCGCAGCGCTCGCGACGGCGTGGGTGCTCCGCGGCCGCGACCGCGAGGCCTGGGGCGTGGACCTGGACCCGGAGCCGCTCGCCTGGGCGCGCATGCATCGGTTGAAATATGTGCGCGACGCGGTGGCCCGCGTGCATCTCGTCCGCGCCGACGTGCGCCGGCCCCACCGGCCGGCGGTCGATGTGGCGTGCGCGCTCAACTTCTCATGGTGGGTGTTCCACGAGCGCGCGGACCTGCTGCGCTACCTTCGGGCGGCGCGCGCGGGGCTCGTGCCCGGGGGCGTGCTCGTGCTCAATCTCTTCGGCGGCTCGCGCGCCGAACGCGCGCTCGTCGAGCGCACGCGCAAGGGCGCGCAGAACGGGCCGGATGGCGAGCGGCTGCCCGGGTTCACCTACGTGTGGGAGCACACGAGCTACAACCCGGTGGAGCGGCGACTGGTCGCGCACATCCACTTCGAACTGCGCGACGGCCGCAAGCTCGCGCGCGCGTTCACCTACGACTGGCGCATGTACACGCTCCCGGAGCTGCGCGACGCCGTGCTCGAAGCGGGGTTTCGCGACTTCGAGGTCTGGAGCGAGGGTTGGGACGCCCGGCACCGCCGCGGGAATGGGACGCTCTACAAGCGGACGGAGCTGGACAACGAGGACACCTGGATCGCCTACGCGGTCGCGACGCGGTGATCGCGATCGCAGGTCGGTGCGCTCACGGCGTCGCGACGCTGTGCCCCAGGTGGCAGCCCTTGCACTTGGCGGTGGTTCCCGAGGCGCCCATGTTGAAGCCGCGAACCTGGGTGGGGCCGTGCGCGGACATGAGGGCGCGGCCGTTCCCGTCCGTGAGCTGCTCGAAGAGCGGCGTGTCGGCGGGGAGCTGGAGCTCCACCCGGCCGCCGCTCGGGACGGGAACATCGCGAAGCTCCTCGACCGAGTCGGCGCTCACGAGATGGTAGACGTGAAGACGGGCCGGCCGTCGAGCGGGGGCGCCATCGCCGCCGAAGACGTCGGTGTCGAGGTAGCGGAACGTCCGCGCGGTGTCCTCGGGCGCAACCGCGTGACCGTTCGCGGCGCGGCGGGCCGCGGGCGCACTCGCCCGGGCGCGACCTGCGGCACGGGAGGCCGGGACGATCGCCGGATCCAAATCGAGCGCGCCCGGTTCGTCGTAGAGCGGCGCGTGTGCCATGCCATTGACGCTCAGGAGCCAGAGCCCGAAGTCACCGCGTCCGCCGGGATCGAGCGCGCACAGCACGCGGCCGTCCGGGAGCGGGGCCGGCGCGCACGCGGCGGGGGCGGCGAGGTTGGCGTTCTCGGTGTAGGGATCGCCCGTGTCGTCTCCGATCGCGGCGCCGGCGAGGCGCTCGCCGGCGGAGGGCGGTGCACCGTAGCGCTGGAGCGAGAGCTTTCCCGGCCGCGGCGCGAGACCGGTGTTGCGCGCGCTCACCGCGAGGAAGCCGCCTCGTGGGAGCGGCGCAGGCTGCACGCCCATCCCGCGCCGCCGCGGCACCACGCCACCCGCCGCGAGCCGCACGCCGGCGAGCGCCGGAGCGCGGAACTGGTCGCGCACGAGCGCGGCCGAGACCACCTGCCACACGTTCACGCTGTCGGGCGCGAGCGCCGCGGTGGGATCGCGGGTCAAGCCGTGCGAGCGAGCGCTCATCCACGGGTTGAACCACCAGCGCGCGAACACCAGGCGGTGCCCGCGGCTGTCCACGCACGGGTCCAGCGCCCCGTTCGGCTCGTGCGTGAGCTGTGACAGCCGCCCGGCGGGCGTGACGAGCCAGAGCTGGGTGACGGGCGTGCCGTCGTAGAGCGCGCGGCCGCCCGCGCGCGTGCTCGCGAACACGAGCGTGTCGCCCCACCAGCACGGGTCGGCGTCGTCGCCGTTCGCCGCGGAGGAGTCTTCGCCGCACGTCACGCAACGCGGCTCGCCTCCGGCGCGCTCGACGATCCAGATCCGCCAGCGCCCGTCCGGGGCCTCGAGCCCGGAGAACGCCACGCGGGAGCCGTCGGGCGACACGGCGGGGTCGGCCACGTCGCGCAGCCGATCGCGCGCGACGAGCGCGCGCACGTGGCCGTTGGGCTCGCGCTCGAGCAGGGTGCCCTGGCCACGCACGAACGTCCCGTGCGGCCCCAACCCCGGCACCTGCCCCGCATCCGCCCCCGCGGCCGGCGCACGCGAGACGAACACGATCGGGGGCAGGCGCGAGCGCAACTCGAGCGCGCCAACGTGGGGCGCCCCGAGCAGCGTCAGGGCCAGGCTCGCGGCAGCGGAAAGCCGGCTCGGCCGGCGGGGGTCACGCATGCGGGACGATGCTACACTCGCGCGCCATTCCCGTCCCTTTCGCTCTGGAGCCACGGCCCATGCGGCGAGCCGAACGAAGGCTCCCGAACCCGTCCTCCCGAACACAAACGGCAGCGAGCGGAGCGAGCGATATACCATGACCGAAGCCCTCATCGTATTCACCGCGTTCGCCAACGAAGCCGACGCCGCCCGGGTCGCGCGCGTGCTGGTGGAGGAGCGCCTGATCGCCTGCGCCAACCTGTTGCCCGGGGCCCGCTCGATCTATCGCTGGAAGGAGGGCGTGCAGGACGAGCGCGAGGTGGTCGTCCTCATGAAGACGCGCAAGCAGGACTGGACCGCGCTGCTCTCGCGCCTGCACGAACTGCACCCTTACGAGACGCCCGAGTGCGTCGCGGTCCGGATCGCGGCCGGGGCGCCCAAGTACATGGCGTGGCTCGACGAGGCGCTCGCGCCGGAGGGCTCGTGAGCCCGGCCGCCGGCGGGGGCGACCACGCGAGCGTGTCCGGCGCGGGCGCGATCGTGCTGGCCATCGAAACGTCGTGCGACGACACGTCAGTGGCCGTGCTCGAGGGCGGCACCCGGCTCCGCTCGCACTTGATCGCCGCCCAGGACATTCACCGTCTCTACGGCGGCGTCGTGCCCGAGCTGGCCTCGCGAGCGCACCTCGAGCTCCTGCCGGCGATGGTGAAGCGCGCGCTCGCCGAAGCCGAGGTCGATGCGGGCGGGCTCACCGGCATCGCGGTCACGCACGCGCCCGGCCTCGTGGGCTCGCTGGTCGTGGGCATCGCGTTCGCCAAGGCCTACGCGGCGGCGCTCGGGTTGCCGCTCGTGGGCGTGAACCATATCGAGGCCCACCTCCACTCGGCGTCGCTCGAGCACGGCGACAGCCCGTGGCCGGCGGTGGCGCTCGTCGTCTCGGGCGGACACACCGAGCTCGTCGAGGTGCGCGGTCTCGGCGACTACCACTGGCTCGGCGCCACGCTCGACGACGCCGCGGGCGAGGCGTACGACAAGGGGGCGAAACGGCTGGGCCTCGGCTTCCCCGGTGGCGGCCGAGGGCCGCGCCGACGCGTTCCTGTTCCCGCGGCCGATGCTCGACCGGCCCGGGCTCGACTTCTCGTTCTCGGGGCTCAAGACCGCCGTGATCAACGTCCTCGGCCCCCACGGCGAGCCGCCGTACCCCGGCTCGCTGGTCCGGAACGTCGCCGCTTCCTTCCAGGCGGCGGTCGTGGACACCCTGGTCGCCAAGTGCGTCCGGGCCCTCGAGGCGACTCGCGCCCGGGCGCTCAGCCTGGGCGGCGGCGTGGCGTGTAACAGTAGCCTCCGCAGCAGGTTAGATGCTGCGTGCGAGGCGCGTCGGGTGACGCTTCGGATCCCGTCTCCCCGGCTCTGCGCGGACAACGCCGCGATGGTGGCGTGGGTGGGAGCCCGGCGGCTCGCGCGCGGCGAGCGCGCCGGTGAAGAACTCGACGCCGCGGCGTCGCTCGAGGCCTCCGGCCTGCTCAGCGTCCCCGGGTAGGTGCTCGGAAGATTGCAGATCGGCCGGGAACAGCGGGCTGAACGCCGCTCCGGCCACGCAGTGACAAGCACTTACCGGTCCCCGGAACACCACCTGCAATCTTCCGAGCACAACCCACGGGCCGCTCGGGAGCCGAAATCTCACAAGCCCAAGCGCCCCCAAGCCGATAACGCTCGCGTCCAGGCACGATCGCCGGCGTCCTCCCGGGCGCGGGTTCGATCGCGTGTCCCCGTGTGATGTGGGTGCAGGGAAGCAGGAGCGTGGAGTGGCGAAAGAGCGGATCCTGATCGCGGACGACGAGCCCGATATCCGGCTCGTGCTCCGCACGCGGCTCGAGCTGGAGGGTTTCACGGTGCTCGAGGCGTGCGACGGCGCCGAGGCCGTCAGCATGGCGCAGGACCAGGTGCCCGACCTGATCGTCCTCGACGTCATGATGCCGCGGATGGACGGCATCGAGGTCTGCAACCGGCTCCGCGGCTCGTTCACCACGCGCCACATCCCGGTGATCATGGTCACGGCGCGCGCCAACCGCGACGACAAGCTTGCCGGCCTCGAAGAGGGCGCGAACGACTACGTGACCAAGCCGTTCGACTCGAAGGAGCTGCTTCAGCGCGTGCGCAACACGCTGGAGTGGAGCCGCCAGCAGCGCTCCGCGAGCCCGCTCACCGGGCTGCCCGGCAACCACTCGATCAACGCCGAGATCCGCCGCCGCCTGAGCGAAGAGGTGCCGTTCGCGCTGCTCCAGGTCGACGTCGACCACTTCAAGGCGTTCAACGACTACTACGGGTACGGCCGCGGGGACGAAGCCATCCAGCTGCTCGCCNNNTGGGCCACATCGGGGGCGACGACTTCGTGGTGCTGTGTCCGTGCGAGGCGGCCGAGCCGCTGGGCGAGGAGATCCTGGCGTGGTTCAACACCGCCGCGGCGGACCTCTACGACCCCGAGGACCGCGAGCGCGGGCACGTGCAGGTCCTGAACCGGCGCCACGTGGTCGAGCAGTTCCCGCTCATGAGCCTCACCATCGCACTCGTGAGCACCGACCGCGTGCCGGTGACGCACCTCGCGCAGCTGATCGACATCGCGCAGGAACTCAAGGCGCACGGCAAGGGCATTCCCGGGAGCGTCATGGTCGGCGAGCGCCGCCGGCGCAACGACCCGCCGCCGGGCACCCAGCAGAAAGTCGCCTGAGCCCCGCATGGAACCCACCCCGGACCCGACCCGCTCCGAGATGCCGCGCGAGACGCTGACGCTCCTCGCCGAGGCCGTCCTGGCGCTGCGCGCCACGAGCGAGCTCGCGGTGTCGTGGGACCTCGCGAAGCACCACCTGCGCGAGGCGCTGGGCGCGGAGCACGCCTGCCTGCTGCGCGTCGACCGGCGGAGCGGCGCGCTGTTCGTGTACGAGGAATCGGGCGTCGAAACGCCCTACCTGGCCGAGCACGGCGGCCCGGTGGAATGGGTGATGCGCAACGATCGCGCCCGCTTCGACGAGACGTTCGACAGCGAGACGCCGTGCGAGACGCTCCTGTGGCGCGAGCCGCCGGTGTCGCTCGCCACGCTGCCGCTCGTCGCGGGCAGCACCGCGTTCGGCTTCCTGCTCGTGGGGTTCAGCGCGGTGCACGCGTTCAGCCCCCAGGAGCGGCTGCTGCTCCAGACCATGGGCGACGCGCTGGCGCTGGCGCTCGAGCGGACCCATCTCCGCCGCGCGCTCGAAGACGAGCGGGCGCAGGTCACCGGGCTCGAGCGCCGGCTCGCGACGTCGCAGGACTTCTCTTCGGGCCTCCTGAACCTGGTGGCCACCGAGCTCCGGAGCCCGCTCGCGTCCGTCAAGGCCTACAGCGAATCGCTCGAGAGCGTGGGAGAACACGCCCGCGCGACGCGCACACGCTTCCTGGGCGTGATCAACGAGGAGTGCGACCGCATGGCGTCGTTGCTCGGCGACGTGAACGACCTGTCGCGCATCGAGGGCGGCGAGTGCACGCTCCGGCTGAGCGCGCTGACGCTCCGCGAGCTCGGCACCGCCGTCGCGGACAAGCTGACGGTCGCGGCGCGCACACGCGGGGTCACGATTGCGCTCGCCGCGGACGAGACCCGTGTCGAGGTCGACGCCGAGCTGGTGCGCCGCGGGATCGAGAACCTCGTCTGCAACGCCATCGAGTTTTCGCCCGAGGGCGGCACGGTGCGGCTCACGCTCAGCGGCCGCAGCGACGACTGGACGTGCATGGTGGCGGACGACGGGCCACCGCTCCCCAACGAGGACCTGGCCAGCGTGTTCGAACACTTCCACCGCGCCCGCCGCGAGGCGCCGCCCGGCTCGGCGGCGTCCGCGCGTGGCCCGGGCGCGACCCGGCTCGGACTCGCCATTGCGCGCGGCATCGTCGAGCTCCACGCCGGCCGCCTGTGGGTGGAGCAGCCGCCCGCGATGGTGGGCGGCAAGACGCCCGGACCCTCGTTCTGCTTCACCGCGCCCGTGCGCCAGACCGCGTCCGCGCGCGCGCGCCGCGTGGCGCGCCAGGCGCTCGGCCGGCCCGACCTGCAGCCGCTGTTCGACGCGATCGTCGAAATGGTGGGCGTGACGCTCGAGACCTCGCTCGTCTCGCTCGTGCTCGTGGATCCCGACCGCGGCGACCTCTTCGTCGCCGCGAGCACCGGGCACGAGGGCGTCGTCAAGGGCCGTCGCACCGCCATGCGGAGCGGCGTCGCCGGCGCGGTCGCCGCGTGGGGGCACCCGATCCTCGTGCAGGACATCGAGACCGACCGCCGCTTCCGCCGTCTCAACCACCCGCAATACAACACCAAGTCGCTACTCTCGGTGCCGCTTCGGGTCGAGGGCGAGGTGATCGGCGTGGTGAACGCGAACAACAAGCAGAGCGGCGAGCCGTTCGACGAGGACGATCTCGCGCTCCTGGTCATGTTCACCGAGCGCGTCGGCAGCGCCGTGGAGCGCGCGTGCGCCTACCCCGACAGCGAACGCGTCGTGGACGACGCGCTCGCCGCGGTGCGCGCGATGACGCAGTTGAAGCGCGAGTTCTCGCTCGGCGGCCGGCGCTACGTCAAGCGCTCGCGCGCGCTCGCGCGCCGGCTGAACCTGAACCCGGCCGAGGTCGACGTCATCGGCTACGTGGCCAGCATCCACGATCTGGGCATGGTCCGGTTCGGGCCCGAGACCGTGCACCCGAACCATCTGGACGAGCAGCAGCGCCGCGCCGTGCGGGCGCACCCGGAGGTGAGCGTCGAGATCCTCCGCCCGCTCGAGTACCTCGGGCTCGTGCGCGAGTTGATCCTGAGCCACCACGAGCGCTGGGACGGCGCCGGCTACCCGCAGGGACTCCAGGGCGACCGCATCCCCATGGGCAGCCGGATCCTCGCCGTCGTGGACGCGTGGGAGAGCATGACCACGGCGCGCCCGTGGCGCCCCGCGCTGCCGCCCGACCAGGCGATGGGCGAGCTGCGGCGCGAATCCGGCAAGCAATTCGACGGCGAGGTGGTGGAGGCGTTTCTGAAGATGCTGGAGAAGGGGGAGGAGGACGGCCGGGCCGCCGCCTAGGCGTTCTGGCTGACCCCCGGGGCCCCTCCACCGAAAGGCTCAAGCCGGGGTGGGGGAGCGCCGATAAACACACGGAAGGCCTTTGGACCGTCGCCGCGCGGAGCGGTGCACGGACGGCGAAGTCGCAAGGAGGTGAGCGGCATGGCGAAGGGCAGGATCCTGGTGGTGGACGACGAGATCTACATCGTCCATATCCTGGATTTCAGCCTCGGCATGGAAGGCTACGATGTCGTGACGGCACTCGACGGTGAGCAGGCGCTGGAGAAGGCGCGCACCGAGAAGCCGGACCTCATCGTGCTCGACATCATGATGCCGAAGCTCGACGGCTACGAGACGTGCAAGCGCCTCAAGGCCGATGCGGCGACCAAGGACGTGCCGGTCATCCTCCTGTCGGCCAAGGGTCGCAACGTGGACCAGAAGGTCGGCTTCGAGGTGGGCGCGGACGACTACATCACCAAGCCGTTCAGCCCCCGCAAGCTGGTCGAGCGCATCAACGCGATTCTCGGCCACGGCACGTCGCAGCAGCGGATGCAGGCCTAGCCGCAGGCAACGCCGGCCTGAGTTTTCGCCAGGTCCGAGGTCTGGACGCACGAGGCCCGCGCCGCCAAGAGGCGCGGGTTTTCGCGCTTTTGGGGGTGATCGCGGCGAGACGCACGCACACGCGGCGCTCGTACGCCGGTGGGTAGCCCGGCGCTCGCTCGCGCACGCCAGTCGCCGCATGCCCCGCGGTCTCGCGCTTCGCGCTCATGAAGCCCTCGCCATACACGCGCTCGGCTTCGTACTGATTGTGCGCCGGGCATAGCAATCTCAGGTTGTCGACCGCCGTGCGGCCGCCGCGGGCCACCGGCTGCACGTGATCGAAATCCAAGTCCGAGCGCTCTTCGCAACGATGGCCCGTGGCGCTCACGAACGCGCACTGGCAGCCGTCGCGCTCGGCCACGCGTCGTTTGATATCCGCGGGAATGTACCGGGCTCCTCCCGCGCTGCGGCGGGCGCGAGGCGAATCGGTGGAGGCGAACTTCTGGTATTCGAGCGCGTGCACGAGGTCTTCCAGCGCCCGCTCGAGCACGCGTGAGATCTCGGCGACCGGCGAGCCCTGCCCCAACAGCTCCTGGGCGCGGCGCATCAGATCGTGTGTCCGCTGGTTGAGCGCGACCTGCAGCGCGAACCGACCCGGCGACGTGGGCGTGAGGCACGGCGGCACCTGATCGACGTGAGCCGAAAGTGGTACTTGCGGTCTCGGGATTCCGGCGAGAATCGAGGGGACAACTCGCCCCGGGGCGAGTTCTGCATCGGATGCATGTGGATTCGCCGCTGCGGTCGGGGCGCCCGGGGAACGATCCAAGCCCCCCGTCGCCACCGGGCCGGAGGCAGCCACCGAGGCCAGCCGCACTACGACGGTCGGGACATCGGGGCGCGGGAACCGGTTCGCGAGCATGAGCATGATCTCGGCTCGGGTCCGATGAGTGGCCGCGGCCAGCAACTCGGCCGCGTTCTCGGACGTCATGTATCGACCCAACTCGCGCAGCCCGGCCAGGTGCACGCGGCCGTTCGCGATCGCGTCGAGCACGCCCGGA